>Ga0163162_10006145_pt1 | contig 11622 bp, 9 predicted proteins | sample S55metaG_FD_115310 | JGI IMG/M metagenome (GOLD analysis project Ga0163162, IMG submission 115310) | Switchgrass rhizosphere microbial communities from Kellogg Biological Station, Michigan, USA - S5-5 metaG | ecosystem: Host-associated > Plants > Roots > Rhizosphere > Soil | place: USA: Michigan...
AATTCTATTTTTGATCATTATTTTCAGCGGTACTGCGGGCTATGCCCAGGCCAGGGTCGTGCGCGGATTGGTGAGAGATGAGAATGGCGCGGGTTTGCAGGGGGCCAGCATTGTCGTCAAAGGACTCTCGAAAGGTGTTGGTTCGGGTGCTGACGGAAGATTTGTCATTGACCTTCCGGGGAATGCGGATACATTGATCGTTTCCAGCATCGGGTATGAAACGCAGGCGGTTGCCGTGCATGCAGGCAGCATGCCTGAGATATGGATGAAAAAGGGGATCAATGCGTTGAACGACGTCGTGGTGATCGGTTATGGCTCGCAAAGAAAAAGGGATGTAACAGGATCCGTGGCTACTATCGACCTTTCTGCTACGAAGGATGTGCCTGTGGCCAATCCCACCAGGTTGCTGGTGGGACAGGTGCCAGGTGTTGTTGCAAAGCAGAACACGGGCCGGCCGGGCGGTGAGTTCAATGTCACGATACGGGGTCTGGGTTCACTGGGCGCCGGCAGCCAGCCATTGTATGTAGTGGACGGGTTCCCTATTGGCAATTCGATTGGGCAGAACTTAAATCCCAATGACATTGAGAATATTTCCATACTGAAAGATGCCGTTTCCACTGCCATTTATGGGGCCAGGGGGTCTAATGGCGTGGTGCTTATTACAACAAAGAATGCCAAACTGGGGCAATCTTCGCTGAATGTCGTCTCGAATTACGGGGTGCAGAATATCCCTTCCGGAAGGAGAGTGAAGATGTTGAACGGGCCGGATTTTGCGCAATTCCGGAAGGACATCTTCATGGACAAGATCAGGTATTTTGAGGGCCGCGAACCATCGGTGGATGAAGTGCCGCTGGACTTCCGATACCCTGAACAAACCAAACGGACCACGAATTGGTTTGAATCGATCCTGCACAACAATGCCCCGTTCCAGAACCACAATATCACCCTGGCGCAGGGAAATGGTAATTTCCATTCGCTCTTATCAGCAGGATATCAGCGCCAGGAAGGTATCCTGAGGGGAACAAGTTTTGACAATTATTCCGTGCGGGCCAACATCGACGGTAAAGCAAATAATTTCATCACCGTTGGGCTGAAAGTGAATGGTTCCTTTTCCACCAATCACCTGGCCAACGGGACGGAGGGACGTGGTGCGTTGGTCGGATCTACCCTGATAATGGATCCCAGGGACCCTATCTACAACGATGATGGGTCCTTCCACAGCTATATCGGGGGACACGACGGCTCATTTGGTTTTGCCAATCCCGTACAAAGCCTGAAAGAAGTGAAAATTACACAGCAGAACGGGCAGCTGTTATCCAACGGGTTTGTCGAGATCAGTTTCCTGCGCAATTTTAAATTCAAAACAGCCGCCAGCGCCTTTCTGAATTACGCGACCTACAAGCAATTCATCCCTTCCACCATTGCGGGGCAGAATGCACCTCCGCCAAGAGATGCTTTCGAATCCGACACGACTGCCATTGTCAGAAATTATTCTGTCGATCAATTGCTTACTTACAGCAATAATTTCGGTGAGCACCGGGTCAATGTGCTGGCGGGTTATACGGCGCAAAATGAGCTTACCAGGGGACTGAAGGCAACGGGCAGCCAGTATCCCGATGATCTTACCCCTTATTTAGGTTCCGCCGCCCTGAAAACTGCGGGATCGTCGGAATACGAATGGAGTACGACTGCTTTTTTCGGTCGTATCAACTATGCCTATGGAGAAAAATATCTTTTGTCGGGCACCTTTCGCCGGGAAGGAAGTTCCAGGTTTGGCGAAAAGGTCCGCTATGGGAATTTCCCGGCTTTCTCTGCCGGCTGGCGTGTGCTGAACGAATCTTTTATGCCGAAGATACAATGGTTGACGGACCTGAAATTGCGGGGTAGCTGGGGGATCACCGGGAACAATAATATCGGTAACTACAGGAGCCTTGCTTTTATGAGCAGTAATAATTACGTTCTCGGCAATAATTTTGCACCCGGTGAGGTCGTTGGCTCCCTTGCCAATCCGCTCCTGGGATGGGAAAGGTCAAAACAGGTGGATCTCGGTATCGACATTGCCGCCTTCCAGGACAAATTGTCTTTTACGGCCGAATATTACGACAAGATCACCAGTGACATGCTGTTGCCGATCCAGATCCCTTCTATCTCAGGATTTACCAGCTACCTGGCGAATGTCGGTAAAGTAAAAAATACAGGAGTCGAGTTCGCTGCCCGGTACAAGACAAGGGTCAACAGCGTGGGGCTGTGGGCGAATGCCAACGTTTCGATCAACAGGAATAAAATTCTTGAAATTCGCGGCACCAACGATCAGATCCTCAATGGTGAATTTTACAGCGGCTATAATATTTCACGGGTAGGCCGCCCGATCGGGATGCTGTACGGGTATAAGGTGCTGGGTATTTTTAACACGCAGGACCAGATAGACAAAGCGCCCAAACAGGATGGCGCCATACCGGGTGTTTACCAGTACCTGGATTATGACAAAAGCGGGACGATCTCGTACGACACAAAAGATATGGTGGAGATCGGCAATCCCTGGCCCAAATTCACCTATGGATTTACAGTGGGCGGCGATTACAGGAATTTTGACTTCAGCGTATTGCTCAACGGCGCCTACGGTTATGACATCTATCGTAATATCGAATCCTCCACGATGAATATGGACGGCGTTTTCAATGTACTTGAGGCGAGCAAGCAACGGTGGCGGTCAGCATCGAACCCCGGCAACGGAAAGTATGCAACGACCAATACCTGGAAATGGGAACGCGAAAGCAATACGCGGTATGTTTACAGCGGCAGCCATATGTGGGTGAAGAATGTCAGTGTGGGATATACGCTTGCCAAAAAGAATGTTGTATTCAAAAGTCTCCGCCTCTATGCAAGCGCCGACAACCTTTTTCTGATCACCAAATATCCCGGCGCTAATCCGGACGTCGACAACAGGGGCGGTATCAACCCGGGCAATGATGAAGAGGCTTACCCCCTGACAAGGACGTTGACATTTGGTGCGAATTTCACATTTTAAATTAATACAGATGAAAAGCATTATAAAACTTTCACTCCTCCTATTGGTTCTGCTGCCCGTGGCGTGCAAAAAGTCTTACCTCGAAAAGTCGGATCCCACCGGGATAAATACAGATCTGTTCTACAAAGACCAAAAACAGGTGGACCAGGCGGTAAATGGCGCATACGGAACATTACAGGGAATTGCCGGTAACCAATGGTTATTCAATGAACTGCCGACTGACAACACCACCATCGATTTCAATCCCGGGGACAGGGGCCAGGCGCCCCGCCTGGAGTCCTTTGAATATTTTACCTGGAATTCCGGGACCCCCAATATCAACGACATGTACATTGCACATTATAATGCGATCTATAATGTCAACAACACGCTGCTGCGAATGCAAAAGGCTGTGCTTGCCGATTCTTTGCGGCCGGGGTATGAAGGTGAGCTGAAATTCATGCGCGCTTACTTATACTTTGAGCTGGTGCAATATTTCGGGGACGTCATTTTGATCACCAAACCCCTTGATCTGCCTGCTGATGCCTGGACATACCTCCGCGAATCGCAGGATAAGGTATATACTCAGATCATCAACGATCTGAAAGATGCGGCTGCTGGTTTACCGGCCCAGTATCCTGCAGCGGGAAAGGGAAGGGCTACCAAAGGGGCCGCGCTCAGTCTGCTGGGAAAAGTATACCTTACAAGGAAACAGTACCCGGAATGTGTTGCAGCCCTGGACCAGGTGCTTACCCTGGGTTACAATCTTGTAACGGACTATGCCGATGCCTTTGACCCGGCAAAGAAGAACGGTCCGGAATCCGTGTTTGAGATCCAATACAAGGGCGAGGACGAAACGGGCGAATGGAGCTCTTTCATCTATACCTTTGCGCCGAGGTTATCCAAAGGCGCCGTCACAGGATGGCCGCAAAGCAACCCGGGTGGCTGGAATATTCCCACCAATGACCTGATCGCCGCCTATGAGGCGGGTGACAAAAGAAAGGCTGCGGCTGTGGGGCTTGATTTCAAGAGCCCTATCACGGGTGATGTGGTGCCCTATATAAAGAAATACGCTCATACGCACGCCACTTATGGAAGGACGGATGATAATTGGCCGGTGCTGCGCTACGCGGATGTCCTGTTGATGCTGGCCGAAGCGATCAATGAGCAGGGGGCGCCCACGGGTGAAGCATATGGATATCTGAACTCGGTGAGGAACAGGGCTGGCCTGGGTGATGTCAGCGGGCTGACGCAGCAATCTTTCCGGGATACGATCGCGCATGAAAGACGGGTGGAACTGGCATTCGAGAACTGGCGCTGGTTTGACCTCAAGAGGACCATGACCCCTGCGCAGCTGACTGCCTTCCTGAATAACTATGCGGCGAAGGAAAAGGCAAGTCCCACGGTGTCAAGACAGGGAGTGCCCTATTCCAATACCGATTATATCTTCCAGGATTTTAAATATGTGTACCCGTTGCCAAGCGCGGAGATCCTGTTGAATACAAAGCTTACACAGAACAAGGATTATTAAAATATAAATTTTTGCAAATGAATGGCAGATCTTTTTTAAAATGGACGTTTGTAATGTTCTGTAGCTGTTGCTGTACGACCTGGATGTATGGGCAGTCTACACTGGATGTCAACTGGGACAAGGTGACCAGCGTATCCAAAACGACATTAACGCTGCAGCTGGTGGAGAACCCGATGGTCCGTCCGGGTTCCCCTATTCATAAACAAACTTTTGCCGCATTAAAGGAGCTGGGCGCGGATTATGTCCGGTATGTTCCCTGGTTCCCTTACCCTAAGATGGCGGTAGCAGCGCTCAGGGCGCCGACAAAAGACAGCACCTTTTGGGATTTCACCTATCTCGACAGTACCATGGCGGCTTTTATGGAAGCTACCAAGGGGCATTCCGTAGTGATCAATTTCAGTACGACGCCTGCCTGGATGTGGAAGACGGACAGCAAGGTGTCCTATCCGGATGATGCCTACCAGACTGCCTGGGATTACAACCAGGGGACTTCTTTAAGGGACACGACATTCCAGGAGGTGGCCGGCTATTATGCCCGGTTGTTCAGCTGGTATACGAAAGGCGGATTCACCGACGAACGGGGCAAGTTCCACAGCTCCGGGCACTTTTACAATATTCCTTATTGGGAGGTGCTGAACGAGCCTGACCTGGAGCACAATATCTCTGCCGAAACGTATACCAGGATGTATGATGTCATTGTGAAAGCGATGAAAAAGGTCTCGCCGGGAACGAAGTTCATAGGGATGTCACTGGCCTTCGCGACCAAGCCGCATTATTTCGAATATTTTTTGAATGCCAAAAATCACCTGCCGGGTGTTGTGCCTGAAGGGATCTCTTATCATTTTTATGGAACGCCTTCATGGGAAGACCAGGAATTGTCAGGGTACCGCTATACCTTTTTCGAGAAGGCGGATGCGTTCCTGGACAGGGTGCGTTTTATCGAGAGCATCCGGAAAAGGCTTGCACCCAATACGTTTACCACGATCAATGAGATCGGGACCATCCTGCGGTCACCGCAGGTGAATAAACCGATCGACCCGCAATACTGGAATGTATCGGGCGCCATGTACGCACATATTTTCCTGCAGCTCACCAAACAGGGTATCGATGTGGCAGGCGAATCGCAGCTGGTGGGCTATCCTTCCCAATTCCCCGACGTTAGTATGATGAACTGGGAGAACGGCAAACCTAACGCAAGGTACTGGGTCCTATGGCTGCTGCACAGGCATTTTGGTCCCGGCGACAAGCTGGTGGAAACAGGATTTAAAAATGGCACGCCGCCGTCATTGATCGCACAGTCCATGATCACTAAAAAAGGCAGGGAAGTGCTGCTGATAAATACCGGGCCATCGACAATTGAATTTTCAATACCTTCATCGGTAAAGGGCGCCTCGATCACAGCCGTTGATACAACGAGCGGGGAAGCCGAACCGCAGGCCGTGCCGGTGACCGATGCCCGTGTTGCGCTTAAACCTTTTGCTGTCGCCGTGCTCCAGCTGCAATAGGAGGCCCTCTTTAATCATTTTTATCTTAATTAAGCATTATGTCAATGCCGGAGTCGACGAAGTTTAAGATCGGATTTTTTGGAATAGGGCTGGATACTTATTGGCCGCAGTTTAAAGGCTTGAAGGAAAGGCTGGAGAGCTATATGGATGTTGTGGAAGCACAATTGAAAAGTTTTCATCCCCTGGTGATCAATGCGGGACTGATAGATAATGCAGATAAGGCTTTTGCGGCGGGGGCATTGTTCCGGCAGGAAGACGTCAGCATCGTATTTTTATATACAACGACCTATGCGTTGAGCGCCATGGTATTGCCGGTCGTTCAGTGGTTGCATGTTCCGGTGATCATTCTCAATCTTTCGCCGGAAAGCGCTATTGATTACAAGGCCTTCAACCGGATCCCCGACAGGACAAAAATGACGGGGGAGTGGCTGGCTTATTGCGGCAGCTGCCCTGTGCCGGAAATTGCGAATGTTTTTCACCGGACAGGCATTGATTTTCACCAGGTCACCGGGATGCTGCTGGATGACCAGCATGTGAAGAATGAAATAAAAGAATGGGTACAGGCAGCAAAGGTAATGGCAACGATGCGGTATAACAGGATGGGATGCATGGGCCATTATTACAGTGGCATGCTGGATATCTATACCGATCTTACCCGGCAGTATGCCTGTTTCGGCGGGCATATCGAGCTGCTGGAAGTGGAGGAACTGGTGAGCCTGAGAAAGCAGGTGTCTGAGAAACAGGTGAAGGAAAGGCTGGAATTGTTCCATGAGATGTTCGATATACAATCCGATTGCGCGTATGAGGATCTTTCCGCTGCCGCCAGGACCTCTGTTGCTTTGGATGCTTTGGTGGACAGGTATAAGCTCGGGTCGATGGCCTATTATTACAAAGGTACGGGGAGCGAGGAAAATGAGCTGGCCATCAGTTCGATCATCCTGGGTAATTCACTGCTGACGGCGGGTCATGTGCCTGTTGCAGGAGAGTACGAGATAAAAAATGCGCAGGCTATGAAGATCATGGACAGCTTTGACGCCGGCGGTTCATTCACGGAATATTATGCCATGGATTTCAAGGATGACGTGGTGCTGATGGGGCATGATGGACCGGGGCATATTGCGATAGCCGAGGGGAAGACGAAGGTACGACCGCTGCAGGTGTATCACGGAAAGGTCGGCAGGGGCCTGTCTGTTGAAATGATGGTTAAGAACGGGCCGGTGACATTGCTGAGCATTGTTGAAAAAAGGGACGGGGGATTGTTGCTGCTGGTGGCCGAAGGTGCATCCGTGCCGGGTCCGATCCTTGAAATAGGGAACACCAACAGCCGCTATAAGTTCCCGATAGGGGCGCGTAATTTTGTAGATGGATGGAATGCCAACGGGCCTGCACACCATTGCGCAGTAGGGGTGGGGCATCTTGCCTCTCAAATAAAGAAATTGGGGGCCATGCTGCATATGGAGGTCCGGCAGGTGTGTTGAGCCGCAGCGCTGGAAAAGACCGGGCACATCGCAAGTCAGGCTGATCGTCTGCGGAGCGGGCGAAAGTCGCTGTATACCAGCAACAGCGAGAGCAGCCCTATGACGAAAAAGCTGCAGACCAGCGAAAAAACCCCGTTGACCATCAAATGGCTAATGACGGACCCCAGCGTTGCCCCGATGAAAAAGAAGCAAGTTCCATAAATAGAGGAAGCCATGCCGGCCATATTTCCCATGGGTTCCAACGCCAGGGCGCTCGTGTTGGGCTCAATAGCCAGATTCAGCGCCATCAGCAGGGCAACGGCGCTAAAGAATAGCAGCATCCCCGGCGGATCACCGAGTATAAAGGTCAGCAGCAGTAAAATTCCTCCTACTGCCGTGTAGATGACGAGCAGCCCCCTGATGGATCGCCGGGCGCCGTACCGGGAAGAAAGACGGGAATTCAGCAACGAGCACATAGACATCAGCAGCCCGATGCCGGCAAAGATCCAGGCAAATAGTTTCGGTCTGCCGTAGATCTCTCCCACAATGTGTTCGGAGCTGGCGACATACGAGCTTAATGCAGTGAAAAGAAAGGTCGCCACCCCGGTGTACCGGAGGAAGACCCGGTTGCTTAAGACCTTCCTCACCGACTGACTGATGTTGACCCGGCTGAGAGAGATGCGTTGTTCGCGGGGCAGGGACTCCTCCAGCCTCAGCGACCAGAGGAATACGATGACCGCAAACAGCGGAGGTGTAAGGAATACCATCTGCCAGGAGGCAACGGCCATGATCGCCAATCCTAAAAAAGGTGCGAAAACGGGCGTGAACAGGAAGATCGTAAAGATCAGGGACATGATGCGTGCCATCTCATCTCCTACGAACCGATCACGAACACCTGCAATCGTCGTCATAAAGACTGCCGATGCGCCCATGCCGGCCAGAAAACGTGCGGCCAGCATAAGTTCCAGGCTAGGAGCAAAGGCTGCGGCTACTCCGCCGATGATGTACAGGGGGAATCCCACCCGTAAGATCGCCAGCCGTCCGAAACGGTCCGAGAGGGCGCCAAAAATGATCTGGGCGATCTGGCCCATGAAAAAGAACGAAATGATCTGTGCGGTGGCGGTAGAGCCGGGACTGAGGCCAAAGTGGCGGCGTAGTTCGGCGAATGCGGGGAGCATGATGTCGATCCCCAGGGCTGTCAGCATCATGGTACAGGCCGAGAGTGAGATAAACTCGGCTGGTTTCATCTTCATATGGTGATTCTTTACGATGTGGCTGTTTCGGTTTGCTCAAATCTATCGACTAAAGTTGAAAGTGACAGGGGGGGAAATAGACATTACAAGGGGGCTGAACGGGACGGGGAAGGTAAATTTGGTACAGCAGGCTGGTTTTGGAAATTAATCAGATCAAAAAGCCCGGTAGCTCCCATCATTATCGCTCTTATATTTATCTAGACTATAAATCTCAGGATTAGAACTGGCTTTCACGACTGCTTCTGCAATTTCCAATACTACCTTGGAAGCATTCTTAGGAGAGTCCTTACTAATGTGCTTAAATACCTGCCTCATTTGCTTCTGTGACCGCTTCGTCCAAACTACCTCGTAACCCCTCCCTACCATTTCTTTATCTGCTTTACAAATTCCTCATGGGAAGTATATTCTCCTTTTTCAAACTCTGATTCGGCCGCTCGAAGTTCCTGGTTATATTCCTCGATGCTGACACGGCTCAAATTCGATTCTCTTCCTTTCACAAAGGTTTTTAGCATTTGCAAAATTGATTTTTTTTCAGCTTCATCCAGCTGAAGTATGTACTGCAATAATTCCTGTTCCAGTGCTTTTGCCATATACATCCTCTTTAGTGAAACAAATTTGCCAATTTTTGGGGTGTTGTGCAAATCCACTACTGAATCGTTTTCAATGGTTTATATGCCTCGTCAGCGCTCTTAATACTTTATACTACCTCCCCCACTTTGAGATATTGGTTTATTCGTATCGATCCACACAGCGGCATTCTTGCCTACGTACTCTTGATAGGTCCCACTTCTCGCAACGATAGTGTGTTTTCTTAATTTCCGTCTAGCCTTATTTATAATATTGTCAGCCCATTTTACAAAGTCTGCAGATTTTTCTACCCACTGCATATCTTTTACGTACTTTGGTTGAAAGTATAACCTTCCCCTATATATTTCATTAGATTCATAAAAACACCTGTCATAATGTAATACAGGAAGGTTAATGTCTTGAATGAGCCAAAACCCAAATTTTTCAATATACTGAAGCTCCATTTCTGGTAAGTCGATGGGCCTGATTAAATATACTCTACGACCTTCTTCTTTGCTATCCCTTATCAATGAATCAGGCAATGTAGAAATTTCATTCGTATGATAATAATAGGGCAAAAACAAAACATCGCCTGAAGTCCTTAAAAGAGTGTCAAATTCATTTTGATCGTCGGGATGAAGGAAGAAATTTATTTGCCTGCCCATTAATAATGATATTTGAATTGAAAGGTAATCGACTTTTGGAATAATAAAAAGCCGAAAATAGTCAGCAGTCTCTTCTCACCTCATCCGCGAGTTTCTTAGGCGCCACCGCGCAATAGGCTGTTATCACCGCATCTTTGAACAGGTCTTTATGAACTTTTTTCATTTCAATGATTGTCCAGCCCTGTTTGCCCCATTTGTTGGCGACGGGATAAATAATTGCCTTCGCCGTAGCAAAGACACTTTGGTCGACCTCGGTTAGTTTGACGCAGGCTGTCTTTAGCTGGTCGTCATAGGTGGCGAAGATCTTCTTTTTCACTCTGAAAGATATCTTTTCGAAATGAGGTTCTTCCGTCACTTCGGGCAGTGAAAGTGCGATGGTTCGGAGGGTTTCGAGGGTTACCATGATGTGGGGTAGATTTTTTACATTGTAAACTTATTAGTTTAATTAGTCTCAAAAAAAGAAATTTGCATCAAATCATTTAAGATGCCTGCCAAGGAAGGAGCAAAAATATCTCCCAAAAAATATTTATTCATTGATGAAAGTGGCGATCCCGTTTTTTTCGGAAATCGAAAAAAGTTATTAGTAGGGACGGAGGGCTTCCAGCCTTATCTCATTATTGGCTTGATTGAGACCCATAATCGAAAAGCACTGCGTAAGGCTGTTGTTAAATTTATGGATAATATCAAGGCAGATCGTTTATACAATAGCATTCCCTCCGTTAATACTGATAAAGGTTGGTATGTTCATGCTCGTGGAGATCATCCCGAAATAAGAGCAAAATTCTTTGAATTGTTACGTAAATTAGATGGCTTTGGAGCTCACATTGTAATTGCTAAGAAAGATCTAAATATTTTTAATCGAAAACATAACAACAATCCAACTGAATTTTATTTTGATGTGCTACACCATTTACTAAATGGGAGGTTGCAGGATATCCGATGTTCGTATAATCTATATTTATCTCACAGGGGTAATAACTCTTTGAATCGTTTTCAAATAGCAGTAGACAAAGCTTTGGCGGCCAAAGAATCTAAGGCAAAAGGCAGCATAAAATACAATCTCGAGATCGTTCCGAGCAGAGGCATGCCTGAGCTAAGCATCATTGATTATTTAATATGGGCAGTTCAGAGAAAATTGTTGACCGGAGAAAGCCGCTATTTTGATGCACTAAAATCTAAGTATGAAACGGTATTGGATTTGTACGATGATGAGCATAAAAAAGCTAAAAAACCTTTTTGCCCCCGTGCCAGTACTGGCAACACCCATCATGGGATGAGATATGCAGGCTCAAAATTCTTTAGCAAAGTAAAGGTATGCAAATTTGCTAATATTTCGGCTATCTACTCGTGTACGATTTAATGTCTTCAGGCCTTTATTGATAATAAATGGCTGATTTTCAATGCTATTTTTAAAGTTTAACCAACTTCCTCAAATACGTCTGCGTACCCGTCCTGATCTGAACAATATACACGCCTGCCATCAGGCCGCTGCACGACACAGGCAGCGAAGCGACCCCGGACCTGTTCAGCACGTTGACGAGCCTTCTCCCGGATACATCGAACAGGCTGACGTCCTTTACGGGCTCATGTCCGGCAACTACGGTGAAGAAGGTATTGGCCGGATTGGGAAACATCAA
>Ga0163162_10006146_pt1 | contig 11621 bp, 5 predicted proteins | sample S55metaG_FD_115310 | JGI IMG/M metagenome (GOLD analysis project Ga0163162, IMG submission 115310) | Switchgrass rhizosphere microbial communities from Kellogg Biological Station, Michigan, USA - S5-5 metaG | ecosystem: Host-associated > Plants > Roots > Rhizosphere > Soil | place: USA: Michigan...
AGCACCAATATTGCCCGGCTGCGACGGGAAGTAGGTCGTTCCTGCGGTATCTGCTTTAGAAAAATTGAGCATGTAGAAGCCGAACAGGGTGAAGTAGCGGTTCCGCAGGTTGATGTTCGTAATTAGCTGCTGCTGGTGGAACACGCCCTCCGACTGGTACTGATACTGCGTAGGCGACAAGGTCCCGTAGCTTGCATTCTGGCTCAGGAATTGGTGTACGCCGTGGGAGTTGAGATAGTTGACCGACAGGGACGCGCCACGGAACAACTGCTGATCTGCACCGATAGCGAACTGCATCGTGTAGGGTGTGCGAAGCCCAGGAGCTGCCGTGAAGGTCGTCGTATTTCCGGCGCTTGGCGTGCCGCATGAAGTGAATGCCGTTGGTGAGCAGCCTGGATTATTGATCTGCGGATTGCGATCGATAATCTGCTGCTGGCGCGTACCGTCGCCCTGCACCGTCGTCATGATGCTGCCGATCTGGTAGCGGTCATAGAACATACCGAATCCACCGCGGAGCACCGTCTTTGGCGCTCCCTTGGAGCTTCCGATTCCATAAGCAAACGACACTCGAGGAGCAAGATCGTAATGCTCACCGATATAGTTCTGCGTCTCGTAACGGATGCCGTAGGTCACGGTCAGGTTCGGTCGGGCCTTCCAGTCATCCTCGAAGTAGAGACCCACATCGGTCATCGTCGCACTGCTCGGAGCAATAACCTTCGTGAGTTTGAACTGCCCAAGCAATCCTGCCTTGTAGTCCGCGAGGCTTGAATAGGTGAATGAGCCGTTCGTGCCTGCCGTCGTGCTTGCAGCCTGCTGATTCACACGCAGTCTGCCGCCAAAGCGCATGAAATTCTTCGCCAGTTGCAAGGAGGTATAGTTCTGCACCTCAAGCCGGTTTTGATGTGTAGATACCGTGCCCGAGTTCGAGCCACCCGAGGTGAATGCGCCTGAGACACTGACCGAGGGGTCTGTGCTCAACGCGTGCTGCGTGTCGCGGTTACGGCCCAGTTCAAAGCGCGTCTCATTGATGACATGCGCGCTAAGTATCTGCGTATCGCTAACCTGCAGCTCATACTCCGAGCTATCGCTGTTGTATCCGCTCGAGGGAAGTGTGAACCCACCCACGCCGCTATTGGTCTGCGAGCTCTGGAAGAGTTGGAAGCGCGTCGTCAGGGTATTCTTCTCACCCAGTGCCAGGTCAATCCGCGGGCTAACATCAAGCCGCGTCTGCGGGGTGGGATTGGCGTACTGATACGGCGTCGAAACGCAGGAGAGATCTCCGGGCTGGCAAACCACCGTCGGATTCGACGGATTGGCCAGGATCTGTCCGTTGACGATCGTGTTGTCCTGAATCGACCGATGCGATGCCGACAACGTAAAGGAAGCGGTCTTTGAGATTGGACCGGTCACACTCCCAAAGCCGAAGACCGTGTGATACGGCGGCTGAACGACCGTCGGGTCCACCAGAGGGTTTCCCGTGTTGAACGACGAATCATTTCCATTGAGCTGGAGCGAGCCGTGAAACTTGTCCGTGCCTGGCTTCGTGAACACTTCAACGCGGCCGTAACCGAGACGGTCATACTGTGCCGAAAACGGATTCTGATTAACGCGAATCTCGCGGATCGACGACTTCGGCGGTAGCTGTCCGCCAGTAAATCCGTCAACATAAATCTGTCCGCCATTCGGACCTGCCGCAGGACCGGCAAGCGCGGTCAACTCCGAGGAAAGCTCGTCCGGGTCGTCCGACAGCGCATCGAGATCCTTGCCCTTGATCGTCGTCGAACTCGCGTTGCTGTCCTGGTCCACACTCAACTGCGTCGACTGCGCTGTGACCTGAACCTCCTGGCTTTCCACCTGGACCGTCATATTGGTATCGACTGTCAGAGACTGCCCCGCTGCAACATGAACCCCCTGCTTCACGAAGGTGGCAAAACCATGCATTGATACGGTCAGCGAATAGTTCCCTGCCTTCACACCCTGAAACACATAAGAGCCGTCGGCACCGGATTGCACGACCTGCCCCTTGCCGCCGGTTGTCGACAGCGTTACCGTCGCCCCTGGAATTACGGCCTGGTCAGGATCCAACACAGTGCCGCGAACCGTTGCCCCTCCTTGCGCTCTCATCACAGCAGGCGCCAAGGCAAACAAAAAAAGAAAAGCAATCTTGATTACTGAACGAAATGACATACCACTCCTCGGAAACTTTTGTCGTTATGATTTAGGGCCGTGCTATTGACCGCCGCCGCCTTCGGGGGCGCCTCCGCCCACGTTCCACGGTGAAAGGGTCATCGCTGGCGTGCCGCTTGGCGTCGCGGCCAAGATCGGTTCGACTCCCGACAACATCGTTACTGCCGTTACCTTGTCACTGCCCGGAGCGGACTCCGACGCAACAATCATCACGGCATCCCCAACCTTCAAATCACTAAGCGGCTGGCTAGGCAGCCGTGACAACATCTGCGATAGATCGCCGCCGGCTGAACGCCCGGGTCCACCCATACCGCCACCGGGTCCACCAGCACCGGCAACACCGCGCGGAGGTCCACCTGCGCCAGGCGCGCCCGCTCCGGGAGCTCCTGCCGATTGCGGCCGTGGCGCACCGGTAGCGCCTGATGCTCCCGCAGGCCCGCTTCCAGCGGCATCGCCACGCTGACGTGCAGCAAATCTTGCCGCAATCTCCGGTGGCAGCTTGCGAACATCAGAGTTCGACGTCACACTCACCGTCATCGTCTTCTTCGTCGAAAGATCCTTGAGCGTCAAGGTCCCGCCAGCGACATTAATCGTCGCAATGGTCCCGGCAAGATTCTTGAACGATCCGCTCACAATCTCTTCCGCCTGAATCGTCGCACCGTCCTCAGACTTGTTGCCGCGTACGCGAAGCTGATCGCCAACCTGAATCTGGACGAGCGTTCCGGGCTTGGCATCTTCAAACTTGACTGAGTCGCCTGCATAGCGGCGAAACTTCGTCGTCGCTGCAGTCTCTACCTGAATCTTTCGCGCACCGGCTGAAACCGTCAGCGTCGATCCGCTCACCGCGCTCACGATGCCGCCCGATCCGCGACGCTGCCAATCCTGCTTTTCCGTCTCGTTCTTCTGAGCGATATCAGTAGACTTCATCAGGATCACGCGCGTAGCCGAGAACGACCCATCATCATCGCTCTTGCCTGTCACCAACACGCGATCGCCCACCGCGACATCGCTCAACGCAATCGGCTGCGCCGTCTTCAGGTCCGTACTGCCGGGCGCAAGCTGCAGAACCTTCGCTCCATCAGCAACGGCTACCGAAAGCTGAGCTCCACTATCCGTGGCCAGCGTCAGTGTGCTACCCGAGATCGCCTTCACCGTGCCAAGCTGACGAGCAGCGGCAGGTGCTGCGGCCTGTGCCTTCGCTGTGGCCTCCAGGCCGGCCGCTCCGCTCACTGCCAGTAGCACTGCTGTGAGTGAAGCCGCGCGAACTATCGATCGAACCTGAACCATGTCTGTCTATCCTTGTGCGAATCTTGCTGTACGCCGGACCTTGCTTCTACGCTGAAAACAGGAAGCTTGTTTGTACGGGGACCTGTGCGTCTATACGTAAACAGACGATCTGGCGTTCCAAAAGTTTCCCGTGAGGAAGAGTTTTGAAGTCTAAGTTTCGGTAAACGCACTTATCTTGCGTCCGCGACCTTAAATCATGCTTAAGGACACTCCGATGCTGCTCATAAAAAGACGCTTAACTCGTCGTTTTAATCCGACAGAACGGCCAAGCCTGCAGGCGGCAACATCACTCCTGCTTCCTGTTCCACGATGTCCTCCGAAGATCGAAGCACCATCCGTAGACCCTTCACGTCCTCAATGAACATAGGCTCATCGCCTAGGTTGCAAAGGATACTCATCTTTCCACGTTCCATCACGAGCCAACGTCGGCCCTCATTAAATTGTACCTGTATCTGTCGTGCCTCTCCATCGTTTAACGAAGGTGCTGAACGTCGAAGTGCGATCAGCTTCCGGCACCAGTCCAGCATCTCAGCATGATGTCCTTTATCTACTTCGTCCCATCGGAGCTTCGATCGCTCGAACGTCTCCTGGCTCTCCGGATCGGGAATCTCCTCTGGCCTCCACCCAAATGCCGCGAACTCTCGCTTTCGCCCATCTGAAACCGCCTTTGCCATCTCCGGCTCCTCATGATGAGCAAAGTATTGGAAGGGCGAGGACGCGGCAAACTCCTCGCCCTGAAACAACAAGGGAATGAATGGAGACGTCATCACCAGTCCTAACGCTGCCTTTGCGCGCTCGAGTCCGACGATGTGTTCCAACCGATCCCCTGTCGCACGATTTCCAACCTGATCGTGGTTCTGAATGAACCCAACAAAGCGATGCATCGACAACCCCTCCACGGGCCTGCCGTGCGACTTCCTTCGATAAGGTGAGTACACTCCATCGAGAACAAACGTCTTCGTCAACGCCTTTGCCAGCCGTGCCATCGATCCGAAGTCGCCGTAGTACCCCTTGCCTGCATCACCGGGATGAAGCACCGTAAACAGCGCATGGTGAAAGTCATCGTTCCACTGCGCATCCATGCCATACCCTCCGGCATCTCTCGTGCGCACGACACGCGGATCGTTTAGATCGCTCTCCGCGATCAACACAAACCGGCGACCCAACACTGTTGATAACTCCTCCACCTCCATTGCAAGCTGTTCCATGAAATGGACCGCCGAACGATCTACATACTCATGCACAGCATCCAGCCTAAGTCCATCGATGTGAAACTCCCGCATCCACATCAACGCGTTGTCACAGAAGAAGCGCCGCACCTCGTCGCTATCCTCAAACTCCAGATTCACAGCATCGCCCCACGGCGTGCAGTGCCTGCTTGTCAGATACGGTCCAAACATTCCTGTGTAATTTCCTACGGGCCCGAAGTGGTTGTAAACAACGTCCAGCAATACAGCCAGACCGCTTGCGTGACATGCATCGACAAACCGCTTCAAGCCATCCGGCCCACCATACAACTCGCGTGTAGCGAACAGGGCTACACCGTCGTACCCCCAACCAAAGTCCCCAGGGAACTCCGCAACTGGCATCAATTCCACGTGAGTTATGCCAATCTCGGCCAAATGATTTAGCTTTGCAATCGCTCCGTCAAGTGTCCCTTCCGGCGAGAACGTGCCAACGTGCATCTCGTAGATGACAGCGCTTGCCAGTGGGGGAGCGTTCCACCGCGCATCACTCCATACAAACGCTTGTGTGTCATAAATCCGAGATGCCCCGTGCACGCCGTTCGGCATCCACATCGCTCTCGGATCAGGATAAGGCTTCGGATCCTCGTTCAATAGAAACGCGTAGTCGGTCCCCGGTCCCGCTTCGTCCACTGTGGCGGTCCACCATCCGCGATCGCCCACAACGCTCATCTCGTACCGAGCATCGCCGATTCTTACCGCAATCTTGTTTGCCCTCGGGGCCCAAACGCGAAACTCGTGCACCTCAACCCTCCCGCACCAGTAACGCTACAGGGAACTCTCGCAGCAAGGTACGCACCGTGATAACTCCGCCCTCCATCGCCGCTCCAGTCAGCCGGTTCGTCCATGTCCCAGGAGGCAGCATCAGCACTGTATCCCCACGCCATCCTCCGCTGATCCTTGTCGTCCATCGCGGAACAACGGTTGCGACGGTATCACCGCGCAAATATGCAACCACGTGGTCCTTCCTCGCGCCCTTCACTTCAATCGGCGTATAGGATGCCTTCGGCCCAAACCATTCGGGGCGTTCACGTCGCAGCCGTAGGGCCTGGTAGATCACCCACATCTTCGGCATCCCATCATCCATGCGCCCCAGCACACGCGCAGCTACGTTTTCACCCATCATCGCCCGCATCTCGTTCAACAGCTGCTTTCGCCAGTCATAATCCACAGGCCTGCGATTGTCGGGGTCAACAAGGCTCAAATCCCACACTTCAGTGCCTTGATACAAATCCGGAACCCCGGGAGCAGTATGTTTCATCAACGTCTGCGCCAACGAGTTGATCCTTCCAGCGTATTTGACACGGTCGACAAACTGCTCAAGGTCCTTTACGAAGGGCGCATGCTCCAGAGTTCGCGCCACAAACTCCATAAGCGCATCTTCGAACTCCTTGTTATTCGCCACCCAAGTCGTCTGCATCTTGGCCTCTCGCACGGCCTTCAACATGTAGCCCTGCACGCGCTCTATCGTAAGCGGCCACGCCCCAATCAGCGTCTGGTAGTACAGATACTCCGTGTTTGCATCCGGCATCGGCCCACTCGCGGATCTCTTCCGGAACCCAGCGTTCATTCTTGCCCACCGCTGGATCGCAGCACCAAACCGCGATGGCATCTCCGACAGCACAGCCTGCCTCGCGCGCACATCGTCGCTACGCTTCGTATCATGCGTCGCCAGCGCTGTCATGGTTTGCGGGTGCGTTCCCTGCATTCTCTCGCAATAGGCGTGAAACTCCGCTACGCCCATTCCGTTTCCTCCGGGATCCCCACCTACCTCGTTCATTCCGGAGAGCCGGTTGTAGCAGTAATACGCCGTATCCTCGACCCCCTTGGCCATCACCGGTCCTGTGAACTGCTGAAAACGCAGCACAAACTCGCTCTCGAGCCGTCCGGTCACGACCATCGTCAACACGTCACGCAAAAAGTCGAAGAGATCTCCGTCGACGTCCGGGCGTTTCGCCTTGGCACACTCTGTCGCCTGTGCAATATGAGCCCGGTCCTCGTCAGTGATTTCATTCCGTTCCGGGACTACATAGGTTCTGTAGACATCAAGGCATGCCGCCACTTCGCGTAAGGCCCTTCGCACTTCGGTCTGCGTAAAATCACGCCGGTCGCGGTTCGATTCGCATATCTCAACAAACATCGTGGTCAGACGATTGACATCGCTTCCCAGAGCCTCCTGCAATACATTGATCTTCTTGTCGTGCACCAACACCGAATAGTCTGATAACCCCGCCGCCGCTTCTTTGCCGATGAACCCTTGATACACCCCAGTCAGCTCCTGCAGCCCCTGCGGCCAAAGCAGGACACTCCCTGCGGCATGCATGAAGTCATAGCCTGTCGTCCCTTGTATCGGCCAGCTCTCCCGCAGAAACTCACCCGGCTCCAAGATCTTTTCGCCTACAATCCACGCCTCCGGAGTACGCTCGCGCAGCCGCATCAGATATTCACGCGGATCACGTAATCCATCGGGATGATCCACACGAACGCCGTCCAGCACTCCTCGCTTCAGCCAGTCCAAGACCAGCGCATGGGTCTCCTCAAACACATGCTCGCGTTCCACGCGGAGTCCCACCAGAGAATTGACGTCGAAGAATCTGCGATATCCCAGCTGCTGTCCCGATGTCTTCCAGTAAGCCAGTCTGTAGTACTGCTGATTTAGAAAATCGTCCAGCGCATCTTCGTTACCATTCAGTTCGTCCACAGACCGCTGAATACCATCGCAAACTCCCTGCTCCTCAGCGCACAGTCGCTCCAGCAGCGTATACAGCACTACTTTGTCGTTGTGCCGAGCCAAAACTTTTCTGCGGTCTTCAAAGTCCGGCGACGGCAGCCTTCCGAACGATGCCGCAAGGAAGCTCAGGGTCTTCGATCGCGCATACTCCGCGGCTCGAGCCAAAATCGCTGGCAATGTCTGCGGCGCAACAGGCAGTGTCTGTCCAGCCGCCTCCACATGGAATTTGTTCCCCGCCCGCGCAACGCGAATGCCACCTCGCTGCAGCACGCGTCCGTACTGATCCTCCAGGATCGGCACAAGAATCTTGTCCCGCAGGCGCTCCTCGGCCGGCTGCCAATCAATATCAAAGAAAGAGGCATACCTGCTGGAAGTTCCATTTTCCAGCACGTCCCACCAATAACGATTTTCTTTTCCCAGCGACATGTGGTTCGGGACGATATCCAGCACCTGCCCCATTCCCAATTCGGTCAGCTTCGCCGAAAATCGTTCATGGCCTTCGGCTCCCCCCAACTCCAGGTTCACCCTCTGATGAGAAACCACATCATAGCCATGCATGGATCCCGGCGCCGCCTGAAGATACGGAGAGCAATACACGTGCGATATGCCCAGATCATGCAGATAGGGCGCGAGCGCAGCCGCGTCGTCAAAAGTAAATTCATTATGAAGTTGTAGGCGGTACGTAGAGAAAGGAACACGCAACATGGAACAATCCAGTCAAGCACTACAGGTTAAAAGTGGAAGGTTTAGTTTTCAGAGCAGTTTCAATTTTGTTTCTCTGTCTTTAGAGCTCCACTTCTGCATTGCGGGTTGTACTCACTGCATATCACCTTAGGAATGTGTGCGCTACAACCACCTAGCCATCTCTGGCATCTTCTACTGCAGGAGAAAGCAACAAACTAGAGTGACCCTTGTGAAGAAAGCCGGCAGCGCTACAGATCCTCTCTGGTACAAAGACGCAATCCTTTACGAACTGCATGTCCGCACCTTTCAGGACTCTAATGGTGATGGCATCGGTGACTTCCCCGGCCTCATCTCCAGATTGGATTACCTTCAAGACCTCGGCGTCACCTGCCTCTGGCTACTTCCCTTCTTTCCTTCGCCGCTTCGCGACGACGGCTATGACATCGCCGACTACACCAGCGTCAACCCCACTTATGGCACCATTGACGACTTCAAGAGCTTCCTTGCCGCTGCGCACCAGCGCAACATGCAGGTCCTCATCGAACTCGTCATCAATCACACCTCCGACCAGCATCCCTGGTTCAAAGCTGCGCGCAACGCTCCGCCGGGATCACCAGAACGCGACTTTTACGTCTGGTCTGATACTGATCAGCTCTACAAAGGCGTTCCAATCATCTTTTCCGACACCGAAAAATCAAACTGGACCTGGGACGACACTGCGAAAGCCTTCTACTGGCACCGCTTCTTTTCGCATCAGCCCGATTTGAACTTTGACAATCCCGCCGTCATGGAAGAGGTACTCAAAGCCATGCGCTTCTGGCTGGATCTCGGCGTGGATGGCTTACGTCTCGACGCTATCCCTTACCTCGTCGAGCGCGACGGCACCACCTGTGAATCACTCCCTGAGACCCACGCCATCATTCGCCGCCTCCGCGCCGCCATCGACGCCGAATACACCAATCGCTTCACCCTTGCCGAAGCTAACCAGTGGCCACCAGAGGTCCGCCCCTACTTTGGCAATGGTGACGAGTGTCATATGGCCTTCCACTTTCCCCTGATGCCTCGCATCTACATGGCGCTCCGTCAGGAGGACCGCCTTCCCATCACTGACATCATGGCTCAGACTCCACCAATTCCAGACTCCTGTCAGTGGGGACTTTTCCTTCGCAATCACGACGAGCTCACCCTCGAGATGGTCACCTCCGACGAGCGCGACTACATGTACTTCGCCTACTCGGCCGATCCGCGTATGCGCGTCAACTCCGGTATCCGCCGCCGCCTCGCGCCACTTCTCGACAACAACCGTCAACGCATCCAGCTTCTCAACTCGATTCTTCTCAGCTTTCCTGGCACACCCATCCTCTATTACGGCGACGAAATCGGCATGGGCGACAACATCTATCTCGGTGACCGCAACGCCGTCCGTACGCCAATGCAGTGGAACTCTGACCGCAACGCCGGCTTCTCCACTGCCAATCCTGCACGCCTTAGCTTCCCCGTCGTCATGGATCCCGTGTACGGCTACCAGTCCGTCAACGTCGAATCTGAGCTAGCCGATCAGTCCTCGTTACTCCACTGGACGCGCAATATGATCGCGCTGCGCAAGCTCTTTCAGGTCTTCGGCCGCGGCACTCTCGAATTCCTCAGCCCGGACAATCGAAAGGTTCTCGCCTACCTTCGTCACTACGATCCCGCCTCGCCTTCCCGCGAAGCGACCGCGACCGGAACTGCCCGCGTCACCTCCCCAAACACTGAAACTATCCTCTGTGTGGCTAATCTCTCCCGCTTCGCCCAGCCCGTATCTCTCGACTTGGAAGAATTTAGCGGAATGATACCCGTCGAGATGCTCGGCTATGTTCCCTTCCCAGTCATCACAGATCAGCCCTACCCACTCACGCTTGCTCCTTATTCCTTCTTCTGGCTGGAACTGCAATCGACTGCGGGAAGAGCTTCGTAAACAGGTTGGGCCGTCATCCCGCGACAACGCATCTCAAGTAAGTACAGTTGAACTGCCACTCAAGGAAAATGACGAGCACGATGGCCTCATCGCCTATCAACACCGCATCCGCCTCCCCCGAGTCCGATATGCCTGCAGAGAGCAGTCTGCTCGTTCATCTCACCGCGGTTTCGCCGGAGTCGCTCGAACCTGCACTCTCAAACCTGGCCCTCGCCTTTCCAAATCAGTCGTTTCGAGTCGCCATCCCGGACATTGCTCCGAACCTTACCTCTGCACACACCTTTAATACCCTCCGCCTCGTTCCCTACACTCCACCGGCACCCTCCACCACTTTCTGGGTGCTCACCGCTGCAGACTACTTCAACACTTACAGGCTTGCTCAGGAGCACAACGCCTCTGCGTGTCTTCTTCTCGGTGCGGATTCCCACACACTCTCACCTGAGTCCATTCGCAACCTTGCATCCGCTACGCTCTCTCACAACTCCGACCTCGTCGTCTCGCACTATCATCCTGGGCCGCATGAAGGTCTGCTTAACTCAGCTATCCTCTACCCCGTAACCCGCGCTCTCTTCTGTGCTCATCCGCGCTTTCCGCTCGCGCTCGACCTCGGCGTCTCGCTACGCATGGCCGAACGCCTTGCGACTCAAGCCCAACGCTTCACCGCCGCCAATCAGGAAGACGCTCTGCTCTGGCCTGTCTCTGAAGCCTCCGTCGCCGGCTACACCATCACCGAAACCGACGTTCCCCGCCGCAGTGCTCCACCGCCAGCGACCACCGAACTCAACGCTCTGCTTGCGCTCATCGCAGGCTCACTCTTCTCCGACATCGATACCAAGGCATCCTTCTGGCAGCGTGCTCGCAACACTATCCCCCCACGCGCCCTCGAGATCGGTGCTGCACCAACCGAACCGCTTGATGTCAAAGCGATGCTTGAGTCTTTCCACCTCGCCTACTCAAACCTGCACGAGATCTGGGCGCTCGTCCTCCCGCCCCATACGCTGCTCGGGCTCAAGCGCCTCTCCGTCATGCCGCAGGAAGCCTTTCGTATGGCCGACAGCCTCTGGGCTCGCATCGTCTACGACTTCATCCTCGCCTACCGTCTGCGCACCATCAATCGCGGACATCTCCTCGGCGCGCTCACCCCGCTCTATCTCGCCTGGGTCGCCTCACATCTCATCCTCGTCCACTCCGGAATACCACCGGAACGTCATATCGAAGAACTCGCCTTAGCCTTCGAAACTGACAAGCCTTATCTCGTATCCCGCTGGCGCTGGCCCGATCGCTTCAACCCGTAGTCGACGGATACGGTCAAGCCCGCATCCAAAATGTAAGGAGAAAAGCCCATGTGGCAACAAGTTGAACTCGCCCTGAGCCAATCCGCCCACCGGGCCCTCGTGACGCTGGCCAATTTCCTTCCTGGCCTCCTCGCCCTCATGCTCGCCGTGCTCATCCTCACTGCGCTCGGAGCCCTGCTTGCCGTCCTCCTTCGACGTCTTCTCGTCGCCATTCGCTTCGACGAACGCCTCACTCG
>Ga0163162_10006147_pt1 | contig 11621 bp, 9 predicted proteins | sample S55metaG_FD_115310 | JGI IMG/M metagenome (GOLD analysis project Ga0163162, IMG submission 115310) | Switchgrass rhizosphere microbial communities from Kellogg Biological Station, Michigan, USA - S5-5 metaG | ecosystem: Host-associated > Plants > Roots > Rhizosphere > Soil | place: USA: Michigan...
AACCGGGCCTTTGTTGACGAAAAACTTCTTACCTGCCACAGCGGATTGTTTTTTATGTTCGGGAATTCGCCTTCATCTACCTGTTGCCACACTACATTGTCCTGCGAAACAGAGAAACGGAAATTTGTGATAGCGCCATTTGCCCTGTCCTGATCGGGTAAATACCTAAAACCGGACAAATTTTGCTCAGCTCCGAGGTCTATGACCAGGTTAACAGGCATTTTTTGGTCACGTCCCTGATGCCACGCCGTATTAGGATTACCGTCAAATATTGCATTAGCTTTATCGTCAGTTGTTCCGATAATCTTCCAACCCTGTTTTGAGATGCCGAATTTTTCCCTGGAGAGAGGACTGCTTTTTCCGGAAGCAGGATCATAGGCAATCGCTTTTACTTCAACTTTACCATCTGCCTCAAATGGCTTTTCATATTTTTTGGCTTTCGGGGTAGGAATGCTGCCATCGAGTGTATAATAAACTACAGATTCATTGTCGGATGGTGTTATAGTTACCTCACCCATCTTATTTCTTACGATTGCCGGCATATCCAATATTTGCGGCGCATTATAAATCCCGATATTAGAGATCAGCGGGCAACTTTTAGAATCGGTGATAGAGAGCCGGACTTTTGTTGCCTTAACACCCGGGAAACGAAGGATCCGCTTATAACCGATAGTGGTTGCATCCGCTAACTTTTTCCAGTCGCCATTTACAAACGCCTCCACACTGAACGCTTTAACGCGCTGTCCCAAAGGGATGTATTCCTGCACCAGGAAACGGTTAAACATAGTTGGTTTACTGAAATTTATTACTAACGATGCTTTGTTTACATTATCGTCAGTTGCCCAATAGGTATTATCATTGCCATCCATAGCCATAGCGGCCCCGTATGCTTTCATTTTTCCACGCACGTTTGAAGCCGTTGCATTTGCTTTATCGGCCAGATTAACGGCGAATGCTGTTTTAACTGCGGCTGCAAATTCAATTGCTGCCTTCTCGTCACTTTCATGGATGAGGCCCTTTGTGTCAATTGGAAAATTAAGTAACAATGTGCCATTGCGGCCAACGGAGTTATAATAGGTATTCATCAAATGAGGCAGGCTTTTCACCTTGTTGTTTTCACTTGGGTGATAAAACCACTCCGGCCTGATAGAGGTGTTTACTTCCCCCGGCACCCACGAATCGCCATTTTCCAGCCCATAATGCAGCATCGGCCACGTAACTTCGCCGGTGGCATTTAATAAGCTCCAGTTGGTTTCACCAACCTCGCCTGCTTCGGTGCCTACCCAACGGAGATCGCCACGGTCGCCGCCGTCATTCCATATCACAATGTTTGGCTGTAGCTTACGGATCAGCTTATACGTATTTTTCCAGTCATAATATGTTTTACGGTCGATGGTTCGTGTTTCATTCGCGCCGCCGTAATATCCTGACCCGCCATTGGCGCCATCAAACCATATTTCGAAAATTGGGCCGTAATTGGTAAGAAGTTCCGTAAGCTGATTCCGAAAGTAGGTGATATAGGCCGGGGTTCCATACGTGGGGTTGTTTCTGTCCCATGGCGACAGGTAGATGCCTAATTTTAAGCCGTACTCCTTGCATGCATCTGCCATTTCACGGATCACATCGCCTTTACCGTTCTTCCACGGTGCGTTTTTTACAGAATATTCGGTGTATTTTGAAGGCCACAAACAAAAGCCGCAATGGTGCTTAGCCGTAATGATGATGCCTTTCATCCCTGCCTCCTTACAAACACGGGCCCACTGACGGCAATCCAATTGCTGAGGATTAAACAGGTTTACATCCTCGTTTCCATATCCCCATGACTGATCTGTATAAGTATTCAATGAATAATGAACAAATGCGTATTCTTCCATTTTCTGCCACCGCAGCTGGTTTGCGCTCGGAGTAGGCCCGAAAGGCTGAGGCGGTGTAGTTTGAGCAAAGCTGGAACAAATTGAAAACCACAAAGAAATTCCACACAATAAAAACCTGTTCATATTAAATTATTTATCTGGTATGTAAAAATTGGTTCAAATAGTAAAATGCGCATTATACTATGTATGCCCATTTGGTAACGCTGGATGATGCTGCAAATATCTGTTATAATTAGTGATTTTTGTTCCTAATTTCTGGCTGAAAACGCTTTCAAATATCTGCGGTTACCTGTTCCTGCCTCAGGATAATTGCTCCCATCAGCACAAAATATACTAACTGGTAATGATAAGATCCCGAAACAAATTGCAAAGCTATTGCTGACACCGCCTTTAACAGGGAATAAATCACTAAGGATACTGCATCAAATGTTTAAGATTGGCTGTAGTGGCGTATAATTTAACTCCTTTATTCATTATAGTCATAAATATAGTTGCTTTTGTCAACTATATTTATGAATTTTGAGAATGGAGCGACAAATTCAGGAATTTAGGGCCTTTAATCGCTTTTACACATCGGTTATCGGTTTGCTCGACGGGCAATATCTCAACAGCACTTTTTCCTTGACAGAGGTTCGTGTTCTTTACGAACTCCATCACTCAAACGATGGCATTACAGCAAGACAATTAACCATTCAGTTAAAACTTGACAAAGGCTACCTCAGCCGTATACTGCACCGGTTTGATAAAGAAGGGCTGGTTTCCAAAGAGAAAACCACCCATGATGGGCGTTCAGTTTTATTGCGACTGAGCGACAAAGGACGAGCTGCATTTGAACCCCTCGATGAGGCGGCAAGGCAACAAGCCGCCGATTTGCTTCGTTCAATTTCTGCAGATGAAGTACGGGAATTACTAAAAAGCATGGCCTCAATAAAGGTAATTTTAGCTAAATCAGAGATAAATGGTCATGAGTAATATTCAACTTGAAGATATCAGCATAAGAACAACGCTGAAGCCTGGCGATATTGGGTATGTTACCTATATGCATGGCGATTTGTATCACCAGGAATATGGGTATGGGATTAGTTTCGAAGCCTACGTAGCCAAAGGGTTTTATGAGTTCTATGAAAATTACAACGCCATGCTCGACAGCGTATGGGTTGCCGAACACCAGGGAAAGATCATGGGATTTTTGCTGCTTATGCACCGCGACGAGGGAGAGGCGCAACTGCGATATTTTATACTCGATCCGGCCTGCAGAGGAATCGGGCTGGGTAAAAAACTGGCCGGGCTATATATGGAATTCCTGCGGGAGAAGGGTTATACCCGGTCTTATCTCTGGACTACGAACGAATTGTTCGCAGCCGCCAATATTTACAACAAAATGGGGTTTCGACTCACCGACGAAATCGCTTCAGATTCCTTTGGCAAACCGCTTAAGGAACAACGCTATGATCTGATCCTTAAGCCCTGAATTGCGAAGAGCGGTCTTGAGCTATAGGTATTCTCTTCAAATTAATAAATCATGACCATCGTCATTTTTATTGTTGATGACCGTCATGCATAGTTGACGGGCAAGCAACGATTTTTGCGATAAATAACGCAACCATAGAAGGTGTTGTCCGCGTGATGATGAATGATCTGCTGATAAAACGTACCAGGCGGACAGCGAATACCATGTGGCATTAGGCTTAGCAAATCAAATTAAAAATGAGATTGTAAAATGTTCCACCGACAGTCGTTCCGTCTAACTTAATTTTTATGACCCATACTTTCCATATACCCGTTCTTGGTTTAGCATTTTCCATTGATACCCCCCTGAAGGTGGCCAAATACGGAATTTCGTCAGTAGTTTCCGTTGTTGATGACATACTGATAGAGCGGATGAGAAGATTTTACTCGGAGAAAAACGGAGAAATTTTTATTCCAATAGAAAAAAAAGAACCTGATTTCCGTGCCCGGCGGATCACCGCTTACCTGGATATGATTAAAAGAACGGTTGATACCCAGTTCGCGGCCCTTCAGCAAGAACCCTTTGAACCGGGGAGAGAAGTTACGCGTTATTTTGAGCTGTTGCCGGATACCTCCTCCTTAAAGGTACGATATAACCAAATGCTGGCTATTGAAAACAAAGAACTGAGGCTGAAGGCACAAAACGATCTCCGGAAGGAAATAAAAAAAGGGGTTATTAACGTAAATATCATGTCGAAGGTCGACAAGCTGAATTTGAACAAAAAAGGCGAGTCGTTGGGCGATCAGTATAGCGACGCCTTATCAGGTTTACGCGGGTTTGCAAAAAGCAAGTTGCAGTCGTCGGTAGTGCTTTCTGCAGGAATGAACCCACGCCTGTATAGTTACCTGGAAACATTTAACGATTTTTTTCCGGACGAAGATGGGCAACTAAAGAAACAAGTGATTTTAAAGGTGAGCGATTTTCGCTCAGCTTTCATACAAGCCAAATTCCTGGCAAAAAAGGGGATATGGGTTTCTGAGTTTCGGATAGAATCCGGTTTGAACTGCGGGGGCCATGCTTTTGCCACCGAGGGCTATTTATTAGGCCCAATCCTGGAGGAGTTTAAACAAAAACGCCAGGAGATGCTGCAGGAACTCTTTACACTTTACGAGGACGGGCTTAAAATGAAAGGCTTAACCATCAGCAGTACGCCGGTAACGCGTATAAGCGTACAGGGTGGAATAGGCACCGGGCAGGAAAATAATTTCCTGTTAAATTATTACCAGGTAGATATGACCGGCTGGGGAAGTCCCTTTCTATTAGTCCCCGAAGCAACCAATGTGGACGAACAAACCTTGCAAAATTTAGTAACTGCAAGCAAAGACGACTTTTACCTGAGCCATGCATCTCCGTTGGGGGTTCCTTTCAATAATTTCAGGGGCAGCTCATCAGAGGCGCTGCGGCTGGAAAGGATTGCAAATGGCAGGCCGGGTGCTGCATGTACAAAAAAATATCTTGTGTCAAACACGGAGTTTACTACAGCGCCCATATGCACCGCATCACGCGAGTACCAGAAATTAAAGATAGATCAACTCAAATCATATAATCTCCCGGACGCTGATTACCAGGCGCGTTTTGACGAGATAACCGAAAAAATCTGTTTATGTGAAGGGCTTGCTACCGCCGCTTATCGGAAAAACGACTTGCTGCAGCCAAAAGAAAATAAAGCGGAGGCAATATGCCCGGGGCCAAATACCGCATATTTTTCGGGCATTTTCTCATTGGAAGAAATGGTAAACCATATTTATGGCAAACTTAACCTGCTATCGGGGGTGCAGCGACCTAACATGTTTATCAATGAGTTAAATCTGTATATCGATTATCTTAAAAAAGACATTGAAGCCAATTTTAAAAATTTGACCGAAAAGAAATCAAAATATCTGTCAAAATTTAAGGAACAACTGCAAAATGGCATTACCTATTATAAAGAACTGATTCCCATGATAAATAACCAGACTGATGCTTACCTGGATAAAATGTATAAGCAGCTGACCGAAGCAGAAGCCAAACTACATTTACTTTATATTGCTGTATGAATGCTTCCATGCACGATTTATTGCGTAAATACGATGTTCCGTTACCCAGGTACACCAGTTATCCAACCGTACCTTATTGGGATTTTTCTACTATAAATGAAACAAAGTGGAAGCGCTCAGTAGTTGATACATTTAAAGCAGAAAACGGGGAGCTATGCATATATATACACCTCCCATTTTGCGAAAACCTTTGCACCTTTTGCGCGTGTAATAAAAGGATCACAAAAAATCATGATGTTGAGGGGCCCTACATTGCGGCAGTGCTTAAAGAGTGGGCCATGTATAGGGCACTACTTCCAACTGCCCCGGTAATTAAAGAAATACATTTGGGCGGTGGCACGCCTACTTTTTTTAGTGCTGACAAGCTGGTGGAGCTTATTAAGGGCATAACAGGCGGTGCTATCGTAAACGAATCACATGAATTCAGCGTTGAGGTGCATCCTAATTATACCACTGAAGAACATATCCAAAAACTCGCCGCAGTTGGTTTTAATCGCTTAAGTATGGGTGTTCAGGATTTTGACCCTAAAGTTCAGTTTGCTATCAACCGCGTACAGTCGTTTGAAAAAACAAAAGAAGTGGTTGATTGGTCGCGCAAGCACAATTATAATAGCATAAACGTGGATTTGATATATGGGCTGCCACATCAAACTATTCGCAGTGTCGAGCTTTCAGTCAATCTGGTTAAAACACTTAAGCCGGATCGCGTGGCATTTTATTCTTATGCACATGTGCCCTGGAAAAGCAAGGGGCAAAGGCATTATACAGAGCAAAATCTTCCATCGGTAACAGAAAAATGGGCGATGTACAAAAAAGGCAGTGAACTGCTGGAGGAATCCGGATTTGAAAGCATCGGGATGGATCACTTTGCTTTGCTGACTGATAAACTGTTCTCAGCAGCGGCGAACGGCAGCCTGAACCGCAATTTTATGGGGTATACCACTACACAGTCAAAGTTGATAATTGGCCTTGGCGTTTCAAGTATCAGCGACTCATGGCATGCGTTTGCACAAAACGAAAAAACGGTTGAAGTGTATATGGAGAAAATTGACCAGGGAGTACTGCCTTTAGTAAATGGCCATGTATTAAGCGAAAAAGATATTATCATCCGGAAAAATATTCTCGAATTGATGTGCGAAAATGAAACCAGGTTAGATAGTGACCTGCTGGAACCGCGATTTATTCACAACGCATCTTCCAGGTTAGAAAACTTAGCGGCTGATGATTTAGTTGTCATCAATAAAACAAACATATGTGTAACCACCAGAGGCCGGTCATTTATCCGCAACATAATTGCAGCCATTGACCCCTACCAGCCCGCAGACAAAAGCGATATTAAAATGTTTAGTAATGCTATTTAGGAATATAAAATATTCGTTACAAACCAAATTATATGCCTTCTCTATATCGTTTTCCAAATAATATCCTGTAATAAACTTCTAATACTTATAATAAACTTTCGGAGCCTCCGTTTCAAACAGATTCGCGACAACAGCACGTGCTTATTTAAAGCATTATTAACAACAATGACGATTAAAAAAGTGATAATCTGATATATACGTGCAGTAGTTTAGGCGATTTATTTTTAAATTATACTAAAATGACGTATCTTAGGCGCTACTTCCTCCCCAATCCCTGGTTTTTTTTAAGCTTTGATGCGCTTTAGAAATAGAAATCTGTTTCACTTGAATAATTTATTAATTCATAGTAACATTTCTAAAACAATAATTACACTATAAAGTTATTTTGCTTAATAATTACTGCATGCTGGCAACAATGGAAAAAAGAATTTTAGTACTCGAGGATGATAGGGCTATTCTTGAACTTATGGAACTGACTCTCGAATCGGAGGGTTATTGCGTAATTGGTATTAACCATTTTGAGCCATTGGAATATATTATTGAATTTGGACCTGACATAATACTCCTGGATATAAGGTTGTCTGACGGGTACGGGCATCTGCTATGTCAGGACCTTAAAGCCAATCCTATAACTACCAAAATTCCGGTAATACTGGTTTCCGGCGCCGACAATCTTGAAACTATAGCCAAAAATTCAAGGGCAAATGATTATTTGTGTAAACCCTTTAATGCCGACGACCTGTTAAATTTAGTTAAGGAATATGCTTAGTAGCGTTGTTTTCGCATAATAAAGACTTCTGACCGGGTACATTTATTGGCTTCAAATATGAATTAGGACACTGGCTTTCGGGCAGAGACGCTGCTTCAAATAGCACCGCCCTGTCTTTAATGTGTATTGCCCGAAAGAACCGGGTATTATCAAGTTCGTTGTAATCGCCCTGTTCGTCGATAGATCCATCGTCTCCGCTTACCCTGTCCGGTCGGTTTTAAACGATATGATAAATGTTGAGCCCTCATTTATTTTGCTTTCGATTGCTATCCGGCCACCAGCGCTGGTTATATAATTATGTACCAGATATAAACCAATGCCTTTGCTGTCTGTATGCTGATGGAATTTTTGATTGAAACCAAAAATCTGGTCTTTTACCTTATCCATATCAAAGCCCTGCCCTTCATCCGCAAAGATTAACTGATTAATGCCGTCCTCCGTTTTAGTATAAATGAAAATCACCGGCGAGCTTTCGGGCTTAGCATATTTTATTGAATTGGTTATCAGGTTAAGAAACACGCTTTCGAGGGCAACCTTATTAAACTTTATCTTTGAAAATGCTAAAAAATCGACATTAATCCTCGCTTTTGAGTGTTGTATTAAAGAACTTAACGAAAGCAATACCGCTTGCAGACAATTAGCCATATCCACCTCTTCGGTGTAAACCTTTAATACGCTTTTTTTGCTCAATTCATCCACGTAGCCATTTAACGTATCTTTGAGGCTTTCGGCGGATGCTCTCAGCATCTCTATAAATTCAAGCGTTTCTTCGTCCTGGATTTTAGAAGTATCCATAAGGCTGAATACGGACAGCAAATTACTCACCGGCGCCCTCAAATCATGCGAGGTCGAATAGGTTAACTGCTTCAGATCGTTATTGATTTTGGTGAGGTTGTTTAACAGCGAATTACGGTCCTCTTCCTGTTTCTTTTTATGGGTGATGTTTTTAGCGATAGCGAAAACTACATTTTCACTCGGTATGGGCATCGAAGTCCATGAAAGCCAAACCACTTCTCCGCTTTTTGTTATATACCTGTTTTCGAAATTTAACAGCGGGTTGTCTCTTATAATATTTTGCCGTTTCTTTGAGGTAAGGTCTCTGTCTTCGATATGAACAAAAGAGTCGATTGGCCGTGAAAATAATTCCTCCGGGGTATAACCCAGCGTTTTGCAAACAGTTGGATTTATTTTTTTAAAATAGCCATCAAATCCGGCTACACATAGTAAATCCGGCGATAGCTCAAAAAAATATTCTAAATTAAAGACATCTTTTGAATTTGCGCAGGGTGAAAAATCTTTAATGATCATCCGTTAAACCAGTTAGGGGAAGCTTACTTTATATACGGAAAACTGCTGCCTTTTGTTGCGTTGAAGAAAATTAAGAAATGACCAATTATAAGGGATACCGGCATATAGAATTCAGCAGAAATCAGGCGGTTAAGAATGAGGCAGTTAGCGCCTCACCATTCATCGCGGGTAAAGTGGATAAAATTTTTTTAAATGAAATATTGGCGTTATTTTAGAAAACATTACCAATCAATCGCCGTTTAATTAAAAACTTAAATTACTATGGGCTTATTAAAATTTATTATTGTTGGGGCAGCCGTTGGTTACGGCGTAAACTATATCACTAAAAAAGGGGCCGATGGACGGTCTATCCTTGATGACATTACCGAGAATGCTCCGGAGTTTTTCGATAAGGCAAAAAAATATGCCGAGGATGCGGTAGAACAGGTTATTCAAAAGGTACAGCCAAAAAATACTTAATCTGTTTATTGATCGATGGGCTTGTTTTTTGCAGATGACCATTCGTGATGGGTGTTTGTCATAAGCAGGGCATTGTCAAATTGGATTGACCCTTTGGGAAATATGAGTTCGTTTTCAAAATAGGTCGATATTACCTTGCTTATTTTGAGTGGCTGAACATGCCATTTAAAAGTATTTAGCAATAAGCCTTCGTAATTATTTTTATTGGGTGAATAGCCCGTAGACCCGCCCTGGAAAAAAGCAGACGCTTCAGCGAGGCTTTTAAAAACCGAGTCCGGATTAAAAGAATCTGTCAACTGGGCGTCAACACTTATTATCGTGCCATCCGAACTTTTGAAAGACACGTGGTATTTGCCTGCATTTTCATCTATGTCAAATTTCGCATGAAAATGCTTTCCGGGGAAAACCCTGCCGCCTAATAACGTATTAATGCGGGATGATGTGTCTCTGCGGGGGATATAAACACCTTCTTTAAGCTCATCGCCATCCATTCAACAGCTATCCGGTGCGCGCCATTTTCCGACCCAAATCCTATAAAGGCAGGCAGTCCTTTTGGCCTTACCTGTTTTAACCTGATAAGACAAATACCGGCAACAGCCTTGCCGTTAATAATTTTAGGCTTAAACGGGAGTGGGACAATGGTTTTGGCGATGTCAGCGTCAACCGCGTAGTTAACTAATATCCGCCTGTCTATTATTCCCTTTATTGTTGGAATTCTCATAAGTACGTGCTAATGAATATCAAACAATAAACATACAGTTAATGCGGGTAATTTTGGCGCACACCTATAAACGTTTAAGTCATTTTCCAATAACAAATCGCCTTCGCAGATTCTCCTTCTTTATACGTTTTTTTTGGCAGATATCATTCCAAAATTATTTTCTAAAATCAAATATTTTATATATTTACTTCACATTTATCGGGAATTTGCCTTCCAACAGGCAGAAACCCATGTTTGCCGCTACCGGGTAAGAATTATTTTACATGAAAAACTTAAACCAATGGAACAAGATTTACTTGACATCCCTCTTAACGCGCGTGATGCACTGACTAACGGTCACGATGATCAGCTTGACCTGAAAGAGCTTTTAAGAGTTCTTTCTTTAGTAAAAAACGGAAATCTGAATGTTCGCATGCCGGTTACGCAGGCGGGGATTAACGGTCGTATCTGCGAAGTGCTAAATGATATCATTGATATGAATGAGCGTTTAGTGGCCGAAATCTCCACCGCAGAAATCACGATAGGCAAGCGGGGGAATTTGTCAAAAAGAATTGAGCTTTCTGACGCTAAAGGCGAGTGGGCCAGCGGCGTAAATTCCTTAAATAACCTAATTTCAGATCTCACTTCGCCAACACTCGAGATTGCGGGTATGATTAACTCGGTGGCGAACGGCGACTTGTCAAAACATATCCCCCTGGAGATAAGCGGGCACCCGTTAAAAGGTGAGTTCCTCCGCATCGCTAAAGAATCCAACCAAATGCTTTCCAAGTTACGGCTGTTCTCCATGGAAGTAACACGCGTGGCGCGCCAGGTAGGCTCGGAAGGTAAATTGGGCGAACAGGCAAAAATCAAAGGCGTTGCCGGTGTATGGGCCGAGCTAACAGATTCCGTTAACCAAATGGCCGGTAACCTAACGGCGCAGGTGCGAAACGTAGCAGCCGTAACAACTGCTGTGGCTAAAGGCGACTTATCAAGAAAAATTACGGTTGAGGCCAAAGGAGAAATATTGGAGCTGAAAAACACGATTAATACGATGGTGGATCAGCTCAACTCCTTCTCTTCCGAAGTAACCCGTGTGGCGCTCGAAGTGGGTACCGAAGGAAAACTTGGGGGCCAGGCAAAAGTACCCGGGGTTGCCGGTACCTGGAAGGATTTAACGGACTCGGTAAACCGCATGGCCGGCAACTTAACCTCGCAGGTACGTAATATCGCGGGCGTAACCACTGCGGTAGCAAACGGTGACCTTTCCAAGAAAATCACAGTTGACGTAAAAGGTGAAATGCTCGAGTTGAAGAAAACCATCAATACGATGGTGGATCAGCTTAACTCATTTGCATCCGAAGTGACGCGGGTAGCGCTTGAGGTGGGTACTGAAGGTAAGCTCGGCGGCCAGGCAAGGGTGAAAGGTGTTGGTGGCGTATGGAAAGATCTTACCGACTCGGTAAACCAGATGGGAAGTAACCTTACCGACCAGGTACGTAATATTACGGGTGTAACCACCGCCGTGGCCAAGGGCGACCTTTCGCGGAAAATTACGGTGGATGAGAAAGGAGAGTTACTGGAAGTGAAAAATAACATCAATA
>Ga0163162_10006148_pt1 | contig 11621 bp, 9 predicted proteins | sample S55metaG_FD_115310 | JGI IMG/M metagenome (GOLD analysis project Ga0163162, IMG submission 115310) | Switchgrass rhizosphere microbial communities from Kellogg Biological Station, Michigan, USA - S5-5 metaG | ecosystem: Host-associated > Plants > Roots > Rhizosphere > Soil | place: USA: Michigan...
AGAAACGACCGACTACAACGGACGAAATCACTCTGACCGATAATCAACATCTAGGCCGCCCCGAAATTTTGGTGAGGTTTAAGCCGGGTATCAGTGACGAGACCATCAATCGGATCACCTCTCAACTTAACGATCGGGTCGAGGACCGAATTGAGAACGCTCCGGGATTGGACGCTATTGACGATTTAGACAACGAAAACGTAAACGCACTTGTCGCGCAATATAGCAAGATGCCCGAAGTCGAATACGCCGAAGAGAATTATGAAATAACCCTTGACGCTGCCGAAGGACCGTTAGTTCCTGTACTGCCCCATGACCCACAGTTTAGTGATCAGTGGGCTCTTTCAAATGATGGGCAGCGCGGAGGCAAGCAGGGGGCCGACATAAGTGCTCCTTTAGCGTGGGCCACCACGACCGGTAGCGATAAGGTAGTCGTTGCAGTGCTTGACAGCGGCGTCGACTATCGCCACGACGACCTGGCTAACAACATGTGGGTGCGACCAGCAAATATGGCGCCATACCACGATGATGATTTAGGTACCCTCGACGACATAAACGGTTTTGACGCTATCGACAATACTTCTGATCCAATGGACGAAAATGGACACGGCACACATTGCGCTGGAATTATCGGTGCCGAGGGCAGTAATGACATTGGCATCGCAGGAGTAAATTGGAACGTCCGAATTATGCCGCTCAAATTCATGAATGCCGGCGGATTCGGTACTACCAAGGACGCTATTGAGGCCATTAACTATGTCATCGAACGCAAAAAAGCCGGCGTAAACGTACGCATTATCAGCGCGAGCTGGGGTTCCACGCAAAAGTCTCGCGCGCTCGAAGACATCATCCGGAAGGCCTACGAAGAAGGAATCTTATTTGTTGCTGCAGCCGGAAACGCAAACACCAATAACGACAGAAACCCTCATTATCCATCCAGTTACAACGTGCCCAATGTGGTCAGCGTTGCTGCTCTGGACCGAAATGATCAGCTCGCATCCTTTTCGAATTATGGACCAAAGAGTGTCGTGATAGCCGCACCAGGGGTGGACATACTCAGTACGTGGCTGGGTAACGAGTACGAAGAGAAGTCTGGAACATCCATGGCGACGCCGGTGGTTGCTGGGGTAGCGGCTCTAATACTGGCTCATGAACCAGGCCTGAGTGTCGATGAGTTGAAGAAAAAGCTGTTGACCTCAGTTGATAAGCTTGACTCGCTCAACGGCAAGGTCACTTCGGGTGGACGAATCAACGCCGCCAAAGCAGTAGAATAGGGGTCAAGGGTCGGATTAATAGATAATGATGAATTGATATTTAAGAATTTCTATTTCCGGAAGTTACAGCATGCGTGAATTTTCCGGATATGAAAAATGATTCAAGGGAAAATGAGCAAGGGGAAATGAGGAAAATAAGCAGTTGAGCAATAGGGCCTCATACCATCAGAAATAGCAATTCTCAAATATCAACTCATCATTATCTATTAATCCGGTTGGGCCAACTTTTTCTTTCCCTCCAGAGCTTCTCGATAAGCGCCGCCGCTCACTTCTCCAATTCGTATCGCCTCATCAAACTCTTTTGCTGCCTCAACCTTGTTGTCGAGAAAGGCGTTGATTCGCCCCATCGATTCATGGGCCCGAGATAAAACTGCCTTATCGGTTTCAGGCGAAGCAGACTGCACTGCCAGTCTGTAATGGCCCAGAGCTCGATTCAACCGTTCGTCTCGGATATTTTCATCAGTTGCATCCATGGCAGCCAGGCTCGCTGTCTGGCCCAAGGCGAAGAAGATTCGGGGCTCTCGAGGATAGCTGGCTAGCATCGATTTTAGCTTCGCTTCGGCGTCGTTGTAGTCCTTGTTCCTGAGCGTCTGCTCAACGCCAGTCAATTCTTTTACCAAACCTGCGTCCCTGACGTTTGCTGCCGAGCTGTTTGATTCAGATTCTGCTTTCCGCGCAGCCGCCCGCGCTGCGCGGGCCGCCACCGCACGTTGCCGCGCTTCAGCATATTCTGCCGGTCGCTTACTTTCTCGAGCCGGATCAAATGAGGCCATCATGTCTGGGAAGAAATTCGAGATATCAAACCCCGACGATTCAATTCCTTTCAATTGATCAGCAAAGAAAAACGACAGGACTGCACCTTTCTCATACTCATCGGCCAGTCGAGCCACCGTCTCATCTTTGATTTCAGCCACCTGGGCCTGTACTGACTTAGTGAGCGCCGCGCGAGACGGCTCGTCCTTTGCGCTCTGTAAACGTTGCCGGACATCTAAGGCAAGGATTTCGAGTCTTCGTTGTTCGTTATACCTGGCATCTGCTGCCGCGACCAATGAGCGACTAACGCTGAGAAATACGTCGGGAGTAACCTCCGCTCCAGCTTTTTGTCGTTCATCAAGGACTAGCTTAACCTGATCCCGTCGCTCGGCAATCTCCTTGTTGAAACGAAGCACAAGCGCATCTATGACGTATTGCAGATAGGCTCTGATCAATTCAGAGGACGCTGGTTCGGTACCCTCCGGAACAATCGCATAGTAGTCGTCGCTGATGACGCGAAAGTTGATTGCACCGGGTGCGGCCAGCAAGTCAGGCACGACCCGAAACCGCCGGTCCTTCTGATGAAGTGTGAACCTCTTTACTTTGCTGTCGCTTTTTTTGTTGCCAGTGTCCTTTACTTCAACTCGCTCGTTGGTCAGGGTAATCGGTCGGGTGTGAAGGTAACTAAGTATTGAGCGAACCATCTCGGCTGTCGGGGCTCTGAGTCTGTCACCTTCTGCCTGATAGGCGCGTGTGTAACCGACCATTTGTTCGTCAATGCCTGATCGACGGTAAAACTCCTGGACCAGTGGCGCAAAGTCCAAAACCTCAAGCAAGCCTGCGGGCAGATCTTCGGAACGAACGGGAGCCTCTAAACCCGGCGGCGGACCCAGCGCGAGCGCCAATGAAACATAACGGGAAGTCTGGTCAGCGGCCGTGGCCGGTGCAGCGAGTCGATTTTGCTCGTAGAAATTGCGTAATCGCTGTCTCAGAGCAGGGTCAAGGTTCGCCATATCCTTTCTAACTTTTAATCGAAAGGCTGATGGCTCTCGTCCAGTGGGCACTGAATCGAGACCGGCTACTTCGAGCGCCGCCATCACGACTATCAATCTCGGGTCGGCCTCAAATTGAACGCCGTATTCGCTTAGATCGAAGGGAATTGGCTGTCGATCGGGTTTGACTTGTTGCTGAGCAGGGCGCGGAGAACTTGCAGGAGTTTGCGCGCAGATCATTGCTGACAACGAAAGAAGCAGTAAAACACTCAATAAAAACTGGCTCATATCTGTAGATTTAAGAAATTGCGAACAGGATTTAGTCGAGAAATAGATGCGCTAAGCAATTACGTCGATGCCAACAAGGTGACGAGACGATTCAGGCCTGCCGTCGGGTCCGATATAAACGCAACGCTCGCAATGTTAGCGGATATGCAATGACTGAACAAACGACCGAGAGGACCAAGCCACCGACTGCAAAAGGTTCAACAATATGTCGGCTCTGTGTAGCCAGGCGTCTGTAGTAAGCACCCGAAAAAATCTCCGGGTCCTTCAAAAGCTCCACGCCTTCCTGAGGAATACGCAATGGCCGACCCAGAATGAAGGCGCCTACACCGTAAGACGCGACGATAATAGGAACGAGTGTTAGGAACGGATTATTGATGAAAGTGCCGGTGTAGATTGCGACTTTATTGAAGCGAAAAATGAACGCTATCAAAGTAGCAAGAATAGTGTGAAGGCCGAGAAAAGGTGAAAACGCAATGAAAACGCCGATTGAAAAGGCAAGCGCCGTCCGCTCGGGTGGATCATCGATCGCGAGCAGACGACGAATGGCGCTACGAAACATGTCTAAAACAGGTTTACTAGTCTGTTAGCTGAACTCAACAGACACTTGCCTGTTCTATTCAAAACTCTTCAGGGCCTCAGCCTCGTTGTCGTAAGCATCAAAAACGGTGAGCAACTTTGTAATGACCAATAAGTTTTGGATCCGATCGGTCAAATTCAAAAGTTTCAACTGTCCACCTTGACGACTCACCGTGGTGTAATTGGCAATCAACTCGCCAATTCCACTCGAATCGACATAATTGACACCGCGTAGATTAAGGAGAACCTTCTTCTTTCCCTCTTCGGCAAGCGTTCTAATGGCATCTCGCAACGCGATGCTACCTTCACCGATCCGGACCGCACCATTCAAATCGAGGATGGTGACATCTCCGGCTTGTCGCTCTTTCACATCCAGCTCAGCCATTTTCTCACTCCGTCTGTGTCGACGCGCGGCCAGGATTATTTAAAGCTGTTCAGGGCCTCGGCTTCACTCTCATAAACGTCAAAAACCGTAAGGAGTTTAGTAATGGTCAATAAGTCTTGAAGCTTCTGGGTGAGATTCAGCAACTTCAACTGCCCATTCTCTTTTCCGATGGCGGTGTAGCTTGAGACCAATTCGCCAATACCGCTTGAATCTATGTAACCAACTCCCGCGAGGTTAAGCAAAATTCTTTTCTTACCTTCCTCGAGAAGTCTGCGAATGGCGGTACGAAGTGCAACACTTCCCTCGCCGATAGTTATCTTTCCACTCATATCAAGAACGGTTACATCACCGGCTTGACGTTCCTCAATATTTAACTCAGCCATTTCTAGAGGTCTCCTTTAGGACTGCGATTCACCGCCGCTTAAGCATGCGCACTGTTGTACCACCTTCAGGTCTGATCAACCAGTCGACTTCATCCATGAAACTGCGCATGAAAAAAATTCCACGGCCGGAAGTTTTTAGAATGTTTTCTGCAGCTGTCGGATCTGGAACGTCGCTGGGATTGAACCCTGGCCCTTGGTCGTGCACGCTGATTTCCACAGCGTCAGGCGAGCTTTTCAAGGTGATATCAACGACCTTGCCTTCGTCTTGACGGTTGCCATGGACGACGGCATTAGTAACCGCCTCGCGCACGGCCATATCGATCCCAAACGCAGCGTCATCGCTAACCCCTGAGCGGCTTACGAATTCAGCAACCGCTGCGGCCGCGGCTGCGACCGTTTCAATGCGGCTGGGCAAACTTAGCTCGGTCTTCTCTACCGTCACAGTGATTAGGCATGGCCTCTCCAAAAGCCACTGCGCGAGGATCCTGGGCTGATCTCGAAAAACGTCCGAAACTTCTCGGAAGTTCGAGGGTGTAACATGCTGGCTAGCTGCCTGTCAAGAATTGGGACCCCGCTCGTGTCGTGAATCTGGAAAAGAATAAGACCTATATGACCTATACGACCTATCACCAACAGGAAACCTCGTAATTTTCAAACCACGAACCCAAGGCCCTTTAGACGACGATCTAGTTCGTGTAAATCGAATGGTTTGGTCAGGTACTCGTTGCAGCCTTGATCGAGCACGGCCTGCTCCATTCCGTAGACGTCAAAGGCGGTGATGGCAACGATCGGAATATTTTCGCCTTCCTTGAGCTTTCGCATCAGACGAATTGTTTCGAAGCCGTCCAATTCCGGCATGTTTAGGTCAATGATGACCAAACCTGGTCTATATTGCGTGGTTAAAGCCAAGGCCTCGCGTCCATTTGCTGCTTCCAGGACACGATAACCCTTTAATTCGAAGGCTCGCTTGAGCATGCGCCGGGTGTCATGCGAGTCTTCTGCGACTAGGATCAAAGGAAAGATTAGGGATGCCACGGCTATCCTTCACTAATCAGCGCACTGTAAACAGTGAGATACACTGGAGAGTAACCTGGAGGGAAATTGGGGTCTACAAAGTACGCCCACATGTCTTCCATGAAATTGGTGACAATATCCCTAAACTATGTCGGGTGTTAAATAAGTTTGTCTGTAAAAACTGTATCCTTGGCATTGTGAAACGAAATTAAGAGCAAAAACTTATAGATATGAAACTAGAACCAGTAAGCAAAATCGAGGGTCGAATAGCTGTTCCTGGCGACAAATCCATCTCACATCGAGTTGCCTTGATTGCCGGACTCGCAACGGGAGCTTCAGAGATATCAAACTTTTCAACAGCGGTTGATTGCGGATCAACTCTTTCCTGTCTTTCGCACCTAGGCGTGACAATCAAAAGGGAGGGCGAAAGAGTTTGGATCTCAGGGGGTGCCCCATTGAAAGCTGCAGCTGCACCTCTCGATTGTGGCAATAGCGGTTCTACAATGCGAATTCTTTCGGGAGTTTTAGCTGCCGAAGCTTTTACTTCTGTACTCACCGGCGACGATTCTTTGCGTTCGCGACCGATGGGTCGAATTATTAAACCGCTTTCGGAGATGGGAGCAACGATCAACTCAGCTGACGGCAAAGCACCAATCGAAATTCACGGGATTAGTTCACCGAAGGCAATTGAGTATGAACTGCCGGTGGCGAGTGCTCAGGTGAAGTCAGCGATTCTTTTTGCCGGACTGAAAGCGAAAGGGACTACCAAAGTAATTGAGAAAGTTAAGTCACGCGATCATACTGAGCGTCTGTTTAACGGGTTCGGAGTTCAGGTCAAAACCCGCGCAGATCTTTCGGTAACTCTCGATGGACCAGCTTGCTTAACCGGCGGCGCTGTAACAGTTCCAGGAGATATTTCCTCGGCAGCGTATTTTGTAGCGGCAGCGGCATTGCTTCCCGGTTCTGAGCTACTCATTCGTGATGTTGGGTTAAATCCGACGAGGGCTGAGTATCTATCGGTTCTCTCATCCTGGGGTTGTCAGATTGGTATTGACGGACAACGAGACGAGCGAAACGAGCCCCTGGGAGACGTTAAGATCACTGGTGGTGTCGAACGTGGAGCGCCGAGCGCCGTGCGTATACTCAAAGGCGCTGCCATTCCGTCCTTGATCGATGAATTACCTTTACTTGCCGTCGTCGGTTCTCAGATCGATGGTGGCGTTGAAATTCGAGATGCAGCAGAACTGCGACATAAGGAGAGTGATCGGCTCGCCTGTACGGCCCAAAACCTTCGCGAAATGGGCGTTGATGTTACAGAACACGACGACGGAATCACCGTAGCTGGTCCAGTACGTCTGCGAGGAGCTCGGCTCAATTCATTTGGCGACCATCGAATTGCGATGGCGTTTTCCATCGCCGCCCTGCTTGCCGATGGACCAACTGAAATCGACGGCGCTGATTGCGTTGATATTTCTTTTCCTGAATTCTTCAGATTGCTGCGAAGCGTTATCTCGGCTTGAAAAATACCGAGCGTCAATACAGTACCTGCGCTCGCGGTACTGTATCGGTGGCGCGTTATTTCATTAGAACCTGGTGGATGAGAGATCGACGATGAGGGCCAACAAACTAATCGCCATTACCGGCTTCATGGGTTCAGGAAAGACAGAGATAGCCGGTGCGCTGGCGGCTGAACTGAATCTATCGATGATCGATTTAGACGAGGTCGTGACCACCCAAACCGGACGAACGCCTGCCAAACTGATTCGAGAAGAAGGGGAATCGGCCTTTCGTAAGGTTGAGACCGAAGCCCTTGCACATATCCTTGAAACTGAAGATGAAGCAGTGATTGCTCTAGGCGGAGGCGCCTGGATCGAAAATACGAATCGCGATCTCTTGATCAGGGCCCAGTGTGTATCTATCTTCCTTGACGTGCCATTCGAGATTTGTTGGAGCAGAATCGAATCTTCGATGGATGAGCGCCCACTGGGCAAGACTCGAGAAGAAGCGCTGAGTCGATTCGAAACACGCGGGCCAATCTATCGGCTGGCAAACATCCACATCTCCGTAGAGTCGAATGAACTGCCGACTCATGTTGCGAGGAAAATTGCCTCTCAACTGAAAAACGCAACCTAGTCATCATCAGTACCACAACGCGGTAGCGTGTGGCTCTTGTCAGTACCACAACGCGGTGGCGTCTGGCTCTTGTCTGTACCACAACGCGGTAGCGTGCAGCTCTTGTCAGTACCACAACGCGGTAGCGTGCAGCTCTTGTCAGTACCACAACGCGGTAGCGTGTGGCTCCGTCGCAGCAAGTCGAGCGACAGCGCAAGCCACACGCTACCGCGTTGTGGTACTGACAAAACAAACGGCCGTCCATTGGGAAGGTGGACGGCCGTCTAGCGCGGGGAGAGACTGGAGCGACTAGAATTTAAACTTCAAAGCAAACTGCATTTGCCGTGAAGAACCCGAATCGCCAGTTGGAAACCGCGTATTTGTAATTACACCGAAGGCAGTACTACCCACCTGAGCTGTTCTGCCAGGTTGTCCGAAGTTAGCGTGATTGAACACATCGAACACTTCCCAGCGAAATTCAATTACTTTGTTTTCGCCGAACGTCGTTCGCTTAATCACTGACACGTCGGAGTTATTAAATCTTGGACCAATGAGCACGTTTCGGCCCAAGCTTCCGAAGTGATAGATAGTCTTTCCGTTAATCACGCTCACCGGAAGGATAATTGCCGACCCAGCCGGGCAAGATCCACCAGGCCGCGGATCACAAACCAGATTTGGAAAGTACTGAACACCAATTCCGGTGGCCGCTGCAGTGGGAGAAATAACAACCTCGCCATTGATGTCAGGCCTGAGAGTAGCGAGTCCAGTAAGTGAATTAGCGTTTGCTGCAGGGATAGCACCAATCGCACCAACGTTGCCAGCGAGTAGCGTCACTGGATTACCGCTCTGTGATTGAGTAATTAAAGAGAGCTGCCAACCCTCTTTCCATTGATTACCACTGAAAGGCAATTCGTATAGACCACTCACCACAAACCGGTGACGTGCATCGAAGTCAGAAAGCCCTCGATCACCAAGAAGGTTGTAGCTGTCTTGTAGCGTTACACCTTGCGAACTTTGCGAGTTGTAATCGATCGACTTCGAGAACGTGTAAGAAGTATTGAACTGAAGTCCTTTTGCCAGCCGTTTCGTCGCAGTCACCCAGAGTGCGTTGTAGCTGGAATTGCCAGTGCCCTCACGGAACGTGATGTTCAGCATGGGAACACCTGGCGCAATCGGGCTGTTCGGGGAAACCGTCGGAAAACGCCTGACCGCAACGAGCGCTGCGTTCAGAAATGTTTGATTGACGTTACGAGTTAGCCGCAGGTGAGTTCCTTTTGAACCGAAGTAGCCAACCGTAACTGCCAGACCATTCGCAACTTCTCTTTGCGCATTCAAGTTCCAGGATTGAACGTAGGCATTGTTAAACTCCGGGTCCGATGAGGTTGGAGAAACAGTAGCGCCCGGTACAGCGATGGTTGTCGCGTTAGATAACTGGGTAGTTGTGTTGGACGGTAAGGCAACTGCAGTTGCGAAGGGTGGGTTCGATCCATTTGGACTAACAAGATTAGTAACGGGTTGGTCAGCCAGAATGGCGTAGGCACCACGAATTGAAGTCTTACCATCTTTGAACGGATCCCATGCGAATCCGATCCGAGGCTGGAAGTTTTTCGAATTCGTTTGATAGACCGGCGCAACCCCATTGTTAACTCTAACCAGAGAATTTGTTTCCGGAACGTAGTCGACGAAGCGGTCATACCTTTCAGTCGGCGACATCAACCAGTCGTACCGAAATCCTAGTTCTAAGGTCAGGTTTTGTCGGATCTTGTAATTGTCTTGTACAAACAGTCCCAGAGCACCCTGTGAAATTGCGGTCGAAACATCTCCCAAAGTCACGTTGAAAGTGTTAGCTGTACCTTGAAGAAACGAGTTCAGGTTCGCAAAGTTGAAAGCACCAGTGTCTTTGTTTGTGTTGTTATTGAGAAATCGCCGCCACTCGAGGCCAAACTTCAGCGAGTGATTGCCACGCAAGTAGTTGAGCGTATCGGACAACACGAACGTTGTGTCGGAACGGCCTTGCGGAAAGTTCGACGGTCCACCGAAGTTTAGGTTCGCTCCGGTAACGTTCATCTGAGGCAAGCCAATCGCTTCTTTCACACCGTCTTGTATCCCAAAGTCGAGCGGATTCAATTTAGCGTTGGGACTAAATAGAATGTGGATGCGATTGAAGCCAAACCGCGCTTCATTAACAATTGCCGAGCTGAACGTGTGAGTTTCATTCAAAGTGAATATTTGACGACGTGAACTGCGAGTATCCCCAAAGCCAGGAAGAGTGTTGAGTTGCAGTATTGGTTCGCCGCGCTGGTCGCGTTGAATAGCGTAATAACCGTGGACACGATCGTTAACTCCGAGGTTGTGATTAATGTCCAGGGTCCATTGATCAATATCAACGGGAGCTGTGGCCGCACCGGCAAAACCGGTAGCCCCCACATTTGCTCGCGGGATCAACGGCAACAATTTAAGGATGACCGGATCCGTGACTGCAGCTCGTTGCGCGTTAGTTGGAACCGTTACGCCAGAAATTGTCAGGCCTTGTCTTTGACGAGTTCCTTCATAACTGAAGAAGAAGAACGTTTTATTCTTTCCTTCGTAGGCGAAAATCGGACCACTTTCGCCGAAGTGTGGGAAATTTACTGGACCTCCAATATTGAAGCCAAACTGGTTGCGTTTGAATGGTGCCGGCTGCGGCGTTCGCTCAAAGAAATTCCGCGCATCCAGCGCATCATTGCGAAGAAATTCAAAAAATTCACCGTGATAATTGTTCGTACCTGACCGGGTGGCAATGTTTACAATCGCGCCAGAGTTTCTTCCATACTCGGCACTGAAAGTTGAATTGTCGGCTTTGAACTCCTGAACAGTATTGATGGACGGCTGGAACGTAATTTGGTTTTGAACCATATCGTTCAGATTGATGCCGTTAATCATGAAATTCACAGTGTCTTCACGACCTCCAGCTGTGTTCAAGCCAAACGAACCCTGCCCCCGAAGCGGAGCAGTTAAAAAGCCATTCTGTGGTGGAGTTACGGAACCTGGTATCAAGAGACCCAGATCAACAAAGTGACGGCCATTCAGCGGAATCTCCTGAACTGTCCGTTGACTGATAACGGTTCCGACTGAGGTTGTAGCCGTCTCTACTATTGGAAGATCAGATGTGACTTGTACTTGTTCAGAGATCGCGCCAACCTCCATTTGGAAGTTTTGCACTAGCGTTTTGGCGACCTCGACTGAGACCTGGTCTATAACCTGAGTCTTGAATCCGTCAACTCGTGCTTCGATCGAATAAATGCCGACCGGAAGGGCGGCGAATTGATAGCTACCTTGAGAGTCGGATTGGATTGTTCGCTCAAACGACGTGCTACGGTTCTTGATGGTGACAGTTACGTTCGGCAGAACGTCGCCCTTCGAGTCAGTAACTGTTCCTTGCACAGTAGCAGTGGATTGAGCAAATACTGGGGAAGTCAGAAACAGGCCGACCGCTAATAAGACTAACGGTAGGGACAGACCCACCTTTCTGCTAGTCATGAATTTAACCTCCTGACAATGCTGCGGAGATACACCTCGGCCCAGCCCGGTAGCCTGAGAAGCAACCAGGATTCTTGAGGCGTCATGCCATCAACCAAGCTCGAGGCATCGCCGAAAGTTACCCTAAGAAAAGAGGGGGAGTTATAAAGGCTCTAGCAACAGCGATGCCGCATGGACCATACTGGTTGAGTGCGAATTTTCCAAGAAAATCAACGATTTTTCGGTCATGCAAAAACGGAAATTATCCGAAAATCCAAAGCTCATCCGAAAGCACAGAGATCGGGACATTTTTCATTTGTCATTTTCCATTTTTCAGTTGTCATTC
>Ga0163162_10006151_pt1 | contig 11620 bp, 8 predicted proteins | sample S55metaG_FD_115310 | JGI IMG/M metagenome (GOLD analysis project Ga0163162, IMG submission 115310) | Switchgrass rhizosphere microbial communities from Kellogg Biological Station, Michigan, USA - S5-5 metaG | ecosystem: Host-associated > Plants > Roots > Rhizosphere > Soil | place: USA: Michigan...
CTGCGCTGGATGGAGGACTCGACGATCGCGCTCATCTCGAGCAGCTTGGTCTTCAGTTGTTCTAATTCTTCGACGAAGTGCCGCACTATAGACTCCCGACTCTCACGCCAATTCTCATCCGAAACGTCCGGTTACGTAATCTTCGGTTTCTTTCTTCGCCGGGTTCTTGAAGATGACAGCGGTGTTGTCGAATTCGATCAGGTGGCCCAACAGGAAGAAGCCGGTGTTGTCGGCAACGCGCGCCGCCTGCTGCATGTTGTGCGTGACGATCACAATCGTGCAACTGCTCTTGAGCTGGAAGATCAGGTCTTCGATCTTGGCGGTGGCGATGGGATCGAGGGCGGAGCAGGGTTCGTCGAGCAGCAGGACTTCCGGATCTACCGCCAATGCCCGGGCGATGCACAGGCGCTGTTGCTGGCCGCCCGAGAGGCCGTAGGCGGATTGGTTGAGCTTGTCCTTTACCTCGTCCCACAGCGCGGCGCGGCGCAGGCTTTGCTCCACCTTTTCGCGCAGGGCAGCCCGGTTGGCGACGGTGCCGTTGATGCGTGGACCGTAGGCGATGTTGTCGAAGATGGATTTGGGGAACGGATTGGAGCGCTGGAACACCATGCCGACACGTCGGCGTACGTAAGCCACCTCCTGCTCGAGGATGTTCACATCATCCAGCAGGATCTGACCTTCGACGCGCGTGTTGCGCACCGTCTCATTCATACGGTTCAAGGTCCGTAGGAACGTGGACTTCCCGCAGCCGGAGGGCCCAATGAACGCCGTCACCTGGTTGGCGAAGATCTCCATCGAGATGTTCTTCAGGGCTTGAAAATCACCGTAGTAGAAATTTAGATCGGTGGCGCTCAGTTTGCGAACTGCGCCGCCGACAACGGGCTTGGTGGCATCCATAGGGGGAGTATTCATGCCCGACGCGGGAGTGGTCAGCTCGGGAGAAGAAGGTTGTCGAGTGGGGGTCATGGTCACCTGGCGACGTGTTTCTTACTTGAGAGTACCGCACGCGCGATTATGTTTACGGTCAGGACCAGAGAAAGCAGGACGAAACCGGCCGCCCACGCCTGCTTGTGCCAATCTTCGTAGGGCGCGATCGCATACGTAAAGATCATCACCGGCAAGGCGGATATGGGTTGATCCCATCCCGAACTCCAGTAGCGATTGCCGAAACTGGTAAATAAAAGCGGGGCGGTCTCGCCCGCCACTCGCGCCAAGTTGAGCATGATTCCGGTCATGATCCCATTTTTGGCAGCGGGAATGACCACGGTAAGAATAGACTTGGCTTTGGATGCACCCAGCGCCATGGCGCCCTCGCGGAGCGAATTGGGGACGGCGCGCAGAAACTCTTCCGAGCTGCGGACGGCTATGGGGATCATCATCACCCCCAGGGCCAGGCCGCCGGCCAGCGTCGAAAAATGCTTCTGGGGCAAGACGATCAAGGTGTACGCGAATATGCCGATCACGATGGAAGGCACGCCGTTCAGAAGGTCGGTGACATAGCGAATGATGTAGGAAAATGTGGTGCCGCCGAATTCGGCCAGATAAACGCCGCCCAGGAATCCAATGGGGATGCCGAATAGAGAAGCCAGAAGAAGAAGCTTGCCGCTGCCCACGATGGCGTTGGCCATGCCGCCGCCGGATTCGCCCACCGGGGTGGGAAGTTTCGTGAAAAAAGCCCAGGTCAGGCTGGTAGCGCCATGCACAAACAAGTACCCCAGAATGTAGACCAGGGTTCCGGCGGCGAACAGCGTGCACAATCCGGTAATGGTCAACATCAAAACGTTGACGGTCTTGCGCCGGAGGGTGTGCAGGTTCGTCATATTTACTTGTACTTGTCGGCTCCGATGATCATCAGACGGGCCATACCGTTAATCACGATGGTGAGTGCGAACAGAACCAGGCCCAATTCGATCAGGGCGCTGGTATACAACTGGCCGGTGGCTTCCGTGAACTCATTGGCGATGACGGCAGCGATGGAATAACCGGGCGCGAGGAGCGAAGCCTTAATCTTGGGGTCATTGCCGACCACCATGGTGACCGCCATGGTCTCGCCCAGCGAGCGCGCCAGCGCCAGGAAGATCGAACCCATGATGCCCTTTTTCGCGTAGGGCACGACGATGTCCCATGTCGTCTCCCAGCGGGTTGCGCCCAGCGCCAGCGCGGCTTCGCGCTGATCGCCCGGGACCGAGAGGATCACTTCCCGCGAGATTGAAATGATGAACGGGATAATCATTACCGCGAGCACCACGCCCGCGGAAAACAGGCTGACTCCGTAGAAAGGGCCGGTAAAAAACGGGGTCCACCCGAGTACGGCCTTCAGAGACGGCTCGATGTCGCGCAGGATGGGGATGAGTACGAAAACTCCTAGCAGTCCGTAGATGACACTCGGAACCGCCGCCAGCAGCTCGATCAAAAAGGTAAGCCCGTCGGAGATTTTCGGCGGCGCTAGTTCCGCGAGAAAGATCGCAGCGCCTACACCCAGGGGAATTCCCATGATCAGCGCCAGGAACGACGTAACCACGGTTCCGTAAATAAACGGCAGCGCTCCGAATTGATCGTTGACCGGGTCCCAGGTGGAAGTGAACAGGAAATTCCAGCCGAATTTACTGCGAGACGCGGCGGAGTTAGTGTAAAGCTCCAAGACCAGCATGGCGGTGATCGCCAGAATGCCGGCGGCGGCCATGAAGGTGATGATATAGGCCGCTTCGTCCCCACCACGCAGGCGCTGCCAATACCCCGCGGGCGCCGGTCTCGAAGGACCGGCGCTGGTGGGTACAGTTGTGGGCGTCGCAGCCATACTGTCGTCAACTATTGAATCTTCGCGATCGCTTTTGTTTCGTTGGCCACCACAGCCTTAGGAAGCGGTGCGTAAGCGAGGGCTGAAGTCATGGTCTGCCCCTCGACTAACATCCACTTCAGGAAATCCTTGATGGCTTTGTTCTTGGCGGGATCGCTGATCTTTTCCGGGACCAGCAGCCAGGTGAAGCTGGAAATTGGATAGGCGTCTTTACCGGGGGCGTTGGTGATCGAAACCCGAAAATCTTCCGGCATCTCTTTGGAACTGGCCGCCGCCGCTGTCACGCTAGCCAAGCTGGCTACGACGTAAGCGCCCGCAAGATTCTTGACCTTGCCGGTTTTCATCTTGTTCTGTACGGCGTAGATCAATTCCACGTAACCAATGGAGTTGGGAGTCTGTTGCACTTGGCCCGAAACGCCTTCGTTACCCTTGCCGCCGAGGCCGACTGGCCAGTTCACCGAAGTTCCACGGCCGGCCTTCGTTTCCCACTCCTTGCTGACTTTTGACAGATAGTCGGTCCATATATAGGTAGTGCCGCTGCCATCGGAGCGGTGCACGACTACGATATCCGCGGCCGGCAATTTGAGACCCGGGTTGGCCTTCACGAGTTCAGGGTCGTTCCATTTCGTGATCTTCCCCAAGAAGATCCCCGCCAAGGCTTCTGGCGTGAAGTTGAGATCCGTGTTGATGCCTGCGACGTTATAGACAGGCACGTCGGCCCCCATCACTGTAGGGAAGTGTAGGACGCCAAAGCCGCGCTTGTCGCGGAACTCTTTGAGCTGCATGTCGTTCATGGGCCCGTCGGTGGCTCCGAAGTCGACGGTGCCTTCGGTCACCTGCTTGATGCCGCCGCCGGAACCAATCGACTGGTAGTTGAATGCAAGCTTGGGGAACTTCTTGTGGTATTCGTCAAACCACTTTGAATACATGGGATAGGGGAACGTCGCACCCGCCGCGTTGATCAGAATCTGTTGCGCTGACGCCACCCCGGTCGCCAGTGCGGCTACTAGTGCCACCCGAGTCACAAGTCGCTTCCTCATATGTTGCTCCTATTTAATCAAGTGTTTATTACAGAGCCATTACATGACTCGGGCCATCCCTGGTGTGACCTAGAAACGGCCCGAGTAATCATAGACTTAGAAGTTTGGCATCGCCCCCGGCAACGTGTACCGGATATTGAAGTAGATGGTGTTATCGTGGGTATTCTTCGGACTCCCCAATGCGACATACCAAGGGTTGCGCGTCAGATATTCATACTGGCCCATCACGTTGATCGCACCGTACCGCGGATTCCTCCACATGGTCTGGTTGAATCCGAAAGTAACTTCCTGTATCGAGCGATTCTGGCTGTTGGCGGATCCGGTGTAACCATAGCCGACTCTGCTGCCGTTGGTGTCGATGGCAACGTTGCGGCCAATGTAGATTCCGCCGTAGTAGGCGTAAAACAGAGTGTTCTTAACCGTCGCTTCAAATCCGTCGATAGTGCCGTCCGCCCTTACGGCGCTTAGATCGCCGTTAGCTCGCACGATGAGGTCCGGCGCCTGCCCAAACAGATAGCGGCCCTCGCCATCGCTAAAGAAGTTGGTGGAAATGAGGCGCAGGTTCTTTAGGACCGCGACATTTAGGCCAACCAGAAGTCCGGCGCCCTGCGTGGTATGGTGCGTGGTATAAAACGACCCCGTAAGCGTGGAAGTGCTGGCCGTCTTGAAGTTACTCTCGATGCCGCCTACTTCGAAGTGGAACCGGGAGTTTGGATCGAAGGCGATCTTGGCGATGAAGTCCGGCGTGACGGTGGGTTGGGTCAGGATGTTTTGGCCAGCGCTGACATTCTGCGCGTTATCGAGTTGCGTGTTGGCTAAGCCGCCCAGAGCGCTAGGCAGTACGATGCCGGAGCCGCCGGCTGAACCGCCAATGTATTGATCGGGTTGTTCGGCGGAAAAACCGAAGGTCACCTGCTTGCTCGGGTGAATCAGAACACGCACGCCGGGTTGGCGAGTCCAGGTGAGGCCTGCCATGTAGTTAATGTCTATAACCTGCGTGTAAAACAGATCGCCAGGCAGAGCGGAAATGCCGTTGCGGTTGGGCGTCAGCATGCTCCAGCTCTGGCCGGCCAGAAACTCGACCTTGCCCTTGCGCACATCGGCCCAGAACAGGCGAAGGCGCGGGACAAACGCGCCGTTTGAAACAGCGAGGGCATTCGATCCGCTGGTTCCGTTGAAGTCAAATTCGTTATATCCGATGAAGTGGGCGCCCTTCCAATCGCCGTCGACCCGGAAACCGATCCGCGAGTTTTGCGGGCTGAAACGGAATTCGTTGAGGTTACCGTTGGCCGTATTGTTATAGGGAATGCTGCCGAAGTTGGAACCCATGCTCGATCCCGCGTTCTTGTCGCGCCAAAGCGGCGTGAGATCCATGAAGCCGATCGGGACGAGGCAGACGTTGCCCAGCCGAAGGAAGGTCGGGATGGTTCGTTCCACATCGGCCTCGCAAGGATTCGTGGACGAACTCGTTGCATCGGGAGGAGCGGCTTTCGGCAAGGGGATCGCCGGAATCGCGAGCGCCGCGGGCGCATGCGGGAGCATTGCGCTGGTGCTGGCTACTTGGCCCAGGTTACGGTAGGTACTCACCGGGGTGGGATCGACTGGCGGTATGACGGAGGACCCGGTGGCCGCCGAGGCGGCGCCATCGGCCTGCTTCGTCTGCTGCTGCGTCTGTTGCTGCATCAGGGCTTGCCGGAGTTCATTAATCTGCCGCTGCTGATCCGCCAGCATCTGTTTCAGCTGCTCGATCTCGGTGGGCTGTGCCACCGGATTGTCAGCCGCCGAAAGCGGCATAACAGAGCCCAATAGGCAGGCCAGAAACACCCGTCCTACTCGCTCATTGATTCTTATCATCTGTTCGCTCCTAGTTGGTATGGAAATGCGCTGTCAATCTGAGCACGCCCATCCCCTAGGGATCGCACACAGCTTCAAAATCAACCTAGGGATAAGGTTATAGGGTGATGATGATAGTGCAATTAATGCAAAGTTACAACTACGTGACGGAATCTACGCCTTGACCGCTGCCTCGGCTGCTTCGAGTGAATCGAAGCAGGGGAGCAAGCCGTCGACATGCGTCACGGCGAAGAGAGTTTTTATACGCTCGGTGAGGCCGGTGATCCCAAACGCGCGGTGATTTCTCTGACAGGAAGTAAAGGCGCTTACGACGCAGCCTAACCCGGCTGAATCCATGTAAGGGACCTGCGAAATGTCCACGATGATGGGCTTGGCGGTTTCGTCGCGGACCATCTGCTGGAAATCGAAGAGCGTCTGAATGGTAAGAGGGCCCGAGAGCTTGAAGATTTTCGCACCCGAAGCGCTGTCGATTGCTTCAATGTGGAAGGGCTGGGAGGAAGGCGTCACAAGTAACGACTTTAGCAAGCCTGGAGTGGTGTTGTCATGAACATTTAGTTACGATTGCGTTACGGTACAGACGCTGGCGCCGGGGTCAGGCGACCCGCCCTACTTTCGCGGCGGCGGGCAGGAGAACCTGGAAGGTGGTCCCCTTGCCGACCTGGCTGTCGACGGTAACCGTCCCGTTCATTCTCTCAACGACGTGCTTTACGATCGAAAGGCCCAGGCCGGTCCCTCCGACCTGGCGCGAGCGGGCTTTGTCGACGCGGTAAAAGCGTTCGAAGATGCGCGGCAAATCCCGCGAGGGAATGCCGACGCCAGTGTCCGAAATCATTACGGCCACGCGGCCGTCGTCAATTTGGGTGACGCGAACTCGCACTTCGCCTTCCGGTCGGTTGAACTTGATGGCGTTGGCCAGCAGGTTCAAGAAAGCTTGCTCCAGACGCAAGCGGCTGCCGGCGACGTATAGATCCCGCATCTCTTCGCGCACCAGATGCACTTGGCGCTCGCGCGCCTCGGAGTCCACGGTGAGCAATCCGGATTCAATGGCGGCGCGCACCGAGACCATTTCGGTTTCCTGGTCCGCGCCGGATTCGAGCTCGGAGAGCACCAGCAAGTCCGCCGCGATACTGCCCAGGCGCACAGCATTCGCGCGAATAATCTCGACAAACTTCTGGCGGTTGGCGGTGTCGTCGAGCGCGCCATCGAGCAGCGTGTCGGCATAACCGATGATGCCGGCGAGGGGCGTCCGCAGCTCATGCGAAACGTTGGCGACGAAGTCCTTGCGCACCTGCTCCAGACGCTCCAGATCGGTGATGTCGTGGAAGATGGCGATCACGCCGCGGCCGGACGGCATGGCGAGGGGCGTGGCTTGCGCCTGGAAGGTGCGCGGCGTATCGGCGGAGAGATGGAAGCGGAGCGTAGCCGGCTCGCCGGTGGCGCGCACGGATCGAATCATTTCATAAAGCGCAGGATCGCGAACCAATTGAAGCAGGCCAAAGCCTTCATAGCCGCTGCCGCGAAATCCGATTGCGGCCAGCAGGGCCTTATTGCAGAACGTCACTTTCAAATCGGGATCGACCGCCAGCACGCCTTCCGCCATGCCGGACAGAATCGCCTCGCGGCGGGCGGATTCAAAGCGCAGATTGCTCACCAATCCGCGCAACTCATGGCCCACGCCGGTCAGCGATCGTTCGAGCGATCCCAGGTCGTCGTTGGGATCCGATAGCACGCCAGGTTGCGCTTCCACGCCCAGCAGACCCTCCGCCGCGCGCTTCAGTCGCCGCACGCGCGACGTTAGCGCCCGCGAAACGGATAGTCCCACCGCGAGGGCCAGGAGCGCGGCAAAAAGGGAGATCGCGAGCACTGCGGCGCGAAGGTTGGGGTCCACGGGCGCTCCGATGCGCACCGCGAAGTCGGTAAGGACGTAATTAATGGCCAGCAGAGTCACTACGACCAGCGCCAAAGCGGCGGCGATAAGCCGTCGAAACAAAGTGCTGCTCATGGACTGGTCCGGCACTAACAGCCTAGCAAGTTTTAGGCGACCTGTCGGAATATTTCGTGGAACATTGACACGATATTCATCGATCCGTAATGGATCGATTGTTATGGTTATTAGCCATAGACGGGATTATTTAGAACGGGGAACCATGAACACTCCATTCGCACGAACTGTATTACTTGCAACATTGCTTCTGCCAGCGGCCTACGCCCAGAGTGACACCGGCCGCATCGCCGGAACGATAACCGATGCGACCAACTCCGCTTTGGCGAACGCCACCGTCACTGTGAAGAACGAGAAAACCGGCCAGGTCCGCAAGGTCACGGCGAATGAACAGGGCGCCTACATTGTCACCCAGCTTGGGCCCTCCAGCTACGCCGTAACGGCTGAGGCAACCGGTATGGCGCCCGCCGAGCACACCGGGATTATTCTGCAGGTGGGACAGGAACGAACGCTGAACGTAGTGATGCAAGTCGCTTCGGTGACCACCGCAGTGCAGGTTTCCGGCGGCGACCTGGCGGTTCTCGAAACCAGCTCCGCGGCTATGAGCGGCAATGTCAGCTCGCGCGAAGTCGCGGAACTTCCCATCAACGGCCGGCAGATCTCCCAGCTCTACATGATGACGCCGGGCGCGGTCAATTTCGGATCCGGAACCTTCGATGACATTCGTTTCAACGGCCGCTCCTTCGAGGAGAACGCCCTGCGCTACGACGGCATTGAGGCCGGCGGCATTATCAGCAACAACCCCAGCAACATCGGCGGCGAAATCAACGGCGTATTCCGCTTGCAAGCCAGCATGGAAAACGTGCAGGAGTTTCGAGTAGACGCCAGCAACTATCCGGCTGAATTTGGCACCGGAAGCGGCGGGCAGATCAGCATCATCACCAAGAGCGGAGGCAACGCTTTCCACGGCAGTCTGTTTGAATATTTCCGCAACGACGCGCTGGATGCTCGCAACGTATTTGACGGAGCGAGTCCGTCGGTTTTGCGTCTGAATCAATTTGGAGGATCTATCGGCGGGCCCATCATCAAAGACAAACTCTTTTTCTTCGCGGGCATAGAAACCATGAAGCAAAGGACCGCGGTGCCTTTCGTCGAAAATACCCTCAGCAGGGCAGTTCGGGCCGCTCCCAATTGCGCCCCTGGGCAGGTTCCCTCGGCAACCGCAGTGACTTGTGTCAATTCGGCCATCCGGCCCCTGATGGCGGCGTTCCCACTCGGTCTGACCCCGACTTCAAACCCCTTCTTCGATCGCGATAACGTTCGGCAACCCGGCGTGATTGATGAGTATTCGGGCAACGTCCGCTTGGATTACCAGGCCACCGATAAAGATAAATTCTACGCGCGCTACAACCGCGACCAGGGTTACGCAACTCTCCCACTGAACTCCGTGGGAAGCGGTACGTACGAGAGCATCGTGCCCCAGAACTCGGTGCTTTCCTATACGCGAATTCAATCGGCAACCATCGTCAACGAAGCCAAGTTCGGGTTCAATGGATCCAAGACCCGCGTCCTCGGACTCGCGCCCCAGGTTCCCGGAATCGACCTCACGGGCGTTAGCATTGCGCTGAACGGCGTGCAGACCCTGGATGGCACCTCGGGATATGCCTTGCCGTCAGGCCTTTTGCGAATCTCAACCGCCTTCAATGGCAGTGCGGCCCCGTATACCAATTACTCGCTGTCGTTTATCGATAACGTGACCATGGTTCACGGAAACCACAACATGAAAGTGGGCGTGGAAATCCGGCCCCAACGCATCAAGAATGCGATTCTGGGCGGCACTACTTACACCTTCGCTAACACTCAATCCTTCTTGAACGCCGCTCCGTCACAGATCCTGATCAACGGCAATACCAATGACGTAAGCCCATTCACCGGTAAGGGCGGGTTTTTCGATATGCGCCAGACGTTCTATATCGGCTACTTTCAGGACGAATGGAAACTGCGGCCCAACTTCACGCTCAGCTACGGGCTGCGCTACGAATACTACAGCCCGCTGAAAGAGCAGAACGATAAAGTGCTGTGGTTCGATGTGCCGACCGGAACTCTGATTCCCAACTACACCGGGGACTGGTACACCATGAAAAAGACCAACTTCGCGCCGCGGCTCGGGCTCAGTTGGTCGCCGGAGCGTTTCAATAACAAAACCGTATTCCGGATCGGAGGCGGTTTCTTCTACGGGCCTGGCCTGGCGGAAGGGCAGACGCAACCGGCCCAGAACGATCGTATTAACCGAACCATCACCAGCGGGGCCCTGCTAACCTACCCGGCGGACCCGAAGTCCATTCTGTCAGCCGGTATTAACGATCCGAACCTGCAATTCCAGCCCCGGGCATATCTGCCGGATTACCGCATTCCCGAAAGAATTCTGCAATACTCTGCTTCCGTTCAGCAACAACTGCCTGGGAGTACCGTCTTGACGGTAGCCTACGTCGGCAGCCAGGGACGGAACCTGTTCCTGCGCGGCATCACCAACCGAATCACGGGCGTCATCCAGAATTCCACAACCGGCGTGGGGACCGCGGTTCGCGAGTTCAGCGTCGTCAATGGAACCACGGTTACGAATCGATTCGCGGAGATCGATACCAAGACCAGCGGCGGTAACGACAACTACAACGGCTTGCAGGTGCTGCTCAACCGGCGTTTCTCCAGTGGGCTCACCTTGGGTTCACAATATGTGTGGTCTCACAGCATCGGCGACAGCGACGGCTCCAAAGACGCGCGAAGCTCCTCCAACAATTACATCTTCACGTCGGAGCATGGCGACAATATTTCCGACGTTCGGCAGAGCTTTAATTTCAGCTTGCTATATCAAATTCCCTACGGGGCGGGGAAGAAATATGGATCGAACGCCAATGCGCTCGCGAAGGGCGCTCTGGGGGGATGGCAGATCGGTACGCTCTTTAACGCCCGCACCGGATTGCCGATCGATATTGAAATCGCCAGGGCGGCGATCCTGTACCAAAACAAAACGACCGGGGCCATTACTACCGCGCCTGTGGTAACCAACGGCGTCGTCCAAACCAACGCGGTAGTCAACGTTCCTGGAGGCGGCCAAAGCCGCAACGTGGCACGGCCCAGCCTGTTTCGGGGAGTCGATCCTTACATTCACGACAAAGGCTGGCTCTACGTGAACCCGGCGGCGTTCTCGATGCCGGCTCCTGGCACGTATGGAAACCTGGGACGGAATGCTCTACGCGGTCCTGGGATCAGCCAGTTGGACTTGACATTATCCAAAAAGTTCGCGATCCGGGAGGCTATGAATCTCGAATTTCGGGCGGAGTGCTACAACCTGCTAAACAGTCCCGTCTACCAAGTCCCGGGCTACGCCACGGTGAGCGGCTCGCAAGTCAGACTGGCGGATGCCAGCGGAGTGATTCAACCTGGTCAGGCGTACACGTCTGCTGCCGCGGGCGGCAATTTCGGCGCGCTGACCCAGACGGTGTCCAATACGGTCGGCTCCGGGACCAACCGGCAGTTCCAACTGGCGCTGCGCTTTACCTTCTGATCCACTAAGACTGAGAATTCCGGCCAGGATCGCGGACTAGATAGTATGAGTCCGTATATCCTGGCCGTTTTTCTTTTTATCGGAGCGTTGGGAGCGCAGACCAAAGCTCCGCCGTCAAAGCCTATGGCGGGCCAAGGCACAACTGCCCTGCAAGACAAGGAGACCGAGGCCCTGATCCGGACGAAACTGGCGAAATCGAAAATCGGCAAGGATGGCTTTACGGTGCGGGTGCAAGGCGGGGTGGCCTATTGGGACGGCTCGACCAATGTGGTGCAGCACAAGGGCGCGGCCACGCGAATGGCGAAGACTGCCGGCGCAAAAAAAGTAGTGAACAACATCAAGGTGAGTGACGCAGCGAAAGAGACGGCGGCTGCAAACCTGGAGCAAGGCCGCCGGCGCGCGCAGGTCAAGCGCGGGGAGGC
>Ga0163162_10006152_pt1 | contig 11620 bp, 6 predicted proteins | sample S55metaG_FD_115310 | JGI IMG/M metagenome (GOLD analysis project Ga0163162, IMG submission 115310) | Switchgrass rhizosphere microbial communities from Kellogg Biological Station, Michigan, USA - S5-5 metaG | ecosystem: Host-associated > Plants > Roots > Rhizosphere > Soil | place: USA: Michigan...
ACCGCCTTGGTGAAGACGGAGTAGAGCTCCTTGTCGCTCTTGAGGAACGCGAGCTGATACCCGAAGTCCTCGGCGATCTTGCTCATCGCGGCGCTGGTTGCCACTGGCTAGTCTCCTGGAAGTGAGAGGTGGACGCCCCACGCCGAGGTGCCCTTGATGGACTTGATCTCGACGTGGCCGCCGGTGGAGGGGGCCTGGATGTACTGCCCGTTGCCGATATACATGGCGATGTGGTGGCCGTTGCCCCACCCGAGGAAGTCACCGGGCTGGAGCTGGGAGAGCGGGACCTTCTTGCCCATCGCGAGCTGCGGGCGGCCGGTGCGGGGGATGCTCATGCCCGCCTGCGCGTAGGCGTACATCATCAGGCTGGAGCAGTCGAAGCCGGTGACGCCGGCACCCTTGCCGAACCCGACGGACGCGCCCTTGGCGCCGCCACCGCCCCACGAGTAGGACACCCCGAGCTGGCTCATCGCGGCGGCGATGATCTTGTCGCGGAAGCCGGTGGCCTTGCCGGGGCTGCCCGGCGTGCCCGGGGTGGTCATGGACCCGGCGGGCTGCTGCTTGACCGCGCTGGCGGAGAAGTCGGTCCGCTTCGGCCCGAAGCCGGTGGCGTCGGGGGCGAAGTCGTTGCCGACGTGGGAGCCGATGATGTCCGCCGGGGCGTCAGGCGCGAGAGCCTGAGCCGCGGGCGTGAGGCCCGTTGCCGCGCCTGTCGCGGCCCCTGTGACCGCCGCGTTGCCCGACAGGTACTTCTTGTACGAGTCGTTGTTGAACGTCGACCACGGGGTCCAGGACGTGCCGCCCTTGGACATCTTGTACGCGATCTTGGCGTTGGTGACCGCGTCGTAGAGCTCGGCGTCGTTGGAGAGGCCGAACTGCTTGCGCCGCTCCGGGCCCATCCCGCCGAGCATGTTGATCTGGAACAGGCCGTAGGACTTGTCGCCAGTCTTCGCGTTGCCGTTGAACGCCTTGGCGTTGCCGCCCGGCTCGGCCATCGCGATCGCGTAGGCGGTGTTCAGCCCCGCCCCGGAGAAGCCAGCCTGGCGGAGGATGTCACGCAGGTTCACGGTGCTCCTAGACGGGGGACTGGAGGGCCTGCATGAGCGCCGGGTAGAGCGTGTCCGCCGCCTGGTGGGCGTTGCGCTCCGGGTCGGCGGCCATCTGGTTGGCGATGAACGACTGCGGGTCGAAGCCCGGGTCGGTCACCGTGGAGGTCTGGTTGCCGTCCGCGTCCACCACGTTCTGGGTGACCGACGGGTGGGCCTTGAAGCCGGACTGGAGGGAGCCGATCAGCTGGCGGATCTCCGCCTCGTGCGGGTCTCGCCCCATCGACTCCTGGAACGCCTGCCGGATGAAGACCTTGGCCTGCTCCGGGTCCAGCGTGTTGAACGACCGCTGGGTGGTGGTGCGCGGCTGGCCGCCCAGCTGACCCGCCTTGAGGTTGGTCATCTTGCCGAACATGTCCAGCGGGCTGACGGGCTTGCCGGCGTTGTTGAAGTTGGCGGCGAGGGTGACCGCCTTCTCCCACGCGGCGACTGCCTGGCCCGTGTTGTTCGGGCCGTCGATCAGGCCGAAGTAGTACATCTTCTTCTGGAGCGCTTCGCGGTAGTCGTCGTCCATGAGGAAGAACGAGTTGACCGCGTCCTCGATGGTGGTGAACTGCTGCGCGTTGCCGGTGGGGGCGGAGCGCCAACCCTTGCCCTCGAGGCGGACCTCTCGGGTGGCGGGCCCGTCCTTGAGGTTGATCCACAGCGGCGAGATGGTAGGCCCGCCGCCCCCGGACCCCGTGCCCGCCATCGACTGAGCGATGATGGCTGCGAGGTCCGAGGGCATGGAGTTCCCGGAGGGGCCGGCTGGAGTGGTGACGCGCCCGCTACTGTCGGCGGTCAAAGCCATCAGTCAGTCTCCTTGTCGAGGAACTTGTCCCACATCTGCTGGAAGCCGAGGTCCCGTTGGGCCAGCGTCTCCCCGATCTGGGCGAGAACGACCTTGGCCTGCTGGTACTTCGGCTGGGTGCCGTCGAACGACTTGATGTCGAACTGGCGCATGATCTCGGCGCGTGCCGCGTCGTAGTCACGGAACGACACCATGTCGGAGCGGGCCTTGAGGGGCCCGTCCGTGGACAGCCGCTTGGCCTGCCCGTAGTAGTAGTCGAACCTGTTGGTGGTCTCGGTGGTCGCCTTGGCGAACGCCGGGTTCGTCTGGGTGAGGTACTCCCGGATCGCCTTCTTGGCCGCCCTGTACTGCGGGGTGGTCGTGACCGTGTTCGGGTCAGCGCCGGAGGCGATCATCTGGTCCGACATCTGCTGGGACCAGGCGGTGAGCTGTCGCCAGCCGACCGACGCCTGCGACTCCTGCATCGCGTCGCCCTCGGACTGGTAGGTCCGGTTGCCGTCCGCCCGCTGGAAGCCGTAGGCGGTGCGTGAGAAGTCGCCGTCGATCATGTTGGCCGAGCCGACCACCATCCACCCGAGATCCTGCGGGTTGGCCTTGAGCACCGGGTCGAGCCGGGTCTCCGCCTTGGAGGCGTCCACCCGGGCCTGGATGCCGGTCTCGTTCTTCGTGATCGACCAGTCAAGGTCGGCCGCCTCGGGGTACTCCTTGGCGAAGAACTCCTCGGCGTTCAGGCCGCCGCGCTGCTCGTCGGTCATGGCCTGCACGATGTGCATTTGGTCGGCGTAGAACTGTCCGTCGACCGAGGCCGTGCCGGTGAGGCCGAGACCTGCCGACATCGCCAGCCGAACGGTGGCGGCGGCGGTGGCCGCCTTGTCCGCCTTGGCCCACAGCTTCTGGTAGTCGCTGTCGCGCAGCTGCTGACCGTTCGCCATCGCCTCGGAGACGAGGTAGTTGAACGTGGTCTGCCGGTTGCGGACGTGGCCGGTGCCGTACTGCTGGGTGGCGAGGGTTCGCACCCAGCCGGGCAGGGCCTGCTGGAGCATGGACTGTGTGTCCGCCGGCGGGATCTCACCGCCGAGGAAGACGGACTTGAGGATCGCCTTGCCCATCGGGTTCTTGGTGTCGACGAGGTCGAGCGCCGCCTCCCGCGAGATGACCTTGCCGGAGCCGAGGGCGTAGGTCGCAGCCATCGCGACCGACGGACCGACACCGGGCAGCCACCACGTCTCGCCCTGCGCGATCGAGTTGAAGGCGTCGAGGCGGATGCGGTAGTCCTGCACGTTGGACGGGTCCTTGCCGAACATCTTGGCGATGGCCTTGGCCGCCGGGGCGGGCAGGAGGACGCTGACGCTGTCGGCGTCGCTTCCGCGCCCGATCGGCTGACCGTCCTGGTCGACCACGAGGTTCATGTTCTGCGAGGTCGCGATCGTGTACGGCGCGTGGTACGTCGCCGCCAGCTTGGTGAGCCGGCGAGGGTCGTCGTAGATGAGGCGACCCCACGAGATCATGGCGTCCTCCCACGCCGCGATGAACGGCGAGAAGCGGGCGACGCTGCGGTGCAGACCCGTGTTCCGGGTGGTGTCGAAGAACGTGTTGCGGACGTGGCCGATGGCCGCGTTGCGGGCCCGGCTGTCGATCAGGGCGAGCTCCTGTTGGGAGAGCTCGTAGCCCTTGCCGTAGTGCCGCTCCATCGCGTTGATCTCGGTGCGGACAGCCCGGTTGTAGAGCTGCACGGCCACGGGGTTGCGGGCGAGCCACATGTCCGGCTTGTCGAGCAGCACGCGGAACGCGCCATCGATGATCTTCTTGGCGCCGCGGAACGTGTCCTTGGCCTCCATCGCCGACATGTCGGGCGCGGGGACGTCGAACCGCTCACCGACCGGGAACTCCCGCTCGATCAGCTTCTTGTTCAGGCCGCCGTTCTTGGCCGCCTCGAGCAGCCGCTCGTTCGGGAACATCAGGTCGACCTCGTGGACGACCTGCTGGAGGAACTGCGACTTCGTCTGCGTGGGCTGGGCGAGCTTGCGGTACTCGTTCGTGAACTCCGGCGATGCCTTGATCTCCTCGCGCAGCTTCGCGATGTCGGCCACGTCGTCCACCTTGGTGGACATCTCGGCCAGCTTGCGGGCCGTGGGGCTCGCCAGCAGCAGGTTCGCGTACTCGCCGTAGGACAGGTGCCACAGGGCGGCGTCCGCCTTGCGGCGCTTCCACGACGAGCGGTCCATCGAGATGGAGTCGTACAGGCTGGACTGGTCGTGGAACAGGGCGTTGTGGATCGAGTTGCCCTTGGTGGTGGCGCCCAGGTTGTTGCGGAGGTCCGCGGAGTCCTTGGCGAACTGGAGCTCGTACTTGCCGTTCACCTTGACCGGCTTGAGGCCGAGGTAGCGGGCCTTGGCGGCAGCCGCCTCCGGGGTGAGCCCGGCGAAGTGGACCTTCGCCAGCCCCTTGAGGCCGCGGTTGTGCACCATGTTGGCGGCGCCGTTCATCGTGGCAGCGAGGGTCTCGCCGGCGCTCATGGACGCCAGGGCACGGGGGCCGGTGTCGAGCATCGAGCGGACCATCAGGCCGGGGCGCAGCAGCGCCCCGATCTTCCACGCGCCGACCATGAAGTCGTGGGCGTGCAGGACCGGGCTGGTGCCGAACCGCTTGACGTTGCCGATGAACGTGGTCTCGTGTGCCTTGAGCAGCTGCTCGAAGTCCCACGGGTCGAAGATGGGCGCCGAGTCGGCGAGGTGCGGACGGAGCATCGCGGTGTCGTAGCCGACGGCTTCGCCCTCGATGTCGCGGACGATGGTGACGTCGTCGACCGTCTCGTCGACAGCCTTGGCGACCCAGTCGTTGCCCTTGCCCCACGCCTTCGTGGTGAGGGCGCTGATCTCCTTGGCGTAGGCCACCGCCGCCTCGGGCGACAGCTCCGGCATCCGGTCCTTGAAGAAGTTGACCGCCATCCGCTCGAGCATCTCGTCCTGCAACCGGGCGACGACGCCGGCGGCGTCTGCTGCGGGGGTGCGGATGAGCTCGTTGCGGTAGTGGGCGATCTCCTCGGCGGTGAATGCCTTGGAGCGGCCCATCGTGTCGGCCAGCTGGCGGGCGCCCAGACCTACCTCGTTGAGGGCGATCGAGCCGCGAGCCTGCGGAGACAGCGCCTGCTTCGCCTTGCGGCTGGGCAGGGAGCGGAGCCGGACGATGGTGTTGCCGTCGCCGGCGGTGACGTAGTGCTCGCCGCCGATGTCGTCGCGGATGTTCTGCTTGAGTCGGGACAGCATGGTGGGCTTCGCGTCGCCGGTGAGGGCGAGCGTGGAGTCCTTGCTGGCGACGTCGAGGATGTCGGAGATGACCGCGTTGTTGCGGGCGAGGTGCGGGGCGACCCGGTCGATCTCCGCCTGCTTCATCGCGATGGCGTCCCGGAGCCCCTGCTTCTCAGCCTTGGCGTCGTCCAGCGCAGTCCGCAGTCCGGTCCGCTCGAGGCGGGCCTCGTCGACCATCGAGGACCAGTCGTCCAGGAGGGTCGGGTCGTGCAGCGGGGTGGAGTCGAGCAGGTCGCGGTCCGAGCGTGCCTCGAGCAGGCGGGCGTGGGTGTCCTCCACGCGACGGCGGGCATCGCCGATCGCCTGGTTGAAGTCGACCACGTCGTCGGTCGCGCCGACGCCCTTGGCCTGCTTGCCGGCTCCGGCGGCCCAGCGCTTGGTGCCGTGCAGATCCTGCTTCGCGGTGCGGAGCTCGGACTCGTGCTTCTTGACGAGGTCGTGCATCTCGTCCCGGCGGGCCTTGACGTGCCGGGCCTCGGGGGTGTCGCGGACCTTGGGCTTGAGGGCCCGCAGTTCGCCGACGAGGCGGGTGTGGTCGGCCACCGCGGTCTTGCGCTTGCGGATCTCGTCCTTGAGAGCGGCCATCTCGGCCTTGTCACTGGCGGTGTTCCAGGTGCTCTCGACGATGTCGTTGATCGGGAGGTCTTCGCCGTCCAGACGCATCGCGTACAGGTCGGTCATCGCACCCACCTCGCGGGGGTTCGACGTGAGGTTCTCGAAGTTCTTGGCGAGGAGCGGGGACTCCTCGATCAGGGCGCGCTTCGCCGTGCCGGAGCCCATGCTCGCGAGGAACGTGTTCATCCGCAGGCGGTCACGGACCGCGGCGTCGGGGACCTCGTTGATCTGCTTGAAGATGTTGGCGAGCTTGCGGAGCTCGCCGTCGGGGGCGGTCTCCATCCGCGACTTGAGCTTGTTGAACGTGCCCCACTCGTCGAGGCTGCCGTCGAACTCGCGCAGGCCCTCGACCTGACGGGCCACTAGTGCGTCCACGTTCTGGGCGCCGGAGTTGGGGACGATGACCTGGTGGGCCGCGTCCTTCGCCTTGGTGGCGACGGAGCGGTCGACGACACCGACCTCGTTGAACCGCTCGGCGACGCGCTCGGCGTCAGCGATCGAGGTGATGCCGGTGGCCTGGCGGGCGCGGGTGAGTGCGCCGGTGCCGGGGATGGAGACGAACGACTCGCCGAGGTCGGTGGCGGTGGTGAGGGTCCGGCCGTACCAGGTGGAGGTGGCCTCGTCCTGGAGCTTCGCAGCCTCCTGCGCGTCCAGCGGGTCCAGGCCTAGGTGGTCGTCGGAGAACGCGGCGTTGGAGACGACCTGACCGCCGGTGACGCGGTCAGCATTCTCCATCGACGACTGTTCCCAGGCGCGGTTCCAGGTGTCCTTGTTGAAGAACTCGCCCCAGTTGGTGTCGCCACGCACGGTGGCGGTGGCGTCGGCGTGCTGGGCGGAGATGAGGGCGGTGTCGATGCCGCGACGCGGCGCGTCCAGCACGGCCATCAGGCCGTTGAAGCCGGGGATGTCGCTGCCCGCGGCCATCACGCCACCGATGTCGGAGCTGTTCATGTCGGCGAACTGCTTGAAGAACGACGCACCCTGCTGGGGCTGCGCCTTCGCCGCGTCGATGCGAGCCTGGTCCTGCTTGAGGTAGTCGCGGTAGCCGGGGGAGACCTTGCCGATCAGGTTGTCGATACCGTCGTCGATACCGCTGAGGAAATCGCCAAGACCCACGGTTTGCGCTCCTAGGTGATGCGTGCGAGTAGCTGTCGGACCTGTCGGCGGAACGCGGGGGTGGATGCCTGCGAGTCGGCCATCCGGGCGAACACCGGGGCCCACGGGCCCAGCGACTGCCGGATCTCGTGGTCGCTGTTCTGCGACAGCCCGATGTCCGCGGTGCCCGGCCCTGCGCCGGCGTCCGCGCCTGCCGTGACCGGCTGGTCCGGGTAGGCGGTGGGGTCACCGAGGCCGACCGGCGGGGTGTGCGGGGGCGGGGGGCTCGAGGAGCCACCCTGCGGTGAGCCACCAGCGCTGGCCGCCGAGAGTGGGGCGGCGGACTGCTGCGCGTTGGCCGCGCCGTTCTCGCCGTAGCTCATCCCGGTCAGGTTCATCTTCGTGGGCCCGCCGTCCGTGCGCTGTGAGAGTGCGCCCGGACCGCTGACTGCGGCCGGGTTGGAAGGCTTGCGGTATCCGCCGTGCTCAGCCATGCGTCACTCCTAGCCTGCGATCGGGTCCATGCGGGAGACGCCCCCCTGGAGTACGGCGTCGCCGCCACTGCTCATGCCGGCGAAGAACTGCGCGAGGTCGGGTCGGTCGCCGGGGCCCTTGGAGGGCATGGCACCGTTCTCGGCCACCGAGCCCAGCGAGCCGCCACCGCCACCGGGGGGTGCGCCGCCGCCCATCAGGGCTGCGAGCTGCTCCTCGGGCGATGCGGGTGCGCCGGCCGCCGCCGGGGGCGGGGGCTCGGGCGCGAAGACGTCGACCACGATCTCCTCGATCGCGTCGCCCTTCTCGATCCGCTTGATGATCTTGGCGATGGCCGTGATGATCGGGGTGGGGTCCTGGTTGTTGAGGACGAACTGCGGGATGGCCTGCCCGAGAGCAGCCACCGCCTGGATCGTCGACCCGCGCAGGGCCTCCAGTTCGATCTTCCGCTGCTCCTCCGACGGGTTGACCCCGACGGGCAGCTGGCGGGCCGCGAACTCCTTGGAGACCAGACCGGCCGCCGAGGCTTGCAGCAGGAACACCAGCGCGTTGTTGGGCGCCATGCCCAGCATGAAGCCGTAGGTGATCTCGACCGAGTGGTCCCCGGCGATGTCCTTGCCGGGGACGTAGAAGCCGACGAACGGAATGCCGTTCTCGATGCCCTTGATGTCCTTGCGGGTGTTCGGCCACAGGTACTCGTCCATGCAGAACGCCCGCTCGATGGCGAGTTTGAGCCCGAAGGCGATCATCGTCTGGGCGTTGGCGATCTGCGAGGAGTACCCCGCGGACAGCGCCTCGACGCCCTTGCCGGTGATGATGCTGCCCTGGAGGTTCCCGGTGCGGGACTCCGGGCTCATGCCGCCCACGGCCATGTCCTGGTCGAGGGTCTCCATCGCCTGGAACGCGCCGGAAGGCACGTTCATCTGGAGGCGACCGACGCCGGCGGGGTTCTGGGTGGGGATGACCGCGTCCGGGCCGTAAGGCACGGAGGTGACGTCGTTGGGCACCACGGTGGGGGCCTGCACCGACTTGTACGCGGCCTCCAGCATGAGCTGGGTGAACTCGTGCCGGGCCATCTGGGGGTAGATCAGGTCGACGTAGGCGCCGCGGGGCAGTGAGTTGAACGTGGAGCCGGTGCCGGAGGGGCGGGGCACGCACACGTACTGGCACTTGCCCGGCATGGGGGCCGGGTACTCGACGAGGATCTCGTTGCCCAGGTCGGGCAGGTAGATCACGGTCCGCTTACGGTCCGAGTACCGGATCACCTTGATCATGTTGCTGGTGGCGCCGGAGCCGCCGTGCTGCTTGAGCAGGTGCTTGACCTGCGGGTACTGCTCGCTCAGGGCGAACTCGGTGGACTCCCACTCCTCGGCCGCGACGACGGTGTCGCCCCAGCCGTCCCAGACGGCGTAGACGTTGCCGCCGTGCCGCACCCGGATGACCGGGCGCTTGTTGCCGAGGTCGGGCTCGATGAAGAAGACGAGCATCCCGTAGTAGTGGTAGCTGTCAGCCGCGTCCGTCATGTGCGCCTCCAGGCGCGAGGACGAGACGTAGTGGTTGGCGATCTTGGTGCGCTTCTCGGCGCCCTTCTTGGTCCGGTCGCTGGAGCCGCCGGCGGCGTTGCACGACACGGACGGCAGCGCGGACAGCGAGGCCGCCACGTCGCGGGCCATCACGTCGATCCGGTTCGCCACCATCGGGGCCGGGTAGTCCTCGGAGAACGCGCCGGGGGCCAGGGCCTCCCAGTCGCCAGCGCGCAGGGCACGCAGGCGGCCGGTCTCGGTGTCCCGGCTGGCGTAGTGCCGCTTGAGGTCGTCGACCCGCGCAGCGATGTTGCCGATGTCGGACATGCCGCTCCTGTGTTCTGGTTAGCCGGCCGACACCACGCCCATGCGCCGGCGGGCGCGAGGGGTGGTGAACCGCGTGGTCGAGTGCGTCTGCTGGTCCTGCCGGAAGCCCTGCACGTAGACCCGGGCTCGGGTCTCGCCGAACCACAGGCACATCGGGCCGTCCTGGCGGAGCTTGCCGCCGGACTTGCCGGGCACCCACACGAGCAGCTGCTCGATCAGGGCCTTGATCCCGGGGGACTTGTCCGGGTCGGGAAGGTTGATGATGTTGTCCTTGGCGTGCACCTTCTCGCCGCCCTGCGTCTTCTCGACCAGGGTGCCGAACAGGGTCGCCATCGAGGCGACGCCGAAGTCGGGGTCGATCTTGTTGCGCCCGGTGTAGTGGGGCAGGATCTTCACGCCGGTCTGCTGCGCCCACTCGACGAGGAGCTCGTCGTGGATGAGCCAGCTCGCGTAGGCGTTGGACTCGATCACCCACTCGGTGACGTCGTACTCGGGCGTGATCGACTGGAGCCGCTCCCGGTACCACGACGGCTTGGTGTGGTTGCCGGTCCAGGCGTTGAGGACCCAGCGTTCCTTCGTCGCCCGGTCGAGGGCGTAGACGATGATGAACGCCTCGCCGGTGCCGGCGGGGTCCACGGTGCCGATGACCTGCATCCCGTCCACCCCGTCGCGGGGGTGGCCCCACGCGCCCGCACGGAGCGGGCCGGGCTTGCGGCGCCGGTCGGTGGAGCCGTTGACGCAGACCGGGTGGAAGGTCATGTCCTCGGACACCTGCTGCTGCATGTAGACCAGGGCCCACACGCCGGGGCGGTTGGAGTCGCGCACCGACTGGAGCGCTTCGCCGTCCCACGCCCGGTACAGACCGTCGTCGTCCGGCTCCTCGCCGCCGGCCTCGTCGAGAGGCTGGGCGGACCGGGGCCACAGGGTGACCCAGTCCTTGGGGTGCTCGTTGAACTCGAGCACCGCGGGCTGGGCGAGGTAGGTCCAGGGGGACTTGCCGGAGATGTAGGTGTCGTCGTCGAGGATGTGCGAGTACAGGTCGCGGGGGGCGACCCGGGTGCCGACCAGCAGCACCTTGCCGTCCTTGGCGCGGGACATGACCGTGCGGGTCAGCCAGTCGAACTGCTTCTCGAAGTGCGAGGCGTTGCCGTCGTCGACAGCGTCGTCGAGGATGATGAGGTCACAGCGTGAGCCGTAGATCTGGCCGCCGATGCCGACAGCCACCACGGACGGGTCCTTGGCGGACTTGTCGACCGCGTCCAGGTTGCGCCCGGCCAGGTAGAGGGAGTGGTTGGCCCACTGCCCTTCGCCACGCTCCGGCTTGAACGACCCGTTGGGGGCGTAGGCCGCGTGCAGCGCCGCGTAGTGCGGGTCGGTGAGCAGGGTGCGGATCGAGTACAGGAACTTGGAGGCCGCGTCGCGGGTCTTCGAGATGACCATGATGCGGAACGCGGGGTTCATGCAGAGCTTGTAGACCGCGTACTCGACGGTGATGGTGGCGCTCTTGGCGTGGAACGGCGGGGTGTTGATGCACAGCAGCCGCGGGTTCGACCCGGGGCTGTAGGTGATGGCGTCGTGGAAGACGTCGGGCTCTCGGCCCTCCAGCACGTCCACCCACATCTGCTGGTGGGCGTAGGTCTCGCGGTTCAGGAACCGCTTGCGCCAGTCGGCGAACGAGAGGTTGTAGAGCTCGGGGTCGCCCTTGGCGTCCCTGCCCTTCTGGGCCTTGAGCCGGGCCTCGCTGATCCGGGCGGCCCAGCCGGCGTCCTCGGAGCGCCAGTTCTCGTACGTCTTCGTGGAGCGGCCGACCGAGTCCATCGCGTCGGCGACGGAGGAGCCGGCACCGATGAGCAGTAGGACGTGGTCCTTCGCCTGCTCCTTGGTGAACGTCGGCACGGATCTCCTCTGTGGGGTTGTCATGGAAGGCGCCGGATTCGAGCCGGTACCCGTTTCCCGGGCCGGCGCGGTTGCCCGCGCCCCCAGCCATGCCTTACGCCGCGTTCTCAGCGGCCAGCTGGGACACCACTGCTTCCATGAAGTTGAGCCTCGTCACGGACCTGACCCCCTGCCTCAACCCCGGAGGGGAGACAGGAGGGACGCGCCGGCCAAGGCGCATCTGGCTAGAGGTCCCACGAGGTCTCCGGGGGCGAGTCGGAGGGGTTTAAGCCCGTCCTGACGGACGGGCGGGGCGCACCTACCCCGGACAGGGGTCCGGATCAGCACGCAGTCAGGTGGTCGTCACGACGATCAGGTCCCAGGCCAGCTCCCGGGGGAGGCAGCGCGGGACGTACCGCGCCTCCCCGTGGCGGGGGATGTAGCGGTCTCCGTGGTGATGCTCGAGCCAGTCGGTGTCCCCGGGGCGTC
>Ga0163162_10006154_pt1 | contig 11618 bp, 7 predicted proteins | sample S55metaG_FD_115310 | JGI IMG/M metagenome (GOLD analysis project Ga0163162, IMG submission 115310) | Switchgrass rhizosphere microbial communities from Kellogg Biological Station, Michigan, USA - S5-5 metaG | ecosystem: Host-associated > Plants > Roots > Rhizosphere > Soil | place: USA: Michigan...
GCGCCGTTGATGTCACGGTTCAGCCCGAACACCACGACGACCATCGTTGAACCGACATAGCTGGTCGACGTTAGCTCGTTCACGTCGGCGATCGTCGCGAGCCGGCGCTCGAGCGGTTCTGCCACGGTGGAGGCCATCGTGTCGGGGCTCGCGCCGGCCAGGTTCGCCTGCACGACGATCACCGGGTAGGCGATATTGGGCAGCGGTGCGACCGGCAGCCGGAAATAGGCGAGGAACCCCGATAGCAGAATCGCGACCGCGAGCAGCGAGGTCGCGACCGGCCGCCGGATGAAGATCGCCGACACGTTCACGGCTCGCTCCGCTGCGTGCCTTCACGGCGCTTGCGCGAAAAACGCACGGCGAGCCTGTCGAAGAACAGATAGATCACCGGCGTCGTAAAGAGCGTGAGCACCTGGCTCAGCGCGAGGCCGCCGATGATCGCGAGGCCGAGCGGCCGGCGCAGCTCCGAACCCGTGCCGCTGCCGAGCAGCATCGGCAGCGCGCCGAGCATCGCGGCCAGCGTGGTCATCAGAATCGGCCTGAAGCGTAGCAGCGACGCCTGGAAGATCGCCTCGCGCGGCGACTTGCCGTGCACCCGCTCGGCTTCGAGCGCGAAGTCCACCATCATGATCGCGTTCTTCTTGACGATGCCGATCAGCAGCACGATGCCGATCACGCCGATCACGTCCAGATCGTGGCCCGCGATCATCAGCGCGAGCAGCGCGCCGATGCCGGCCGACGGCAGCGTGGAGAGGATCGTGACCGGATGGATGTAGCTCTCGTAAAGCACGCCGAGCACGATGTAGACGGCGGCGAGCGCGGCGATGAGCAGATACACCTCGCTCGAGAGCGAGTCTTCGAAGGCCTGCGCGGCGCCCTGGAACGTCGACGTGATCGACGGCGGCAGATTCACTGCGTGCTCGGCGTCGTGGATCTGCCGCACGGCGTCGCTGAGCGACGCGTCCCTCGCGAGATTGAACGAGATCGTCACCGACGGGAACTGCGCGAGGTGACTGACCACGAGCGGCGTGCGCACAGTGCGCAGCGTCGCAATGCCCGACAGCTGCACCTGGCCGCTGCTGCTCGTCTGGCTCGGCAGATAGAGATTGCCGAGCGATCGGACATCCGGCAGCGTTTCGGGCTTCGCGACGAGAATCACGCGGTGCTGGTCGGACTGCTCGAAGATCGTCGACACGATGCGCTGGCCGAGTGCGTCGTAGAGCGCGTTGTCGATCGTCGCCGTGGTGATGCCGTAGCGCGCGGCAAGCTGCCGGTTCACGTCGACGTACACGCCGAGGCCGTCCACGTCGAGGTCGCTTGCGACGTCGGTGATCGACGGAATCTGCTTCATGCGCGCGATCAGCGCGGGCACGTACTTCGAGAACGCCTGCTGGCTCGGCCCGCGCAGCACGAAGTTGTACTGGTTCTTCGAGACGGTGGTGTCGAGCGTCAGGTCCTGTTCGGGCTGCAGATAGAGCCGGATGCCCGGCACCTTCCCGGTCTCCTGCTGAATGCGGCGGCCGATTTCCTCGGCGCTCAGCGAGCGGTCGCCGCGCGGGCGCAGGTTGATCAGAAAGCGGCCGTTGTTGAGCGTGGTGTTGGTGCCGTCGATTCCCACGTACGACGTGAGCGACGCCACGTCGGGGTCTTTCAGGATCACGTCGGCGAGCGCGGCCTGGCGCGTGACCATCGCCTGGTACGACACCGAGTTGTCGGCCACGCTGATGCCCTGCAATACGCCGACGTCCTGCACCGGGAAGAGTCCCTTCGGTATCACGATGTACAGGATCAGCGTGAGCGCAACGGTGCCGAGCGCGACGAACAGCGTCAGCGTCTGGTGATCGAGCACCCACGCGAGTCCTCGCTCGTAGGCCGCGAGCGTCTTGTCGAAGACCCCTTCGCTGATGCGTTCGAAGCGGCTGGGGCGGCGCTCGGCCTGCGCGCGCAGGATGCGTGCGCAGAGCATCGGCACGACGGTCAGCGATACCACTGCCGACAGCACGATCGTGACCGCGCGCGTGATCGCAAACTCGCTGAAGAGCCGTCCGATCACGCCGCCCATGAACAGCAGCGGAATCAGCACGGCGATCAGCGACACCGTCAGCGACAGGATGGTGAAGCCGATCTGCCCGGCGCCCTTGAGCGCCGCCTCGAGCGGGCCCATGCCTTCCTCGAGATAACGCACGACGTTCTCGATCATCACAATCGAGTCGTCGACGACGAAGCCGGTCGCGATGATGAGCGCCATCAGCGACAGGTTGTCGATCGAGTAGTTGAACTCGTACATCAGCGCAAGCGTGCCGATCAGCGAGACCGGGACCGAGACGCTCGGGATGATCGTCGCCGGCAGATTGCGCAGGAACACGAAGATCACTGCGACCACCAGCGCGATCGCCAGCACGAGTTCGAAGGCTGCATCCGATACCGACGAGCGGATCTCGCCGGTGCTGTCCGCGACGATCGTCACTTTCATGCCGGCCGGCAGCGTCGATTCGAGCTTCGGCAACAGCTGCTTGATCTGGTTCACCGTCTGGATCACGTTCGCGCCAGGCTGGCGCTGCACGTTGAGCACGATGGCCGGCGCGCGGTCGTACCACGCGCCGCGCTCCACATCCTGCGGCGCCTCGCTGGCGCGCGCGACGTCGCGCAGATAGACGGGCGCGCCGTTCTGATACGCGATGACCGAGTTGAGGTAGTCGGCCGGGTTGTCGATCTGATCGTTTCCGTTGATCGTGTAGTCGAGCTCGGGGCCGTCGAAGTTGCCCTTGGGCTGGCTCACGTTGATGTTGGCGAGCAGCGTGCGCAGGTCGTCGATGTTCAGACCGTATGCCGCAAGCTTTTGCGGATCCGCTTCCACGCGTACGGCCGGGACATGGCCGCCCGCGGTCGTCACGAGACCGACGCCGCGCACCTCGGACATCTTCGTCGCAAGGCGATTGTTGGCGACGTCCTGCAACTGCGTGAGCGACATCGACTTCGACGTGACGGCGAGCGTGAGTATCGGCTGGTCCGCCGGGTTCACCTTCGCATAGGTCGGCGGCGCGGGCAGGCCGCTCGGCAGGAAGCTGTTCGCCGCGTTGATCGCCTGCTGGACGTTCTGCTGGGCCACGTCGAGATTGAGCGACAGGTCGAACTGCAGCGTGATGATCGATGCGCCCTCGGAGCTGTACGAGATCATTTGCTGAAGGCCGGGGATCTCGCCCAACTGCACCTCGAGCGGCGCGGTCACCGTCGTGGCCATCACGTCCGGGCTTGCGCCGGGGTAGAAGGTCTGCACCTGGATGGTCGGGTAATCGACCGACGGCAGCGAGGAGACCGGCAGGAACTTCATTGCGACAAGACCGACCAGCACGAGCGCGATCATCAGCAGCGACGTGGCGACGGGTCGCAGGATGAACAGGCGGGAAAAATTCATCGGCGCGGGCCTCGCGGCTTAAGGATGCGAAGCCGCATCCGGCACGGCCGAGATACCCGACGCTGGGTGTGCGTGTGCATGCGCGCGAGGCGCCTGTGTGCCGCTCGCTGCGGCGGGCTTGATATGCGCGCCGTCCGAAAGGCGGTCGAGCCCGTCGACGACGACGCGCTGGCCCGCCTCCAGGCCCGACACGATGGCCGTATACGGCCCGCTGGCCGGTCCGGCCGTGACCGTGCGGACCGACACCGTGTTGTTGTCGTTCACCAGATACACGTATTCCCCGGGCGCGCCCGTCTGCACCGCCGACGTGGGCACGAGCACGGCATTTTGCAGCGTGTCGACGAGCAGCGTCACGTTGACGAACTCATTGGGAAACAGCGCCTCGTTGTCGTTGGGCACGCTCGCGCGCAGCGTGACGGTGCCGGTCGCCGTCGCCATCTGGTTGTTGATGGTGTATAGCTCGCCCGTCGCGAGTTGCTTCAAGTTGTCGCTGCTGTAGATCGTCACCGGCAGCTTCGCCCCCGCGTTGACGCGTTGCAGTACTGACTCCAGCGCGTTTTGCGGGACCGTGAATTCGACCGTGGTGGGTTTCATCTGCGTAATGACGGCGATGCCAGGCTGGCTCGACGCGGTGACGAAGTTGCCCGGATCGATGAGCCGCAGCCCGATGCGGCCGGAGACCGGCGCTGTAATGTGACAGTAGGCAAGATCGAGATCGAACTGTGCGATGTTGGCCCGGTCGACCTTCACCATGGCTTCGTCCTGCTGCACGAGGAACTGCTGGTCGACGTAGGTTTGCTCGGCGATCGATTTATGCTCGTTCAATTGAGCGAAGCGCGCGAGGTCGGCGCGAGCCTGGGCAAGCGACGCGTTGTCTTTCGCGAGTTGCGCCTCGGCTTGCTGCTTGCTGATTTCGAACTGACGCGGATCGATCTGCGCGAGGAACTGGCCTTTCTCGACGTCCTGGCCTTCGCGGTAGCCCACCGCGGTCAGGTAGCCGCTCAATTGCGGCAGTACAGTGACGGTGGCGATCGGCGTGACGGTGCCAAGTGCGCTGAGTGTCTCGGGCATCGTGCCGAGCGTAGCCGTGGCGACGCTCACGACCTGCGCAGCCGCGCCGCGCATGGGCTTCCTGTCGCGCAGCAGATGCAGTGCGACGACGGCGATCAGCACGATGGCGGGCAACGCGATCACATATGGCGCGCGCCGCTTCGACTTCTTCTGCGGAGTCGACGCGATGCTCACGGCAGCCTCGCGGGTGGCAGGTGACACACGCGGCGGGGACGGGCGGGACTTGCCGCATCGGTACGGTGCCGATGGCCGGTTAGTTGTTGCATACGCATTTCTCGTGACGGGTTTTCTGTTGAGGCGAAAGCACCTCGTCCAGCGATCATCGAGAATTAAAGCGAGTTTTCGAATGACGCGTCAACCTGCGTGTAATTACAAAGGATGACTTCGTGCGCCGTTCGCCTTACCAGGCGTGTTCACACTACCTGAGTCCATCGGCGACGAGCGCGAAATTGATGAAGGCGATGAACATGACATCGAGTTTGTCGAATCACGAGCAGATGCGCCGGAAGCCTTACAGGCGGCGGAACAGCCGTTCCAATTCGGCAGTGACCGGCTGGGTGGCCCAAGGCTTCGGAGCAAAGCGCGCCACTGCGGCGCATCACCGGCTTGTCCGGGAGAAAGCGCGAATGTTATGGCTGTTCGGGCATCCGCGGCAACCATATGAATCTTGGTGGTGCATCCGGCTCGGCACTTGCCGATAGCCTGGGGTCCGCTTTTTTTGAAGCTCCGGTCCCATCTGGATGCGCCTTTACGATCGTGCTATTCAGCGAGACGACCTCGATCCTGACCCGAACGATCTGCGCACGCTGCAATTCGGTAAATACGCGATCCAGCACTCCGCTTTTGGACCAACGGTTCATCCGCGTATAGATCGTGTGCCACCGGCCAAAGCGCTTCGGCAAACCACGCCACTTGCAACCATGCCCGGCAACATAAAGAATTGCATTCAACACCTGAAGGTTCGACATGCTGACGTTGCCACGCTGGCGCGGCAAACAATGTTCGATCTTTCTAAATTGAGCTTCTGTAAGTTCCATTCACGGAGTTTACACGTAAACACCAGTAGTGTGAACACGCCCTGGTCCTCTGGCGCAGAACGCGAGCGCCGTGACTGAGCATGGATCAACCTGCTGACGGCATCAACGCCGTAGCGCTCGCTTGGAATGTTGAACACCCAGACGGATGAAGAACAAGAGCCATGAGCGAAGGCGTTTATGGAGCGCACGCACCGGGACGGCCGGCTCATGGTCTGCTGCGGCAGATCACCGCAATGCGCAGTCAGGCATGAGGGTGGGCGGAAGGCGCCAGGCTCACTCCGACCCAGGGCGAGGCCCTCGTCTTGCTGATGCTGCGTAAGGCGCCTTGCGGCCCGGCGAAATCGTGTGGGAGACCGCCCTCACCGCCGCGAACACCAGCGACGTCGTCAGCACATTGCAAGTAATATTTCCGTGACGAATTTAATAGGTCCGTAAACAGATAGTCGGTGGGAAGTCGTGATTTTGGGAGCCCTGCGTTGAAATCCTCCGCACCGTGATAGCCGAGCGAGACGATGTTCGCGATCCACACGCAGCGTGCCGATTCTCACGATGGGCTGCCTCCATTTGCTGAACGACGATTGCTGATATTGGGTGGCCCTGCTATCGATCGGGTTTCGACGTTCGGGACCGTTCGCTTCGATGTCGATCGACCGCGCCCTTTTTCATCGCGCATTTCATGAGGAGTTTCGCGCGTCGTGCCGCAGACCTGGCCGCCGCCGCAATGCAAAAAATGAGGCCTGTATCATTTGGCTGCGAGGGATTTTTATGTGTGCGCGCGACGAAGCAAATCGCGCAGATGGCTTTGGCACCTGCACGTTGGGGCGGCAGTGATGATCGGCGCGTGCAACGGCCGCAAACCCGGTCCCGTCCATACAGTACCGAGATCTGAGAAGGCGGAAATTGCGCATGGTACGACTCGACGACATCAACATATTCGTGGCCATCGCGGACAACGCCAGCATGACCGCCGCGGCACGCAAGCTCGACGTCACGACGGCGGTCGCGAGCGCGTCCCTCAAGCGCCTGGAGCAGGAGCTGAAGACGAGGCTCATCGCGAGATCGACACGCAGTCTGCGGCTGACGCCAGACGGCGAGCGATATCTGCTTCATGCGCGCGAAGCCTTGGCTGCGGTGCACGCGGGCCAGGATGCGCTGACGCAGTGCCGGCAGACGATCGGGGGCAACGTGTCGCTTTCGATGCCGTCAGACCTTGGACGTTCACTGCTCTCGGGCTGGCTCGACGAGTTTCAGGAGCAGCATCCGCTCGTGTCGCTGACCATCCGTCTGGGAGACCGCCTGACCGATCTGTACAAGCAGCCTGTCGATCTGGCGGTACGGTACGGAAAGCCGGAAGACTCGTCGCTCGTGGCACTGCCGCTCGATGATGACAACAGGCGCGTGCTGTGCGGTTCGCCCGAATACTTCGCCAAGCACGGCCGGCCCGTCGTGCCCACGGACCTCGTCAAGCACAACTGCCTGCGCTACTCCCTCGGCGAGGCCATCTATCAGGACTGGAGCTTTCACCGCAGCGGGGAGCAGCCGGCGATCGTGAGGGTGAGCGGCGACCGCATCAGCGACGATGCAGAACTCGTTCACCGCTGGGCGCTGGCCGGCAAGGGACTCGCCTACAAGTCGCGTCTCGATGTACTGGCCAGCCTGCGCGCCGGAAAACTCGAAATCGCCCTGTCCGATTTCACGGGCGAACTTGCCCCGCTACGGCTCGTGTGTCCACACCGTCTGATGATTTCGCCTACGGTTACGGCTCTGCGTGAATTCATGAGAACGCGCGTGCGCGAATACACGAGCGCCCCGCTGACTTCGAACGAACGATGAAGAAACACGCCAGTGCGCTCGCACGCGAGCGCACCACCACACGTGGACTTCAGCGATCGAGTGTAACGGGTGCCGCATCGATGCGGATGCGAAAGAGGGTGTAGGGCTTTTGCCGCAAGTCGCGGCCGTGATGGAACATGGCCTGCCTGTGCAACTGGTTGGCGGTGAAATAGAGATAGCCGTCGTTGCCGACCGAGAGCGTATCGGGCCAGAGTATGCGCGGATCGTGAGCGATCGTCTGCCAGGTGCCGTCCGGCAGCAGCTTGCGAATGCTGTTGTGCTCGTAGTCGCCCGCATAGACTGCGCCGCTCGCATCCGACTCGAGTCCATCGGAGGCGCCCTTCTCGCCGAGGTCGCGCACGGCGGCCGACAGAGCTTGCTCCGACGCGCTCTTGTCCCGTAAGAGCGCGGTTGGCACCGAATACAGATGACGACTCGACAGCGGCGAGTAATAGAGCGTGGCACCGTCGGCGGAAATCGCAATGCCGTCCGATGCGATGTGCAGCGGCATTCGCTTGCCGCCGGGTCCGTCCGTCGTGAGTGCTTCGCCCTCCGTAATCGCGATCATGGACGAATCGACGCCCGTCGACGGATCGCCGGTCAGCTTGCGCCAGGCCTCACCGCTCGCGAGATCCGCCACGATAATCCCGCCGGGACCATTCGCCGAAGAATCCGTGAGATATGCAATGCCCTCCTTGCCGTACCTGAAATCGAAGCGCACGTCATTGACGTACGAGGTCGGCAGTAACGCAGGCGCCGCGAATACGATCGTCTTGATCACCTTGTTCGTCCCGAGATCGACGGCAACCAGCTTCGCGCCGCCCTTGATGGGCGTCGCGAACTTTGGTGCACCGGTGTCGAGAATCCAGAGACGGTTGCGCGAATCGGCTACCACGCTTTGAACACTGATCAGGCTGCGCTCGGCGTGCGCGATGTCGGCCCGGTTGAACTGCACATCCGGATAGGCGAGCACCTTGCCGCCCACGATCTCGCCCACAGTGAACGGCACATCGTCGCCCCATCGCGGGTAATTGACGAACAGGCGGCCGTCGCGCGTGCGTGTGACGCCGGTCGGCATCGCATCATTGAACTCATGGACCGTCTCCACGCTTCCGATGATCTGCTCCGTCGCTTTCGGCTGCGCGACGGCGTCGACGGAGACCAACCCCGCAAGGGCAACGATTGAGGTGATAGCGGCAACAGCGAGCGTTCGGGTGCTCATGGCAAGGTATTCCTTTATCAAAGTTTTCCGTGGCGGGAGAGATAGTCGCGACCTGCCCGCGTCGGCGTCACGCCCTCGCGCGATATCAGATGGTCGAGCTGCGTCACTTCCGCGTCGCCGAGCGACGTCTCGCGAAGCTCGGCAATCGCATCGGCTGGAAGGTCATTGAGCCGCGACTTGCGCAGGATGAGCGTCGCCTCGTCTTTTCCGCGCAGCAGTCCGTGGGGCTCCGCCAGTTCCCTGATCTTCGTTTGGAAGAGCAGATACTGTGGTTGCCACGGGGGTACCACGGCCCATTCTCGCTTCGATACGGCGTCTTCGAACGCGCTGACGCATTCGTCCAGCGCACCATTAGAGAATGTATAGCCAAGTGCATTCAGGTCGTATAGCGCGAGGATTTCGCGTGAAAAGCGGCTGATGCCCGCGCCCGGTCCAATGCCCTGAATGTGCTTGCGCATCCTTGCGACGACCTCGGGTTTCTTCAGGTCGGCGACGGTGCTCACCGCGTCGGGCGGGACGTAGTCGGGCACGCCCCACAGCGCGTAGGGGCTATAGAGAACCGACAGATACTCGAACTGATGGGCGAGGGGATCGAAGTAAATGCCGTGACTACCCGGTAACCATGCGCTGCAGAGCATGTCAGCGGTGCCGTCCGCGAGCAGATGGAAGGCCTCTTCATGAGGCGCGCGGTGCTCGATCACGTGCACGCCGTGCTTCTCCAGGATGGCAGTGACCACGCCCGCCGCCGCGTGATGAAAGGAGAGGTCGATCGTTGACATCACGAGCGTGCCGGTCTTCGTCATTTTGATCAGCTCCGTAGGATTTCAAGAGTTCGCGTGCGTGAGCGCGTTTGCTTCCTCGAATCGGGAGCATGGGATCGCGCGCGCGGCCTCATGAGATGGCGAATCCTGAAAGGTCCGCGCATGTCTTATTTTGCCTATGGAAGACCGATTGAATGTCAAAGGATATTTGAAACTGTGTTAGAGGTTTTCGGGCATAACGGTGCCCGCAGTATGCCGGTGCTTGCGTTGAGGTCCTTGGTAGAGGAGGCTCCGCACCTGATGCGGTGACGCCTCGCCAATGCGATTCGTCCTGCATCTTTAACATCCGGTTGCTCAAACGGGTGGATCACGCCTCGCATTTACTTCCTCCCTAGCAGTCATTCACGACAGAAAGGTTCGACTGGACATCAACGGCGGCAATGGCTGAAAAGGAAGCGCCCGGAAACATCGGCGCACGACAGCCGTCGTGATACCCCGATGGGTGGGCGGGGCCCTGAGCGTGAGAAGAATCGGACTTTAGATAATCGATTTATCCCCGATTACATCTCGTGTCTCGGTCGCAGATGTCGTCCTGTGCGAGCAGGGTTAAATCCTGCTGGAAAGATGCGGCTATACGTTGACGCGGCGAGCATGATCGCGCTGAGTGACCTCAGACTCTTTTAGTACGATTTAAGCGGGCCGCGAAGAAACGTAACGGTCACCTTTGTTGAAGCGGAAATATTACAATAACCTTTCGCATCGGTATTCAGTTCTTCGCGGAGGAGCAATGAGCAGAGACCAATTGGGTGACAGCGCGAAAGCGATGGAGGAGTCGTTTTTTGCTAAGCAAAACGAGGCACTTAGACAAACCCTAAGGGAATCGGAAGAATTGCAAACTAGGAAGCAAGCGCTATCCGTTGCTTCGGGCATCACCGACGACAGCCTGCTCGACAAACTTGTCGCTCTCAAGCTTCAGGGCGGAACACTGGCCGCACTTGCCTTGATCCCCTTGGTGGCGGTCGCGTGGGCGGACGGCCGCATCGATAAAGAGGAGAGAACCGCTATCCTATCTGCGGCCGAAGAAGCCGGCCTGCGCAAAGACAACGCGAATTATCAACTGCTCGAGCAATGGCTTGCCGCTCCGCCGCCTCTCGACATGTTAATCAAATGGAAAGCCTACATTCAGGCGCTTTCAGCCACGCTGAACGACGAGACCAAGCAAGCGCTCAAGTCGACCCTCCTAGGCCGCGCGCGAGCGATCGCGGGAGCGACAGGAGGGTTTCTCGGCATCGGGAGCAGGGTTTCAAAGGCGGAAGAAACCGTCCTGGTTGAACTCGAAAGAGCGTTTCCATAGGCGGTTGCATTGAAGGTCCCGACGCAGACGAGCTCCGGAATGAAGTCTCGAGTACTCGATCGCACTTCAAGGCGCTTCGAAGGTGTTCGGGACCGCCGCATTCAAAAAGTCGTGTCCAGCCCCGGTCAGCCGCCAGTCGTTACCCATCGGGTGCACGAAATTTGCATCGGACATCAGGTTCAACTGATATTAAACAGCTCTGTTGGGAATGTCGAACGCGACCTTCAACGCGGCTTCGATGTCAAATTCGCTGAGGTGAGGGGACTTGCGTTCCTCCAAAGTCTTCAATATTGTCAGTGCTAGATTCATATCGCGTTGCACGATTCCTTCCTGTCCAATTCATGACGATTTATTGGTAGTCCGTCGTCCAAGATCGCTAGGCGAAATCCCCCCGGCAGGGGCGGCCTCCTTGTTGCTCGCACCTTGCGAGATCGCGCGCAGGACGTCGATCTCTCTTGCAGACGGACGCGGACTATGCGGTGCGCCCCTTGCCGCGCGCCTGGCGATGGGACGCCTTCCGCCACCAGCGCACCCACCGCCTCGCGGCATAACCGGCCATTTGCAGCCTCTCTCCCTGCAACAGGTGCGCGGCCGATTGGTCGGTCAGCGATGCGCGCGAAGGCCGCTTCGAGCGCAACGCAACCCACGCCACCGACGCCACCGACGCAGCGAGCACGCGAGCCTCCAGCGTCAGTGCCGGATCGCGCGCGCCGCGGAAATACCCCGAGCCGTCCTGCCGTTCGTACGCATACGACGCAAGTACGGCTGCTTCGCCCAGCGCGCCGGTCTGCTTGCCGGCGCGCTCGGTCCAGTACGGCGCCAGCCGCGCCTTGTCCCATGCGCTCGCCGACAAGGGAGTGGGCAGGTTCCACACACTTTTGGGCACGGCGGCCCTGCCGATGCCATGAATCAATCCAGCCCGATA
>Ga0163162_10006155_pt1 | contig 11617 bp, 5 predicted proteins | sample S55metaG_FD_115310 | JGI IMG/M metagenome (GOLD analysis project Ga0163162, IMG submission 115310) | Switchgrass rhizosphere microbial communities from Kellogg Biological Station, Michigan, USA - S5-5 metaG | ecosystem: Host-associated > Plants > Roots > Rhizosphere > Soil | place: USA: Michigan...
GGCGGCAGCGGCGGTAGCGGCGGCACGGGAGGCGCCGTCAACCTGGCCAACTCGGGGCTGATCGCGACCATGGGCCAGGACGCCTACGGCGTGTTCGCGCAGTCGGTTGGCGGTGGTGGCGGCAATGGCGGCACGGGCGATGCCGCGGCAACGTCGGCTGACTCCAAAGCCAGCTTCAGCGCCGCTATTGCGGTCGGCGGAACGGGGGGAACTGGCGGAACGGGCGGCAAGGTTGGCCTGACCAACGACGGTTCGATCGCGACGCGCGGCGACGGCGCCGATGCCGTGTTCGCCCAGAGCGTGGGCGGCGGTGGCGGTGCCGGCGGCGGTGGTGCCGCCGCTGCGGCCGCTGGCAAGCTGGCTATCTCCGTGGGTGTTGGCGGCAAGGGTGGCGTCGGCGGCGACGGCAACACCGTGACTGCGATCAACAACGGCAACGTCGTCACCCGCGGCACGGCCTCGACTGGGATCTTCGCGCAAAGCGTCGGCGGCGGCGGCGGCAAGGGCGGCAAGGGCGGCGCGACCGCGGGCGGCGCCGGCGGCTTCGACACGATCTCCAATGCGCAGACCATGTTTGGCATTCTGGGTCAGGGGCTCGGCCTGAACCAGGATGTGCAGAACCTTGGCAACAATATCCTGCAGGTCGGCGTGCTCGGCGAGAAAATTAACGCGACCTATACCGATCTGAAAGCGATCTTCGCGCAGCCGCAACCCGGGTCGAACCCGCTGGGCACCGCGAACCAGATCAGCGTCGGCGTGTCGGTCGGCGGTAGCGGCGGCGCGGGTGGTCAGGGCGGCGCGGTGAACGTCGCCGACTCCGGCGCGATCGGCACCTTTGGCGCGCAATCCCACGGTATCTTCGCGCAGAGCATTGGCGGCGGCGGTGGCAGCGGCGGCGCGGCGAGTTCAGCCGGCAAGGCGAACAATGATTCGAAGGTGCAGAGTGCGGTCGCCGTGGGCGGCAGCGGCGGCGCGGCCGGCTCAGGCGGTGCGGTGAGCGTCACGAAGGATGCGAGCGGCACGATCGAGACTCAGGGGGTGGAAGCGTTTGGCATTTATGCGCAGAGCGTGGGGGGCGGTGGTGGCAACGGCGCGCTGGCAGGGGCCGTCAGCGGCTCGCTGAAAAGCCTGTCGGTCGCAGTGGGCGGCAATGGAGGCGGGGCCGGTGACGGGGGCACGGTCAGCGTGAGCACGTCCGACAACAGCATGGCTACCGGGATCCAGACGATGGGCAAACACAGCATCGGGGTCCTCGCACAGAGTGTCGGCGGCGGCGGCGGTGTCGTGACGACCATGAGCTCCGATGAGACGTTCGACCCCTCCAAAATCATCGTGAATCCTCAGGGCCGGCTCGGCGACATCTACGGGATGCAACTGAGCTTCGGCGGTCGAAACGGCAGCTCCGGCAAGGGCGGCGAAGTGAGGGTCGCGGTCAACGGCAACGTCCAGACCGATGGGCTTGACGCGCACGGGGTGCTCGCCCAGTCGATTGGCGGCGGCGGCGGCCTGGTGGTCGGCGGCCAGGTTAATCTGCCCGCGGGCGGCACCGGCGGGGCGGGTGGCGCCGGCGGCGATGGCGGCCCGGTCGCGGTCAATGTCAAAAACGGGCTTGTCGGGACCTCGTCCGACGGGGCTTATGGCGTGATCGCGCAGTCGATCGGCGGCGGCGGCGGCTTCGCCGGCGATCCCTCGCAGGTGCGGTCGTACCAGTCCGGCACGGGCCTCGGCATCAAGGCGAACAGCGGCAATGGCGGCACGGTATCCGTTGCCGTGGACAACGCGCTGATTACGACGTCCGGCAAGTACGCGCCGGCGGTCTTCGCGCAGTCGGTCGGCGGTGGCGGTGGGGTTGAGGCCTATAGTGCCGACGGCGGGGCGCAGCAGGTGCTGGCGCGTGGCACCGCAGGTGGCAAGGGCACCGGCAATGCGGTGAACGTCGAACTGAAGAACGGCGCCATTGTCCGTGCGTTCGGCCCGGGGGCGGCCGGTATCCTTGCGCAGAGTGATGGCACGTCATCGGGCCCGATCCGGATCTCGATCGATAGCAGCTCGTCGGTAATTGGTGGTGCGGTGCCCGCCAACCTGGTGAACCAGAAAGCCGACCAACGCGACTCGGCAGCAATCCGCCTGCTCGGCGGCACCAACAATCAGATCACCAACGCCGGCTCCATCGCCATCACCACCACCAACGCCGGACAATACGCGATCCTGGCGGACGGCGCCGCGAACAACACGCATCTCACCAACACCGGCACCATTACCGGCGACATCGATCTCGGAGCCGGCGGCGCCAGCGTTGTCAACAATCTGGCCGGCGGCGTCATCGACACACCCGACACGCTGAACGTCGGAGGCGGCACGGTGATCAACGCAGGTACGCTCAAAGTCGGCGGTGCCAAGTCGATCGGCAAGACGGTTCTCACCGGCAATCTTGTGCAGAGTTCGACTGGCGTGCTGAACGTCCAGGTCGATCCGGTCAACAAGCAGTCTGATCTGCTCAATGTTACGGGTACCGCCGCGCTCGCCGGCAAGGTACAGGTTGACCCGGTGAGCTATCTGAAGAGTACGAGCACCGTGCTGGCGGCGGCCGGCGGAATTCAGCCAGACGCGACGCTCGCGGGTTCCTCGACGCCGGTCTACCGCTTCACGCCAGTGGTGCAGGGCAACACCGTCGCAATCAGGACCGATGCGGATTTCGTGGGAGCGAGCAAGGGTTCCTCGGTCACACAGCAAAGCGTCGCAGCCAACCTGGACCGGCTGTGGAACAGCGCCAATCCCGCCTTTGCACCCATTTTCGGAGCCTTCGGTAACGTCGGTAGCGCGTCGGGCTATGCCCAGACGCTGACCGCCGTCTCCGGCCAGGAGCTGCTCGGCATCGCTGCGGCGCGCTACCAGGCCAGCCAGGCATTCGCTCGCTCCGTCTTCAGTTGCCCGGTGTTCGCCGACGACGACACCACCGTGAGAAAGCAGGGTTCCTGCGTGTGGTTCCGCGTCACGGGCATGTGGGAAAAGCGCAGCGCCGACGCTTCCTTCCCGGGCTACGGCTGGCAAGGTACGACGACGAAGGTCGGCGGTCAGGTCGAGCTGCAGCCCGGCTGGTTCCTCGGTGGCGCCCTTGGCTACGAGACCGACCGCTTCACCGGCAACGACAACCTGACAAGTGCCAACGGCAATGCGCTTCTTGGAGTCGTCGCGCTCAAGCACGAGGCTGGCCCGTGGACTTTCACCGGTGCGGTGGACGCCAGCTACGGCTGGATGAATAGCTCGCGCGTCATCCCGGCCGCCAATGCGGTGGCGACTGCCTCGCCCGATTCGTTCAACGTCGGACTGCACTTGCGCGCGGCCTACCAGATTCCATTTGACCGCTTCTACCTGGAGCCGGCGCTCGACGGCGATCTGAACTACATCAATCTCCCGCGCTACACGGAGAGCGGTGCGGGCGCACTCAACCTGAAGGTGCAAAGTGCGAACAACGTCATTGCGACCGGCACACCGAATCTGCGGATCGGGACGCGCGCGCAGATCGGGTCGGCGACAGTCGACGCCTATGTCGGCGCCGGGGTGAGCTTCATTGCAGGCAATACCTACACGACCAACGCTTCCTTCGCCACTGCCCCGGGTTTCGGCAGCTTCACCAATACGCTTGCCAATGCGCACGTCGCAGGCAAGTTCTCCGCCGGGGTGGAGGTGTATACGACCAAACGCCTCGATGTGCGTCTGGAGTATGACGGCGTAGTTGCCGCACACGAGGTTGAGAATGGCGGCCAGATCCGGCTTAAGTACAGGTACTGACAAAACCGTCGCGACCGGTGCAAAGGATCAAAGCCGTAGAGCGTGGCTGGATTGATGACCAGGATGCGCTGTCGCCATTCCGGTTCGGGTACCCAGTACGCGAGTTGATTCAACACGCGCACGTCGTCACGGTTCGGCGTGCATTGCGAGATGCGATAGGGCGCCGATAGCTTGATATAGGCATGGCCGCTTCGCAGAAGATCGACGATCGGCGGTAAATCCCGTTGCGCCATACCCTTTGACGTCTGGATCATGGCGAAGTGATCGACATTCACGATTTCCGATCTCACACGAACGGAGCGGACAGGTTTCTCTCGTCCTCGTCTAAGCCTTCTGGACGCCAGGGTCGATCACGACGTCGATCAGGGACGGCTTCCCTGAAGCGATAGCGCTTTTCAGCGCCTCACGCAGACTGGAAGGATCGTCGACCGTTCTTGCCGTGACGCCCATCCCGGTGGCCATCGACACAAAGTCGAGTTGCGGCTTCGTGAAATCCATTCCGAGGAAGCGGTCAGTACCTCGCATCGCGACCAGCCGCTCCTTGATGATTCGGTACGACCGGTTGTTCGCGATGACGTAGGTGATCGGCAGATCGAGATGTGCAGCTGTCCAGAGGGCCTGGATCGCGTACATCGCACTGCCATCGCCGATGATGGCGACGATCGGCGTACCCGGTCGGGCGAGAGCGGCACCCACAGCGCCGCCCATACCGAAGCCGAGTCCGCCGCTGGCCAAGCCAAGGAAATTGCGGGGCTCGTTGACTTCCAGCACTGAACTGAGCAGGGGTGCGAGCGTCGGCGCCTCTTCTACGGCGATGGCATTCTTCTCCACTGATTCGGCAATCGCTTGAGCGAGAAAGCCAGGCGCGATCGGAACGTTTGTCGAGAGCGAAGATGAACTCAAAAACTGCGATCTGCAGGCCGTCCAGTTACGCTTTGACATCAGTTCGAGGCGTTCTTGAGCGTCAGTGCGCTGCTCGATAGTCAAGCCAACGTCCACTCGAGGCAATAGGGAGTTGAGGATTGTTTTGACACTACCTCGGATAGCGAAGTCGGTCGGATAGTTCTTGCCAAGCTCCCACTCGCGCTCACTAATGTGAATCACGAGGAGATCGTTGGGCATCGGGTCGGTCTCGTTGTACGCGGACATGCGAAGGAGGTCGGCTCCGAGCACGATCAACAGATCGTGCTGCCCGAGAGTCTCATGAACCTTTTTCTGGTTCCTGGTGAGGTCACCCATGAATGCGCGATGGCACACGGGATAGCGTGTATTGTAGGGAATGGGTTCGTGATAAACGGGCGCTCCGAGCATTTCTGCGAGCGTTTGCGCCTCTTCGAATGCGTCCTGTTCAGCCAACTCACGGCCGGCGATGATTACCGGCGAGCGGCTCTGGACAACAGCCCGGACAACGTCGTCCAGATCGTGGTCCGTGGGACTTCCATGGGCTAGAACACGGGTGCGGTGTCCAAGGCTGAGGTCGGCTTCGTCATCCAGAATGCTTCCAGGAAGACTGAGAAACACTGGACCGAAAGGCGGGGTCAACGCAACCTTCGCGGCGCGTCGAACCACGCGCGGAAGATCTTTAACACGTTGAATCTCATACGCCCACTTGACCAGCGGCTGAGCGATCGGGACCAGCGGCTCATACAGCATGGGCTCGAGTAACCCGTAGCCCAATTCATACTGACCAGCTGTGACGATAATTGGAGAGCCCGAGAATCGGGCGTTGTACAGCGCGCCCATCGCATGTCCAAGCCCGGGCGTGCAGTGGAGATTACACGCCGTCAATTGACCCGAGGCGCGCGCGAAGCCATCAGCCATCGATAGAACGACCGACTCTTGCAAGCCGAGGACGTACTTGATCGACGCCGCGTCTGACATCGCTTCCATGAGCGCTAGCTCGGTTGTTCCCGGATTTCCGAAGACATGAGTGACGCCTTCATCTTGCAGGAGTTTCAGAAGGGCCGTCCGACCATTGAGCCGCTGTGTAGACATAGAAATTAAGTCCTGTTCTTACAAAGTTTCGAATCTTGAACGTTTGTTGCGGATGTTCACTAGCAGGCGACGTATCGCCGCCGATGTAGCCCTGCCATCGCGATCAAATATCGCTCGCTTGCGAGCGTCCGTTTCCGATTCGATTGCAGACAATCTGCGTCGATGTCGTCGCAGTGCGGCGTTCTCAAGTGACCCAGAAAGCACTCAAGCCGAGCCAAGAGCCTCCGGGCGAAAAGCCACGGCTTCATGCCTCTGCGCGCAGCCAGAGCGAGATGAGAATCGCGATCAGCAGGAGCGAACCGGTCATCCACGTCATGCCGGACCATCCGCCCAGATTCCAGAACACGCCGCCAAGCGATCCCACCACGCAGGATCCGGTGTAATACATGAACAGGTACAACGATGAAGCTTGCGCCTTGCCGGTCTGCGCGCGAGCGCTGACCGACGCACTCGCGACGGAATGCGCGCCGAAAAAACCAACGGTCAATACCGCGATGCCGATCACGATCACGGGCAATGAGCTCGCACGCGTGAGTACGGTGCCGAGCAGCATCAGCCCGAGGGTAATGGGTAATAACGTTTGCCCTCCGATCCATCCTGTCAGGCTGCCGATCCATGCCGAGCTGACGATACCGCACAGATAGACGGTGAAAATCAGGCCGATTTTCGTCTGGCTGAGCGAGAACGGTGGCGCGACAAGCCGGTAGCCAATATAGTTGTAGACGGCTACGAAGGTCCCCGCCAGCAGGCACCCCTCTGCGAAAAGCCACGGCAGCGCGCGGTCCCGCAACTGCAGTGCATACGTCTTCCCGAGCAACCCGAGATGCAACCGACGACGAACGAAATGCCGCGACGCAGGCAGGTAACGCCACATGACAAGCGCGCACAGCACCGCGAGGACGGCCATCATCATCACGGCCTTGCGCCAGCCCCACAGGTCCGTCACCACGCCCGTCAGCAGACGTCCTGTCATGCCGCCCAGACCGGTGCCGGCGACATACAGACCCATCGCGATACCGAGCGAACGCGGATGCATCTCTTCGCCGACATATGCCATGGCGACGGCCGGCAAGCCGCTCAGCGCCACACCCATCAACGCGCGCATGGCGAGAAACGCCGACCAGTGCGGCAGTACCGCACTGAGCATTCCCAGCACGGCGGAAAGGAACAATGCGCCGACCATCATCGGTTTGCGGCCCCATGCTTCGGATAGTCCGCCGGCAACCAGCATCGAGACGGCCAGCAGGCCGGTCGTCAACGACAGCGCGAGGCTGGCGGCTGCGGCACTCACATGAAAGCTCGTGGAAAAAAGCGGCATGAGCGGCTGCACGCTGTAAAGCAGCGCGAACGTCGCAAAACCGGCTGCAAACAGCGCGCAGTTGGTGCGGATGAACGCGGGGGTCCCAAATTCGATTTTCTGGCTTACCGTGCCGGGTGCGGGCGGCGCCGCCTTCGGCGCGGGTGCGATTTCCTGTTCCAATGCGTCGGCGCTTTGTCCGGTCATGTTCGGCTCTCATTCGATCAGTGCTGCGTTAACATCGAATAATCGGACTCGACAAGACGTACGTCCAATATTGATTCCGCCGTAATTGATACATAATCGCTATCATGGATCTGCGTCGTATCCGCTACTTTGTCGTGCTGGCCGAAACGCTGCATTTCGGGCGCGCCGCGTTGTCTCTTAACATCACGCAGCCGCCGCTCACCCAGCAAATCCGCCTACTCGAACAGGAACTGGGCGCGCGACTGTTCGAGCGCAGCAACCGGCGCGTGGAACTGACGTCAGCCGGCAAGGCGCTGCTGCCCGAGGCGCGTGCGCTGTTAGCGCAAGCCGACCGGACGTCGACAGTGGCGGCCCGTGCGCAACGAGGCGAAATTGGCGAGTTGCGGGTCGGATTGATAGGGTCGGCCGCATTCACCGCCGTGATACCGCGTTTGATCCTGACGTACCGGCAGCGTTTTCCCGGCGTGCGTCTGCGTATCGAGGAGCTGACGACACAGGAGCAACTGGCCGCACTGCTCGAACGACGGCTCGACGTGGCCATTGTGCGCAGCGTATTGGCGCCCGACCTTCCTCCGACACTGCGCGCGAGGCGTCTGCTCGAAGACTCGCTGGTTGTGGCATTCCCGTCCCAGCATCGACTTGCCGGTGTTGCGAAGCCGGTGCCGATCGGTGCACTGGCAGACGAGGCTTTCGTCATGTATCCGCGCGAAAGCGGTACCGGAGTGTATGACCAGATCATCTTGCTGTGCCGGCAGGCAGGATTTGCCCCGGTGGTTGCGCAAGAAGCCCATGCAATGGCGACGATCGTGGGACTGGTCGCGGCGGGCCTCGGTGTTGCGGTCGTGCCGGAGTCGCTGCGCGGTATCGGTGCGAACGGCGTGGTGTACAGGCCACTTAAGGAGGAAGGTGCGCGATCTGCGATTTGGCTGGTTTTGCAGTCTCATCAGCCCTCTGCGCAGGCGGCCGCATTTGCCGCAGTGGCGAAGTCAGTATGAACCCGACCTTGGTAACGTGCCGTCTTCCGTCAGTCCTGCCTGGCGGGTCGGTCGCGGATCCGCTTCCTGCCTCGTATGGCCTTTCTGCTTTGGAAAGCTGACTCTCGAACACTGCGCCGATGTGATGGAGGGTTTCACCCTTGCCGCCGAGTTTCGGCACGAGTCGTGATTTTCGGAGAAGGCTCGCCAGAACACCCTTGCCATGGAGCGCGAGCGCGGATTGGTGAACGTCGTGGTCGATGAACCGAACCCTTCCGCGAACTCGATACCTGCCTTCGATGAGGTGCATCGTGCGCATCTTTCGAGCGATGCGCACGCATGAAAGGGATCAAGCAATCGGCTGACTGCAGGACCACCGGTGCCCCTTCGCACACTGATGATCCGTCGGGCAATGCCCTTTGGGCAGCACGCAAGTCAAGGCACAACAACCGCCGCCCGGCGTCCCGGGCGGGTCATCGTGCGTGCATGCTTCACCGCAGCGCGTATCCGCGTTCGAGGTCGCGTCTCCACCTGAATCTGTCGACATGGTCTGGCTCCTGTCCGTCGAAACTTCCAATCGGTCCCGCCGCCTGCCGCACCGTGAAGTCCGAAAGAAAGCGAGTCACGCATACAGCATAGGCAAAACGAAGTTACACCGTTCGTGAATCAAGTGATCGATTTCGGCCAGAGTGTAGGCGGCAAACGCAAGAACCGAACGTCCAGCTGCCGATGAATTAAAATGATATTGGCGGCACCCGTCACGCATGAGGCATGCAGGCCCACTATCGAGGGACGAGATGGCGACACGAACCTATGCCAGGACGCAGGACCAGACGCTGCGTCGAGCACGATCGAATGCCGCAAAACCGGCGGCGGTCGTTCCTCAGCTTGAGCGCCAGACTCCCGAACTCGTTCGATTGCAGCGTGCGCTCGGCAATCGGGCGGTGAACCGGCTGCTGTGCGAGGCGCAATCCGGCATCGCGATACAGCGCAAGGAGCCGCAGGCCGAAAGCCCGGCACCCGCCAACGATGCCAAAGCGACGACAACTCCGGCCACGAATTCACCAGCGCCCGCAAAAAAGACCTCGACGCCGATGAAGATCAAGGCGAGCTACGAAGAGTTGCCGGGCGCATCGAGCACAGGGGCAGAACGCAGCAAGGCGGAGAACGCGCTCTGGTTCAACCCGCTGACCATCGCGTCGCTGTCGCCATCCGTCGATGAAGTCTCGGTGTCGAAAGGTGTGACGCGCGGAGGCGGTCAGTTGATCGAGACCTACAACGCGCCGCTCAACCAGAACCCGGCCGAAGGCACCGGCATGATCTCGGCGCAGCTTCAGTATGCGAAGGATGTCAACAAGAGCTACAGCATCAAGGTCAGCGGCCTGAAGGGCAAGCAGGCGACGGACGCGCAGTTCGAAGCCAAGAAGTTCGTCGCGGAGAGAATCAAGACGTTCGGCGACTTCGAAGAGATCCAGCAGCAGGCGTCCGCGCACATGGAGGAGAAGTTTCCCGGCTCGCAGACGGTGATCACGGTCTCCAGCGACCAGAAAGTCATGAGCGATGCGGGCCGCAGCAAGTTCTTCTACAAAGCGCGTGCGAACCCGACCATCCTGCTCGAAGTGCCCGTCACGCCCGTTGCGGAAAAAACCATCCACAGTGGCAGCACGACGACCAAGTCGCAGGGTTCGGAGAGCCAGCAGGAAACGCACAAGGACAACGAGAGCGAGAAGGTCGACACCACGAGAACGAAGACCGATCAGGAACGCCACGGCGAGTCGTCGGTCGAGAAGGTGCAACAGGAGTACAACGAGGCTGTCGTGAAAACGCTCGACGATATGGTCACCAACGTGACGACCGTGCATGACAAGGTGAAGTCGGAACTGGTGCAGAAGACGGTTTCATCGTTCAAGTATCACGATCAGGATGCGTGGGAAACGCATCGCGTCGAGGGTCACTTCACCGACTACACGAAGAACGTGAAGGGCTACACCGAGAGCGGCGACAAGGAGAAAAGAAACTGGGCATGGTGGCTGCAAAAAGGCGTGAACATCATTCAGCAGGCCACCGAGATTCCCTTCATCACGGACATTCCGAAGATCGGCAAGTATGTGCGCAAGGTCAAGGGATGGGGCATTGCGCTCGATCTCATCGATAAGGTCGCCGGTACGTTCGCGGAGACGGGCAAGGTCAAGTACACCGACAGCAAGGAAGACACGACCGTTCACGAGAAGGGCGGCACGAAAGACGATACGTCGGGCAAGCGCGACCGAGACGTCACCGGCGGCGCCACGTCCACCACGACCGCCAACCTCGAACAGTCGTTCGACAGCACGACCAACACGGAATGGAAGCGTCACATGACCGAGGCGACCGACACGAAGAAGTCCTTTTCCAGCGTCACGACCAAGGATTCTTCGGGCGGCTCCAGTAGTTCATCCACGGACGATTCCACCTACAACCGCAACAAGCAGGGTAGCGGTGGCTCGGACAAGAACAAGCAAAATCAGAGCATGACTACGACGATGAATTACGACGTGAGCGCCAAGGAAACCTATACGAAGCCGTATCTGAAGGCGGCCGTGGTGGACGGCGACGGCGAGGTCAGCGCGACTCCGTTCACCGCCACCAAGCCGGCCGAAACCGAGGGCAAATAGCGTCGCCATCTATAGGTCTTTGCGTCTTTATTCACGCCACCGGAATCGGATTGTCGGTTACATACCTGCCGTATGGGAGGTGAAAAATCCCGGCCTCGCGCTTATACGCCTGCACGGGCGCAACAGACTGGCGGAAGAAGGCAACCTGAAAATGGCGTTGTTCAGGCTCCATGAAGTGGTTGAAACTCGCTTAGAGGCGCGCAAATCCTGACAGACGGGCGCAAAAGCCTGTCATCACCGAATCTCCTGCACAACCGCAACAGGTCCGTGCGAATGGGCGACTGTTGATGTTCGCTAATTCTGCTACCAGTGTTCACGAATTACGCTAGCGAGAAGGCTGCCAGAGTACGCTCGCAACGCGGCGGGACGAGGCAGGCAGCCGGTCGCGTCCATATTGCGTTTCAGCAACGCACGACCGCATGTCCGTTAATTTTTGCCAGCGCGTTCAAGGTGTCCTTTATTTCCGCTAATGCGGCTGTTGAGCGACGCGACAGGTGCGCAAGGATAGGGCAGCGACGTGCGTAAATATCAGCGGGCGTTTGCTGCGATCATCGGACGACGCACGCCGCCGTGCGCAGTTGGAAAACGGCGTGTTGCAAGGGACTTTAGGTGTTGCGCGGCAGGCACCTGCGCCCCGTAGGTAGATGTTCGCGACAGGACACAACTCTGGCGACGCCCGCCGGCAACGTCTTTCGCGA
>Ga0163162_10006156_pt1 | contig 11617 bp, 10 predicted proteins | sample S55metaG_FD_115310 | JGI IMG/M metagenome (GOLD analysis project Ga0163162, IMG submission 115310) | Switchgrass rhizosphere microbial communities from Kellogg Biological Station, Michigan, USA - S5-5 metaG | ecosystem: Host-associated > Plants > Roots > Rhizosphere > Soil | place: USA...
AAACGCAAGCCGTGCGTTTCCGTAAAGTGAGCGTCCGATGGCCGTAGTAACAGAGGACGCGCGGCCGCGAGCGCGCGCGGCCCGCAGCAAGATCTACGTCGGCCTGGCGCTGATGATCGCCGCGATCGTGCTCGTAGGCTTCTCGCGCAGCTTCTACGGCACGCTCGTCACGAATGCCTCGCACCCATGGATCATCCACGTGCACGCCGCGGTGTACGTCGGCTGGCTTGCGCTGTTGATCGCCCAAACCGTACTCGCCGCACGCGGCGATATCGCGACGCACCGACGCGTCGGCAAGTTCGGGATCGCGTACGGCGCCCTCGTGTGGATTCTCGGCTTGGTCGTGAGCGTAACGATGCCCGTGATCAACGTGCACTCGGGACTGTGGCCGATGGAGCGAGGCGAGCAATTCCTCGCGATCCCGCTCGGCGACATGGTGCTGTTCGGAGGGTTCTTCGGCGCAGCGATCGCCTACCGGCGGAAGCCCGAGATCCACAAGCGGCTCATCATCCTCGCAGCGGTCGCCGTGATGTTTGCGGCGATAGGTCGCACGTTCACGAACGTCGCTGTCCTGCTCGGAGATCCCGAAGCGCCGTTGGGTGGAGCCCCCGCGCGTCTCTTGCTCTGGTATTCGCCCGTGCTCGTTGCGATGGCGCACGACCTCGTGACGAGGCGGCGCGTCCACCCGGTCTACTGGATCGGCGTGGCCGCGATGACCGTCGCGTTCTTGAGGGTGCCGTACTCGCAGACGGAGCATTGGCACGCGATCGCGCGCACGATCCTCGCGCCGTTTCTTTGAGCGCGACGCCCCGCGCTCTCGTCGCGCGACCTCTCAACCAACCTTCATCGCGGTGCGCTTTCGCGGGACTCGGCGCCGTCGAGTGACTTGCCCACCGCTCTCCGCCATCTTCACCCCGATCTGCTCGGGCGCCATCGGCGCGCCGTAGCAATCGCCCTGCCCGTAAAGGCAGTGGTGCTTCGTGAAGAACGCCTCCTGTTGCTCCGTTGCGACGCCGTTGGCCACGGCGTCGAGCAGGAACCCGTGTGCGATGGACACGATCGCGCCGCAAACAGCCTGCGCGTCTTTGCTCGTGTCGAGGTCCGTGACGAACGAAGGTCCGACCTTGAGCACGTCGAGCGGCAGCTGCCGCAAGTCACCGAGCGACAAGCAGCGGGCGGTGAAATCATCGATCGCGAGTCGCACGCCGACCTCCCGCAACGCCCACAGGCGTTCTCGGGTGCCGCCGGCATCGTCCATCAACGCGCGTTCGGTGAGCTCGAGCTCGACGAGCTCGGGATCCACGGAATGAGACTGCAGCACCGCGCGGAGCGCGGCGGGGAATCCGGGATCCCGGAGCTGCGCGGCGGCGATGTTTATACCGACGCGCGGGACGGGCACGCCGGCGCTTTCCCAGCTTTTGAGCTGCCGGCACACCTCTTCGATCATCCACATACCGAGGGGGATGATGCCGCCGCTCTCCTCGGCTGCCGACATGAAGTCGCCGGGGCTCAGCAGTCCCCGCTCCGGGTGCTTCCAGTGCAGCAGCGCTTCGACGGCTTCGATCCGGTGATCGGCAAGACGGACCTGCGGCTGATACAACACTACGAACTGTCCGAGCTTGACCGCACTCTTGAGACCGGCTTCGAGTTCGTAACTGGTGTGAATCTCCTCGAGAATGCTCGGCGTGACGAACCTGAACGTGTTCTTGCCTTGCTGCTTCGCCTCTTTCAAAGCGCTTTCGGCGTTATTGAGCAAGGCACCTGCGTCACTGCTGTCCGGCGGGCAGACGGTGATCCCGATGCTCGTAGTGATCGCGACCTGGCGTTCGCCCACCTGGAACGGCTCCTGGAACACGCCGTTGATCTTGCGCGCGAGCGCCTCGACCTCGCGCGGACCGTCGACGTCCTCGAGCAGCACCGCGAACTCGTCGCCGCCGAGCCTTGCGATTAGATCGCCGTCGGGAATGCTGGCCTTGAGGCGTTCCGCGACGGCTCGCAGCAGGTTGTCGCCGCCCGCGTGGCCCAATGTGTCGTTCACTGACTTGAACCCGTCCAGATCCAGCAGCAGGAGCGATATCGTCCCGCGGCGGCGCGACGCTCGTTTCGCAACGTGGGCCAGCTTGTCGCGGACGTAGTACCGGTTCGGAAGAGTGGTCAACCAGTCGAGACGCGCGAGATAGTTGAGCTTGACCTCCGCGCGCTTTCGCTCGATGGCATAGCGGATCGCGCGCAAGATGATGCGGCCATCGCCCTCCCACTTCACGAGATAGTCCTGCACACCGCGGTTCAAGATTTCGACCGCGAAGTCCTCGTCGCCTTGGCCGCTCAGCACGACGATCGGGATCAGGTCATCGGCTTCCCGGACCCGCTCGACGCACTCGACGCCGCGGCCGTCGGGCAGATTGAGATCGAGCAACACTACGTCGAACCGCTCTTTCTCGAGCGCAGTCACGGCATCGCTGATCAGGCCGGCGCGCGTTAGCGTTGCCGAGCGATTGTAGTGAGCGAGGCACGCGCGCAAGAATTCGGCGTCGTCAGAATTATCTTCGACCAGCAATATCTTCATGCCGTGGGCGCCCCGAGCCTCGGTGAAACAGGAAAAAGCTAGCAGGAGCGGCGCCGGGGCTTGAGTGCGCGGATCACAGTTAGGGGTGACCGCGGCCAAACGCGCTTGGATTGCAGGCGGGTTCGGAGGTCCGCGCTCCCTCGGGGTATCCCCGAGTCGAGCGGTGAAGAGCAACGCGCGGCGCGCACCGCGCGTTACTGCAACCGATGAATCACGATCAGTGCTTGACGATCACGGTCTCGAGATACTCGCCGGGCACCACGAGGGACCGGCGCCCGCCGATGTTCAGCCGATTCAGGAGCTCGGTGATGTCCGCTTCGAGCTGCTGCTGCCCCGCGGGCGGCAGCGCCGCGAACGCCTTGAGCGTAGGTCCGTAGAAGTCGCGGAAGATCTGGATCCAATGCGCCGCCGATTCGTAACGGAAGTTGAAAATCCTGCGGTCGCAGCGGATGTCGGCCGCCTCGGGGCCGAACAGCTGCACGATGTGGGGTTCGGTGCCCCAGAGCGCGGGCGATGCGAGCCCCGCCGGCGGCGGTAGGTGCTTGCCGATGATCTTGAAGAGCTGGCCGATGAATCCTTCGGGCGTCCAGTTCGCCAGGCCGATGCGTCCGCCGCTGCGCACGACGCGTAGCGCTTCGGATGCCGACTTGCGATGGTCGGGCGTAAACATGATGCCGAACGTCGAGAGCGCCACGTCGAACGTGCCATCCGCGTAAGGCAGCGCTTCGGCATCGGCTACCTGGAACCTCACGTCGAGGCCTTCGGCGCGAGCGCGCGCGGCGCCTTTGTCCAGCAGCTCGGGGACGTAGTCGGTGGAGGTTACGTGAGCGAATCGGTGCGCCGCGGCCAGGGTCGCATTGCCGTTGCCGGCCGCGATGTCGAGCACGCGCTCGCCGGCGCGCACGTCGACTGCTTCGACCAACGTTTCGCCGACGATTTGCAAGGTGGTGCCGATCACCGCGAAGTCGCCGCTGGCCCATGTGGCTTGTTGCTTCGTCTTGATGACCGCGAGATTCGGTGCCGTGTCGGCCTTGACGGCCTCTCTGATGGCGGACATGTAAGTCTCCTCAAAAGTAGTGTGGTTGGGACAGCCCGCATTGTTCGCTCGCGGCCGTCGACGGGCCTTGCCCGCGGCTCCGAGCGCTTTGCTCACTCATCCGCGGTTGTGTTTTCGGGCCACAGGCCCGACCTCGCCTCTGCCACAATGCGTGCCTCGACAAGGCACGGCGGGCCCATGAGCCAGGACACTCTTTCCGACGTTCTACGCAGCGTGCGATTGCGGACCGCGGTGTTCTACTTCGTCTCGTGCGAAGGCGATTGGGTCGCCGAGGCGCCGGCCTCGAAACAAATAGCGGACGCGGTGATGCCGGATGCGGAGCACGTGATCGAGTATCACGTCGTGACCGCCGGCGAGTGTTGGGCCGCCATCACCGGCGAGCAGCCCCGCAAGTTGAAGCGCGGCGACATCATCCTGCTGCCGCAAGGCGACGCGCACGTCGTGTCCAGCTCGCCGGGCATGCGAGCGAACCCCGGCGTCGACAAGTACTTCGAAATGCAGCGCAATCACCGACCATTCCGCGTCCACTATTCGCACGGCGCGGAGCCGGTCTCGGTCGACCGTGACGGCGCGAGCTCGTCCACATTCGGCACGCCCCCGGACACGACGACGCTCGTGTGCGGTTTCATCGGGATCGACGCGCGCCCGTTCAATCCGCTGCTCGCGACGTTGCCGCGGCTATTGCATCTGCCGGGCGCCGGCGGCCGCAGCGAGCAAATGGCACAGCTCGCTGCCGAGGAATCCGCGCACAGACGTCCCGGCGCCGAGGCGTTGCTCGAGAGGCTGAGCGAAATGATGTTCGTCGACGCGATCCGTCGCCATGTCGAGCAGCTGCCCGAGGAATCGACCGGATGGCTCGCAGGCCTGCGGGACCGCTACGTAGGGCGCGCGCTTGCGTTGCTGCACGACCGGCCGGCCGCCGACTGGACCGTCGAGGAACTCGGCAAGCAAGTCGGCCTGTCTCGCTCGGCGTTCCACGACCGATTCGTCGAGCTGATCGGACAGCCGCCGATGCAGTACCTCACGCAATGGCGAATGCAGGCGGCGTCGCGGTTGCTGCGCGACACTCGCGCGAGCGTGGCGGCGGTTGCGCTCGACGTCGGCTACGACTCCGAGGCTGCGTTCGCGCGCGCGTTCAAGCGCGCGGCCGGCATGCCGCCCGCCGCGTGGCGGCGGCAACACAGCGATCGCGCGGCAACGACAGCGCGGCTCGAATCGCTCTATTAGTAGCTTGCATCAGTGCTGAGCGACACGACTTCAGTGATAGGAACTCCGCTTCCGCGCGACAGCAATTGCGCGATCTGCTTCTTGCGCTCAGGTGCAGCATCGGAGGGCTCGTAATCCGTAGACCAAGTTTGGCCGTCGCGGAAGCGAACAAGGTACTCACGCCGATAGGTGTACCTGGTGCCCTTGCCGCTGCGAGACGCCACCCATGCCTTTCTGATTTCCACGATTTCCGAATAGGCATGTTCCTCCTCCGTCAGTGACCAGAGACGATTGATCACGATGTCGTGGTCTGTGAATCGAACGTTCCAGCCGAGCATCAGAACGACCACTCCGACGCACAGCGCGCTATACCCCGCCAACAGCACGTGCCATCCCCGTCGCGCTACGCCGAGGCGGAGCTCGCGGTATCGGACATACTCTTCGTATCGGGGCCCAAAACGCAGGCGTACGAGCAGATAGGCCGGAGCGAAGCCCGCGACGATGGCGATGAAGATAGCCGGAATGCCGCACGTTGCACCGGCAGGAACCAGCACGATCTCCGCAGGAGGCAACAACTTGGCAGCAGCCGCACAAGCGGCGCCGATCAAACGATACACGCCGTAGCTAACGATAGGCACGCAGACCAGCCACGCTATCGTCAGCGCTCCATCACACGCCTTGTATGAGGTCTCCATGTCATCGACGCTTGGATCGTCTTCTGCCCGCGGACGAGCCGGGAACGCCCACCGGACCGCGCCCACGACTAGCGGAATTCCAATTGTCGCCGCGGCCGCAGCACCTGCAACGAGGGGGTTCATCCGATCCTCCCGCCTTTGCGCCGACCCAATAGATGCCGCCACCCTCCGATTTGCCCTGCGTGTAGTCGTTGATTTCGATCACAGTTGTGCGGTGGGACCGCGCGTTGGGGGCTCGTCAGAACTTCACGAGCTGCCAGGTGACCATGACGCTGTCGAAGTCCGTGCCGCGGCGCGTCGTCGCGCCTTCGCTGTAAGTGACTTTCAGCGACTGACGCGCGCCGAGCGGCAGAGACACGGTAAGACCCGGACGCGTGTTCGCTTGATGGTCGGGGCTCGCGACGCCGTCGATGTGCGTCTTGCCGCCCGAGAACCGCGAGGCGTCGAGAGCGAGCCACACTCGATGCGGCCACGCGTAACCTACATGTCCCTGTAGGCTCACGAGCGGGTCTTGTCGCCTGTGCGCGGGTCTCCGCGTTTTCTCCGTAGAACCAGCGCTGGGTGTTCTCGGCGCTCCAGGCCGCGCACGGCGTCGAGGCGATCATCGGCTCGGTGCGCGTTTTGCAGTGAGCCCTGCGGCGCGTTCGCGGCACGCCGTTTCGACTCATGTCTCGCAGGCTGAGCTATAGTGACTTTCGATCACTTCTGTCGGGACGGCGATGCGAACACCGTTGCTTGCCACGCTGTTGGCGGCTGCGACGCTGAGCGGCTGCGTGCAACCGGCGCCACAGTCGGACTCGCAGAAACCGGCGCCGCAACCGTCTGCTCGGCAGGCACCGACGAAAGCGTCAGGCGAAGCTCCGAATAGCGAAGCACCACCGCCCGCGGCCGCGCCCACTGCGCCTCCCGCAACGACGTCGAATCGCGGCGCGGCCGACGCCGGCAAAGCTCCGCCGGCCGCTGCACCCGCGGCACCGAAGGGCAGCGCGTCGGCCGAAAAGCCCAAGACAGTGCCGACGCCGCCCGATCCCGCGAGAGGGACCGCTGCCTCGCCCCCGCCGGCGACAGCCTCGACGCCCGCGCAACCATCACCGCCGGTCGCGCCTGCGACGCCGGCGCAACCGCCTGCCGCCCCGACGTTGGATCTCGCCGGTCTCACTGAGCGCTTGCGCGACACCGACGCCATCGGCATCTTCACCAAGCTCTCTCTCAAGAATCAGGTCGACGATCTTCTCGATCAGTTTCGCGGCTTCTACAACGGGCAGGTCAAGGTTCCGTTGCCGGAGCTTCGACAAAAGTACGAGGTGTTGCTGCTCAAGGTAGTGTCGCTCTTGCAGGATGCGGACCCGACGCTGGCAAACGCGGTCACTTCGTCACGGGAAGCGATCTGGAACATCCTGTCCGACCCACGAGAGTTCTCGAAAATCTGATTTGCCGTGCTGGAGAGACGTATGACGAAACACGCGCTAGCGGTTCTGACGTTCGCCACGCTCGCTTTCATCGGCGGCATGCCAGCTCTTGGCGCTGACGATCCCATCGGCAAGGATTTGAAGGCGACGATCGTTCTACACGGATACCCGTGTAACGAGATTGCGGACGCGAAGCGCAACGCCGACAGCGACTACACGGCTACCTGCAAAGACGGCAATCGCTACCGCATCTTCGTGAACGCGCAGGGACGCGTGGTCGTCCAGAAGCTCTGATCAGAGCTTTCGGCGGTTTTGCATCGAGCCTCTAGGCGACACGTAGCCGCGCCAAAGAAGCGATCGCGTTTCCACCGCTCACGTCCGGGACGATGTTCAACTCGAGTGAGGTCACGGCGGGGAGGTCTACGAGGTGGTCTTCCTTCTCGAACATCGCGCCCTGCGGGCTGAAGTTCCATTGCTGCCGTACGATCTCCCGATACGACTGCCCGCCGTCCGCTGACCAACGCAAAACGTATTCCTGTGTACGCGGAACCGCGGGCTCGACGTAGCTGAGAGAGATGCGCCTTAGTCGTTGCGGGTGGGCGAAGAGCAGCCGGATGGTTTGCTTTCCGGGTGTCGCGGCGCGCCACCCCGAGCCGCGCCCGGAAACCAGCGCCGCCTCGATCGGATGAGCGTTGTCCTCCGACGTGATTTCCACCTCGGCGAGACTCTCGAGATCGAGCCAATCGTCTTTGGAGGATGCGGCTTGCTGCTCGACCAGCGGCTCGATTATTCGCTTTCGCATGCCCCGTCCTCCTGACTGCCGCTGCACATTCGTCCAGCTCGAGTTAGCCAGTTGTCCCTCTGGATCATCGGCTTAGCCGTATTTCCTCATGTCGAATCGCGCCCGACGGTCAACTCTGTCGGCGGCGCGCGCTTGAACCACTTGCTTGGATAGAGGCCGAGCGGCACCAGCAGCAGCTTCAGATAGTTCGGCTCGTCGGCAAAGCCGTCCGGGTGGCCGATGCGTTCAGGCTGCAGCGTCTCGCCGTCTTTCTTCGGCAGATAGAAGGTGCCGAACAAGATGTCCCAAAACGAGAACTCCACGCCGTAGTTGCAAGAGAATCCGTATCCCTCCGGGACTTTCGCGGTGTGATGCCACCGGTGCACCTCGGGCGTCACGAGCACGTAGCTCAGGAGGCCGGCTTTGAGATCCGCGCCGCAGTGCGAGAACGTCCCGCTGATGTTCGACAGAGGGACGGCGACCAAAAGCACGAGCGAATCGAACCCGACGATACCGAGCACGAGGTAGACCACGACGTTGCGCAGTGCGAAATCGATCGGGTGCGAGACATAGGTATTCGTCGCCTGCAGGTCCTGCACCTGATGGTGGTAGGAGTGCAGCTTCCAGAGGAAGCCGTTCGCGTGCTGAAACCGGTGGATCCAGTAGCGCACGAAGCTAACCAATAACAGAACGAGCAGGAACTGGAGCCACAACGGGCCGAGCACCTCCGGCGACGGAAAAATGAGCCCGCGACCCAAGTAGTGCCCCGGCAAGTAGTTCAGCACGGGCAACAGAACGAGACCCGTTAGAAAACCGGTTGCGTAGAGATTGACGAGCGTGGAGACGACATTCCTCGGCAACACCGGGCGCTGCGATACGGCGCGGCTATAACGGAACACCCGCTCGAGCACGATCATCACGAGGATGATCGTCAACGTATCCCATTTCGCGAGCCAGTGCTCGATGGGTTGCCCCTTCGAGAGTATCCGCATCGCGGCGAGCGCCGCGAGGACCGTCGGAAGGATCCAAAGACTGCGATCGGGGGCCGCGGGCTTGCTGATCACTGACGCGCTCCAACGTTCCAACACAATCGGGGCGTAGACCTGTCGCGACGCCGTCGATGCTAGCACGCAAGCCCGCCCCACCCAACGTCCACGACCCGGCGACCGTCGGAAAAGCGAGACGTTGCGCGCGCCGTGAACGTACGAGTCGCTCTCTCCTATTGGCCGAGCTCGATCGACATAACGTTGCCCTCCGCGGACATCTTGTGGAGCAGCGCGCTGCTGCCCACGACGGCGGCGCCGCGGCGATGTGGATTCGCGCGCGTCGAAAACCGTACGGCTTCGCCGTTCAGGTCGACCGAGGTGACGCCACAGCCGGTTCCGCGAGCTCGGTAGCGCACCTCGACTGCGCGGCCGAGGAGCTCCGTCTGCACGCGCAACCCGTCGAGCTCCGGCGGAATCACTGGATCGATGCTCACCGCGTCCGCTTCGCTCGAGAGCCCGAGGAAATGCCGCATGATCAGCCCGAGCGCGATACCGGCACCGCTCGAGTAGACGCGCCAGCCGCCGTCGAGCGCGATCGCGCCGCGCGCGACGCGCTCGTACTCGGCGCTCGCCTGATATCGGTCCGCGAACGCGGCATCCGAGCTCGAGTAGTAGCAGTTCGCCTGCCGCAACGTTGCGCTCGGCACGATCGAGCGAATGTCGATGGGCACCGCCTGGCACAACGCGTGAAAGAAGCGCCGCGCATCGCCTACGTGCGCGAGCGCCTGGGCGTAGCGCAGATGAGCATGCATGTACATGAGCCCGATTTCGCGGCCGAAGAACGTCGCAGTCTCCGCGCGTTGGAACAGTCGCTGGCTGCCGCCGTAGTACGGCAGCGGGCGATCGAACAGACGCACTCCGTCGGGTCCGCTCAGATGTGATTCGATCAGACGCAGGTGCTCGCCCACCTGCTGCGGCGTGAGCAAGTCCTCGAGTATTGCGTGAATCATCGCGAGGGAGCTGTAGCGCACGCCGGTAGTGGCGTCGCTCGGATGAAGCAGATGGCGTACGCTGCCGCCCTCGTCGAACAGCGCGTAGCCCGTGAGCACGCCATCTCGAACGAGCAGCCGCTGGAAGTCCTGCTTCACCTCTTCGCGCCACGTGTCGAGAGAAGCGGCTTCCTCCGGCCGGCGGACGTCGCGCAGGGCCCGCGCCAAGCCGGTCAACGCCTGCGCGTGGAGTGTCACCGTCCAGGCGCTGCAAAGACGGTCGCGCAGCGCGGGGTCTGCGGGCTGGAGCGAGTCGTTCCAGTCGCCATGGCCGTAAGCGGCCAACGACGTGCCGGGAATGACGCGCTTCTTCATCAAACCAAGCGCGCGTTCGGCGTGCTGCCAGACGGTGGCTAATTCGCCCGCGTCGGGTCCGCGTGCGTCGAAGAACGGCACCCGCTCGTCGAGCACGCTGCCGTCGCCGGAAGCCGTAAGGTATTGCGCGAGGACCACGAGCGGCCAGAAGACGATGTCCCCATGCGAATCGCCTGGCCGGATGTCACGCTCGCGCTCGAAAAACATGAACCATTGCGGCCAATCGCCGTCGGGATTCTGCTGGCCCATCACCCGGAGCAGCAGGTCGCGTATCGGCGGCAGGCGACCGAGCGCGAGAAGTAGCTCGACCGGCCCCTGACAAACGTCGCGCGTGCCCCAGCCGCCGCCGGAGTATTGCTCGAGGCCTCGCGGCGACAGGTAATGCACGAGCGCGTCGTGCGCGAACCACGGCACGATGTCTGCGATGCGGGACAGCGGCTTCGCGAGCGCGCTCGTATCCGGTACCGTCGCCGACAATCGCGCAACGATGCGCTCATCTCGCTTCACGCGAATCGGCGCGGGCCCGCTTTCCGATAACAGATGACCCTGGATGCCGAGGCCCACCACGCGCCGCGGCGAGGTGACGACACATATATACGGCTGCTGACGCGAGCGCCCGTCGACGAAAAGCAGCTCGTCTCCGCCGACCTGCTCGAACTGCGTTCCCGGAGCGGGAGCGATGCCGAAGCTGCCGTTCGGGAAGCGCCGTCCCACGTCCGAATCGGCGACGGCGGTAACGACGACGCCAGACCCTTCTCGTCGCCAGCGCGCGGGACCCGGCGCGCTTCCGTCGTCGCCGTTCAGGGCCACGTGATGCGCAATCAGGCAGCGCGCGGTTGGCCCCGCGGTGAAGTCGATTGACAGCCCGAGCTCGTGCGGCTCGCTCGACGCCTCGGCCCGCACGCAGATCTCTCCGGCCGCGTGTCTGTAGATCCAGCGACACTCGTCCAGGGACATTTGAAACGCCGAGGGCGTATCGAGCAGATGCCACTGCTCGTCGACCTCGACGAACACTCGTTGCCCGTGCGAGCGGAACAGACCCAAATAGCTGTGCACCGTCGACAGGAAGCGGTTGATGCTCACGTGGCCCTGGGTAACCATCGAGTGAAACACGCCGCCCATCCACGCGGTCGACGTCAGCGCGGTTTCGTCGGGCGTCAGATGGCGGCCCGTGCGGAGCAGGTGTCCATGCGGGCGCAGCACGCGCAGCTCTTTCGCGCGCAGAACGACGTGAGTATCTGCGCCGTGGCAGCACGACAACAGCGTGCCGCGCTCGTCACGCTCTTCGTGACGCCAAGGCGCCGGGAACGTCGCGCGCAGCTCGTCCTCGCCAAGGTCGTGCGCAGCCAGGAGCGGCGCGGCGCTGAAGAGCGACGTGCCTTCGTCTCTCCGCCTCGGCTGCCATGGGCCGAAGGCCGGTTTGGCTTCCGGCAGCTCGAGGAAACGTTCTACCCGTTCGAGATCGGCAGCGGACGTCGCCTCGGGATGATCGGGGACGAAGCCCCCGAAGAACCCGGCCGACGCGGCTGCGTTCGGCTCGAGACGGATCGCGG
>Ga0163162_10006157_pt1 | contig 11616 bp, 17 predicted proteins | sample S55metaG_FD_115310 | JGI IMG/M metagenome (GOLD analysis project Ga0163162, IMG submission 115310) | Switchgrass rhizosphere microbial communities from Kellogg Biological Station, Michigan, USA - S5-5 metaG | ecosystem: Host-associated > Plants > Roots > Rhizosphere > Soil | place: USA...
GCCGTGACGCGGGTACTGCAGCGGGGCTATGCCGGGGGGTGTGCTGAATTTGTCCGCAACAGCGCCCCACTCATCCCGGCCCCGGCGCCGGTAGATGAGCACTACGCAAACTACACCCGCTACCTGGAGGTGTGGCAGGCGAAACAACAGCCGTTCACCGCCTCACAACAGGACACCCCGCCGCAATATTTGCCCTACGCCCGCTACCCCCACACCCCGGCCACGAGTTAGGAACACATCATGAGCACTGAAGCCCCCGCCCTGCAGGTTAGCCCCATCCCGGATACCCCTATGCGCCGCCGGATGGCCGCCGGCCACGAGATGAGGCACGGCCACACCCTGGACGCGGTGCACGTCACGAGTGACGGCATGCTCTGGCACACAGTCCGGCTCTGTTGCGGTGAGGCCATCCCGGCGGCTGTTGCCGGATGGGATGAGCTCACCCCCGCGCCTGCAGTCCCGGCCCCGTACCGTGTGGGGCAAACAGTAAAGCTGTTGGATACTCACCCGGGGGACGGCGGCTGGAGTAGCGCCTATGTGGAGAGTATCGCCGGGAGTAACTACGGCGTCCGGGTCCAGGGCCATTCCCTGTACTACGTCACGGCGGCCAAACTCGCCCCCCTGGACGGGCCGCCTATGGAGTAGCCCGCCCTCACACTCACCCCATCCACTCACACCCCCTTATGCCTCACGGCGTAGGGGGGTGTTTTCGTGCGCCCTGGAGGTGTCGCGCCGGCCTCATGAGCCGGACGCCCTGAAGATCCCGCATGGGCTAATGAGGGGCAGGCGCTACAGGCGCCCCTCACGGGAGACACCCCCACATAGGGGGCCTAATACAGGGCGGGCGGGATAGGCGCCGTGAGGGGCTACAGGGGGCGAGTGAGGGGGTACTCGTGAGGGGGCCTCATGAGGGCCTAACCCTGTATGTCTGTAGGGGACGGGGGAAAAACAAAGGGGGAATGTGTTTCATCCGTAGGGATACGTTCGTTTTAGGGGGTAGTTACACAGTCCATTCTCTAATTTCTATCTATATGTCTATGTCTGTATGTCTGTCTGTACCGGAGAAAAGATACAGGGCTACATACAGGGGCGCCCTGCAGGCGGATACGGGACTAGGGCACTCCCAAACACCCCCCATATCGAACACATCACTACGGATCGAACACATCACACCTTTGTTTTCCACCAGGGCTCATGAGGAATACAGGATGTGGGGCTATGGATACCCCTGCAGGTATCGGGACACTCCCGGGCTCATCCTCCAGGGCTACCCGGGGCATGCTGCAGGGGGCTCATGAGGGGGGACACCCCACACCCCTAGGTAGATGCATGCGCATGCTCTGGGGTGTACCCCCCAGGGGTATGGGGATACATACCAGGTATCTGTAATTTCATGCATGCCTATGGTGATGCATGCATCCAGGTGGGGGTGTCCGGGCGCTGCAGGCCGCTCATGTTCCGGGCCGGGACACCCCGTTTCCAGGCGCCGGCTGAATCAGTTTCAGTGAACGGGGCGTAACCGGAATGGCGTCGCCTTCGACATACTCCTATCCGCCCACTTTTTTCCCCCAGGGTCCGTCTCCCCCGAAACGCGATTCCCAAAAAATCGCGCACGCATTTTCGGCCAGGGCGCTTCCCCTGTAATTACATTGGTGATATTCTTTTCATACACACCAACCTAGAAAGCGAGCACATCATGACCAGCACCACAACCCACACGGCCCCGGCAGGGAGGGTCGAAGCCCAGCTCATGCTCATCATCGACGGCAAGGTTGTCGTCAACGACACCATGACCATCAAGAAGGGCTGTTACAGCGTGGACATCACGATGACCCCCAAGGACTGCTGCAAGGCACCCGAGGAAGCCCCGGCCATCCTTGCCTCCGCAGGAGTTGAGCCCGCAGACCTCCCCGACGCCGAGAAGGCCGTATCCGGGCTCACTCGCGGAGATGCGGTGGCGTTCGCATGAACTACCTCGCACTCGGAGCCGGCATCTTCACCGCATTGCTCGCGCTGAGCTGGACGCTCAACATCCTCCGTGTCTCCCTCGGGCAGGCCCGCTGGGGTTCCAACTGGAGCTTCACCATCCACGCCCTCGGCACCGGAGTGTTCGGCACCCTAGCCGTATGGCTGTTCGGGATGGTGGCGGGATGAACCGGCTCCGCGCCTTCATCGCCGCCCACATCATCGCCACCGATCCGAACCCGCAGTATTCCCGCCTCGACCTTCTCGACCTAGGAGCAAAAGCATGAGCGACGACACCAACCTCATCCACGCAGGACTCTCAGAGCTCCAGGAGCTCGCCGGCTCGACCGCAGCCTCCAAGGGCTTCCACGATGACCGGCCCGACAGCTTCACCAGTGCCGACCGCCGAGACCTCGCCAACTGGCAGGGCAACAAGCTCCTGCTCGTGGTCTCCGAGATTGTGGAGGCCCACGATGAAATCCGCACGGGCCATGCCGCCGACCTGACCTACTACCCGGTGGCCAGCTTCCCCATGCCCGACAAGCCCGAGGGTGTCCCGAGTGAGATTGCGGACGCCGTGATCCGGTGCTTCGACTTCGCCTACACCGAGGGGTTCAGCCTCGCGGACATCATCATCGAGAAGCTTCAGTACAACGCCACCCGCGAACGCCTCCACGGAAAGAAGTTCTGACATGGCAACCCCCTACCTCTCCCAGGGCCGCACCACCCGCTACGAGGACCGCTGCGACCTGGAGGACATCCTGCAGTTCTACCCCGAGGTCGGAGCGTTCCACGCCCGCCAGCTGGTCACCCTCATCCTGGACGCCGGCTTCACCCGCCCCCAGGCTGCCCGGGTCACCCGCCTCCAGCTCTGGAGCTACCTCATCGAGACCGTGCTCCTCGCCGTGTGTGCCGGGATTGTCTCGCACACCCCCGGCCTCGGGTTCGTCTTCGGGGCTCTCGTGGCCATGTCGTTCTTCGGCGCCCTGACTTTCCTCGGGGCACTCGTCATCAACCACAGCCTCAACAAGAAGGGATTCCGCAAATGAGCCCGTTCAAGGAACCGCAGCCCCGCAAGAACTCGGCAGCCGAGGACGCCAAGACGGTCATCGGAGGCAACTGGCCCCCCTACGCACGGCAGGGCAGCGAGGCCCGATGGGAGGAGCCCAAAGTCAGCGAGACACCCCTGGAGGAGCTGGCCGAGTCGCAGCCGCCCCTCCGTGAGACCACCTCGTCCCTGGACTTGACCGTTCGCAAGGCCGCGCTGGAGGCAGCCTGCGCGTTGCAGGGCAACAACCCCGACAACGGCATGTTCTGGCGCAACATCGGGGCACTGGAGGAGTACCTGCGGCACGGGACCAAGCCGCAATGACCAAGAAGAACCCGATCCACAGGCCGGAGAAGTGCGGGACGCCGGCAGGCTGGAACGCCCACCAGCGAAACGGCGAGGCCCAGTGTGCCCCGTGCCAAGAGGCACACACCACGTATCAGCGGGAATGGCGGCGCAAGACAGGCCGCACCAAGAGCACCCTCGTTCCACTCACGCAGGAGGAAACATGCACTTCTTTGGCCAAGAAACGGTGCCAGAAGCACCCGGTCCGGTGGGCAGGCCGCTCAGGACTTACGAGTTCTTCGACGCGAACGGGGAGAACCGTCAGGTCATCGAGGCGAATTTCGTCAAGTTCGAGGCCTACCACGTCACCTTCTGGCTGGACAGGCCGGAGCCGAACGTCCAGGACACGCTCGTCCTGGCAGAAGTCCCCAACAACGTCACTGAGCTGAGGGAGATGTTCTGATGAGCACACCAGTCCAGGTCATCATCCGGGCCATCCCCAAGGGCAGCGGCTTCATCAACGGCCCCGGCGAGCAGTATTTCGAGCTGACCGGCCTCCCGTGGAAAGAGCAGCAGGCGATCCGCGAGGAACTGGACGCCCAGGGCTACTACACGCAGGACATCTACCTCTCGGACCCCATGCACATCCAGATCGGCGTGGAAATCCGCAACCGAATCAAAGCAGAGCAGGAGCAGCAGAAATGAGCGAGCACACAGGCATTGCAGTCGTTTGGCCGGCCTACTTCGACGGCTCGACAGACACGGAATCGCACGTCACGGCACTGTTCCTGGGGAACACCGAGACCGCCACGTTCACCAAGGAGGAGGCCCTGGCAGCCGTCACCCGGGTGTCCAAGTACGGCAGCTGGGGCGACTTCACCACCAAGGGCACCGCGCTGTTCGGTCAGAAGAACGACGTGCCGGTCATCCTCCTGCAGGACGGCGGGCTGAGCATCGCGGTCAAGGAGCTCACCAAGCACCTCGTGGCAGCGGGCATCCAGCCGTCCACGATGTTCCCGTTCAACCCGCACGTCACGGTCCCCGAGGGCAGCGTCATCCCGATGAGGGTCAACCTCGATGCGCCGACGCTCTGGTGGGGCAACGAGCGGGTCATCCACCGCACCCACGCCAAGCGCGAGGCAGCTGTGGACGCGGCCATCACCGCCGTCCGCGAGGAGCACGGTGACTGGGTTGCCGGCATCATCGAGTGCGAGCAGTACCGCCCGATGCTGGTCAGCGCGGTCAACGCGGCGCTGAAGGCTGTGGCATGACCGTCACCCTGATCGAGGCGCCGGCCCTCAGCCAGAATCTCCGGGGCAAGATCGCGGACGCCCAACGCATCCTGGAAGAAACCATCGACCTCCATCTTGGGGACAAGCACGAGCTGGTGGCCAAGGCAGTCCTGTTCTCTGGGGGCAACGACTCCAGCACGCTGATGGACCTTATGGCGCGGCTCGGGGTGGCCACCCACGCCATCCACGCCAACACCACCATCGGCATCGAGGAGACCCGCCAGTTCGTGAGGGACCGCTGCGCCGACCTAGGTGTCCCTCTGCTAGAGGAGATTCCACCCCAGAGCTACGCGCAACTGGTCCTGGAGCAGGGTTTCCCTGGGCCGGCGCACCATTTCAAGATGTACCAGCGGCTCAAAGAGCGTTGCCTGCGCCAAGCTCGCAGGAAGCTGGTCAGCAACCCGCGCAAGCAGCGCGTCCTGTTCATCGCAGGCCGGCGCCGCGCCGAGTCAGCCCGGCGCAGTGACATCCCCGAGAACGAGCGGCAGGGCTCCACCATCTGGGCCTCCCCCATCGCCAACTGGGAGAAGGAGGACCTGGAGGAGTACCGCGAGGTGTTCGGGCTGCCGCGCAATCCGGTGGCTGACGCGCTGGGCATGAGTGGGGAGTGCCTGTGTGGGGCCTTCGCTGAGGTGGGGGAGCTCGACCGGATCAGGCACCACCATCCCGAGGTGGCTGACGTGATCGAACTTTTGGAGGCCACACTGCTGGCTCGGGGCACCGTTCCCGAGGAGCGTTGCATGTGGGGCTGGGGCGCGTACCGGGGAGATGCCAAGCCCAGCAAGTCGGGGCCGCTCTGCTCCTCGTGCGATTTCCGCTCGGACCCCACCAAACGGCTCGGGCTCGATGCGGAGTCGCAAACAAGGGTCAGCGACGCTTTCCTGCGCATCCAGGAACGCCGAGCTAACCGAGAGCTGGAGGCGGCATGAACTTCCTCGACCTGCTCGCGGAGGGCGCGGCCAAGGCCCTCACCATCCAGGATTTGAAAGACCTGGACGACGCCGATTTGGAGCGGGCAGCCTCTATCGCCCGGGACAACGAGCAGATAGAGTCAGGCCATGCCGTACATTGAAAAGCGCCCGGAGGTCCATGCGTCCGGCAAGAAAATCTGGTACTCCGACCAGATGAAGTACGCCGAGGGTGAGCGGGTGAAGGCCACCAGGGACTACGGCCTGATCCACTTGGGGGAGGCCGGGACCATCACGGGAGTGCCGGCCTTGACAGCACCCGCGTATCTGGTCATGCCGGACGGCACACCAGACAAGACCCAGCTCGTGCCCGAGCAGCACCTCGAAGCCGAGTGATAGACTGGGAGCAAGTTAGCGGGTGAGGACCTTGCTAGCCCTCTTAGTTAAAGCAGAAGCCCCTCCGGTTAGTACGCATAGCGCCCGGAGGGGCTTCTTTTTGCCCGGAAATAGTAGTCAGTTAGCATGCAGATACGTCCACATGTGCATTCAAACTGACTACTCCCACACCGCATGCACCGTAAGGCGCCGTTTTCCTGTCACAGCGCCGTTTTCGCGCTCGTACAGCTGTATTTTCGAGACTAGCTGACTCAGAATCTCGCGCTTGCCCCGCGCCGGCAGCGTCGGCCACTTTTCGAGCAGCTGGGGCACGATCTGGGCCGGCTTCACGGTCGAATTGGCCTCCAGGAGCCGCAAACGGGCCTCCAGGGCAGCCTTTTCCTCGCCCAGCTGCGCCTTCAGGCGCTCGTAGACCTCCGTGGAGACCTCCCCGTCGAGGTATTTGAGGGTCAAACCATCAATACGGAGCCTGTTCTTGCTCAAATCGGCCTCAAACAGCAACAGCTTGCGCTCCACGCCGGAGACCTTCGGGACCTCCAAAGTAGATGCTTTTGCATCAACTTCCGCTGCGATATGGCTCAGCCATGCTAAAACGGCCTCCTCGACGTACCGATCCGAGACCGTGGCAGCCTTGTGAGTCCCTTTTTGCTGCCCGACGATGCAGATGTACCGCTGGTAGGTCACGCCCTTGCGCTTGATGGCAGCGCCGGCCATCCTCCCGCCGCAATGGCACCGCAGGAGCCCTGAGTAGGCGTAGTCGGAGGCCTCAGCACGCGGCCTGCCCCCTCTGGCATCCCTCCGGGCGCGGTACTGCAGCCATTCATGCTCCGTGATGACGGCCTCATGGACTCCCTTGACGTGCTCGCCCTTGCTCCAGACGTAGCCTGCACCGAAACCCCGGTCCAGAATCCTCCTCAGTGTGCCCTCACGCCAGCCGGTTTCAGGCTCGAAGCCCTCAGAGGCCGCGTAAGCGCCCAGTTCCCGCAGCGTGGCCCCTGCAGTGAAGCGAAGGTAGAGCTCGCGCAGGACAAGGGCGCTGGCCTCGTCAGGGACGTATCCGCCCTGCTTGGTGTAGGTGTATCCGAACCGGGGCAGCCCGTGGTGCGGCAGGCCGTTGCGGAGGCGCCTCGCGTGGGTCTCCTTCCAGGTGTCCCCGATCCGCTCCGACTCGAAGGCCGCGAACTCGGTGAGCATGCCTCGGGCAAGGCGCCCGGTGGAGGTGGAGACATCGACCTGCTCGGTGGCGCTCTCGATCCGCCCGCCGAACGTCTCCACCTTGTCGGCGGCGACGGCCCAGTCCAGGCGCGAGCGCGAGAGCCGGCTCCACTTCCACAGGATGATGACCTCGGCCTCGCGGGCCTCCACGAGCTCCATGACCTTGGCGATGCCGGGGCGCTTCCACGTCCTGCCGGAGATGCCGGGGTCCGACTCGACTGCCACCACCTCATAGCCCTGCCCCACGGCGTAGTCGCGGCAGGCACGCTCCTGCAGCTCCAGGGAGATGGACTCCTCTTTGAAGGTGGACTGGCGAAGGTACAGCGCTGCTCGGGGCTTGCTCATGCTGTGAGTTTACTTTTTTCAGACAAAGTGGCACAGACGTATTGACACTATGTTTTTTGCGGTGGTAGGTTCATTCCACAGACACACACAGGCACACGGGGGGTAACGTGGCAAGCAAGAGAGAGCAGGCGATCCAGGCGGCAGCCGAGGCGCTGGTCTACTGGACCACCACCGAGGAAGCCGACCAAGCCGCATAAAGAATTGGCTGATTGTTGAAAATCAGCCGCAAGTTGTACCCGGGTGACCGATCAAAAGGAATCCGGCGAAAGTCCCCCGAACTAATGCTGCTGGTATTCCGCAGGCCAGATCGGGTGCCCTATTCGAGAAGGGGCTAGGGGGATGAAGGGCTGCTGGGTAGTTGGAATCCCACACCGCGACGGCGGTTCATTCGCAGGTTCGATCCCTGCCAGCCCTACTAGAGCAGCATGAGCGCCCAAGATTTAGAGGCTCTTGGGGGCCGATGGCTCTAGCCGGAGGGCACAACCTCTGGAGGGGTTCAGGTTTTAGGCCTGCGGCTACGGTCAGGGATCGAGTCCCGAAACCCCACGGGTTCCCATAACCCCCCATGAGAAGGACCGCAGGACTATTCACCCTGCACGGCAGGCCCCAGATGACTTCCACCATCTGGGGCCTTTCTGTGTTGGTAGGCGAAACTGCGCGTCTAGTAAACTACAGGCATGGAAGTAGTCAATAACACCCTGGACATGCTCACGGCCCAGATTGTGAAGTATCGGGTCAAGGGCTATTCCTTCGACTGGATTGCCAACAAGCTCGGCGTCGAGGAAGTCGAAGTCGTCAAGTGCTGGCGCGAGTACATGGCCTCCTCGACTGTCATGTCCGTGGAGGAGCAGTCCTTCCTGCAGCTGCTCCGGCTCGAAAACCTCCTCACGCAGGTCAACGACAGGCTGGCCTACGCCGACAAGGCCGAGGACTACGAGCTGGTCATCAAGCTCTTTGACCGCATCGCGGCGCTCCAGGGCATCAACAAGGACCTGCAGCGGGACGCCAGCGACAAGCTGCTCCAGATCACGCAGGCCCAGACCGCGCTCATCCTGCAGGCAGTCTTCGCCATCTCCACCGGCATGCAGGCACACATCGAGCAGGCTTTCGAGAAGCACAAGACCATCAAGGCCATCCGGGGAGACCTACTCGGGCCTGAGTTCACCACCATCTTCAACAACGAGGCGCAACGCGCCCTGGCACAGGAAGCGGAGAAGGAATCATGAGCAGTGCAACAGAGGGTGTCTTCACCAAAGATGTGACCGAGATTCTTGACCTGTTCTATGCCGGCGACGGCGCAGAGCCCGACTGGGCCGCGATCCGCACGCGACTGCACTCGATGGAGGGCTCCTACTTCACCGTCATCATCAACCTGCTCCGGGCGATGTGGGCGCAGTACGAAGACCCCGCCAACTTCGCCACCATCATGTTCCGTCTGGAACAGGAGCTCGCTGACAAGTGAGTATCCTCGACGCGATGAGGGCTGCCAGCGCTGAGCTGGAACAGGCTGCCCTCAACGAACGCTACAAAACCGACATCGCCCTGTGGGTCAAGGACAAGCTCGGCTACACGCTGTGGAAGAAGCAGATCGAGATTTGCGAAGCTCTGCTGAAGTACAAGCGCGTGGCAGTGAAGTCCGGCCACGGCGTCGGCAAGTCGTTCGTCGCGTCCCTGATTGTCGCGTGGTGGGTGGACACCCGCCGTGACCTCAAATCCATCGCAGTCACCACGGCGCCCACCCAGCCGCAGCTGGGCATCATCTGGGAGTACCTGCGAGACCACAAGCTGGAGGGCAAGCTCTTTGGCGACATCTCGCTGGAGAACGAGTGGAAGTCCGAGCTCCGCGTCCAGCGGGCCTTTGGCCGGAAGCCCTCGAACACCAACGAGCACGCCTTCCAAGGCATCCACCGCTCCAACGGTGTGCTCGCGGTCCTCGATGAGTCCTGCGGTATCCCCGAGACCATCTTCACCGCCGTGGCAGCCATCACTACGGGCCGGCACGACATGGCCCTGGCCATCGGCAACCCGGATGACGTGAACACCCCGTTCGGCGCCATCTGGAAGAACAACGACGAGTCCTGGCACAAAATCACCATCAACTCCTACGACTCCCCCAACATCACGGGCGAGGACTTCCCCGAGGAGGCTCTGGGCGGTCTGGTGACGCTGGAGTGGATCGAGGTACACAAGAAGAAGTGGGGCGAGACCTCCCCGCGCTTCCTGTCCAAGGCGCTGGGCGAGTTCTCGATGGACGGAACCAACGCGCTGTTCCCCGAGGGCACGCTGGCCATCGGCAAGATGACAGAGCTGGTCATCAAGCAGGACACCAAGCCGCGCCTCGGCTGCGACATCGCCCGCATGGGCGAGGACTTCACGGTCATCTACATCTACCACGACGGACAGGTCCGTATCCTCGACAAGTGGGCAAAGGCCACCACGGTCGAGACTGCCCATCGCATCGTGAAGCTGGCGCACGACAACGATGTCAACGAGGTCCGCATCGACGGCGTGGGCCTCGGTGCCGGCGTCCAGGATCAGGTGACAGCCCTGTCCGAGGGGCGCTACGAGACCATCGGCATCATCGGCAACGCGGCCTCCACGGACATCGACAAATGGATCAACGCTCGCGCCGAGATGTACGACGAGGTGCGCCGCCGCATGCTTGCCGGCGAGATTGATATTGACGAGGACGACACCGAGCTGATCGAGGAACTGAGCGACCTGGAGTACCACTTCAGGAACACCCGCTCCTCGCTGCAGATCGCCTCGAAAGAGGAGATTCGCCTGAAGACCGGCAAGTCCCCTGACTTCGCGGACGCGGCCATGTACGCGGCAATGGAGCTGCCCATCAACCCGGCCGATCCGGTGGCCAAGCTGAAGGCCGGCGAGTCCTTCGAGACGGCGCCCGAGGATTTCCTCTACGCCTACGAGTCGGTTATCTCACCGTACTGACCCTGTAGGTCTGTAGAAATCTCGGCTAGAGCACCAACTGATAAAATGGGGTGAGGCCGTTCGATTTTGCCGCAGACCGTTAGGGAGTTTCATGTCCAGGAAAAGTGCCACACAGGCCAAGTTTTCGCCTCACGCCGGCACCCAGATGGCGAAGCTCCTGGAGGTCGAGGCTGAGAACACCGCGCTGAAGGAGATGGCCGTTGTCCTCCAGGAGAACATGGCAGACGTGCAGCTGGCCATCGACAACATCGGCTGGCGCCCGCTCGGGGAAGACCTCGGAGACCTCCAGGAAATCCCTCTTGCATCGGTCAAGAAGCACACGTCGGTCACCCGCGCCCTCGCCGTCATCAACCCGCTCGTCAAGCGAGCCCTCGCGGTGCGCGGTGCCTACATCTGGGGCAACGGCATCACGCTCGACGGGCTGGAGGAGACGGACCCCTTCTGGAAGTCCCCCAACAACCAGAAGTACCTGCTCTCCAACAAGGCCCAGCTGGAGATGGAGTCCTGCCTCGGCACGGACGGCAACTTCTTCCTGCTCGTGGCCAAGAAGTCCGCCCGGGTCAAGGTGGACAAGGTGACCCGCATCCCCTTCGGGCAGATCACCGGAGTCATCTCGGACCCGGACAACGTGGAGGACATCTGGTTCTACCGGCGCGAGTGGGCCACCATCGTCACGCGCCCGGGGTCCGATGAGGAAGACCGGATCGACAACGTGGAATACTACCCGGCCATCGACTACGACGAGCTGGCGAACGGGAAGCCCACCCGCTTCAAGTCCAAGAAGGTCAACTGGGAGTCCCGCATCGCCGCGCACTCGGTCAACAAGCAGGCCGGCTGGAAGTGGGGCGTCCCTGACCTGCTCGCTGTCATCTTCTGGGTGAAGGCGCACAAGGAGTTCCTGGAGAATCAGGCCACACTGGTCAAGGCTTACTCGCGCTTCGCCTGGAAGGTGGCCGCTCCCACGGCTGCCAACGCCCGAGCAGCCTCCACCAAGGTGGCCTCGGCGCCGAGCATCGACCCGATGACAGGCCAGCCCCAGGGCGTGGGCGCCACGGCAGTGACCGGGCAGGGCACCACCATCTCCTCGGTGGGCCGCACGGGCGGAAGCGTGGACTTCAAGGCAGGACTCCCGCTGGCCGGCTACGTCGCGGCGGGCCTGAACGTGCCGCTGAACGAGCTGACCGCCGATGCCGGCGAAGCCAACAGGGCA
>Ga0163162_10006158_pt1 | contig 11616 bp, 12 predicted proteins | sample S55metaG_FD_115310 | JGI IMG/M metagenome (GOLD analysis project Ga0163162, IMG submission 115310) | Switchgrass rhizosphere microbial communities from Kellogg Biological Station, Michigan, USA - S5-5 metaG | ecosystem: Host-associated > Plants > Roots > Rhizosphere > Soil | place: USA...
CGCCGGACCACTTTGTCGTCGACCTGCGAAACATCTCAGCGGCGGACCTGGCGCCCCTGCTGGATGAAGAGACGGGGACATGGAGGGCGGCGCTCGACTGGGACTGCGAATCCTCGGCTGAATTAGTTCGGCGCTTTGTCGGTATGCAGGCGCTGAGCGGTTTCGCGCTTCTCGAAGGCGACCGCGCCATCGGCTATTCCTACTACATTCGGGAAGAAAAGAAGGGGTTGATCGGCGACTTGTATGTTTGCGAACGCGACCGCACAGTCGACCGCGAAAATGCGTTGATCGAGGCCACACTCGAAGCATTGTGGCGCTCCCCCGGCGTGCGCCGCGTGGAAGCGCAGTTGCTATTGCTCGAAGCGCCGCTGAAGCGCAAGGTGCCGTTTGCGTCGCGCTTCAAGCCGTACCCGCGCCGCTTCCTGGAGGCGCCCGCGGCGCAGGTTCTGGCTCTCGAAGCGCGCGAGCCCGAAGGCATCGCGATCGCGCCCTGGACGGAAGCGCAGCAGGACGATTCGGCGCGACTGGTGGCGGCGGCGTATCGCGGGCACATCGACAGCGAGATCAACGATCAGTACCGCTCGCCTAGCGGGTCGCGGCGCTTCTTGAGCAATATCGTGCAGTATCCAGGTTGCGGGACCTTCTTCCCTCAAGCGTCGTTCGCGGCGCTCGCCTCTAATGGGACGAAGGGTGAGCTGTGCGGCATTTCGCTGGCGAGCCTGGTGGCGAGCGATACCGGACACATCACGCAGATCTGCGTAGCGCCGTCCCAGCGCGGCAAAGGGATCGGATACGCGCTGCTGCGGCGGTCCATGCTGGCGCTGGCGGCGCACGGATGCCGCACGGTGGGCTTGACCGTGACGTCGAAGAATACCAGCGCTATCCGCCTCTATGAGCAGATGGGTTTTAGCGACCGGCGGCAGTTCGCGGCCTACGTTTGGGATTCGTGGTAGGAGCCGACTCGATCCCAGTCCCCCCGCAAATAGGGATAGGCATAAACTTCCGGCGAACTTAGGTCGATAACAGAGATGGAATCAACGTCCAGTTCACGGGTTGAACTGGCTGCAGCCGGGGGAGATCGTGAAGTGGAAGAAGTCCTCTTTGACTTGAGTGATGAATATCGCCAAATGCTCAACCAGGGCATTCGGCTCTCCGGCGAAAGCCAGGAGTTCTTTATTCACGGCCGGTTGCAGAGTCTCGCGTCCCGGATGCACGCGGATGTCACTGTGCGCCGCGTCCTCGATTTCGGCTGTGGCATCGGTACGGCTACGGGGCACCTGGCGGAGAGATTCCCCAACGCCGAAGTGATCGGGGTCGATACCAGCGCAAATGCGCTGGACTACGCACAGGAACATTACGGATCGGACCGGGTTCGTTTTCGAGGATTGGCGGAGCTAACGCAGGAAGATGATTTCGATCTGTGCTATGTGAATGGCGTATTCCATCACATCGAGCCGGCGAGCCGCGTCGGTGCGGTTCAGAACATTCACCGTGCCTTGCGCTCCGGTGGCCGTCTGGCGCTGTTCGAGAACAATCCGTGGAATCCCGGAACGCGCATGGTGATGAGCCGCATCCCGTTTGACCGCGATGCCATCACCCTTAGTCCTCCGGAGACGAAACGGCTGCTGCGCGCCGGAGGATTCACGCAACCGGCGGTGAGCTGGTCGCTATTCTATTTTCCGCGGCCTCTCGCGTTTTTGCGCTTTACCGAACATGCACTTTCCCATCTGCCGTTGGGCGCGCAATATTGCGTGCTTGCCGCCAAGTGAAAGGACCCTCCATACGCCATGCCCACCTCCACTCATCCCACGATCGATACCGTCCAAGCGGAATACTTCAACTCCGTCACGTATCGCGATCCCTTGCATCCGGCAGTCAGCGCGTATGCCGATCCCAAGATCGAATACATCCAGAAGCACATGCCGATCGAGGGAAAAATATTGGATGTGGGCTGCGGAAACGGCATCTTTACCCTGCGGCTGGCGAGGAAAGGTGCGAATGTCATCGGCCTCGATTTTTCACAGCTCCTCTTGAGCCAGAATCCGCACCCCGAATTGACCCGTGGCGACGCGACTGCGTTGCCCTTCGCGGACGGCGCGTTCGAATGCGTGTTTGAGGCGAACGTACTGCACCACATGCAAGATCGGGAAGCGGTGATCCGGGAGATGGCGCGGACCAGCCGCCGCTACGTGGTCCTGCTCGAACCTAATCGCTACAATCCCCTGATGTTCGGCCTGTCCTTGGTTGTTCGCGAGGAAATTGGCGTACTGAAATCGTCTCTAACCAGGCTGCGCGCGGAGCTCAGCCGGAGCGGATTGCGCACACTGGCACACTCGACCACCGGAATGATTTCGCAGAACAATACGCCGCTGGCTCTGGTACCCTGGCTGAAACGATTCGACCGCGAAATATGGTGGGGAGAGTATATCGTGCTCATCGCGGAGAAAGCGCCCGTCCCGCCAGCTGTGAGCTAAGCGCGGGAGGCATCCGGCGAAATGAAGCGCGACTCACACCGGGTTCATCGGGATTTTCATCTGCCCGTTCTGTTGTGCCGTTATTCGTCGAAGCGGTGGCTGTGCTGGAGTGTGCTCGCGGTCGGGATGATCCTAGGCCGGCTGGCGCTGTTGCCGCTGCTTCCTCCGCCCGAGCCAGTGATTCAGGACGAGTTCAGCTATCTATTATCCGCGGATACGTTCGCGCACGGGCGCCTGACGAATCCTCCGCCTCCCGAACCATTGTCCTTTGAATCGCCGCACGTGCTGCTCACACCCGTCTATGCGTCAAAGTATCAGCCCGGGCAAGGCCTGATCCTGGCGCTCGGGCAGAAGCTCTTGGGCCATCCCTATTGGGGCGTGGTTCTAAGTTGCGCCCTGATGGTGTTTTTATTCTGCTGGGCCGCAGATGCGTGGCTGCCTCCGCAGTGGTCCCTGATTGCCGGCGGACTGGCAGCCGTGTTGTTCTTTATCCCCAGCTATTGGTTCACCAGCTACTGGGGCGGCGCCCTGGGGGCTTGCGGGGGCGCGCTGGTCGTTGGTGGTTTGGGCTATCTCCTGCGTGGCCGGTACGAATCTGCGCGATTCAGTCTCGCGGGCGGGGCGCTGATTCTCTACGCCACTCGGCCGTATGAGGGCGGCGTCATGTGTTTCGCGGTGCTGGCGATTCTGACGATTCAGTTTTGGAAATCCACGGCCAGCAAGAAGCGGACGTGGCTGCGAACCGTGATCCTGCCGAATGCCGCGGTGTTGCTGGCGGCGAGTCCGCTGATCGGCTGGTATAACGTGCGGGTCACGGACCACCCGGCTCACTTGGCGTATTTCGAGTATGCCCGCCAATACGATCCCACGCCCGTATTCTGGCCCCTCAAGTCTGGACCACCCATGCAGTACAGCAACTCCAATTTGCGCGCGGCGCATCGCATGGAGACCGATGATTACGAGAGGTTTCATAATGCCAGCCTTCCGCTGGCGCTGACCCTGGAGTCTGTCAACATCTTCTTGAACGGAGTATGGCTCCAGTTTCTGGCATTCGGCTTTTTGCTCATCGCCGTACCTTGGGCGCGCATGCGAAAACGCAAGAAGTGGCTGGTGCTGCTGCTCAGTGCGGGTGTCGCCGCGCTACTGCCGGAGGTTTGGATCAACGGGCACTACACGGCTCCGTATACCATCGTCGAGCTGATTCTGATCGTCGCAGCGGCGCGAGCGCTGTGGTACCGCATTGCCGCTTCGCGGGCACGCGGGCTGGCGTTCGTCTCCCTGTTGATTGTTCTGCTGGTTCCTTTGGCGATCAGTTACGCGGGCGCGATCCAGGCGCATCCGACCGAGCGCGGGCGCCTGGTTCAGAAGCTTCAAGCGGAAGGCGGGCGCCATCTGGTGTTTGTCGACTACTCGGAAAACTGGGATCCGGTCCACGAGTGGGTGTATAACGGGGCGGATCTGGACACAAGTATGGTGATCTTCGCGCACCTCCGCTCGCCCCGTGAGAATCGGGATTTGCTGAATCATTTTCCGGGCCGCAAGCCATGGCTGGTGCGTTTAGGTCCGCAAGGGACAGACGTGCGTCTGGAACGCTACGACGGCGCCTTCTGACGCCGGCGGCTGCGGTCGGGCCCGGCTACCGGCGAAAGGCCGAAGTCGATGCAGCGGCTGAAGAAACCGCCGGACGCAAAAACGTGACCGCAATTGGCCTCCGCGCGCGGGCGCCTGTTACCCTAGAAGAACTCACTATGGCGTGGTTTTCGCGGGAACGTTCGGGGGCGGAAGGGCAGGGCGAAGGCGAAAAGCGCGTCCGCACCGAGGGTTTGTGGCTCAAATGCGAGGGCTGCAGTCAGATCATCTGGAAAAAAGCCCTGGAAGAGAACGGGCAGGTGTGCCCGCAGTGCGATCACCATTTTCGAGTGGATGCGCGCACGCGGTTGGCGCTTCTGTTCGACGGCGGCGCCTATGAGGAAGTGGACGCCAGCCTGACTTCCACCGATCCGCTGCGCTTTTCCGATTCCAAAACCTACGCCGTGCGTTTGAGTGAGATGCAGAAGGCCACGTCGATGTCGGACGCGCTGCTGGCGGGCTGGGGCAAGCTCGAAGGGCGGCCCGTGAACATCTGCGCGATGGAACTGAAGTTCGTCGGCGGCAGCATGGGCACGGTGGTGGGCGAGAAGATCACGCGCGCGGTGGAGCGGTCCATGGAACGGCGGGCGCCGCTGATCGTGGTATCGGCGTCGGGCGGCGCGCGCATGCAGGAGGGCGCGATCAGCTTGATGCAGATGGCCAAGATTTCGTCGGCGTTGATGCGTTTGGATGAGGAGCGCCTGCCCTTCATCAGTGTGCTGACCGACCCGACTACCGGCGGCGTGACCGCGAGTTTCGCGATGCTGGGCGATCTCAACATCGCCGAACCAGGAGCGCTCATCGGTTTCGCGGGACCCAGAGTGATCGAGCAGACCATTCGCCAGAAGCTGCCAGCCGGCTTTCAGCGCAGCGAATTCCTGCTGGATCACGGGTTCCTGGACGCGGTTGTGAAGCGCGGTGAGATGAAAGCGTACATCGCGAAGGCGCTCAGCTTTTTCTGCGACTAGAGGCGAGGCAACGGCCCAGGGCCGATTGGGAAAAATTGACCCACTCTTGGCTTTAGACCTAGATCCCAGACGACCAGAGATCGAATGTTATTTTCGAACCCTTCGACGCGCGATCTGCTGCTTGAGTTCGATCGTCTTCTGCGGAATTTCGTAAACCTGTTCAAGAGTATGCTCGATGATTTCGGCGGCGAGCTTTAGTTCAATGTAGGACGGTTCGGCCAACTCGTGGACTGCGTCATTACCAAGATAACGGTGAGCGTGCAGCGTTTCTGCGCCAGACTTAGTTAGCTTTCCCTTCTCCCAAAGACCCGCGATTTTACCTTCCAGATTCTTCTCGCGAACGGTTTTGATGCTTCGTCTGCGGCTTGCTTTTCCACTGGACCGTCCGCTATTTTTTGGTCCGCGCATATGCCTTCGACAAGGCCGCGGAGCCCGGCTGCGCAAAGGGTGTAGCAGTCGTTGTTGAATGACTCAATCGACTCGCGGTAAATCCGACGAAGGATGGGCGGAACGTGTCTGAACTCACGAACCATAAGACTAGTTGCGTCGCCCTTCGGATAGATCCGTTCGGTATTTCCATCTGAGCCCGAATATGGGTCTTCATGCTCAGAAAACCAACTTAGGTGCCTGAAGCAGAAAGGGTTGCAACCTTGGCATTGGATCACTTGGTAGTGGTTCGCCCATCCTATCCAAAACCCCTCCTCATAGTCTTCATTACCCGAGAGATCCGCCGAAACGACTACAATATGGTTCGTTAGTCTACTGCACTTGGCGCAGAATATCTGGAGACGATTACCTTTGGTCTTATTCTCTTCGGTGACCTCTTGGACGCGGCCCATGGCAACTAGAATGCCACAACATGCACACCGGCACCGCGTAATCGTGGAGCCCTACGAGGTGTCGCCAACGAGAACAAACCTGGATTCGGCCCGGTACATGGACGTCCGCTAGAATCGTTATAGACTCTCTCCGTGAAATGATCCAACTCCAAGGGGCCGGGAAACGTTTCGGCCACAAGCTCCTCTTTGAAGACTGCGACTGGCTGATTACGCCGCGCGAGCGCACGGGTCTCGTGGGCGGCAACGGCACCGGCAAATCCACGCTGCTGAAGATCCTGTGCGGGATGGAGACGCTCGATTACGGATCTCTCAGCATGGCTAAGGGTTTGACCATCGGCTACCTTCCGCAGGACGGGCTCTCGCTTACCGGGCGTACCGTGTTCGCCGAGGCGATGTCGGTGTTCGACCATCTGCGCGAGATGGAAAAAGAGCTGGAGGAATTGCATCACAGCTTGGGAGAGCTGGACCCGGCGAGTCCTGAGTACGCGGCGGCGGCGGATCGCGCGCATGATATTGACAGCGAGTTCCGCAACCGAGACGGGTATGCGATTGAGGCGCAGGTGGGCACCGTGCTGGATGGGCTCGGGTTCCGCAAAGAGGACTGGGAGCGGCGCACCGAGGAGTTTTCGGGCGGCTGGCAGATGCGGCTGGCGCTGGCCAAACTGCTGCTCGAAAAGCCCGGCCTGCTGTTGCTGGATGAGCCCACCAACCACCTGGATCTGGAAGCGCGCAATTGGCTGGAATCGTATCTGACGAATTATCCGGGCGCGTACCTGCTGATCTCGCACGACCGCTATTTCCTGGACGTGACCGTGAATCGCACTGTCGAGATCTGGAACAAGCGCGTGCAGTTTTATAGCGGCAACTACGATAGGTACCTGGTGCAGAAGACCGAGCGGCGCGACCAGTTGACGGCGGCGTATCGCAATCAACGCGAGCGCATCGAGCAACTGGAAGCGTTCATCAATCGCTTTCGCGCGCAAGCGACCAAGGCCAAGCAGGTGCAGTCGCGGATCAAAGAACTCGACAAGATCGAGCGCATCGAGATTCCGCCGGAAGAACAGACCATCCACTTCAAATTCCCGCAGCCGAAGCCGAGCGGGCGCATTGTGGCGGAGTTCAAAGGCGTGTCGAAGAGTTACGGGCAGAAGTTCGTGTTTGGCGATGCCGACTTCGTGATCGAGCGCGGCGACCGGGTATCGCTGGTGGGGGTCAACGGCGCGGGGAAATCCACCATGATTAAGCTGCTGGCGGGCGCTGAGCCGCTGACGTCGGGCTCGTACACGCTGGGGCATAACGTGATCCCGGATTATTTCGCGCAGGATCAATACAAGGAACTCGATACCGATGCGCGGCTATTGGATGATCTAAGCGGGTCCGCGCCGCGGCATTCGCGGACGCAGCTGCGGTCGCTTCTGGGGTGCTTCTTGTTCAGCGAAGATGACGTGTTTAAGAAGATCGGTGTCCTCTCGGGCGGCGAGCGCAACCGGTACGCTCTCGCGCGAATGCTACTGGCGCCTTCGAATTTCCTGCTGCTCGACGAGCCTACCAATCACCTGGATATGCGCGCTAAAGACGTGTTGCTCGAAGCGCTCAAGGAATACAACGGAACAGTAGTGTTCGTGTCACACGACCGCTACTTCATCGACAACTTGGCGACGCGGGTGTTCGAAATTCAAGAAGGCCACGTGCATGTGTACCCGGGGAACTACGAAGACTATTTGTGGCGCAAGGCAGGAGGTCCGGAGGCGATGCTGGCGGAGGCAGTCGTTCCGGAGGAGCCCGTCGCCGCGGTGGTCGTGAAGAAGGATAGGCCACGGGTGAATCCGATAAAGGAGCAGAAGATGCGCGAGCGGCTGCGGGAAGTGGAGCAGGAAGTGGCCGCGCTCGAATCGGGGATACAGCAGCACGAGGCGGCGCTGGGCGATTTTAAAAGCGTGGAAGAAACGATGCGCCTAACGGAGCAGCTTACTGCGCGTCGGAGCGAGCTCGAAGCAAGAGTCGCCGAGTGGGAAGAATTGACGGGTGAGCTTGAAAAATAGGGACGGAGCCTATTTATCGCGCACGCCGGCTTGCATGTTGAAGGATGGGAACCGCGGATAAACAGGCTCCGTCCCTATTTTTGCGACGTAATCGACGGCTTCCAGATTCTTATAAACGTTGCCCGCGACACCGGCGGCGGCGGGACCGCTGACGCCACGTCCACCCGTCAGCAGCACCGTCACGGCGAGTTTGCCACGGCTGGTTTCAGAGAACGATCCGAACCAGCCCAGGTGTGTGGGCGAGCGCTCGTCGGTGCAGGTTCCGGTCTTGCCAAAGATGGGTTCCTGGGGATCGAAGCCGATGCGGCGGGCAGTGCCATACTCGACTGCGCCAGCCATGCCCGGCTTGATCTCGGGAATCAGGTCTTCAATATCCAGGTGGCGCTTCACGCGCGGGAGGAGGGCCTGCGCTTCCTCTTGGGTGCGCGGGTACTGCAAGTAATATAGCGTGCCGCCGTTGGCCACAGCGCTTACCAAGGCAGTGAGCTCTAATGGCGTGAGCGCAATGCCGTCGCCGAAGCTGGTCATCATACCCATGCCATTCTTGGGCGGAGCAGGGGGCAACAGGCCGGCTTGTTCGCCTTCGATATCGAGTCCCGCTTTCTCGCCCAGGCCGAACAGGTGCGCGTAGTAACTGACGCGCTCGAAGCCAAGCTTCTGGCCGAGACTGGCGAAGTACTGGTTGCTGGATTTAGCCAGGGCGTCGGTCAGTGTCATGGTGGTGCGGCCGTAGATACGGATGCGAGTATCGCGCTCGACAACGGATTCACTCAACGCCGCTAGCGCCACCGGGACCTTCACAGTGGAGCAGGGCTGGAAGCCGTCGCGAAATGCCAGGCGTTGATTCACGATGGTCAGGATGCGGCCGGTTTGCGGATCGGCCACCACCACGGTCCCGTTCAATTTGCCCAGAGCGTCGAGGGCCGCCCGGCGCACCGTGGGGTCTTCGCCTTCGATACGATCGCCTTCCGAGGAATCGGCGTAGGTGGGGACGCGCCAGGGTCCGCTTAGATACTTGCCCTTGGCAGCGGATCTCACGGTGGCTTTTTTCGCCGTGGCGTTGACCACCGGAGCGATGGTCACCGAGGCCTTATGAGCGCGCGCGGCCTTGTGCTTGACGGGTTTCTTGGTGATCGCAGCGGATGGCAGGCTGAGGAGTAGCAGGATGCTGGTGCCGTAAATGACTCTATTCGCTAAGAAGGACAAGACTTCTCCTCGTGTGCCGAAACACATGCCTGAATTGTCAGTTTGCAGGATAACTCGGTGCCAGGTCAAGCAAAATCCACCTTAATTGTCGCTCAAGTCGACCTTAGGCCAGCCCAAAACACTTCTTGACCAACCCCTCCGTGGGGGGGCCAGGGCTCGATGGGGGGCGGCCGATCGGCTGTTTCACACGCCTGGTCAAATTGATATCCTGGAGCGTATGCAAAACGGAATCATACGCTTGATTTTGCTGGCTCTGACGTTATCGGCGAGCTCGGCTCCGCTGCTGGCTCATCACTCCTTCGCTGCAGAATATGACGACACCAAGCCCATAAAGGTGACGGGCGTCATCACCAAGGTGGAGTGGCAGAACCCGCACATCTGGTTCTATGTTGACGTTAAGGGTGACGATGGCAAGGTCACTAACTACGCCTTTTCAGGGGGCGCTCCGGGCCAGTTGATGCGGCGCGGCGTCATGAAAAGTTCGCTGATCATTGGCTCAACCATTACGGTCGATGGATTCAAGGCTAAGGACGGGTCCACCAATGGCTTCGGCGCGAAGGTCACGTTCCCGGACGGCCGCATGGTGTTCACTTCCAATCAAGAAGATCAGAACAAGAAATAGCTAGGCGCGATTCCGAGGTCCTATGAGGATAAGGCCATGAAGAAAACAATGTGGTATGTTGCGCTACCGAGCGTGTCGATGATCGCGGTGGCTCTGGCGTTCGCTCCCGCGGGCGGCGCTCAATCCGTTGCCGCGCCGGCGGCGAAGGGATCGTTCACGGTTCCGCGAGCGCCCGACGGCAAACCCGATTTCACCGGCATCTATCAATGGCCCACCTATATGCCCGGGGACCAGCGTGGCAAAGGCTCGGCGAGCATTTTCGACCGGAAGTATTTTGCTCCGCTGAAGCCCGGCGGCGAGGCGTTTCTAGAACCGCGCACCGGCGATCCGCGGCACGATGAGCCTCGCGATTTCTGCATGCCCGCCGGCATGATCGCCGGAATGCTCTCGGCCAATGCCATGCAGTTCTTCCAGACCAAGAACTATCTGACCATCGTGCACGAATTCCAGCGCATGTCGCGCATCATTCCGCTCGACGGGCGCCCGTTCCGCAAGGATATCGAACCGACCTATTATGGCGATTCGGTGGGGCATTGGGAAGGGGACGCACTGGTGATCGTCAGCACCAACTTCAAGCGCTGGGTGTTGGACGATTATTTCTACACCGACCCGAAGGAATACCGCATGCACAGCGACGCGCTGACCACGACTGAGCGCTTGGAATGGAAGGATAAAGACACCATCTCCTACCTGCTGACCATCGACGACCCAAAGATTTTCACGAGGCCATGGTCACAGCTATTCCAGATCAAGGCCAAGCCGGAGTGGGACAAGGTAGGGCTGTTCGAATACGTGTGCGAGGAAAACAACCGTTGCCCCGGCGGTAAGTGCCAGGGGAACTGAGGGCGACCGCAGGCCCTTCAGTTCACGGCGTACTTGGCCTTGAGCGCGAACGGTGCGATCTCGATATCGAACTGGTTGCCGTCGGCGCGCGCCATCTGATAGGTGCCGTGCATGCTGCCGGTGGGGGTCTTGAGCGGACACCAGGATGAGTACTGGAAGGACTCGCCTGGAGCCAGCACCGGCTGCTCTCCAACGACACCCGGACCCCTCACTTCTTCGGTGTGGCCCAGGCCATCGGTGATGATCCAGTGGCGGCTAACCAGTTGCACCGTTTCGGCTCCCTGATTGGTGATGCGGACGGTGTACTGGAAGATCCAGTTGTCCTCCAGCGGTCGCGAGTTCTCGGCCGAGTAGCGCGACAGAACCTCGACCCGAATATCGTTGGTGACGGCTTCGGAAACAGGCGACGGCTGGGGCCGCGGATCAGGCATGGTGGAATGCTCATGATAGCAAGGCGGAAAATGCCGACGTTTAGCTCGCAACGAAAACGGAACCCGATCTCAAAGGTTATTGGCCGTGTTGAAGCCGATGCGGCGTTTGCGCGGCTCCGGCAAGCGTTTCATCTCGTCGATTTCTTCAGCCAGCACGGCAATAATGGACCCATGCTTTTTCTGAGCGCTTTCCAGTTTCTCAACGCGCGCAGCGAGATCTTTGTGGTTGGCCAGCAGTTCACGCATTTTGACGAATGCGCGCACGATGAGAATGCTCATCTGCACGGCGCTCTGCTGCCCAAAACCGCAGAAAGCATGGCCACGCCGTGCTCGGTGAACGCGTACGGTGGAGTCTGCCGGCCGCCGCGACCAGTTTTTGCTCTTGCAAATTGCAAGAGCAAAGCGTTGTGCTCTTCCTTTGTCAACTGAAACATGAAATCTTCCGGGAAGCGTTCGACATTGCGCCGAACAGCCAGGTTGAGGTTACCTGTGGTCACTTGGTAGAGACCGGCCAACTCGGAATCGAGCATGACTTTCTGGCCGCGGATCAGGTAGATCCGGC
>Ga0163162_10006159_pt1 | contig 11616 bp, 8 predicted proteins | sample S55metaG_FD_115310 | JGI IMG/M metagenome (GOLD analysis project Ga0163162, IMG submission 115310) | Switchgrass rhizosphere microbial communities from Kellogg Biological Station, Michigan, USA - S5-5 metaG | ecosystem: Host-associated > Plants > Roots > Rhizosphere > Soil | place: USA: Michigan...
CTGACCAGGCTGTCCAGGTCGGACAACAGACCAGGACCGATTCGTATCGCCTGTGTGCGCACCGGGTTGATACGCGATTGCGGCCCTGAAATTGTTATGTCGTTGCGCACGGGGCCCATGCCGTGATTGCGGAGAATTGTCTGTCCTTCCTTGGAGAGAAGGAAATCCAGAAAAGCTTCGCCGTGCTAGGATGTCTTGCGCTCGCGGTAACGAACGCGACCCTCGAAAGAGCCAATGTATAATCCGCAGGGAAGACCACCTCGAGTTCAGGGTGAGTCTTCTGCATTTCAAGGGCATAAGAAGCAACCACGTCATAGCCGATCCACTGCTTGCCGCTTATGATATTCAGCAGCATGTCTCGACTTGTGTTGTACAACTCCGCCTTGGTATTGCCCAAGGCATCGAACAGATCCCACGAGTCGCGCGTGATCCGGATATCTTGCGACAGAAGCAGCATTCCCACTTCGGAGGTTTCGGGGTTATAGAGCGCGACACGGCGCTCGAGGTGCTTGCTTTCCCGGGCCAGAAGTTCGCGAAGCGCCGGATGGGAGCGTGGCATTTCCTGCGAAGAGAGGAATCGTTTGTTGTACACTATCGCGATGGGCTCCAGCGTGACGCCGTAGCCGAGGTCCTGCCAATGCGACCAGCCCGGCAGATAGGGCATTTCAGGAGTAGCATAGGGAAGAGACAGCCCATCATTGATCAGCTTTTCCTGGAGGTCCATGGCAGAACTCCAGATAAAGTCCGCGCTCGGCTTGTCCGCCGCTATTTCCGCCTTAAATCGCTTGTAGGTACGCGCTCCGTCATCGTCCGAATTGGAGATATCGATAAACGGATAGCGGCGCTTGAAGACGGACAGCAAATCTTTCACTGCCGCATCGGCGTGCACCACGCTATAGATGACGAGCTTTTTTTCCTGCCGCGCAGCCGCGGCAACGTCTCCGGATCCGCTGGTGTAACTGAAAGTGCTGCCTCCGACGCTCAGGCCGGCCGACAAGATCAGGGCGAGTGCAGCAGGTCCTCTCAAAGCACGCCCCTCCGTGAAGCGGGTGGTCGCAGCTTACCACCCGAAGACAGGCAGATTCGGCTATTCGGCCGCAATGGGCAAGCGATGAAACGCTGCGGTGGCGTTCGGCGTCCGGGCGACGACGGCATCGATCACTGATAGAATTGCTTGCTGCAGCACGCGGTCGGGCGTTTCGGCATGAACCAGATGCATCGACACCATGAGCTCAGGTGCCACGATGCGCCTGGCTCCCAGTTGCCCGGCTTCGATCTCCTCCGCAAACATGCTGTAAGGCGCAACGGTGAAAGCGCCGTTGCGGAGTATCAACGAGCGGCGCAGGGATTCAGCCCCAAGTTCCTGATCGACGGTCAGACTGACATTGGCGCGGGCCACAGCTTCATCAAGGATGCGCCTTGGTGTATGCGTGCGATGACCCAGCACAAGCGGATATGTAGCGAGCGCTCCCAAGGCGACGTTTCCTTTGGCGGGTTCGATTTCCGGCATCGACCCGATCAGGCACAGTGGTTCACTGTAGAGCGCGAAGGACCGCAAAGGCGCAGGCGCCGGATCCATGCATACCGCCAATTGGATGGAACGCTTGTTTATCGCCTCCTGAAGGTCGAGCGAGTGCCCCTCCAGCAACCTCATCTTTCCTTTGTGAGGAAGGGTCGTGCTCAACAGCAGGGGCCCAAGAACATGGGCCGGCGATGGGGAAAGACCGATCATTAATTCCTGCCGGCTATCGTTTGCGACGGCGGCCATGGCAAGCTTGGCACCATTCACCGCGGCCAGGATCGTCTCCGCGTGTATCATGAAGGTCTGGCCGGCGCTTGTAAGGGAAACACCGCGCGCGTGGCGCTGCAGCAGTTTCACCCGAAGCTCGTCCTCAAGCTGTTTGATCTGATAGCCCAGTCCCGGCTGGGATACACGCAGATTTCTGCTGGCCGCGGCAAAGCTCGCACATTTCACCACAGCGACGAAGTCCCGTATTTGTCTGACATCCATTTCTTCCCCTACGCGCCTGTAGCCGACGCTCTTTTCACTCGCGCGGCAGAGCGTATGGGAGCAACCTGTCACTTAGCTGTCACCGCATGATGCTGCGTTGCAACAGCTACGGTAGCTGGCGAAACGGGGCAGCCGAAATTCAGGGGTTCCGAAGCGCGAAGACGACGATCTGGTTGGTTCCGACAGAATCCGGCTTGGGATGATTGAATATGTTCAGGCCGGCTGAGAATTCGGTTGCCACATACTGCCTTCCGTCCCGCCCTCGATAGGTCATGGGGGTAGCAATCGAGTTGTTTGGAAATTCGGCAGACCAAATTTCTTTACCGCTGCGCGAATCGAACGCGCGGAACGTACGATCGGTGGTGGCCCCCACGAAAAGTACGCCCCCTGCGGTAGCAATGGAGCCGCCCGCGTTGGGTGCTCCCGTCTTGGGGATGCCACGGGCGGTCAGTTCTTTATATTCGCCCAGAGGAACCCGCCAGACAATTTCGGCCGTGTCCGCGTTGATAGCCATGATTTCACCCCAGGGCGGTGCGGAGCACGGGTAGCCTTGCGGATCATTGAAGGTGAACAGCCGCTTGGCGTAGGAGTTGAGGCGGTTGGACGAGACATAGGGTTGCAGGATCGCTTTTGTACCGAGGCTCCGCGTATTCACGAATATGTAGCGCAAGGTGGGATCGAAGGTTGCTCCACCCCAGCTGCCTCCGCCCTCGTTGCTCGGAAAAAGCAGCGACGGCACCATCAGATGGGGCGTATACGGCCCTTCCTGTGTGGCGGTGTCGTATTGCGCCTCGCAATCCTTGGTCGCTTCTGGCGAAATCCGGCTGACTTCTTCGCGCCTCATGCTCAGGCGCGCGATCGGAGCGGGTTTTAGAGGAAATGGCTGGGTGGGTGAGCCCGGTTCACCGGGCGCGTCCGGAGGAGGTACCGGCCGTTCTTCTGCACCAAAGATCGGTTTGCCGGTTTGCCGGTCCAGTATCCACAGAAAGCCCGCCTTGGTTGTTTGCGCAATGGCAGGAATAACCTTGCCGCCCTCGTGCACGTCCAACAAGGTCGGCGAAGCATTGGTATCATAGTCGAACAAATCATGATGTGTGAACTGGTATGACCATTTGAGCTTTCCGGAAACGGCATCCAAAGCAATCAGGCTGCTCGAGTAACTGTTGTTTCCGGGCCTGGCCAGACCGTAATCCTGATCGGTAGGCTGGCCCAAAGCTATAAAGACGGCTCCGGTGCTTTCATCCACGCTGATGGGCACCCAGCTTCCGGGCCCACGACGATCCTGCCACCCATTCAGGCCCCAATCCCCGAAATTGGCTTCCCCCGGGCGAGGCACGGTGTGAAAACGCCACAATTCACGGCCGGTGATCAGATCAAATGCGCGAGGATCGCCCGGAACGCCATAACGGCCATTCTCGCCGGACAAAGCAGTGATGATGGCTATGTTTTTGTAAATCGCCGGAGTCTGGCCGGGGCGATAATCGCCGCCGAAACGGTCCATCACCCCTGCGCTCATATCGAGCAGGCCATTTTGGCCGAAACCGGTATTGAGCTTTCCAGTCTTGGCATCGAGTTGGAGCAGATGTCCATCGTTGGTTGCCACCACAATCCGCGCCGGGCGCGCGCCTTCACCCGGCCAATAGGAAACGGCCCAGCGTGAACCCACCACTTTTATGCCGGCGCTTTTCTCGTCAAAGGCCCAGATTTCCTTTCCGGTGACGCCATCGAGCGCGATGACCTTTCCGCCGGCGGTGGGAAAATACATTACGCTGTTGACCACGACAGGCGTGACTTCCCAGCCTCGCGGATTGTTCGAAGGGTCCTTGGTATCGTACCGCCACACCTCTTTCAGCCCCGCCACATTGCCGGGCGTGATCTGGTCCAAAGGGGAGTATTTGGTCGCGGCTTGGTTGTTGCCGAAATAGGGCCAGTCGCCCGGTCCAACAGTTCCGCCGGCTTTCGCAGCCATTGTTGCCGAAAAGATTGTCGCCGCACAAACAAAACTGAATACACGATGTGCCATATAGGACCTTTGTGATCAGATCATCCCGCTGGCGCTGAAGCCTGCGCGCAACGTTAGCAGGTCACGCTTCATGGCACCGAGTACCATCGCGGCAGGCAATGACAGATTGTCGCCGCCATTCTCGGCGCCCCCATTGGGATAGTCCGACTGCACGACCAGCGGACCGCGAAAGCCACCTTCCTTCAAAAGCGCGGCAAGTTGGGGAAGGTCGACCAGCCCGGTGCCCAGCGGGACATTCGGTGCGATCCACGGATTGGAACGACCGCCCCCACCCCCGAACGGACGTGGCGTTTTTCGAGCCGTTGCATTCAGTACCAAGTCGTTCGGCGTACCGGCGAAGACGCCCCCCTGATCGGTGTCCAGCTGAAAATGAAGGGTGGTATCCGTGCAGAGCACACACCCAATTTGCGGCACCGCCTCCTTCACTCCGACAACCCAACCGCCATTGCCGCCGGACAGAGCCCCCTGCCCCGCGTCATAGCAGATGCCGATGCCCTTTGGATCGAGGCTATCGAGCAAGCCTACAAGATCGAGAAGGCTCGCCCCGAGATACAGCCCAGCACGGTTGCGGTACAGGTTGCGGACACCGAACCGCGCCCCCTGTTTAGAGAGAGCGGCCAACTGCGGCTTATAGCGACTTCGTTGTTCGGCTAAGGGCGACCCCGAAGTATAGGGAAAGGGCCCGAAGATGACCTGCCTGATGCCCAGGGCCTCACAGGCATCCAGCAGCGCATCACCTCCCGATGCCGCGGTCAGCTGGATCGTATCGACTGCCAGACCGGCATCCCGGAGCCGGGCGACATACTTCTTCAGTTCTCCCGCGTCGTTGACCGGGACATGAGCGGGTGCCTGGCCCACGGTCAGCACAACGCCGCCAAATCCCATCTCTATGGCAGCGCGAGCGACATCGTCGGCACTTCGCAACCACTGCAAATTGCTGGAAGAAATACTGGGCCGAACGGTGCCGACATTCCCGGCGCGGTTTTGAGCGCCTGCATGTTGCGGCAAGGCGCCGGCCAGTAAGCCAACCCCGCCCTTTTTGAGCAATTCCCGCCGGCGCATGTCTCCTCCCTCCTCTGTGGCCAGCCTATTCAATATAAAAACCGGCGAGTACCGAAAAACTCATCACCGTCACCAAGTCAACCCAAACCACATCGGGGCCCCGGCCGGCCTTTCAGTACTGGGTCTTGACACCAATACGGAAGAACCGGCCGACCACGTCATATAATTGCGCCTGGGTGCGATAAGGATTGTTTCCCGTCGAAGGATCGAGGGGCGGAGTGACGTTGAAGACATTGTTCACGCCCAGGAAAGCGGACCAGTTCCCGCCCCAAGTCTCGAAATTGTATTTGAAATTTGTGTCCAGATAAACCGCCGCAGGAACCGCGTTGTTGTCTATGTCGACACCCTGGACAAGCGTGGTGTCCCATTTGCCGGCGCCGACCCAACGGACCTGGAAGAATGCCTCATAAGGGCCCATGTCAAACTGGGTCTGCCATGTGCTGCGCCACTTAGGCATGCGATAGCCGTTAGGTCCGACATCGCCGGCGCGGTCGATGGGCGCAACGCCAACGGTGCTATTCGAGTCGTGATCGACAAACCCCGCCAAGGCGTGGAGCGCGACGCTGCCATCGAGACCGGACCAGATGTCCGACAGCGCGAATCGGTAACTCATGTCGAAATCTATGCCATCGACCTTGTAGCGCGCGAAATTGAAAGGCTTGGTATAGGCGAGCGTCACGGAATCGGTGTTGTCGTATACGAAGAAGGCGCAGTTGGATGCTACCCCTTGATTGCAGAATTGCACCTCTTGCTCGACCGTGGGGGTGGAAATGGCTTCCGATATGTTTATCGCATAAGCGTCGACAGAGAAGTTGAAGTTCGGCAGGAACGTTGGCGTGAAGACCGCTCCGTAGGTGAGCGTGTTGGAGATCTCAGGCGTCAAAAGCGGGTTTCCGGTGGCCGCGGTTCGCGTACCCGCGCTGGTGACCACTGGTCCATGGCCCGGAATGTTGATCACCAGGCCGACCGTTGGCGCGCCTCCGTTTGCGCCTACATTGAACAAATCCTGCAATGACGGCGCCCGGATATCGCGGGACCGGGTCAGCCGAAAACGAATATCGTCGATGGGCTGATAGTTCAACCCGACTTTCCAGGTCGTAGCGGTTCCAGAAGTCCGATAGTCCGTCCATCGCACGGCCAAGTCGGCGTCTAGGCTCTCGGCAAATGCCATGTCCTTCAGGAGCGGGACAGCGAACTCAAGATAACCTTCCGTGACCTCATTGTGTCCGGTCGATGGCTGGGTATTGCCGGTGCGCCATTGGCCGTTGGCGTTGGTATAGGGATTGAATGCCACAGACAATGCATCCGACATCTGATTGTAGCTGTCGAAGCGATAGTTCGCACCGGCGGCCAAGACGACATCGCCCGCCCATTCGGTGAACAAGGGGCCGGTGATGTTGGCTTCCACGGCATCCTGGAAAACGTGATAGGAGTCAAATTCGGTGCCGCTCACATAGTCGACTGCCGCCTGCGATCCGCGCTGAAAACCTACGGAATTGAACGGCACACAACCGTTACTCGGAGCGCTCAGGGTGGAGCGGCAAACAATGGATCCTATTGCCAGCCCCGAACGGCCGACATTGGCCGCCGTGACGGTTACCGCGTCGATGGCGTTCACCCAGTTGGGCGTGTTGAGCATGCGGGAGAAATTGACCCCATAGTGGGTCTCGCCATGCTCGAAATTGATGTCGCTTTTCCAGCGATCGCTAATCTGGATATCCACGCCCGAGGTTGCGCGATAGGTAAAATTCGTTCCGTTCGGCCGGTAAGGTGTCTGGGTAATGACTTCGCCCAGCGTGATCGACTGCAGGTTGTTGGCGATCATTTGATCGCGGACCGACTGAGGAAGATAGGCATTGTCCACTTGGATCACAGGGGCCAACGGCTTGCCCGTGGCATAGTTGGCGCCGCCGGAATAGTTGTTGTGATCCAGGCCCCATAGCAGGTCCGCGTGCAGGTTGATCTTGTCGTTCAACTCGTAGCTGCCGCGCACATATAGATTGGCCCTGACCTCCGGTGAGGTTTCGGAAGCGCCGCCGTACAGCCCGACCACCTGATAGGGTTGCCCGTTGGGAAGCTGGCGCTGGTTGGCACCCCCGGAATACTTTGTGTATATGAATTGATAGGCTTGGCCGTTGGCGTCGAACGCGGTTCCTTTCAACAGGGTCGAACTTTTTCCCGACGTAGTGGTTGAAGACACGACCAGTCCGCCAAGCGTCGCGGCCGTACTGATCGACGCCGCTTGCATGGTATTTTTCGGCCCAGGCAAACCGGTGGCAAACTCATCAGGGCCGATGGAATCGAACCAACGGTCATACTCGCGCACACCGCCGCTTTTGTAGAATTCGGCATTCGCCTCGAGATGCGCTTTTCCTCCCAGAAAATCATCGCCCCAGGTGAAAACTGCCTTGGTCTCCAGATCGTCGCCGTAATTCGAAATGCCGGTTTCGACGCTCCCTTTTACGCCACTGAAGCGCTTATCGATGATGAAATTGGCAACACCGGCCACGGCGTCGGAACCGTAAGCTGCCGAGGCGCCGCCCGTCACAATATCCACCCGTTGGATAAGCCCGCTGGGGAACATGTCGATGTTGGGCACACCGTCACCCCGCGCGCCCACGAATCGTTGACCATCGAGCAGTGTCAAAGTGCGGGACGCGCCCAGGCCGCGCAGGTTCACCACCGCCTGTCCATTACCGCCCGCGCCTACGCCGGACGAAGTTTGATTTGCGCCGCCTGTCGGAACGACGGCCGGCAATGTGGCGAGGGCGTCTCCCATCGTCAAAGCTACCTTGTCCATAACGTCTGCTGTCACGGCTTGAACCGGGGTTGGGGCGGTAAAGCCCGGCTGTTCAATGCGTGAGCCGGTGACCACGACAGTCTCCGTAGCGGCGCTATCGGCCGGCTGGGCCTGCGCGGCCCCGATCATGAGAGCGATTGCATTGGCGCCCATCATCAGTCGCAGCCCCGCGCGGGTAGCTTGAGCACAGCGAGGATTATCGATTTTCATTCTTTCCTCCCAGACTTGGCCACAGCCGATCGCTCAAACGGCGACTTTCTTCTGTAGTCATTTGAGAAAAAGAATGGATGTCTGGCTAGAAGGTGGGAATAGTGAAAAGACCTTTAGCAGCTAAAGATTGTCTTTATAGCAGCCTATCGTCGAACTCCGATCACGATGCCGTCGTAGCAACAGGTGGTCGGTGTAAAGTTTCGGCCCTTGAAAGCACTGACATTGGACGCGCGACCAACTTTTGAGCTTGTCGCCATCTAAGTCGCGTTGGCCCAGTAATTGAGTCAGGATCGGAAACCCGCTCGTGAGACATGGGACCGGGAACTTGTGAGCCCCCCTGCGAGAATGACCTTGTCCATATCAGGAAGCTAAAGTAGAGGGAGCGCACGCAGCGGTCCACCGCGGCAATGTGTGGTGGCTTAAGACCCGGTTGAGGCGCTTACAGCGGCAATCTCGCCGCCTGCCGTACCGATGGCACCCACTGAAACACCAACAATCTAAAGGGTGCCAGTGGTAGCTCAACTAGGACCCAAATTTGCCGTCGAACTCATTGATTTTAGGACCAAAACTTCATCTGGCTCCCCAGAGTGCCAACAAACATGCCAACAATTCCGAGGCTAGCCTTTTGGCCTCCCAGCCTGTTCAGCGGATGGCAACAACGCGGCGAGACGAGCGAATATTTCTTCCGGCGATTGCAATGTCGGGGCTTTAGCCTTTCCAATGGACCTGATCAGTTCGGCTTGCCGGTCAGGCGGTACAGTGCCGTAACTGGTGAAGGTCGTCAGCACATCCTCATGGCCCAGATTCTGAGACCACGCCTTGAAAGCTTCGGGCGACTGGCACAATTCCTCTCCAAGCCGGGCAAGCGTCTTGCGAATGGAATGTGGCGGAAAATAAGGTAGCCCCGCCTGGTCAAATGCTGTCCGAAACACGCGCCTGACCGGCTCAGCGGTGCGCCAATGGGCTCTTTCGAGACCCAATGGTACAAATAGACCTTGCGGTCCCAAGCCCATTCGGGTCGCTGGGAAGATTGGGTCTATCCCGCTCCAACCCAGCCCTTCTCGCAGATATCGCACCCAATCCTCCAAAATTCTCCGCGCATCTCCACCAACAGGAAAAAACCACGTTGGAAATGATTTCGAAAATTTCGTTTTGACCTCCCGCGCATCTTGATCAAGCTGTCCTTGATTGAGACTAATATGTTTTAGCTTTAGGGAAACAAGGGCGCCGTCTCTTACCCCTGTCAGCAGCACGCACGCTATTAGGGCCTTGTCGCGGCGTTCTAGGTCGGTTTGTGCAGGCATTATCCCCAAAACGTGGTGCACGTCTTGCAGAGACGGCCCGGGCCTCTCGCGTCGAGCATTTGCGATGCGGGCATCCTTTTCGGATAAATTAAAGTAGTCGGCGTCCGAGTAGCTAATCTTCGACCTGAACCCCGGTTGATCAGCCAACCAAATAAAAAAACTCCGTAGGGCACACAAGGTGGAATGAACGGTGGCTCGACTTAGTCGGACACCCGTTTTTTGATTGAGCTGCTCATCGAGCTTGCGCTTGAAGGCGACCGCCTGTTCCCGGTGGAACTGACGAAAATCCTTAAACCCAGTTAGCTCCTCGAAACGGCTGAGGGCCTTGGCGGTCGCGTCCACGGAAGCGCTGTTTCGGCGGCGTGCCTTTCGAAGATAACTGAAATATTGGTGCTTAATTCGTTCATTAAGCGGACTGTGCGTTGGCTTTGCCACGGGTCGTGCTCCTTAAGCACTGTTAGAGGAGGAGATTGGGGACTGGCTTATGCGCGACTAGGCCTCCACCACGGTGACCTGTATACTTGGCATCACAACGCTGATCATGGCGTGCCGGCACCTTCGATACATGGTAGTCCCGCACGACGCGCAAATGGCAGTCAGGTTCCCCGAGGCGTCGGTTATTTTCCGATACTCAACCATTTCCAACGCGGGGCTTCGCGGAGCCTTGCACTTCAAACAGTACATAGTGCCCGGAGCGCAGGGCGACTTGAACCCAGCCCTACGCCTCTCGAGAAACGCTCGAAGTTCTCTGCCCAGCACCAAGGTTGGCCGTTGCGGGCCAACAGAAGGAAGGCCGGCCTTTAGCCAAACCCGAACGGTATTTTTATGCACTCTGAGAAGTCGCGTTATTTCTTCGACCGTATAGCTGTAGTTCAGTTTGGCCAGCCGTGGGTTTATCCGCATCCGCGACATTGGCGATCGGCTACTTCGCGGCGATCAGTCGACGGATCGACTCTGTAGTAACCAGGGTTCGTCGGCCGAGTTTGACCACCTCCAACCGACCTTCCTTGATCAGAGCGTAGATCGAGGTACGGCCTATTCCCAAGACCTTTGCAGTTTCACTCACCGAAGTCGTCAATATGTCCATTGTGGCTCTCCAGCATGCCCAGGCGTTCGCTGGGATGTGTTCGAGCAATGACGGATGATGGTTCTTGTTGCCAGGAAGTGTAGGTCAGGAACCCGTCAAAATAAGTCAGAAAGTACCCCGAACTATTTTTCTGACATCCGAAAAAACGTGTCGTAATAGGGCTTTATCTTTTGAAGAAGCGTACTTCGAGCAACGTCGCATCCCCATTTTTTTGAACACCAAGCCTGCATATCGCTAATCATGGCTTCCTGTTTCTGGGGCATTGTTCCGTCCCGCACTCGCCTAGCCATTTCGATATTGAATTCCTCCCACTTGAAAGAAGGCCTACCGAGGCGAGAAGCGGGGGCATCCTGGGTATTACCTTCGTCATCCAGAAGAACGAACGAATCGCCCACCTGAAATACCCTTTTTGCATTTCGCAATTCTGGAATCGGAAACGCTGCCAGCAACTCTACAGTATCGATAATAACAAGCCCAAACCCATCAGTCTTGTTGCTGACGCATGAATAATCCCAGTTGCCACCTGCTAAATTCCAAAACTCTTTCGGGATTGGTTGCCGCTCTAACGACGGCCAACGTGGCGGTTTCGCATAATTAACGTCCTCTCTAGACAAAATTCCAGACGACGCTTTTCGCAACTGCCGCTTATTTTCGTCATTGATCAATCGCCGTAATAACTTTGCGGGCAACTTCTTCCCTGTCGCGAGGATCTTTCCTTCACGTAAGGCAACGAACAAACGTGCCCAATGAAAATCTAGACTAGATCTGAACGCTTCGGTCCATTCGGCGAGGTCTTTTTCGAACTTGACGGCCTCGGCTAATTGTTGCCGGCGGCTTTCTATAAGCGATTCATCCCTTTCATTGTTCAACCATCTTTCCAATTCCATTGGGTCAGTATGATGGTAGAATTCCTGTTCTGCCTCCCAAGCGGGATTTATCGGCAGCCCAGCGAAAACGCATTCTTCCCGGGTAACTGTATCGATGGAAAAATCTGGCGCGATACCGTCGGTCCACTCGTCGTCAAACCTGCCATCATCAACATACTGGGAACTGGCTGCTATTGGGAAACGCCCCAGGGTTAACCAATACAGCGCCTCGCCGAGAAAGCATGCCTCGGCA
>Ga0163162_10006160_pt1 | contig 11615 bp, 5 predicted proteins | sample S55metaG_FD_115310 | JGI IMG/M metagenome (GOLD analysis project Ga0163162, IMG submission 115310) | Switchgrass rhizosphere microbial communities from Kellogg Biological Station, Michigan, USA - S5-5 metaG | ecosystem: Host-associated > Plants > Roots > Rhizosphere > Soil | place: USA: Michigan...
CCCCGTCGATCTCGCTCTTGCAGGGAATGGTGAAGGCCATCATGACGCCGGCGATGGTGGCATGAACACCGGAGTGCATGAAGGCGAACCAGACGAGAGTTCCGATGAAGGCGTAGATCCAGAGATTTCGGACGCCCAGCCGGTTGGCGGCAAACGAGACCGCAAGGCCTGCTGCTCCAAGCACGAGGAAGCCAGGGTGGAGCTGCGCTGTATAGACGAAGGCGATGACAAGGACAGCGAAGATGTCGTCGGCGATGGCCAGGGCGGCGACGAAGAGCTTGAGCGACAAGGGAACGCGATTACCCAACAAGGTAAGGATGCCAAGGGCGAAGGCGATGTCAGTTGCCATGGGGATGCCCCAGGCGTTCGCGTGAGGGGTTCCGTGATTTACAGCGAGGTAGATCGCGGCTGGAGCAAGACAGCCACCGAGAGCGGCCACGAATGGGAATGCCGCTTGTTTGAAGGAGGACAACTCTCCGAGGAGAAGTTCACGCTTGATCTCGAGACCAACGGCGAAGAAGAAGATGGACATCAAGCCGTCGTTGACCCAGAGATGGCGACTCCATGTAAGAACTGCGGGACCAGCGCCGAGAGAGACATCTGTCTCCCACATGGTGTGATAGCTGTGCTCCCACGGAGAGTTTGCCCAGATAAGCGCGGCAAAAGTGGCGATGAGCAGCAGAATGCCACTGGCAGCTTCCATTCTTGCAAAGCGAATGAAGGGGCTGGTGAGGCGATCGATGCGTGCTTGCGCAGGTTCTACGATGGGAGTGTTTTCCGGCAATGCGGCCTCCTTGCATTCGTAGATACCCGGGGTTGAAGGATCGCAACCCTACAGACCCTGCAATTCCTGCCGGGACATCCTCTCACAACGAAGCGTTCGTCGAGGAGGACTGAGAAGGCTACTCGGCCTGGGCGAGCGAGAATTTGTGGCGCACGTCGGAGCCCCGGACCCAGAAGATGACGTCTTCGGCGATGTTGGTGGCGTGGTCGGCGGAGCGCTCGAGGTTGCGCGAGACGATGATGGCGTTGAGGGCCTGCTCGCTGAACTCGGGGTGTTGCTGCATGACGTCGACCATCTCAGTCTGGACGGCGCGGTTCATGTCGTCGATCTCGTCATCCATCGCGAGTACTTTTTCGGCGAGCTTGGCGTCGGCCTCGAGCAGGGACTGGATGGCGGAGCGGATCATGATGACGACCTTGTCGCCCATGTCGGGAATGTCAATGGGAAGCTCGATGTGCGGGATTCCGGTGAGGACCTGGGCACGTTGCGCGATGTTCGAAGCCTGGTCGCCGATGCGCTCGAGGTCGCCGTTGATCTTGATGACGGAGAGGATGAAGCGCAGGTCGATGGCCATCGGCTGCTCCTTGGCGAGCAGGTCGTAGGCGAGCTCGTCGACGTCGCGCTCGAAGGTATTGATGGCGGTCTCGATCTCCTTGACGTGCTCGCAGAGGCCGAGGTTGCCGGTGAGGTAGGCCTCGAGAGCCAGTGCCAGGGCCTGCTGCGACAGGGCAGCCATGGCAAGAAGTTTGTCTCTTAGTGATTCAAGCTGCTGATGAAAGTTAATGCGGGGCATGGGGAGTCCCTCTCTCGTGCAAGTCTTCTTATTGTTACGCAGGAATAGCGTTGGGGTTGTGAATTTGTGCCCCGGAAGTAGCCAAATCGGTACGTGGCTCGGAAATTATTTAGTAGAGCAGATAATGCGCGCGGCGTTGTTTGAAGGCGTCGAGCTCGGTTTGCCATGACTTCACGATGGCGTGCGGGTCGTCTCCGTTTTGTAGCGAGAGCATGGTGTTGACGCTGACGATGAGACGAGAGGCGCGGTCGAAGGTGAACTGCTTCGGATAGAGGCGATGTAGAGCGGAGATCATCTCGATACCAAGCTCCGGGGAGTCGAGCGCGTTACGGTCGGTCACGGTGAGATGCACGGCGGGAAGAGCCTGGCCGTGGTACGGGTAGTGGTTGGCATCTTCTTCGATGGTGACGGTAGAGGCGGAGAAGGTGACGCCGGGGATCTTGCGGGCGTTGAGCTCGGCGGCGAGGGCGGGACCTTCGAAGAAGGGCGCGGCGATGTTCTCGAAGGGAACGGCGGTGCCGCGGCCCACCGAGACGTTGGAGAACTGCAACAGCTCGACGCCCGGGTAGAGCGTGGCAGCGTTGACGGAGCGCAGGTTGGGGCTTGGATTGATCCACGGCAGGCCGGTCTGGTCGTAGAACATGCTTCGCTGCCAGTTCTGCATGGTGATGACGGTGACTGCTGCACCGAGCGGCTCGCGAATATTAGGTGAGGTGGCTGAGGCGAGGCGGCGCTCGCCGTTGATGTAGCGTGCGAGCTCGCCGAGCGTCATGCCGTGGCGGATGGGCAGCGGCATGTAGTTGACATAGGCATCGTGACCCTCGTCGGAGACGGGGCCCTGCACGGCAAGGCCCCCGATGATGTTGGGGCGGTCGAGGACGATGATCTCAAGTTGATGGCCGAGCTTCTTTTCAGCGGATGCTGCTTCGACGAAGTATCCGGTCTGCGCTTCGTAGGTGTAGAACCGGACTCCCGCGTCCTGCAGATCGACGATGATGGCGTCGAGGTCTTTGAGCATGTCGTGCGTGGGGTGGCGTGATTGAGGAGTTGCGCCGTAGAGCGAAGTGACGGCGATGTGCGTAGTGGGGTCGACTTCGCCGTTGATGCCGGCTTCGTCTTTAGTGCCGAAGAGTCCGTGTTCAGGCGAGAAGAGGGCTTTGAGTTCGAGGCCGGGGACTGCTTTGGCAGCCTCGGTGGCGAGGATGTCGATCGTGCGATGGCCTTGAGCATCGAGGCCGGATTGGTTGGTGAGGATGCCGAGGCGGAGGTGTCCACCATGGCGTTTTGAGGCTTCTCCAAGGCCGGCATAGTGAGTGCTTTCGAGTACGTCGATGCCGGTGAGGACTTTGGTGCCTGGCCCGCTTGGCGGGCAGGAAGGAACTGGTTCACAGATCGCCGTGGGTGGACAGTAGCAGCGGTCTTTCGCCGTTGGTGCGCTGTTGTAGAGGTGGAGAGCCTGTGCAGCGGCGGTGGCGACCTGTCCGCGCAGTGCGGAGATCGGCGGGTTGCCGCGCGGGTGGATGGCGTTCGCGAGCAGGACGACGTAGGAGTCGGACTGTGGGTCCATCCAGAGTGTGGTTCCGGTGAAGCCGGTGTGGCCGAAGGAGCCGATGGGGAAGATGCTGCCGCGCGGGCGGGAGAACGCGGTGTTGATGTCCCATCCGAAGCCACGTGTGGCGATGCCTTTGGTGGCTGTGCCATCCGCGGTGAAGATGGTCGCGCCGTCCTGTGCGGTGGCAGGCTGCTCGGGCTTCGTCATCAGCTGCAGTGTGGATTGTTTGAGGGGGAAGGGGCCGGTGTTGCGCGTGAGCTTGTCCAGCAGTGCCTGCGCGTAGAGAGAGATGTCGTGCGGGGTGGAGAAGACTCCGGCGTGTCCGGCGACACCGCCCATGCGGCGGGTGGTGGGGTCGTGGACGGTGCCGCGGAGGAGATGGTCGTAGTCAGGGTTCAGCGAGGGGTTGTCTTTGGATTCATCGTCATGGGCGGTTGGAGCGGTGCTCAGGATAGCGACCGTATTCCAGATGCCTGCGCCGCATCCATTTGTGACCATCTCTTGCGGCAGCTTATGAAACTCAATTGCTGCTCCGGAGACATCGTGTGGCCCGCATGCTTTTGCAAATGGATGATACGACGTATTGGTCATCTTCAACGGGGTGAAGATGTGCTCCTGTGCGTAGACATCCAGCGGCTGTCCGGAGAGTTTCTCTACGAGCGCGCCGAGCGTGATGAAGTTGATGTCGGAGTAGACGAACTTCGTTCCCGGAGGATTGTCGAGCTTCGATTCCATGGCGCGCTTAATGCCCTCGGCCTTGTCTGGTGCTGCGAGGCCCCAGGGATCTTTGAGCGAGACATCGGGCGGAAGGCCGGAGTAGTGAGTGAGCAGTTCGCGGATGGTTACCTTGTCCTTGCCGTTGACGCCGAACTCGGGCAGGTACTTCGCGACGGGATCGTCGAACTGATACTTGCCCTGCTCGTAGAGCTGCATCATGGAGGTCGCCGTGGCGAGGCACTTGGTGAGCGAGGCCATATCGAAGATAGTGTCCTCGGTCATGGGCTCCGCGGCCGTGTTGCCATCAACGCTGAGTTCACCTGCGACCTTGCGATTCCCGTAGGCCTGGTGGAAGACGATCTTGCCGTCGTGGCCGATGACGATGACTGCTCCGGGCAGCTTCTTCTGCGCAATGGCATCGTTCATGAGAGCGGACACCTGCGAGAAGTCCGGCGCAGGCGCCGCTGCCTGTGATCCTGCCTTCGTGACAGGATGACGATCGCGAAGATGGGTAGGTGCGCTCTGTGCCTGCGTGAGCGGAGCGAGGCTGAGACAGGCGATGAGCGCCGAGGCGATGACAGCGGTCTTTCCGGAGCGTGTGCGCGGTTTGGGAAGGAGCATGCTTGCGAGATAGCCAACGATAAAGGTTACGGCGGAGCCGATAAGGACGTACCAGGTAAAGGCGACGCGCGGCAGCGTCATGTCGCCAATGAGCGGAAGGTTAGTTAGATGGATCGCCGCGGGCTGGAGCCACAGCGCCATATTGAGGGTGAAGCCGACGATGAGTCCGGCAGTAGCCCCCCACTCGGTGGCAGTGCGAGTGAGCGTGCCGAGGAGGAAGACTCCAAGCAGCCCACCGTATGCGACGGATGCGATGGAGAGTCCGATCTCGACGACATGGCCCTTGCCGCCAACCTGGATGCTGTAGACCGCGATGGCGAAGAGCACGAATGCCCAGACGACAGTGGAGGAGCGGGAGATCATCATGCGTTCGCGTTCGTCGGCCTCTGGTCGCCAGTGCATGTAAAAGTCTACGACGGTGGTGGAAGAGAGCGAGTTGAGCGCGGCAGAGAGGTTCGACATGGCGGCTGCGAGGATAGCGGCGATGAGCAATCCGGCGATGCCGATGGGCATCTCCTGAACGATAAAGGTGGGGAACAACCTGTCTGGAGCGAGGTTGCCGATGGGACTGCTGCCGTAGAAGACCCACAGGCCAGCGCCGATGAGCAGGAAGAGAGTGAACTGCAGGAAGATGACGGCGCCGGAGGAGAGCAGGGCGAGCCGCGATTCTTTCAGGTTGCGTCCGGCGAGCAGACGCTGGACCATCAGCTGGTCGGTGCCGTGCGAGGCCATGGTGAGGAAGGTTCCACCGAGTACGCCAGCCCAGAAGGTATAGGTCTGGGTGAGGTTCAGAGCGAAGTTGAAGATGTGGAATTTGCCTGCTGCCGAAGCCGCTTCGTGAATGTGCTGCCAGCCGCCGGGGACGTGGGTTCCGAGAGTGATGATGGCAACGAAGGTTCCAGCGATGTAGAGCGCCATCTGCACGACGTCGGTCCAGATGACGGCGGTCATGCCGCCCTCGAAGGTGTAGAGCAGCGTGAGCGCAGAGATGATGGCGATGGAGAGCACGTCGCCAGTGCCGATGGCGATGGCCACGACGATGGAGACGGCGAAGACGCGAACGCCTTCCGCTGCGGCGCGCGTGATGAGGAAGAGTCCGGCTGTGGTCTTGTGGAGCGTGCCGCCGAAGCGTTGGTCGATGAGCTGATAGGCGGTGAGCATCTCGCCCTGGAAGTAGCGCGGCAGGAAGAGGAGTGCAACGACGATACGGCCGATCATGTAGCCGATGACAATCTGCAGAAAGCCGAAGTTGCCGGTGAAGGCTACGCCCGGGACGCTGATGATGGTGAGGGTGCTGGTCTCGGCGGAGACGATGGAGAGAGCGATGGCCCACCAGGGAACGCTGCGGTCAGCGAGGAAGTAGCTCTTCAGTGACTTCGCGGCGCAGCCCTTTTTCTCGCGAAAGCGCAGGCCGAAGAGGGTGATCCCGATGAGGTAGATGACGATGAGGACCAGGTCGAAGGTGTGAAGGTGGTGCAGGGAAGCAGCAGCGGGCATGACAGCGAGTGTATAGGGAGGGCGATTCGTTAGGCGAGTGAAACACCGCGCAGAATGGTGTCTTCGAGTTCTCCCGCTGCGTTGAAGACGTTGAAGTTCGCAGGTTGCTCCGGCGCGATGTAGGCGATCGCCCGTTCCATGCCCATGAAGAATGCCGGATTGTGCGATGCCAGTCCGACGGCTACCTCGAGGGAGGCACCGGCAAACCGCTGCAGATTGGCTACGGCGCGGTCGAGTGTCAGCACGCTGCCTGCAAGGGTGTGCTTGCCTTTGGTGAGGTCGTCGGCGGCAAAGGCGCGTCCGTCGGCCACCCGCACTGCGAAGGTCCCCAGGGTGTATTCGCCATCGGGCATGCCGGCTGCGGCCATGCTGTCGGTGATGAGGATGGCGCGCTGCGGGCCCTTGGCCTTGAGCCATAGCCGCACGAGCTCAGGAGCCACGTGAATGCCATCGCAGATCAGTTCGGCATAGAGCTGATCGGAGTCGAGGACCGTTCCCAGGACTCCAGGCTCGCGATGGTTGAGCGGACGCATGGCGTTGAAGGTGTGAGTCGCACTCTGAGCTCCGGCCTCGATGGCTGCATGCGCTTCCTCTGAGGAGGCGTCGGTATGGCCGATGCTCACTCGGATGCCCTGGGCGGTGCAATGACGAATCAGGTCGAGCGCTCCCGGGACCTCTGGTGCAATGGTCACCAGCCGGATGTTGCCGCCTGCGGCCTGCTGAAAGCGGTCGAACATGGTTACGTCGGGGGGCAGGATGTTCTCAGGCGGATGCACCCCGCGCCGTGCGTGCGAGATGAATGGACCTTCGAGGTGAATCCCGACGGGCTGTGCATGTCGCGTGTCCCAGCTTTCAAGCGCGGCCTGGTCGATTGCCCGGGCGATGCCTTCGAGGGAGTGGAGCGTCTTTTCGACCGGCGCAGTGACCGTAGTGGGAAGGTAGTGCCCGACGCCTCGCTTTGCCATGAAATGGCTGACTGCGCAGAGAGCCTCCGGGGTTCCTTCCATCACGTCGTGATTGGCGCCACCGTGTGTGTGGATGTCGAAGAAGGTTGAGGTCAGCGTGCCCTCAGCGGTGGCGGGCGCAGCTCCGGGCTCGATGCTGGCGATCAGTCCGTCTTCGTCGACGGTGATGACAGGGAACTCGATCGTTTCAGAGGCGGTGAACAGCCGACGTACTGACAGGGTCTTGGACATCGCGGTCTAGTCTATCCCCGGTCGATGGAAAACGATAAATGAAGACTGAATCGACCAACAGTCTGGATGATTTTTCCCGATGCTCCTGCTCTGCGCGATCGGCCTGTTGTAGCGGACTAATTAGTTCCCGTAAATGGCGCCGGAATGCCTACATCGGCGGCCGGCGGTAAGGTCTGCGAGTTGGCCCACTGGCGTTGTGCGACGCGCATACGGTCGATGCGGCCAAGCCACATCTGGATCGTATAGTCGTAGCGCTCAAGGTTGTTGCGCAGGAAGTACGGGCGGTAGCTCTTAAGCCACGCCTGCTCGTAGAGGTCGCGCAAGAGCGAATAATTGTTGCGCAGGTCCTGCAGCTTGCCGTTCACGGCGTTGATGGAGCCCAACTCGTGACCGAGCTCTTCGCGGTCTTCCTTGGTCTTTGAGGTCTGGAGAGCGAAGGCGTGGGCGTAGCTAGAGGCGATTTCGTCGGAGATCTGGAACTTCAGGCCGATGAGGTCCATACGGCGAGCGCCAAGCTCAAGGACATCGAGGGCATCGGTCTCGCGCAGGTTCGGGTTGGCACTTCGTGCTTCGGCGACGAGGATGAGCGCGCGCTCGGCGTGCATACGCAGCTCGGAGAGGATGGGACGAAGCTGACCTGCGATGCGCTGGCCGTCAGCGTTCCAGGGGTCCTGCCAGAAGAGCAGATCCTGCCCGTCGACCTTGTAGTCGGAGTCCTTGAGCAGCTTGTGGGTTGCCATCATCTCGCGCTGCGCTTCGTCGATCTTGCCGGTCAGATCGCCGTGGAAGTTTTCGCCGTAGCTGGACTGGAAGGTTGGGATGGGCGCCTCACCCTGGTGCCATGCGGCTTCGGCACCGAAGAGGACGCCGTACCAGTTGCCATTAAAGAGGGCCTCGCCATCATCGTTCCAGACGGTGTTTAGCTGGCCGGTGGCTCCAAGCTTCTGGCCGTCGGCGGTGAACTGCTGGATGTTCGACAGGCCATTGTTGTAGTTGGGATAGACGCGAGACCAGTTGTTGACGCCGGGGGCGACCCAGGTTTCAAACTTCGCGTCGGTGAAGGGCTTGATAAAGCGGTCAAAGCCTTTGGGCTGCGGGTTGTACTCCCACGCTACAGCGATGGTGGCCTTCTTAAAGGAGTCAGGCATCTGCTTCAGCAGGTCGGGCTCATGATAGGCGATATCGCCCCAGAAGAGGAGCTTCCGGTTCAGCGGCTGCAGATCGGCGACGATCTTCGCCATAAAGTCCAGGTAGACGGCTCCCAGTCCTCGTGAGTCAACTTCGGCCTTGGTCTGGCCTTTGCCCAGCTCCTGCGTTTCGTCGGCTCCGAGGTGAAGGAATGGGCCGGGGTAGATCTGTGCCAGCTCCTGAAACATGTCGTGGGTCAGCTTCATGGCGTCAGGCTGGTGGGGCGCGAGGACCTGGCCGTGGGGTGTTTCGGCGATCGGCGAGTACTTCTCCCAGTTCAGCAGATAGTGGAGATGGCCGAAGGCCTCCTGCTCCGGGATGATGGTGATGTGGTATTTCGCGGCATAGGCGACCAGTTCGCGCGCCTCTGCCTGAGAGAGAGAGCCGCCAGGAGGCGCCATCAGAGGATGGCCGGAGTACTGCATCGTGTGCTCAAAGTACGGCGAGTAGATGTTGATCTTGTAGGCGGCGATGGTGCGGATCTGCTTCTTCTGGAACTCGAGAGTAGGGAAGGGGCCGCGCGAGAGGTCGTCATCCAGTCCGCGGTAACGCATGGCGGGCCAGTCGCGGATGGAGGCCGCGTGTAGCGCGGCGTTGTTGCCGTATCCGCTGACAAGCTGCTTTACCGTTTGAAGGGCGTAAAAAATTCCGGCGTCACTTGCTGCCGTAACGGCAAGTCCCTTGCCGTCGGGAATGATGGCGTATCCCTCTGCTTTCATCTCGGTGGGAAACTCTGTCGAGGCGTTGCCTTTGTTCCCGGATGCGTCTGCGAGGATCGACCGAGAGATTGCGGGTCCATAACGCACGACGAGGATGTTGACTGGCGACGCGGCGTTGACCGCAACTCCCCGAGAGGTAAGGTGGGCCTTCAGATCGTCGACCGCGAAGGCATCCTCAGGCGCACACGGTGCCGCGCAGGTGACCTGAACGCCCTGATTCAGGGGTTGCATCGCGCCTGTCCGCACCTCGCGCGGCATAGGAATCAGCTTTAGCGATGATTGTGCCGAAACAGGGGCAGCGGCAGCAGCGAGAAGCAGGGCGGCTCGGAAAAATTGCATGCGAATAAAGGTAACCGATGTAGTCGCATACCGGGATGCGACATCTGTCCTACTTGTGCGAACATCGGTTCTACAGCATTTTTATTCTCCCCAGAGTGGCGAGTTTCTTTGCAAAACCACGCAAATTATTGGTCTGTTCATATACATCTGCGACCATCGAACCTACCGGCCAAAAGCGAAGAACGGCGCGGCTATGGATCGTTTGGGCAAAGAATCCAGGCCTCCCATCTCTGTTACTCCTTTTGTCCTGAAATCACTTGCGAGGAACCATGACGAAACAACTACGAGCCGTCGTAGCGGCGATGCTGGTCTTGAGTACGGTATCGATGCAGGCGCAAACCGGAACTCCGGCCAGGACGACGACGAAAAAGGTCGTGAAGAAGAAGGCCGAGACTCCGCTTGAGCGTACACTTCGCGAGCTACGAGAACAGATGCAGTCCCAGCAGGCACAGATTGACGAACTAAAGCGTCAGCTGGCCGATCGGGATGCCCGGCTGACCACCGCATCGCAGGATGCCCAGGCTGCGAATGCTTCGGCTGCAGCTGCTGCCTCACAGGCACAGAACGCTCTTACCGCTATCCAGTCCAACCATGAGGAGATGCAGACGCTCTCAAGCTCTGTTTCGGACCTCAAGGTTGCCAACACCGGCCTTGCCCAGACCATCAGCGACACCAAGAAGGACATCAACACCGCAATGGAGTCGCCGACGACGATCCATTACAAAGGTGTGACCATCACTCCAGTTGCGTTCTTCGCTTTTGAAACGGTGTGGCGTCAGCGTGCGATGAACTCCGACGTCAACACACCATTTAACACGACTCCATACATGGGAGCGGGCGAGGCCAACACCAGCGAGTTTAACTTCTCCGGCCGCCAGAGCCGAGTTGGTGGCTTGTTTGAGGGCAACACCGGCCCATTCAAGCTGGCCGGTTATGTCGAGGCGGACTTCCTCTCGGCGGGCGCGACCTCCAACGAGAACCAGAGCAACAGCTATACGCTGCGCCAGCGCCAGATATGGGGTCAGTTGGCGACTCAGAAAGGTTTCACACTTACCGGCGGTCAGATGTGGTCGCTGGTGACGGAGACCAAGAAGTCCACCGACAATCGGGCCGAGAACCTGCCGATGACCGTCGATGCGCAGTACCACGTCGGCTTCAGCTGGGCTCGACAGGCGGCCATACGCTTCCAACAGCGCGTGGGCACCGGCTTTACCATTGCCGGATCATTGGAAGAGGGACAGACCCTTTACTCCGCTACGAATGCCAATCAGAACTTCTTCATCGGCAGCGCGGGTTCGGGGGGTGGGCTCTATAACGTGACAGCGAACTACTCCAACGACATCGCTCCCGATCTGATCCTCAAGGGCACCTACGATGGAAAGGCGGGCCACTACGAGATTGGCGGCGTCGGCCGCTGGTTCCGTTCCCGCTACTATCCCGGACAAACCAATGTTGTTCCGACCGCGGCCGGCGGGCAGAACGATACCAAGACAGGCGGCGGCTTCTTCGCCAATGCTCGCTTCCCGGTGAAGAAGTATGTCGACTTCGGCTTCCATGTGATGGGCGGAACCGGCGTAGGCCGCTATGGGACCTCCACCCTGCCCGACGTTACCGTTCACCCGGACGGAACGCTGGCTCCGATCAAATCGTGGCAAGGGTTGTACTCGATGGAGTTCCACCCTGCGCCAAAGTGGGATGTCTTCGGCTACGCAGGCGCTGAGTATGCACAGCGCACCGTGTATCTCAGCACGCTGGGTTCGTCGGCAGGCAAGCTAATCGGCTATGCTCCGCAGACTGCTCTGAATACTGGTTGCGACACCGAGACCTTACCTACCAGCGCCGGCAACGGCCTTGCAGGCGGTCCTCCTTATAACCCCGGTACCCCGGCAAATTGCCTGGGAGCCACCCGAGTTGTCATCGAAGGAACAGCGGGATTCACCTATCGCTTCTACAACAACCCAAAGTATGGCCGTCTTCAGTACTCGGGTGTGTACAGCTATCTCGTTCGTAATGCGTGGACCGGCGTTGGTGGTGCTCCCAGTGCGAACAACAACATGATCTTTACGGGAATGCGCTATTACATTCCGTAAACCAGCCGTTTGTATAAGAGAGGCGCTCGCTCTGCGGTGCCTCTCTTTTTTTGGGATTATTTCTTCATGCTCTCTCGGTGGGCGCCGTTTCATTACAAAAAACATGCCTAATTTGATAG
>Ga0163162_10006161_pt1 | contig 11615 bp, 12 predicted proteins | sample S55metaG_FD_115310 | JGI IMG/M metagenome (GOLD analysis project Ga0163162, IMG submission 115310) | Switchgrass rhizosphere microbial communities from Kellogg Biological Station, Michigan, USA - S5-5 metaG | ecosystem: Host-associated > Plants > Roots > Rhizosphere > Soil | place: USA...
CGAGCTCCTCCTGGACGTCATGAAGTCGTTCTCCTCCGAGCTGGAGGTGGACGCCCTGCTCCGCAAGATCATGGAGCGCACCTCGGCGGTGCTGCAGGCCGACCGCTCGACGCTGTTCCTGGTGGATCGGCGCACCAACGAGATCTGGTCGAAGGTGGCCCAGGGCGCCGGCATGGTGGAGATTCGCGTCCCTATCGGCCGCGGTATTGCGGGCACCGTCGCCGCCACCGGCGAGACGATCAACATTGCCGACGCCTACGCCGATCCTCGCTTCAACCCCGAGGTGGACCGGCGCACCGGCTACCGCACGCGGACGATCCTCTGCGCTCCCATTCGTGACGGCGCGGGGGCGGTGGTGGGGGTGGCCCAGGTGCTGAACAAGGCCGCCGGGCCGTTCGATCGCGACGACGAGGAGCTCCTGGCCGCGCTGTCCGCGCAGGCCTTCATCGCGCTCGACAACGCCCGGCTCTTCGAGTCGGTCGTGACGATGAAGAACTACAACGAGAGCATCCTGTCGTGCATGGCCACCGGGGTCCTCACCCTGGACGCCGCCGGCGCGGTCACCGGCGTGAACCCCGCGTTCCGCCGGATCTTCGGGGTGGGCGACGACGCCGAGACCGGCCTGGGCGTCCGCGACGTCCTCGACGCCAAGCACAACGAAGCCTTCGTCGAGCGGCTGGATGCCTGCGCCCGCAGCGGCGAGGCCACCACGCTCTACGAGCTCCGCTACACCCTGCCCGGCGACGAGTCAGTGAACGTCAACGCCAGCGTGGTTCCGCTGCTGGACAGCAAGGGCCAGCCCCTCGGCGTGGTCGTGGTGGCCGACGACATCACCCAGGAGGAGCGGCTGATGTCCACGCTGTGCCGCTACGTGACCCGGGAGATCGCCGAGGAGGTCCTCAAGTCGAAGGGGAACGCGCGCCTGGGCGGGACCCGCCAGCCGGTGTCCATCCTGTTCTCGGACATCCGGAGCTTCACGGCGATCAGCGAGCAGCTTCCACCCGAGCAGATCGTGGAGTTCCTCAACGCCTACTTCGCGCTCATGGTGCACGAGATCTTCGCCGAGCAGGGCACGCTCGACAAGTTCATGGGCGACGGCATCATGGCGGTGTTCGGCGCGCCCATCAGCCGGCCCGACGATCCGGTGCGCGCGGTGCGGGCCGCGCTCGGCATGCGGAGGGGCCTGCGCCGCTTCAACGCCGTCCAGCGCGAGCGTGGCGCCGTCGAGATCGAGATCGGGATCGGGATCAGCCACGGCGAGTCGATCTCGGGCAACATCGGCTCCGAGCAGCGGATGGAGTACACGGTGATCGGCGACAGCGTGAACATCGCCTCGCGGCTGGAGGGGCTCACCAAGAACTACCCCTACAAGATCCTGATCAACGATCAGATCTACGAGCAGGTCAAGGACACGTTCGACTGCGTCCTGCTCGGCGAGGAGTTCGTCAAGGGCCGAGCCCAGGCCGTGCTGGTGTACGGCGTGGCTGACCGCGACTGAGGCGGCGCTACCTCCGGCGCGGCGGCGCGCCCGCCAGCATCGACAGCGACAGCACTCCCCAGAAGGTCACGGCCTGCGCGGCCCACGTCCACGGGTAGGCCAAGGCACTCCACGCCGGCTCCGGCTCGACTCGTCCCTCGTAGACCACCCGCGTGCGCGACGGCATGATCCACGCCTCACCGGAGAGCACCTCGTCGCCGTGCTGGTTGACGCACACGGTCTGCAGGCGGACGCGATTGCGCTCGGGGAGCATCTCGACGATCTCGGCCCGGGCCGTGATGACGTCGCCGGCCTTGACCGGCTTGACGAACTTCAGCGACTGCGACAGGTAGATCGCGCCCGGACCGGGCAGCTCGGTGCCGATGACCGCCGAGATCAGGCCCGCGGTGAAGATGCCCGGCGCGATCGGCGCCTTGAACGGCGTCGCGGCGGCGTAGGCGGGATCGCTGTGCACGGGGTTGTAGTCGCCGACCGCGTCGACGAACGCCGCGATGTCGTCCTGCTCGACGACCCGCGTGATCTCCGCCCGGTCCCCGGCCGCCAGCTCCGCGATCGTCTTGCCGATCATGGGCGCTCCTTGGCGTCGAGCCGGCGCAGGATCGCCTGCACGCCGTCCTCGACCCGTTCCATCCGCTCCTCCAGCTCGACGATCTGCTTGGCCACGCCGGTGAGCTGGCTCCGGGAGGCGAGGTTGAGGGAGACGAGCAGCTGGTCCAGCGCCTGCTCCCCGGCCTTCTTGACGGGCGCCTGCGCGGCCAGCATCTGCTCCAGCGAGCGCCCCATCATCTGGGCGAAGCCTTCGGTGTTCATGGCCTGGCCGAGCACCCGCGACCACGCCTCGATCCACTGATCGAGGAACTGCTTCCACTGCGCGGCGAGGTCGGGACTGGCCGGGGTCTGCGCGAACATGCGCGCCCACGCTTCGAGCCCCTGATTGAGCACCGGGCGCCAGAACGCCATGGGATCGGCGGGCGCCGCCGCCGGGCTCACCTGCCCCACGAGCTTGGTCCACGCCTGCGTGGACTCCTCGAGCTGACGCCGCCACGTGTCGAACAGCTGCGTCGTCGGGTCGCTCATGACTTGTCTCCCGAGCGCGGCGCCAGCCAGCCCGAGACTTTGGGCCAGCAGTGCAAGGCCGCGCCGCGGCCGGCGATCAGCGAGATGTGGCCCCCGGGCAGCTCCACGTAGTCCTTCTCACGGCTGCTCACCGCATCGATGAGCGCCCGTACGCACGCGGGCGGCGCGATGTAGTCCTCCTTGGCGCCGACCACGAACACCGGGCACTGGATGTTCTGCAGGCGCACCGGGCGCCCGCCGAAGACCAGCTCCCCGCGGAAGAGCTTGTTGCCCTGGTAGAAGTCGCGGACCCACTGGCGGAAGAACTCGCCGGGAAACGCCACGTACTCGTTGGCCCACTTGTTGAGCGCGGTGAATCCCTCGACGTACTTGTCGTTCCACGCATTCCACCAGAGGTTCAGGTTGGTGGAGAGATCCATGGTGGGCTTGAGCAGCTTGAAGCCGGCCTTCACCAGATCGGCCGGCACCGAGCCCAGCGTGTCCACGAAGCGGTCGACGTCGAAGTGCTTGCGATCGAGCCACAGGCCGAACAGACCGATCTGCGAGAAGTCGATCGGCCCGGCCATGTTGATGAAGTTGCGCACCGGGGTCTCGGGATGCGAGGCCACGAACGACGCCGACAGCGGCGCGCCCATGCAGTAACCGAGCACCGTCAGCTCGCTCGCGCCGGAGCTCTCCAGCACCTTGGCGGCCATGCGCGGCAGGATCTTCACCACGCAGTCCTCGAACGTCAGGTCGTTGTCCTCCGGACCGAACACACCCCAGTCGAGGAGATAGAAGTCGAAGCCCTCGCGGGTCATGTGCTCGACGAACGAGCCGCCGGGCAGCAGGTCGAAGATGTAGGGCCGGCTGATCCCGAGATTCGGCACGAACAGGATCGGCGTGCGGTGCGTACGGCTCGAGGCGTAGCGATAGAGCCGTGACTTGTTGCGCTTGTAGATTTCCTGCCGGGGCGTCTGTCCTGTCTTCGGCTCCGGCGCCGTCGACAGGCGCGCCAGGTTGCTCATGCGCCGGACGTTGCGATCGAGCTCTTCCTGCCACTGCTTGGCGACCTCGGGCGAGACGGCCGCCGCCGCACCGTTGAACCCACTGGTGAATCGCTCGACCACGTCCGCGAAGCGCTCCTGAGCCATCGGGCCTCCTCCATACTCGCCCGGGCCGGCGCTCGAGGTGCTGCGCGGGCGATCGGATCCCAGTATCGCACGATCACGCCGCGGCGCGTCAGGATTCCGCCGCGCCGCGGCACACGAGTCCCGATCTCTGATGCGCGACCTACATCGAGAACATCGATCCCAGCTTCATGGCCAGGCCCATGTCGCCTTTCACCTTGAGCTTGCCGGACATGAAGAGCATCTGTCCCGACTGCTTGCCCGACAGCATGTCGAGCCAGTCCTGTCCCGCGATCGAAAGCGTGAGATTCGGATTCGGGGCGGAGCCGGAGTTCACCGTGCACGCGCCGTCCTTGATGACCGCGTGCCAGGTGCCGCCGCCGTCACCGCTGACGTCGTACTGGATCACCGCCGTCGTCCCGCTGGCCTTGTCGGACCGGAAGCGTCCGGCCATCGCCTCGAACGTCTCCTTCACTGTCGGCATGGGCGTCCTCCTTGGTAAGCCGTGTCTAGAATGTAAGCCGTGTCTAGAACGTGAACAGATCCATCCCACCGGTGACCGTCAGGACCGCGCCGGTGATGTAGCGGGCGCGCTCGGAGCAGAGGAACGCGATCGCCGAGGCCACGTCCTCGGGCTGTCCCTCCTGCTGCATCGCCACGCGCTTGACCATGCGCTCGTACAGCGGGCTCAGGCTCGCGTTGGGCGCGACGATGCCCGGGGCGACGGCGTTGCAGGTCACGTTGTACCGCGCGCCCTCCAGCGCGACCGACTTGGCGAAGCCGATGATGCCGATCTTGCTGGTCGAGTAGGCCGTCTGTCCGAAGCCGCCCATCAGGCCGGCGATGGAGGCCATGCACACGATGCGTCCCCAGCGCCGCTCGCGCATCCCCGGAAACACCGCTCGCGTGATCTTCATCGTCCCGGTCAGGTTGACGCCGAGGTTGAACTCCCAGTCCTCGTCGCGCATGTCCTTGAGCTGGCCGACGGTGTAGATCATGCCCGCGTTGTTGACGCAGATGTCGACGGGTCCTAGCTCCCGCTCGATCCGCGCGACCGTGTCCTGCACCTGGCCCGTGTCCCGGATGTCGCACGCGTAGCCCCGGGCCTGAGCACCGCGGCCGGCGATCTCTTTCGCGGTCTCCTCCGCCCCCTCGGCGTTCAGATCCACGATGGCGACTTTACAACCCTCGGCGGCCAGCATCACGGCGTCGGCCTTGCCGAGGCTGCGCGCGCTGCCCGTCACCAGCGCGACCTTGCCGGCGATCCCGAGGTCCACTAGCGCCCCTTGAATTCCGGCTCGCGCTTGGCGAAGAACGCCTGGATGCCCTCGGCGGCGTCCTCGCTGCGCAGCGTCGGCAGGAAGGCGTCGATCTCGACGTCGATCGAGCGCGCCATCGGCGACTCCAGCCCTTCGTCCACCGCCTGGATGATGGCCGCGGTGGCCAGCGGGGCACGCTTGGCCAGCTGCCGCGCCAGGGCCTTGGCGTCGTTGAGCGTCTCGCCGTCCTTGCACAGCCGGTTCACCAGTCCGAGCGCCAGGCACTCCGCCGCCGGGATCTGCGTGCCGAGCAGGAGGTACTCCAGCGCCTTGGTGCGGCCGATCAGCCGCGGAAGCCGCTGCGTGCCGCCGTAGCCCGGAATGATACCGAGGTTCGACTCGGTCTGGCCCATGCGCGCCGTCTCCTTGAGCAGCCGGAGGTGACACGCCATGGCGATCTCGCAGCCGCCGCCCATCGCGTGGCCATTGATGGCCGCGATGATCGGCTTGGGGAAGCGCTCCATCTTCCGCATCACGCTGTTGCCGAAGCGGATGAACGTCTCGACGTCGCCCCCGGCGAAGGCCGAGCCGAGATCGGCGCCGCCGCAGAAGATCCGATCGCCGCTGCCGGTGACGATCACCACCCGCACGCTGTCGTCGGTCTGCACCGAGCTCAGCGCGGCGTTGAGCTCGCGGATCAGCGTCTCGCTGATGGCATTGGCCGGCGGCCGGTTGAGCGTGACGACCACGAACGACTCTTCCCGCTCGAGGACGAGCGTTTCAAACGCCATCGCGCGTGACTCCTTTGAGGAAGATCGTGGCCACCTCGTCGGCCGTGTCGACGAGGCGATAGCCGCGCTTGCCCAGCACCCACGAGGTGGCCATCTGGTCCATGGCGCCAAAGAGGACCTTGGTCGCCACCTTCACCGGCAGGTCGGCGCGGAAGCAGCCGGCGGCCACGCCCTCCTCGAGGACCGAGCCGATCAGCTCGAAGTAGGCCGACACCTCGTGGGCCGAGGCGCCGCGGAAGAACTTGTTGCCCTGCCGCAGCTCCACCTGCACCACCTCGGCCAGCTCCGGATTCTGCTCCAGCACCCCGAAGTGCACACCGACCAGCCGGCGGATCCTGACCACCGGATCGGACTCGCCGGCCATCTCGCGCCGCTGATGCGCGACGAAGCCCGCCATCTTCTCCCGGAAGAGCGTGACCAGGATCTCTTCCTTGGTCTTGAAGTAGAGATAGATGGTTCCGCTCGCGATCCCGGCCTCGCGCGCGATGTCCGACACGCGCGAGTTGTAGTAGCCGGTCCGCGCGAAGACGCGGATGGCGGCGTCGATGATCTGCTGTGGCTTTTCGGGATCTCGCATGTCGAGCGGGCCTCTCCGAAGCAGCGCGGGTTGGGTGAATCGGCGTTCATTCTACGGGTGGCGGCGAAAGCCTGTCAACGCGTGATAGCATCCCCGCCATGCGAATCAAGTATCGCGTCGGCGTGATGCCCGGGCCGTGGCCCGCCGGCGATGCGGGCCGCGATTTCTTCTGGCGCTTCGTGGACCTGTGCGAGAAGAGCGAGATCGACTCGCTCTGGTTCTCCGAGCGCCTGTCCTCCCCGCTGCCCCTGCCCGAGCCCATGACGGCGATGGCGGCCGTCGCGGCCCGCACCAGCCGACTCAAGTTCGGTCCGGGCGTCTTCGTCACTCCGTTCCGCAATCCGGTACTGATGGCTCGCGAGATCGCCATGGTCGACTACCTGTCCAACGGTCGCATCCTGCCGGCCTTCGGCATCGGCGCCGAGCAGGAGCGCGAGTTTCTCGCCGCCGGCGTGCCGTTCAAGGAGCGCGGGCGCCGCACCGACGAGGCGATCGCCATCATGCGGCGGTGCTGGAGCGAGGACGAGGTCACGTTCGCCGGCGCGTTCTGGCAGCTCGATCGGATCACCGTGCTGCCCCGCCCCGTGCAGAAGCCGCTGGAGCTGTGGATCGGCGGCAACAGCGAGCCGGCCATGCGGCGGGCCGGGCGGCTGGGCGACGGCTGGATCCCCTCGTTCATCACCCCGGAGCAGTTTCGCGTGGGCGTCGACAAGACCCAGGCCTTCGCCGCCGAGGCGGGTCGCCGCGTGCCGGACGATCACTTCGGCGTGCTCTTCTACTGCTGCATCGACCCCGACCCGGCCGCCGCCCGCGCGCTGGCCGCGCCGTTCATCCCCCGCGGTCGCATCGACGACGCCGCGCTGGCGCGCTGCACGGCGTTCGGTCCGGCCGAGGTGGTACGCGAGCGCCTGGAGGAGTACATCGCGGGCGGCGGCTCGAAGTTCATCGTCCGCCCGATGTGCCCGCCGGAGCGGATGCTCGATCAGCTCGGACAGCTCGCCAGCGACGTCATCCCCGACGTGCATCGCCGCTGAGCGGCGCGCCCGGTCTCGCGCGCCCTGGCCGAGGCGCTCAGCCCGAGCGCAGGATGTCGATCAGCAGCTCCGGGTCGATGTTGCCTCCCGAGAGAATCACGCCCACGCGCGAGCCCGCCGGGATCGCCAGGCGCCCCGACAGCACGGCGGCGGCCGCCACCGCACCGGAGGGCTCCAGCACGATGTGGGCCCGGAGTGCCAGGTAGCGGACCGCGGCGCGCACCTCGTCGTCGCTGACCAGCAAGACGCCGGCGAGGTTGGCGCGCAGCACCGGGAAGGTCAACGCCCCCGGCGTCACGGCGCGCAGCCCATCGGCGATCGTCGAGGGCGGCGCAATCGCCACCCGCTGGCCACCGGCCATCGAGAGATAGGTGTCGTTGGCCGTGTCGGGCTCGACGCCGAAGACCTGCATGCCGGGAAACAGCGTCCGCGCCACTGTCGAGCACCCCGCCAGGAGACCCCCGCCGCCGATCGGGGCGAGCAGCGCGTCCAGCGAAGGCACGTCCTCCAGCAGCTCCAGCGCGGCGGTCCCCTGCCCGGCCATGATCGCGACGTCGTCGAACGGCGGCACCACGATGCGTCCGGTACGCTCCACGACCTCGCGCACGAGCTGCTCGCGGTCGTCGACCGTCCGGTCGTAGAAGATGACCTCGGCGCCGTAGTGGCGGGTGGCCTCGAGCTTGAGAGCCGGCGCGTCCTTGGGCATGCAGACGATCGCCGTGGTGCCGACCATGCGCGCCGCCAGCGCCACGCCTTGCGCGTGATTGCCGGAGGAAAACGCGATCACCCCCCGCGCTCGCTCGGCGGGCGTCAGCGCCGCCAGCTTGTTGAGCGCGCCCCGGATCTTGAAGGCGCCCGCCCGCTGCAGGTTCTCGCACTTGAAGAACACCTGGTGCCCGCTGGCGTCGTCGAACGACTGGCAGGCGATGACCGGCGTGCGGTGAATGCGTGAGCCCAGGCGCCGGGCCGCCCCCCGGACATCGTCCAGTGTAATGCTCATCGACGACCGCAGCGCTCGGGCATGGGCGCCGAGTATGCGCGTGACGGCGTGACGCCGCAACCGGGGCGTGCCGCACGGCGGTGGTGCGCCGCGTATACTGGCGCCATGCGACGGATCCCCCTCGTGCTCGCCGCGCTGCTGCTCGTCGGCTGCTCGCTCATCTCGCTCGATCTGACGCCGCGCATCCGCCCGCTGGAAGAGGAGACGGTCGAGGGCAAGGGCGACGCCAAGATCTTGTTGATGGACGTCTCCGGCTTCATCTCCGACGAGACGCCGGGCGGCGGGCTGACGATCGGATCGCCGCCCCCGCGCGTGCCGATGCTGGTGCGCGTGCGCGAGGAGCTGGAGAAGGCAGCCGGCGACAGCAAGGTCAAGGCCCTGATCGTCCGCATCAACAGCCCGGGCGGCACGGTGACCGCCTCGGACATCATCTTCCGCGAGCTGCAGAGCTACAAGCGCACCTCGGGGGTGCCGATCATCGCCGTCATGATGGACGTGGCGGCCTCCGGCGGCTACTACATCGCGCTGGCCGCCGACACGATCATCGCGCATCCGACCACGGTCACCGGCTCCATCGGCGTGATCATGATCACGCTCAACGCCGAGGGGCTCATGCAGAAGATCGGGCTGGCGGCCAACGCGATCAAGTCGGGCGAGCGCAAGGACATGGGCAGCCCGTTCCGGGCGCTGACACCGGAGGAGCGCGCGATCTTCCAGGCGGTGATCGACGATCTGCAGCGCCAGTTCGTCGGCCACCTGGTCGAGCGCCGCAAGATCGCCCCGGCCGCCGCCGCCACGCTGGCCGACGGGCGCATCTACACCGCCGACCAGGCGCTCGCGCATCACCTGATCGACCAGATCGGCTACATGCCGGACGTGCTCGACGTGGCGCGCCGGGCCGCCGGCCTGACCGAGGCGCGTGTCGTGGTCTACAAGCGTCCGCGCGAGTACCGGGCGACTTATTACGCGCGCGCCGACAGCGACGCGGGGGCCTTCGCCGCCGTCTCCCAGCTCACCGGCCTCGCCGCCTCCGGCCCCAAGTTCCTGTACGTCTGGTGGCCGTAACTCAGCTCACCGTCTGACCCCGGCGCTCCCTGGCAAGGGCCTTGCTCCTCAAAGTCGGAGATGAGGAGGTCGGCGATGCGCTCACTGATGGCAGGAATTCTCGGTGTCGTGGCTGCGGCGAGCCTGGCGGGATGCGCCACGACGGAACCGTCCTATGAGCCGACGGGCGCCATGCCCGTCACCAGGCCCAAGGTCGTGACCACCCAGCCGGTCGAGGGCACCGTGACCCGGGTGGATCCTCCCCAGCAGATCGTCGTGCTCGACAACGGTCAGATGTATCGGGTGGCTGGCGATCAGGCCGTCATGGTCAACGGTCAACCCGTGGTGATCAACTCTTTGCAGCCGGGTAACCGCGTGACGGTGGTCGGCCAGCCGGTCGTGTATCAGAACGGCCAGTACGTGACGGTCCCGGCGACGGGCACGGTGGTGGCCACCGTCCCGGCCGCGGCGCCCGCACGGATGTTTGGCCGGGTCACCGACGTCGAGGGCAACGGCAACGTCAAGGTGCGTCTGACGGACGGCAACGCCTTCGAGTTCCGCCCGCCGGTCGGCACCGTGGTGCGCAAGGGCGATCCGGTCGTGATCGACTTTACCTTCGGCGCCACGCCATCGGCGTCACCCCGCTAAGGATCAGTCGGCTGGCGGCCAGGGGGCGCATCGGTCCCCTGGTCGCCACGCGGCTCGAAGCCGGCGCAACGCAGGACCGGTAGCCGCGGATACTTCGCGAATCGCGGATCGGTCGCGCTGAGCTGGCACAGCCAGAACGTCGAGCCGCGTCCCGACACCACCGCGCGCCCGTGCGCACACGCGGTGCAGAGCCCGGCGACCGCTTCATTCACTCGGGCTCGACGATGTCGAGATACTGCTTGAGAATGCGGGCGGTCGCGCCCCAGATCGTCGTGTCACCGTACTCGTAGAAATAGACGTCGCGGACCGCGCCGGCCCGCTCCCACTGCTCGACGCGAAAGCAGCCCTTTTCCAGCAGCGCGGCCACCGGCACCTCGATGACCCGCTCGATCTCGTGCCCGTCCGGCTGCCAGGCCACCGGCTCGCGCACGAGCCCGACCCACGGCGTGATGACGAACTGGGTGGCGACCGTCTCGGTGTCGTCCAGCATGCCGAGCGGCTCGACCGCGGCGGGCGGCAGCGCGACTTCCTCGTGCGCTTCGCGCAGCGCCGCGTGGAGATCGTCGGGATCGTCCGGATCGATCCGGCCGCCGGGAAACGAGATCTGGCCGGCGTGCTGGCCGACCCGCTCGCTACGCTGGGCAAACACGAGATTCGCCTCGCCCCGATCCACGATCGCCACCAGTACCGCGGCGCGGATCAGCGGTCCGGGCGGCACCACGCGCCGCGGACGGCCCTGCAGCCGGGTGCGCGTCCGGGCCGCCAGCGTCTCGGCGTCGATCCCGCTCACTCCGTGTGGGCGCGCATCACACGAAGCGCGCGGAGACGGCGCCCAGCCGGGTGAAGCGCGCGCGGACCGTCTCGGCGGCCTTCGGGCGCAGGAGGGCGGACACCGAGCCGGTCATCACCAGGTCGCCCGCCTTGAGCGTGAGACCGCGGGAGCCCAGATGGTTGGCGATCCAGGCCAGCGAGTTGAGCGGGTTACCCATCACCTCGGCCGCGGTGTTGGTCGCCATGATCCGGCCGCTCTGCTCCCACACCAGACCCTCGAGAGCCAGATCGAGCCCGGCGATCGGCGTCAACGCCCCGGCCAGGACCACGGACTTGGCGAAGACCCCCTCGGCAATGACGTCGGTCCCCAGAGCCTTGCCGGTGTACCGGAAGTCCACCAGCTCGAGCGCCGGCTGCGCGCCCTTCACGGCGTCGGCCGCCGCGGACGCCGTGACGCCGGGCCCGGCCAGATCTCGCCCCATCACGAAGGCGACCTCGGCCTCGACGGCCAGTCCCGTGAACCGCGCGACGGGCACCTCGGCGCCCGACGGCAGCACGCTGGAAGCCAGAAGAAACGCGCAGACAGGCTCGCTCACCTGGTACGCGTCCTGAGCTCCGCGGTTCGTGAAGCCCGCCTTCCAGCCCGTCACCGTCTCGCCGCGCCGCACCAGTGCGTCGCGCAGCACATCTTGAAGTCGATACGCCTCGGCCAGGCTCAGCGGCTGGCCCTGCCGCTCGCTCGGCGGCGTGTGCGCGCGGTGCTCGGTGCGGGCGCCGATGAACTCGGCGATCAGCTCGGCGTCGGAA
>Ga0163162_10006162_pt1 | contig 11614 bp, 10 predicted proteins | sample S55metaG_FD_115310 | JGI IMG/M metagenome (GOLD analysis project Ga0163162, IMG submission 115310) | Switchgrass rhizosphere microbial communities from Kellogg Biological Station, Michigan, USA - S5-5 metaG | ecosystem: Host-associated > Plants > Roots > Rhizosphere > Soil | place: USA...
ACCGTCTGGCCCTGGCCCCAGCCTTCGGCCTGGGCGCGGTCGATCACCGCCTTCTTGGCATCGGCCACGGCCATGCCATCGAGGAACTGCGAATTGACCAGCACGCCATCGCCCGCCTCGGCCTCGGTGCCGAATGGCTTGCCGGCGTCGGCCGCATCGGCCGCCACCACGCGCAGGATCGGCAGGGCATACTTGGTGGCAAAATCGAAGTCGCGCTGGTCGTGGCCCGGCACGGCCATGATGGCCCCGGTGCCATAGTCCATCAGCACGAAGTTGGCGATGTAGACCGGCAGCGGCGCTCCCGTGAACGGATGGCGCGCGGTGATCCCGGTATCGAAGCCCAGCTTTTCGGCCGTTTCCAGCTCGGCCGCCGTCGTGCCGCCCTGTTTGCACAGCGCGATGAAGTCCTGCACTGCCGGGTTGCCGGCAGCCACGCCCTGCGCGATCGGATGATGGGCGGCCACGGCCACGAAGCTGGCGCCAAAGATCGTGTCGGGCCGGGTGGTGTAGACTTCCAGGCGCTCGCCGTTCGACAGGTCGAACGCGAATTGCAGGCCATGGCTCTTGCCGATCCAGTTTTCCTGCATCAGCCGCACCTTTTCCGGCCACTTGTCGAGGCTGGACAGCCCTTCAAGCAGTTCGTCGGCAAAGTCGGTGATCTTGAGGAACCACTGGTTGAGCTTGCGCTTTTCCACCAGCGCCCCGCTGCGCCAGCCGCGCCCATCGATCACCTGCTCGTTGGCAAGCACCGTGTGGTCGATCGGGTCCCAGTTGACCGCCGATTCCTTGCGATAGACGAGGCCTGCGGCATAAAGGTCGAGGAACAGCGCCTGTTCATGGCCATAGTATTCGGGCTCGCAAGTGGCGATCTCGCGGCTCCAGTCGAGCGCGAAGCCCAGGCGCTTCAATTGCGCCTTCATGTTGGCGATGTTCTCGCGCGTCCAGCCGCCGGGGTGCACGCCCTTTTCCATCGCGGCGTTTTCCGCGGGCATGCCAAAGGCGTCCCAGCCCATCGGGTGAAGCACTTCGTGCCCGGTCATGCGCTTGTAGCGCGCCAGCACGTCGCCCATCGTGTAGTTGCGCACATGGCCGATGTGGATGCGCCCCGAAGGATAGGGGAACATCTCGAGCACATAGCTGCGCGGCTTGGTGCTCTTGTCATCGGCGCGGAACGATTGCGCCGCATCCCATGCCTGCTGCCAGCGCAGGTCTGCGGTTGCGGGGTCGAAGCGGGCGGGTTCGGAAGACGTCGCGGAAGTCATGCCGCGCGCTTTAGGGTGCGGCACGCCTTATCGCAAGCGCATGGCTCTGGCCGGCGTGCCGCTTTGTGGAAGACCCGTCAGTTGATGGCGGAAGGCAGGGCCTGGCGGCGCAAGTCGCGCGCTTTCGTCAGGATCACGTCTTCCAGCTTCTGGACCGTGGCGGCCTGGACCGGCGCATCGATCCAGTTGCCGTTCTGCAGGACCTGGCGGCTGGCAGCCACGTGCAGAGCGTCGGCGCGCAAGTCCTGGTCGAGGATCGAGACGGTCACTTTCATGCGCTCGCCCGGATTGTTGGGATTGGCATACCAGTCGGTCACGATCACGCCGCCGTTGCTGTCGGTCTGCAGCAGCGGCATGAACGACAGCGAATCCAGGCTGGCGCGCCAGAGATAGGCGTTCACGCCGATGGTGGTCACCTTGCTCGATGCCAGGTCGGGGCGGTTGGCTTTGGCCATCTTCTTGCCATGGCCCGCGCAGCCGGCGATCGTCAGGGCGAGGAGCCCGACAGCCAAGGAGCGACCGACCAGCCGGGCAGCGCCGCGGGCTTGGCTGCCATGGGTACGGGCAGGGGCGTGGGCAGCGGCGGCGGTGGTGTTGCGGCGGGCGATGGCGCTGATCGTCACGTCAATCCTGTCCTGTCTGGCGCCACGGCGGACAATATCCGTGGCGATGGAAATTTCCGCGCAGTCGCAGGGGCGAAAAAAGTCCGTCCCGGTACTGCGATATACGCGATTGGGCCACGCCTCTATCATCCCGGCACGTCGCCCGGCAAGCCGCCATGCCTCGACCGCGCGCATTGCAGGGGATGGCCGTTCGCGCCACGATAAAGGATCATGGCGTTGAACCGGCCGTGAACGGATCGCGCGGCACGAATCCAGCAGTTCCGGGGCGATCAGCGGCCTGCCGCCGATTTGTGTCACCACTTGGCCACAGCGCGGGAAATCCTTGGCCCGCGCGGCGTTACGATCTGGAAATCGCGCAGGCGAAAGCGTAGATGAGGTTGAGGTGTCATGCCGATGTCATGTTTGTGTCGCTTTTGCGGCCAAACGGATCGGTGGATCACTACGCGATTCGCATAACGAACAGAGACAGGAAGCAGGCAGGATCATGAGCGGCAGGGGCAGCAACACGGCGAACGCGCGGGGCACGCGCCGTTTCGCGCTGCCACGCGTGATGCGCGCGCCGCTGATGGTGGCCACCTGCATCGCGGCCGGCATGGTTATTGCCCCGGCTGTCAGCAGCGCGGTGACCGGTTCGTTCAAGCCGCTGGCCCAGGTCAGCCTGGCCGCTCGTGGCGGTATCGGTTCGTTCACGCCGGCTTCCGGCGATCCCAAGCTTGCTGCCGCCATCACGGTGCACGGGCTGACCAACAACCGTCTCTTCCGCTTTACGCCGGCAGGCATCGATACGCGTGCCGATCGCTCCATCACCGTGGCCGTCCGGGTCAATCCCGAAGTGGCGCGCGCCATTTCGGTGCGCGGTGTGCTGGGCAACATTGGCGGGGCTGCCGGCAACGGCACGCCGCTGCGCATCGTGCCCAATGCCTTCAACCTGGGCATGGCGCGTGGCTATCAAAGCTTTGCCGTCACAAATGGCCTTGGCACGTCGAACGGGTTTGACCGCGATGTCCAAAGGATCGACATGCCCGATCTGAGCCACTTTGCGGCTGCATCGCCTTCGGCCAGCGCGACATCGGGCGCAACCGGGCGTTTGGCGCCGCGCATTGCGCTCGACGAGAAGGAACGCGCCGGCCGTGCGCCGCGCACGCTGGAAACCCAGGGTGATTACCAGGTCGATTTCGGCGGCAGCTATCGCCTGACCCGCAATCTTGATGTTACGGCGGGCATCCGCTACTCGTCGGACCGCGACCGTCTGCGTCCGCTTACCGATGGGCGGCAGGACAGCCAAGCCGTTTACCTGGGAACGCAGTTCCGGTTCTGATCTTTCCGCACCATTTCGGCTGCACAATGGGCTCGCTTCGGCGGGCTTTTTTGTTGCACGATAGACGCGTTCAGACATGCACGAGCAAGCTTTCCGCAACAGTGGAGCGCGCGCGAAAATCCCTGCAATTCTTATCAATAAAGGTCCAAGAAATTTATCGATCCTACCTTAAGCCGGCTTGTCGCGCGAGTGTCATCACCTTAGCCTAGCCGCTCTCCAAGCTGGTAAAGTACAGGAGTACCAGGAATGACGCGAGTGGCCATCGTAACGGGCGGAACCAGGGGTATCGGCGAAGCGATCTGCCTCGCTCTCAGGGACGCGGGACGGACTGTCGTTGCGAACTATGCAGGCAACGAAGAAAAGGCGAAGGCCTTTACCGAGCGGACCGGTATTCCGGCCTATCGCTGGGACGTGGGCGATCACGCAGCGACCCAGGAAGGATGCGCGCGCGTGACAGCCGATGTCGGCCCGATCGACATTGTCGTCAACAATGCCGGCATCACCCGCGATGGCGTGCTTCACAAGATGAGCTTCGATGACTGGAACGAAGTCATGCGAATCAACCTGGGCGGTTGCTTCAACATGGCCAAGGCCACGTTTCCGGGCATGCGCGAGCGCGGCTGGGGCCGCATCGTCAACATCGGCTCGATCAACGGGCAGGCCGGCCAATATGGCCAGGTAAACTATGCCGCAGCCAAATCGGGCATCCACGGCTTCACCAAGGCCCTGGCCCAGGAAGGCGCCAAGTACGGCGTCACCGTCAATGCGATCGCGCCGGGTTATATCGACACCGACATGGTGGCTGCGGTGCCGCAGCCCGTGCTTGAAAAGATCGTTGCGAAGATTCCCACCGGGCGCCTGGGCCAGGCCAGCGAAATTGCGCGTGGCGTGGTGTTCCTCACTTGCGAAAACGGCGGTTTCGTCACCGGATCGACCATGTCGATCAACGGCGGCCAGCACATGTATTGAAGGCCGTGGGGTGGTGCCACGGCGCCGCCCCATGCCATTCTCCATGGCCGATTTCTATCATCCGCCGGTCAAGCGCTCGGTCGAGATCGCCGGGCACAAGACCTCGATCAGCCTGGAACCGCTGTTCTGGGACTGGCTGCGCGCGGCGGCGGAGGCCGAGGGCCTGCCGCTCAACGCGCTTGTTGCGCGCATCGATGCCGAGCGCATAGCCAGCCCCACGCCGCCCGGTCTGGCCGGCGCGATCCGCCTGTGGCTGGCAAGCTGCGCGCGGCAAGACTTGCCCTCATCGAACCCCTAATCGATCCGGGCGCCGCCCTTCCACAGTGCCAGCACGCGCCCTTCGACCGGCCGCCGATCGAACGGGGTGTTGCCCGCACTGGCTGCCATCTTGTCCGAATTGACGATCCATGGCCGCGCCGGGTTGACCACGGCAATGTCTGCTTCAGCGCCCACCGCCAGGCGCCCGGCGTTGACACCGAGCAGCGCAGCCGGATTGGCGGCGAGCAGGGCAAAGGCGCGGGCCATGTCGATCACGCCATCACGCACCAGCGTCAGGCTTAGCGGCAACAGCGTTTCGGCGCCGGCCATGCCGGGCTCGGCATCGGCAAAGGGCAGGCGCTTGTCTTCGGGACCACGCGGATCGTGGCCCGAGGCGATCACGTCGATCGTGCCATCGCCGATCGCCGCGATCACCGCCTTGCGATCCTCGTCGGCGCGCAGGGGCGGGGAGAACCGGCAGAAGGTGCGAAAATCTACCAGTTCGAGATCCGAGAGCATGAAATGCGCCGGCGTCACCCCAGCCGTGACCTGGACGCCGCGCAGCTTGGCGCCGCGCACCAGGTCGAGCGCCTTGGCCGTCGTCACCTGGCGAATGTGCAGCCGCGCACCGGTCATTTCAGCGAGCGCGATATCGCGCGCAACTGCCAGGCTCTCCGCTTCGGCCGGGGCGGAAGGCAGGCCCAGCCGCGTTGCCACTTCGCCGGCGGTCGCCACCGCCTGCCCGGCAAGCCCGGCATCCTCGGCATGGCTGACCACGACCAGATCGAGCATCGCGCAGTAGGAAAGGAGGCGCAGCATCACGCCCGAATCGGCAATCCAGCGCCGTCCTGTGCTGACGGCACGCGCACCAGCCTCGCGCATCAGCGCCAGTTCGGCCAGTTCCGTCCCGTCCAGGCCGCGCGTGGCGGCGGCCAGCGGGTGCACCCAGAAGTCGGGCTTGCCCGACTGCGCGGCAAAGCGCACGCGCGCCGGATGATCGAGCGGCGGCCCTTGATCGGGCATCAGCGCGGCGCGGGTGATCCCGCCGAAATGGAACGCGGGCTTGTCGATGGCGAACACGCCAAGGTCCACCAGGCCGGGCGTCACCAGCATGCCGCCGGCATCGAATACCGCGTCGCCCGGCTGCGGCGCGGCATCGGCGCCCAGCGCAGCGATGCGCCCGCCGGTGCAGCGCAAATCGGCCGCGACGGGTTCACCAGACGAAACCACGAGGCGGCCGTTGGTGATGACAAGCGATTGAGGTGTCATGCGTTTTCTCCGCCGAGGTGGTCCCAGCCGGGAACCTGGCGGGTGCGCCGGGTCAGCACTTCAAGGCATGCCATGCGGATGGCCACGCCGCTTTCCACCTGCCGGGTGATCAGGCTGCGTTCGACATGGTCGGCCACCTGGCTGTCGATCTCCACGCCGCGGTTCATCGGGCCGGGATGCATGACCAGCGCCCCGGCTTCGGCCTTGGCCAGCCGGTCCAGCGACAGGCCGTAAAGGTGTCGATATTCGCGCGGCGAGGGAATGAACTGGCCCTGCATCCGCTCCATCTGCAGGCGCAGCATCATCACCACTTGCGCGCCCTTGAGCGCGGTGTCGAAATCATGGAACACGTGCACGCCCATGACTTCGATCTCGGCCGGCATCAGCGCGGGCGGGGCGCAGACGCTCACTTCGCAGCCCAGCGCGGTCAGCGACAGGATGTTGGAGCGTGCCACCCGGCTGTGCAGGATGTCGCCGCAGATCGTCACCTTCAAGCCGTTGAGATCGCTACCCTTGGGCAGGCCCAGCGCATGGCGGATGGTAAGCGCATCGAGCAGGGCCTGGGTCGGATGCTCGTGCTGCCCGTCCCCGGCGTTGAGCACCGGACAATCGACCTTTTCGGCAATCAGCCGGACCGCGCCCGAACTGGCATGGCGAATGACGATGGCATCGGCGCGCATGGCGTTGAGCGTCATCGCCGTGTCGATCAGCGTTTCGCCCTTCTTCACGCTGGACGTGGCGGCGTGCATGTTGACCACGTCGGCGCCCAGCCGCTTGCCGGCGATTTCGAACGAGAGCAGCGTGCGCGTGCTGTTTTCAAAGAAGGCGTTGATGATTGTCAGGCCCGAAAGCAGGTCGGCCCGCTTGTGCGACTGTCTATTGAGTTCCACCCACTGCTCGGCCTCGTCCAGCAGGTAGAGAATCTCGTGCCGGGCAAGCTGGCCGATTCCGGTCAGATCGCGGTGGGGAAAGGCAAGGCCGCCCGCAGGATAGCTGCGTGCCGGGCTCTCTGACGAAGGGGAGGGGTTCGATGGATGCATCGAAGACCACGCCCTAGACTTGCCGGGCCATCACGACAAGTCTTTCAACTGGCGTCAGCCGCTGGGCGCGGCTAGATATCCCCGATGAATTTTGCCCGCTCGGTCTGGAAAGTCCTCGTCGCGATCAAGGATGGCCTTGTCCTCCTGTTCCTCCTGCTGTTCTTCTGGGTGCTCTATGCGGCGCTGGCCATGCGTCCCACGCCCGGCCAGGTGCGCGATGGCGCGCTGACCATCACGCTCGATGGCAGCGTGGTGGAAGAGCGCAGCGCGTTGCGGCCCGCACAATTGCTGCTTTCGGGTGAAGCACCGGAAAAGCAGTTCCAGGCCCGTGACGTGGCGCGCGCGATCGAAGCTGCCGCCGACGACACGCGGATCAAGGCCGTGGTGCTCGATCTGGAGCAATTCACCGGCGGTGGCCAGGTCCACATGGCGCGAATCGGCGCGGCGATGGACAAGGTGCGCGCCGCGCACAAGCCGGTGCTGGTGCGTGCGCTTCTCTATACCGACGATGGCGTGCAACTGGCCGCCCATGCCAGCGAGGCCTGGGTCGATCCGATCGGCGGCGCGGTGGTTGTCGGGCCGGGTGGATCGCAGCTGTATTACAAGGGCTTGATGGACCGCTTCAAGGTCAAGGCGCACATCTTCAAGGTGGGCACCTACAAGTCTGCCGTCGAACCCTATGACCGCGCCGATGCTTCGCCCCAAGCGAAGGAAAACCTGTCGGCCATCTACGGTGCGTTGTGGTCGACGTGGAAGGCCGATGTGAAGAAAGCCCGCCCCAAGGCAGACATCGACCTCGTCACGCGCGATCCCGCGCAATGGCTCGCGCAGAGTGGCGGGGACATGGCCCAGGCCGCAGTGAAGGCCGGGCTGGTGGACAAGATCGGCGACAAGGCCGCCTTCGGCCACCGCGTGGGCGATCTCGTCGGCCACGATCCGGCTGCCGGGGAAGGGGGCTACAAGGGCACGACCCTGGCACGCTACCTGGCCGACAAGCCTTTGCCGACAGGTGGCAAGGCGATTGCCGTGGTCACCATTGCCGGGACGATCGTCGATGGCGAGGCTGGCCCGGGCACGGCCGGCGGCACGCGCATTGCCAACCTGATCGACCAAGCCGTGGCCAGCGGCAACTACGCGGCGCTGGTGGTGCGGGTGGATTCGCCCGGTGGCTCGGTGACGGCGGCAGAGCGCATCCGCGCTGCCATTGTCCGTGCGCGAGCCAAGGGGATGCCGGTGGCCGTATCGATGGCCAATCTCGCGGCAAGTGGTGGCTATTGGGTGTCAACGCCCGGCCAGCGCGTCTTTGCCGAGCCGGCGACGATCACTGGCTCGATCGGCGTTTTCGCGGTGATCCCCAGTTTCGAGGATACGCTGTCGAGCTATGGCATAACGGCCGATGGCGTGCGTACCACGCCGCTTTCGGGCCAGCCCGATATCGTCGGCGGCTTGAGCCCGGAATTTTCCGCGCTGTCTCAAGCCTCGGTCGAAGGCTATTACGCCCGCTTCCTGGGCCTGGTGGCCAAGGCGCGCAACAAGACGCCGCAAGACGTCGACAAGATCGCGCAAGGGCGGGTGTGGGACGGCGGCACCGCGCGCCAGATCGGCCTGGTCGACCAGTTCGGCGAACTGGACGATGCCGTGGCCTGGGCCGCCAAGGCTGCCAAGGCAGAAACGTGGCACGCCGAATATCTGGGGGCCAATCCCGGCGGCTGGCAGGGATTGCTGGCGGATTGGATGAATGATGACAGCAGCGCCGACTCGCGCGCAGGCGGCGATGTCACCGGCTTGCTGGCGCGGCGCCAACAGGCATTGGGCGCGCGGGTCGTGGCCGATCTGGCGCGGCTGCAAAGCGCTGCGGGTGCGCAAGTGCTATGTCTGGAATGTGGCGATCTTGGGCCGGCTGCGTTGCCGCCGGCCCAAGATCTGGTGGCCCGCGCATCCTGGTTGGCGATGCTCGGGAAGGTATTCTAAAGCCTGATTAATCAGTCAGGTGGCGGTATTTCTTGCGGTGCAATCGGATCGATCCGATCCGGCGTCACCGGCGGGGTCTCGGGCGGTTCGCTCTGCGGATGTTCGGGCGGGGTGATGGCAGGGGGCACATCGGGCGGCGATTGCGGGTCGATCCGGTCTGGCGGCGGTGTGCTGGCCATGGCTTCGTGCTCCTTGCTGGGCGGCCCGTGGCGGGCTGCCATAGCTTTCCAACCGCCGGGCCGGGGGCCTTGTTCCCCGCAGTGCCTGCGCCGGGCTTGTACTTTGTCACGCGCTGCGATAGGGGCACCGCTCGCTTTTTGCCGGATGCGGGCGTGGCGGAACTGGTAGACGCGCTGGATTTAGGTTCCAGTATCGCAAGATGTGGGGGTTCGAGTCCCTTCGCCCGCACCAGGGATCATCCCCCTTCCGGCTATGCACGGATTTTTCAGGCGCCGTGGTGCGGCGTCAGTCAAGAAAGTTGGATCAGGATGCAGATCGTCGAAACCAGCAACGAGGGCCTGAAGCGCGCCTATGCCGTGACCATCCCCGCGGCTGATATTGCCGCGCGCGTGGAAGGTGAAATCCAGAAGATCGCCCCGCAGGTGCGCATGCCTGGGTTCCGTCCGGGCAAGGTTCCGGCCAATCTCGTCAAGAAGATGCACGGCCCGGCGCTGCACCAGGAAGCCCTGCAGACCACGATCCGCGAAGCCATGGACAAGTTGGTGGCCGACCACCAGCTGCGCCCGGCGATGCAGCCGGACGTTTCGCTGGGCGAAGGCTATGAAGAAGGCAAGGACGCCACGCTGACCGTCAGCCTCGAAGTGCTGCCCAAGGTCGAAGTGCCCACGCTCGATGGCCTCAAGCTCGACAAGCTGGTCGTGCCCGTGACCGAAGATCAGGTGGACGAAGCGGTGAACCGCATCGCTGCTGGCCAGAAGAAGTTCTCGGACGCCGAAGAAGGCGCACAAGCCAAGGACGGCGACCAGCTGATCATCGACTTCCTCGGCAAGCTTGACGGCGAACCGTTCGAAGGCGGTGCGGCTGAAGACCAGGCACTGGAAATCGGCGCCGGTCGCTTCATCCCCGGTTTCGAGGAACAGCTCGTCGGCGCCAAGGCTGGCGACGAGAAGGTCATCACCGTGACGTTCCCGGAAGACTATCCTGCCGCCAACCTGGCCGGCAAGGAAACCACCTTCGACATCACGGTCAAGGCGGTGAAGAACCCGGGCGAATTCGTGGCGGACGATGAATTCGCCAAGGCGCTGGGCTTGGAAAGCCTGGAACAGCTGCGCGGCCTGCTCAAGGGCCAGCTGGAACAGGAAACCGCCGGCCTGACCCGCACCCAGATGAAGCGCGCCCTGCTCGACCAGCTGGCTGCCGGCCACGATTTCGACGTGCCGCCCTCGATGGTGGAAGCCGAATTCGAGCAGATCTGGCAGCAGCTGACCCAGGAAGCCCAGGGCGAGGAAAACCCGGAAGAAGCGCTCAAGGAAATCGAAGCCGAAAAGGACGATTACCGCAAGATCGCCGAGCGCCGCGTGCGCCTTGGCCTGCTTCTGTCGGAAATCGGCCAGGCCAATGGCGTGGCGGTGACGTCGCAGGAAATGGAAATGCTGATCCGCCAGGCGGCCCAGCAATACCGCGAGCAGGATCGCCAGCGTTTCGTGGAATACGTGCGCTCCGAACCGCTTGCCGCCGCCCAGCTGCGCGCGCCGCTGTATGAAGACAAGGTTGTCGACTTCCTGTTCGACAAGGCCGAAGTGACCGAGCGCGAAGTGACGCGCGAGGAACTGCAGGCCGCGATCGAAGCCGACGAAGGCACCGATGCCGCCCCGGCCGATGCCAAGCCGGCCAAGAAGAAGGCCGCCAAGAAGGCGGAAGGCGAAGCCGAAACGGCCGGTGAGGCTGAAGAAGCCAAGCCCGCCAAGAAGGCTCCGGCCAAGAAGAAGGCCGCTGCCGAAGGTGAAGCCGAAGCCGCCGACGAAGGCGAAGCCAAGCCCGCCAAGAAGAAGGCTGCTGCCAAGAAGGCCCCCGTCGAAGGCGAAGAGGCCTGATCCAGCGCCTGCGGGCCTGATCGCAGCAAGACATCAAGGGCGCTGCCGGCAACGGCGGCGCCCTTTGTCGTCATGGTGCTGATCCTTAGGCATCATGCGGATTGGCGCGTTCATTTGCGACATGAGAGAATCGGCGCGATCGGAACCCAGAGGGGGGATCTGCCGGTGCATACAGTGCGCAATCGCAAGGGTGCTCGTCCACGCCATGCCACGTCGGCCAAGCCGCCGGTTCAGCCTGCCACCCAGGAAAAGGCTCCGGCAAAGACTGCCGGCAAATCCAATGCTTGCCAGGAAACCCGGCCGCCGTTCCTGCTGGCCCAGCCCCGAACGGCCGGATTTCCCGCAGACCTGATCCTGCCACCCCATCGCGGTGCGATCATCACCACGGCTGCCTGGCCAGCCGGCATGATACCGGCTCCCTTGCCGGCCGCGCCGCCCCTGCGCGCGCCATTCGTGCTTCCGCGAGTACCGGCTGGAAATCCGCAAGGTCAGCCGGGCCGCGAGGCGCCAGGCCGCGATTCGCGGCGGCAGGAACCTCCACGCAAGACGCCGCATCGCGACTTGCCCCCGCGCCCCGGCACGCGCACGGCGCGCAAGGCGGAACGGCGCGCAATGGCGCAAGCCGAATGGGCGCGCCGCACCGGCATTGCCGACGATGCCGGGCAGGGGACCGGCCAGCCGCTCGCTGGCGCGCCGTCTCATGCCTATCCCATCATGGCGCCAGACGATCGCAGCCCGCTGCCCCGCCATCTGGCTCCTGCGGTCGCGCGGGCGGGACTGTTCGATACGGTTGCGGCGAGCCTGGGTGATGCCGGCCGGTTTCTGGCGCGCCTGCTCCCTGGCGCAAGGC
>Ga0163162_10006163_pt1 | contig 11614 bp, 9 predicted proteins | sample S55metaG_FD_115310 | JGI IMG/M metagenome (GOLD analysis project Ga0163162, IMG submission 115310) | Switchgrass rhizosphere microbial communities from Kellogg Biological Station, Michigan, USA - S5-5 metaG | ecosystem: Host-associated > Plants > Roots > Rhizosphere > Soil | place: USA: Michigan...
ATCCCGCCGAGGAGCGCGTGAAGGGCATCGAGGCGGGCGCCGACGATTTCCTGTCGAAGCCGATCAACCAGCCCGAGTTGCTCACGCGCGTGAAGTCGCTGCTGCGCATCCGCGCGCTGCACGGAAAAGTGGAGGAGCAGGCGCGGCAGCTCGCGGAATGGAATTCGAAGCTGGAGGAACGCGTCGCCGAGCAGGTGGACCAGCTCGATCGCCTCGCACGGTTGCGCCGCTTCCTTTCGCCCAAGGTCGCGGACCTGATCGTCGCCGGCAAGCTCGACGACCCTTTGCAGACACATCGCGGCGAGGTCGTCGTCGCCTTCGCGGATCTGCGCGGCTTCACCGCGTTCACCGAGACCTCCGATCCGGAGGAAGTGTTCGGCGTGCTTCACGCATACCATGGCGAGCTGGGCCGCCTCATCGCGAAACACGACGGCACGGTCGAGCATTTCGCCGGCGACGGCGTGATGATCATCTTCAACGATCCGCAACCGTTGCCGAATCCGGCACTGAACGCCGTGTTGATGGCCCTCGACGTGCGCGATGCGGTCGAGCGGCTGTCCGGCGAGTGGAAGAAGCGCGGCTATCGTCTCGAATGCGGTTTGGGAATCGCGCAGGGCTTCGCAACCATCGGGACGATAGGATTCGAAGGGCGCTTCGACTACGGCACCATCGGCACCGTGACGAACCTGGCGGCGCGCCTGTGCGGGGAAGCGAAGCCCGGACAGATCCTCGTCTCGCAGCGCGCGTACGGAAACGTCGAGCCCTTCGTGGACGCGGAGCCGGCGGGCGAATTGACGCTCAAGGGATTCAGCAAGCCGATGGCGGCCTTTTCTGTGAAGGGCCGCAGCAACGTGGCGAGGGAAATCGCTTGAACGCGCAAGACGCCACCGCCGTTCTGGACGAGTCCGAACGCCGCGAGATCTCGAAGCATGCCGTCCAGCGGCGCTTCCCGGCCAAGGCGCTCATCGTGCAGGAAGGCGATCGCTCCGATTCGCTCTACATCATCCTCGAGGGCCGCGTGAAGGCGTACATGAGCGACGCGAGCGGGCGCGAGGTGATCCTCTCCACGATGGGGCCTGGCGAGTATTTCGGCGAGGTGGCGCTGGACGAGGGGCCGCGCTCGGCCTCCGTCATGTCGCTCGAGCCCTGCGTGCTGTCGGTGATTCCGCTCGCCGACCTCGATCTGCTTATCCAGAACAGCCCCGCGTTCGCGAGCCATTTCATCCATCGCCTGCTCGGGCGAATCCGTACGCTCACCAAGAACGTGGGCAGCCTCGCCCTGATGGACGCGTACGGGCGCGTGGCCCGGCTGCTGCTCGAAAGCGCCGTAACGAAGAGCGGCGTGCAATTCGTGCCGGAGCGTCTCACCCAGGCCGACATCGCGAGCCGCGTCGGCTGCACGCGCGAGATGGTGAGCCGCATCTTCAAGGACCTCGTCCAGCGCCGCTACATCAGCCTCGAGGCCGACCGCATCGTGATCCATCGCATTCCGCCGGACCGTGGATAGCCGCGGCGCGCTCGAATGAACCGCCGCGAATTCACGGCTGCCTCGATAGCCGCTGCGGTCGGCAACGCTCCGTTCGCTTCGAACGCGCAGGAGAAGGTCTTCCAGATCGGCCTGCTGGCGAACTCGATTCCCCTGGCCGATCTGGGCCCGCCGATGAGAACCGTCAATCCGGCGCCCAGGATCATCGAGGACGGCCTGCGCCAGCTCGGCTGGGTCGACGGCAGGAACGTGCGGCTGATATGGAAAACCGCGGCGGGCCGGTATGAGCGATGGCCCGATCTCATCGACGAATTCCTGCGCATGCGCGTCGATGTCCTCGTTGTATTTGCCGACGAGCCCGCGCAAATCGCGCTGAAGAAGACCAGGACGACGCCGATCGTGCTGGCCGGCATGGGCACGCTTCTCAATCCCAAGGTGATTGATTCGATGCAGCGTCCCGGCGTGAACGTCACGGGCATGTCGATCGATGGCCTGGACCTCGGGCCGAAACGGCTCGAGATGCTCAAAGCCGCGATTCCGCCGTTATCCCGCGTTGCCGTGCTCGTTCATGCCATGCGAGCTCCCGTCCCAACCTATCGGCAAGACTTCATCAACCCGGAGACCCAACTCGCGGCAAGCAAGCTCGGCGTTTCCATGTTCGCGCTCGAATTCGAGGACATCGCCGACATCCCCCGGGCGTTTTCGGAAATCGTATCGAAAGCGGCCAACGGCCTGATCGTGGGCGAAACGCCCCACATGTACTACCGGGAATGGCAGCTCCCGATTCACGAACTTTGCATCAGGCATCGGCTGCCGGCGATGTGGCGCATCCTCAATTCGGTCGATTCGGGCGCGCTGATGGCCTATGCTCCGGATATCCTCGAGTTCTACCGCAGCGCCCCGCGATACATCGACAAGATCCTGCGCGGCGGGAAGGCGGCAGACATCCCGATCGAAACGCCGAGCAAGTTCGAGTTCCTCATCAATCTCAAGACCGCCAGGGCGATCGGCATCACGATCCCATCGTTCGTGCTCTCGGTCGCGGACCGCGTCATCGAATAGCCCCGAAGGAGAACCATGATCCACCGCCGTCGCTTCCTGGCCGCCGCGCTTGCACTGGCCGCAATTCCGACCGCTCAAGGCCAGGCACCCGCTCCAGGAAAGATCCCGAGAGTCGCGTACGTTTGGTTGTTCGACGTCGGTCCGTCGGCGCCCTACCAGCCGGCGTTTCGCCAGCGCATGGCGGAGCTCGGTTGGGTCGAGGGCAAGACCGTCGTCGCGGACTATCGCAGCGCCGAGGGAAGCCAGGAAAAACTGGCCGCGATCATGAAGGAGCTCGTCGACTCCAAGGTCGACGTGATCGTCGCCATGTGCACGCCGGAAGCGATCGCCGCGCGCAAGGCCACGACCACGATTCCGATCGTCGTGACGGCGGTCGGCGATCCGGTGGCGGCGGGCCTCGTGAGCAACCTGCGCCGTCCCGATACCAACGTGACCGGCGTTTCCGCCGTGCTGCTTCCGTTGAGCGCGAAGCGCATGGAGCTCTTGCGCGAGATGTCGCCCCGCATCAGGAAGGCCTCGGTCGTCTGGAACCCGGTCCGCAAGGACAACGAGCCGGAAGTGAAGATCATGCAGGAGGCCGGGAAGAAGATCGGCATCGACCTCCAGTCATATCCGGTGCGAAGCCGGGAGGAGTTCGCCACGGCGCTCGATTTCATGGAGACCGACGGAACCCAGGCGGTGCTGAACGGCGGCGACACGCTGCTTTCACTGGAGGCAAAGACTTTGGTCGCGCGCGCGGCGAAGCTGAAGATCCCCGCCGTCTACGAGTCGCGCTATTTCGTCGACGTAGGCGGGCTCATGTCCTATGGCCCGAACTTCCCGCAGATGCACCGGCATGCCGCCGACTACGTGGACAAGATCCTGCGCGGCGCCAAACCCGCCGACCTGCCGATCGAGGAGCCGACGCGCTTCGAGCTGGTAGTAAACAAGAAGGCGGCGGCCATGATGGGTATCACGATTCCCGCGGGCATCCTGATGCGGGCGGATGCCGTGATCGAGTGAATCGCCGGGTTTCCTCCATCAGCCTCCCACGTGAACGATTCACGCCCACAGCGTCCGATTTCTGGTCTCGCGTCGGCGCAGTAGTCCCGCGACTTTCCACACCGCCATCTCTACGCTGGTTCCCGAGTGCAATCCGCACTCGCAGATCGCAAGGGGAATGGCAATGAGCCCGTATCAATTCAAATGCCTCATCGCGGTCGCGGCGCTCGCCGCGGCTCCTGCGTTCGGTTCCGATTACGACCAGCCCATCGAAGTCAACACCGACGGACTGCAATCGCACGTGGCCGAGCAGGTGCGCAAAGCCGCCGCCGAAAACGAGCAGGCGTTGATGCAGTACCTCTGGTTCACGCGCCGCATGCACCACCTGTGGATCGACGACGTGACCAAGCCGAAAGCGCAGGCGCTCGCGGAAAACGACCAGCCGCGCGAGAAGCGCGAGTACGTCGTGATCCGCAGCTACGGGTCGCGTTAGTCAGGTCTTCGCCGTCCGAGGGCCCGCGCGAGCGGGCCTTCTGTCGGTGATCGACACCAACTTTCAATCGAGTGCAATCCGCACTTTGCTCGAGTTCAGCTACGGCCGGTAATCCCGGTCGCTGTAGCGATTGAGGTCCGCCGCGTGCGGGCCTCTTTTTTGTGGCAGCCCCCACTCTTCTGCCACACCGCCGGCGCCCCGAGCCCCGTCGGTATTCCGTCGATGGGTAGCTGCAAGCGCGTGAAAACTTCACAGACGCCGATGATTCGACCATGCTAGCTTGCCGGATTGGGAGAGGAAGGGAGCGCGGCCACCGATAACCAAGACGAAACGGGGGCGCAGATGGTCGGCAAGGTTTCCCACCGTGTTCGTGCAGCGCTGGCGATTGCGCTCACGGGATGCGGCACGCAGGCGATGGCGGAGCAGCTGGTAGCGGCCGCCGACAAGATGGACAGGATCGAGGTCACCGGCTCGCGCATCGCCACGTCGGATGTGGAGAGCGTGAGCCCGATCGCCATCGTCAGCGCCGAAACGATCAAGGCCGAAGGCTACCAGTCGCTCGACCTGATCCTCAACAATTTTCCCCAGTTCCTCGGTGGCGATGGAGCCCGCATCAATAACTCCGGCTCCGGCATAGCCACTGCAGACCTTCGCGGCTTGTTTGCGCAGCGTACCCTCACGCTCCTCAATGGCCGGCGGCTTCCCGCCGGAAGCCCGTACACGATCGCTCCCGACCTCAACCAGGTGCCGGTGCCGCTCATATCCCGCGTAGAGATCCTCACCGGCGGCGCATCCGCGGTCTATGGCTCGGACGCCATCGCGGGCGTGGTCAACATCATCCTCAACGATCGATTCGAAGGCGTCCAGGCCGACTTCTCGTACGACTTCTACAACCACCGGCAGAAGAACGATTACGTGCAGGGCCTGCTTCGAGCGAGCGGATTCGAGGTTCCCGGCGACAAGGCGAGCGATGGGGCCGGAACGTCGGCCAGCATTGCCGTGGGAGGTACATTCGCGGGCGACAAGGGCCACGCGATGGTCTTCTTCCGTCACCTCAAGTCCGATCCGGTCTATCACGCGGATCGGGACTACAGCGCTTGCGCAATATCGGCCAACGATCCCGTGGCGCCGTCGTTCCATTTCTGCGGCGGCTCGCCGACCACGTACCCAGGCCAATTCATCGACGCGGCCAACGGGCGCCGGTGGACCCTCGACAGTGCGAGCGGCATCGTTCGCCCATTCGTCCGGCTCACGGATCTCTACAACTTCGCGCCATTGAACTACTTCCAGCGTCCGATCGAGCGGTATGGGGCCAACGCTTTCGCGACCTTCAACACGAGCTCCGCCCTGCGCTTCTATTCCGAGTTCGGGTTCACGGATAGCCGCTCGGAATACCAACTCGCGCCGACCGGATTTTTTCTCACCACGCTCACTTCGGTCCGTCATGACAATCCACTCCTGACGGACGACTGGCGCGCGCGCCTGGTCTTCCGGGATTCCGCGGGAAACCGCTCGACGGCGCCGGACAGCACGGCAACGGTCGTCATCGGACGGCGAAGCGTCGAGAGCGGGCCGCGGCACGGAGAGCAGGATTACGTCTCGCACCGTCTTGTCGTCGGCGCGAAGGGAGAAGCCGCAAGACACTGGGACTACGACGGCTACTTGCTCTCGTCGAGGGTCGCGTTGCTCGAGACCTTCCAGCACGACTTCTCGCTGACTCGAATCGCCCGGTCCCTCGACGTCGTTTCCGACCCGGCGACTGGCGCGCCGGCCTGCGCCTCGGCGCTCAACGGGACGGATCCGCGCTGCGTTCCGTGGAACATCTGGAGCATCGGTGGCGTGACGCCGCAGGCGATCGCATATCTCGACCAGGGCTCTCAGATCCACGCCTCGATTTCCCAGCGAATCGGTGGCGGCAACTTTTCGGGCGATCTCGGCGCCTACGGCTTGCGCTTGCCCTGGACGAGCCGCGGGATCGAAATGGTGCTCGGGGCAGAGCGCCGCACCGAGCGGATGGACGTCGAGCCCGACTCGGCGAACTTCTCCGGCGACCTGGCCGGCAGCGGTGGCGCGCTCCCCAGTCTCCGCGGAAGCGTTTCGGTGAACGACTTGTACGGGGAGCTGCGCATGCCAGTGCTTGACACGCTCTCGTTGAGCGGTAGCTATCGCCACAGCAGCTATGACACCGGCAAGAGGACGAACACGTACGGATTGGGATTCAACGCGGCGCCATGGAGCTTCGCGCGATTCAGGGGAAGCTACCAGCGCGCGGTTCGCGCCGCGAACATAGGGGAGCTGTTCACGCCGCAAACCGCCAGCAATTGGGGCCTCGTGAACAACGATCCGTGCGAGGGCGCGGCCCCGGCGCGTTCCCTTGCGGATTGCCAACGAACCGGGGTGGCGGCTGCGAGCTATGGCCACATTCCGGAAACGCCTGTAGGTGTCGGGTTCCGGAGCACGGATGGCGGAAACCCCGATCTTGCGCCCGAGGCGGGAACGACCTGGACCCTCGGTGTCGCGCTCGCGCCCGTGCAGCGCCTCTCGATCACGCTGGATTACTTCGATATTCGCGTGACCGATTTCATCTACAGCAGGGGCGCCGACGTCACGTTCCAGCAGTGCATCGACACGGGAGACCCCTCGGTGTGCCGGCTGGTCATGCGCGATCCGGCGCTGGGAACTCTCTGGCTGGACGGCGCGAACGTCATCAACACGTACCAGAACATAGGCAACGTTCACGTCGCCGGCGTCGACATCGCCGTGGACTATCGCTATCCGTTCGCGACCAACCAGGCGCTGTCGATTTCGGGCCTCGGCGCCTACATGGGCACGTACACGTGGCAGCCCTATCCCGGCTCGCAAACCAACCAGTGCGCCGGCTACTACTTCTTCAACTGTGGCGATCCACGCCCGAAGTGGCGCCATCGCGTCACCGGTACCTGGTCTTCTCCATGGAGCGCAGACCTGTCGTTGACCTGGCGTTACATGGGCGCGGTCGTGAACCAGAATCCGGCAGCGATCATTCGCAAGCTGGGAGCGGTCAACTACCTGGACATCTCGGGGTCCTGGTCGCCGACAAAGAGCATCACGCTTCGCGCCGGCGTGGCCAATGCGACCGACAAGGATCCACCGGTGGTCGCCGTTGGCTCCAACGCCAACACCTTCGCGACGAATTACGACGTGCTGGGCCGGCACGTGTATGCGAGCCTGACTGCGAAGTTCTGATGGACCGGCTTACCGCATTGTCCTTCTTGCGCGGCGAGAGTCCGGCGACGATCCCCGTGCACGTGCTCAGGAATTGGGGCGTCGCCGCGAATCGCACGACGGCTCGCGCCCTGGGCGTCGAGATTCCGCCGGCAATAATGATTCGCGCCAATAAGGTGTTCAAGTGAAGTTGCCGTGAACTACCAGCGGCGCGCTTGCCTCGCAGCTTTGCTCGGAATCGCGGCCGCGTCGATTGCGCATGCGCAGGTGCGCGTCTACCGCGTGGCGCACGTCGTCCTGGCGAGGGTCGACACTCCCGGCATGTTCTACGACGCTGTGCGCGATCGCCTGGCCGAGCGCGGCTATTCGACGGGACGCAATCTCGATCTGCGCTTCTTCGCGCAGCGCGAAAGCTACGCGACAACGGATCCGGAGCGAGCGCGAAAGTCGGTGATGGACGAAGCGCTCGGGTGGAAGCCGGATGTGATTCTCGTCGGCACGGCGGCTGCCGCGCGCTACGCAAAGCAGGCGACTTCGACCGTCCCGATCGTGTTCGCGAATGTCCAGGATCCCCAGACGCTGGGAATCGTGGCGAGCCTGGCGCGGCCGGGCGCGAACATCACGGGTGTGGGCCAGCACTACGACACTCTCTCCATCAAGCGCCTCGAGCTGATCCGCGAGCTCCTTCCTTCCGCGCGCCGGATCCTGCTCATCGTCGATCAACGCGGCGGCTCGATTCCCGCGGACAGCCACGAATCGCTGCTGGCGGCGGCCGCGCGGTTGAACCTCGCGGTGAGCGAGATAGACACCACCACGCTGCCCGGGGGGCTTTGTGCGGTCGCCGCGCCGGCCACGCAGGCGCGCGTGGACGCGATGGTGACGTGGGGCAACATCGAAGCGCCGATCGGATACAAGGGGAACAAGCCGTGGGGCGCACAACGGTACGGCGAGTGCCTCGCGGAGATCCAACGGCGATCGCGCATTCCCGTTGTCGATGATTCGACCGACACCGTCCTGCAGGGCGTCGCCGTTGGCCTGGGCGAGGACCAGAAAGACTCCTACCGGCGCGCCGCGGACATCATCGCCCGTATCCTGGGCGGCGCGAGGCCGGGCGAGATCCCCGTCGAGCTCGATATGCGCACGCACCTCTTCGTGAACGGACCGAGCCTGCGCGAGCTGGGGATCACGCTGCCCGTGTCGGTTCGCGTGCGGGTCGATCGCGTCGTCGAATGATGAAGCGGCGCGCTTTCATGGCGGGACCGCCGCCGTTTTCGGACTGCCCCGAGTGAACAATTCACACGGCAGCGCAAAACCGCCATGGACGTGAAAACTCACGCTGACTCGAGCTAAGTTGCCGTCCCCGCCGGCGTGAAACCTCCGCCGACTTTCGCGGCGACGCTCCTTACGCTGGTCTTCGATCGCATCGACGTTTCGATGCGCCGAAGCCAAGCGGAGGAGCCACGTGAGGATTCTCGTAATAGCGACGATGTGTGCGGCCATTTCGGGGTGTGGCGGGTGCGGCATCACCGACAAGTTCGCGCGCCTCGACGATCATCGCGTGTTCGCCAATCGCGTGGTCGAGACGTCGGCGACGCCGTCGCCGTTGCGCCCGGTTCGTGCATCGCCGAGTCTTGTCTCCCGGCTGGATGTGCCCGACGGCAAGGGAGGCAGCCTGCCGCTCGAGCAATACCTCGACGCCACGCGCACCGCTGCCTTCGTCGTGCTTCGCGACGACCGCATCGTGTATGAGCGTTATGCGCTCGGATTCGACGAGCGCTCGATGCTCAATTCCTTCTCGATCGCCAAGGCGATCATGGCCAATCTCGTGGGAATCGCCGTCGCGGAAGGCCATATCGCGAGCCTTGACGCGCAGGTGGCCGACTTTCGTCCCGAGCTCGCCGGCACCGCCTATGGCAGCACCACGCTGAAGAGCCTGCTCACGATGACCTCCGGCGTCACGCACGGTCCGGCCCTGTGGGAGCGGATGCAGTACTACTTCGGCCACGACCTGCTGGCCACCGCCGCCGAAGCGCGCCAGGGCGATTCGAGTGAATGGCGCTACAGCGAGTCCGACATCGAAGTCCTGGGCCTGGTCCTCGAAGCTGCCGTGAGGAAACCGGTGTCGGAATATCTCTCGGAAAAACTCTGGAAGCCGCTGGGCATGGAATCGCCCGCCCTGTGGGCGCTCGATCGCCCGGGCGGACGCGAGAAGGCGTTCTGCTGCATCAGCGCGCACGCCCGCGATTTCGCGCGGTTCGGCTTGCTTCACCTGAACGCCGGCAACTGGCACGGAAAGCAGATCGTTCCCGAAGCGTGGGCCGCCCGCACGGTGTTGCCGGGCACGCGAGTTCCCGATGGCTACATCCACCGGCATCTGTGGTGGGTTCCCGGCGACGAGCGCGGAGACTTCTACGCGTATGGCCACAACGGCCAATACGTCTACGTAAATCCCGAAGCCCGCGTCGTGATCGTGAAGTTCAGCGAGATGCTCGAGCAGGATCCCGTGCCGATGTTCCGCGCGCTGGGGCGGGCGTTGGGCGACCTGCAGCACTTCGCGGAAGCGACGACACCGTAAAATCAGGTCCGAATGAACAACACGAAGCCGGGCCGCCGCAACGCCCTGCTGGCCGCGCTGGCGTTGGCGGGCAGCCCGCTGTGCTCCACGGCGCAGCGACGAGTCAAGCGGCTTGCGGTGATCAGCCCGAAGTGGGACGAGGCGGAAAAGGCCGACTACGCGCGTGCTTTCGAGCAGTCGGGTTATCGCCTGGGCGACAACCTCGAGATTCTCTGGTTCGAGTTTCCCGTGAGGAGTAAGTGGGGCGAGGTCGTGCCGCCGCTTGCCGCCCAGGCCGTCCTGGCGAATCCGGATTGCATCCTGACCGGCAGTGCGGTTTTCACTCCGTACGTGCAGCAGGCCACACGCACGATTCCGATCGTGACCAACCTCCAAGACGGCGATCCCGTTGCGCTCGGGTACGCGAAGAGTCTGGCGCGGCCCGGAGGCAACATCACCGGCATTCATGGCGGCGTTGCCGAGGTGAACACCAAGCGGATCGAGGTGCTGCGGAGACTGGTGCCGGGCCTCCCCTGCGTGGGCTGGATCGCCTTCAGGCCCCAGCTCGTCTGGTACCCGGTTTTCGAGGGCGCGGCACGCAACGTCGGCGCGCACACCCGCGCCGTCATCGCCGATGGATCCGAAGTACCGCGTTTCGCAACCGTGAGGCGCGAGATCGCAACGCTGCGCCGTGACGGATGCCTGGCGGCCCATTTCCATTCCTCGATTCCGGAGCTGGTGGATACCGTGACCGCCGCGGCGCTCGAACACCGGATCGCGATCTCGTACAGCGGCGAGGACGAAATCGTCGCGAGGGACGGGATCATGTTCATGTACCGCTCGACCCTCGCGGCGAGGGGCTATGAGGCGTCGAGGCGAACGTTATCGATGATCGTGAGGATATTTCGCGGGGAGCGTCCCGAGAACATGCCGTTCGAAGGCCCTGCGGGTTACGAGCTTCTCTTGAACACGAGGACCGCGCGTCGCATCGGAGTGACGGTTCCGCCAGACCTCCTGACCATGGCCAAGGACCTGATCCGATGAGCGCGAGCCGGAGAAGCGAGCTGATCGAGTAGCCGTCGAGCCCCTGCATTCGCAGCGTCGCGGCTCAGGAATCGTAGAGCTTGTCCGCTTGGATCAGGACCGAAGCCGGGATTTCGACACCCGCTTCGCGAGCCAGGCGAGTGTTCACGGCAAACCGGTATTCGCGAATCACGTAGACGGGTATCGTTGCGGGACTCTCGCCGCGAAGGATGCGAGCGACGATCGCCACGGCCTGGGTCTCGCACTCTCGGGTGTTGAAGTCCCAGCCCAGCATGACGCGTCCGGCCTGGACGGGTTCGAAGCCGGCGTTCGTAAGGAACGTAGGGATCCGCGTCTTCCTGACGAATTCGTTCCAACTAGCAATCGGCGACGGCACAACGCCCAGCGCCCCCGCTCCCGCGCGCTTGACCGCCAGCGCGATTGCAGCCGCCGGTGCGTCCCGCGGAATTTGGATGTTGCGAATGTCGATGCCAAGCGCCACGCCGGCATCGCGTTGGTACTGCTCCAGCCGCTCGAAGTAGCCGCGCAACCAGGGGTTGCGCGCAGCACGTGCCTGACGCTCGGCAAAGCGCTCGACGGTCTCGATCCTGGCGCCGATTCTGAGGCGGGGTCGGATCATCTTCAGGAGCTGCCACTGCTTCATCATGAGATCACCCGGCGGGATGCTCGCCCCCGTGGCGTTGGCGCCAGGACGTCGGAGGCTCTGCACATAGCCACGCGCCTGGGGATCGTCGAAGTAGTCGTAGAACACGACCGGGATGTCGCGCGTGAGCTTCAGCGCCTCCTCGGG
>Ga0163162_10006164_pt1 | contig 11614 bp, 7 predicted proteins | sample S55metaG_FD_115310 | JGI IMG/M metagenome (GOLD analysis project Ga0163162, IMG submission 115310) | Switchgrass rhizosphere microbial communities from Kellogg Biological Station, Michigan, USA - S5-5 metaG | ecosystem: Host-associated > Plants > Roots > Rhizosphere > Soil | place: USA: Michigan...
CTCCACTCAAATTCTGCTTTCGGCTGGGACCATCCAGCGACCGGGCCGGACAAGCGGCCCCCGCCTGGTTATCATGGCGGCGGTTCTTTGCGGACTGCCACCATGGTTGATTCTTACGACGACTCCCTCGATACGGGAGAAAAAAGCAAATCTCAGGTCAAACGCGAGCTGCATGCTCTGGTTGACCTTGGCGAGCGCCTTACAACACTCAAGCCTGACTTGATCGCAAAACTGCCACTGACCGACGCCATGCGCCGGGCCCTGGCCGATGCGCCCAAGCACACCGCGAACATCGCGCGTAAACGGCACTTGCAGTTCATCGGCAAACTGATGCGCGATCAGGACACTGACGCGATTCTCACGCTGCTCGATCAACTCGATGCCTCGACTCGTCAGTACAACGAGCGTTTCCATAACCTGGAGCGCTGGCGTGATCGCCTGATCGCAGGCGACGATGCCGTGCTGGAAAAATTCGTCGTCGAGTACCCGGACGCCGATCGCCAGCAATTGCGTTCCCTGATCCGTCAGGCTCAGCACGAGGTTGCGCAAAACAAACCTCCTGCTTCCAGCCGCAAGATCTTCAAGTACATCCGTGAGCTGGACGAGACTCAACGCGGCCTGCGTTGATATTCGCCACCGGGTGGCCGCCCTGCGCGCCACCCGAAGCTCCACCTATTCTTATGCGCCCGTGCCACCCACGGTGATCGCATCGATTTTCAACGTCGGCTGACCGACGCCTACCGGCACCGACTGCCCATCCTTGCCACACGTGCCCACACCGCTGTCCAGCGCCAGATCGTTACCGACCATCGACACCCGGCTCATCGCCTCAGGGCCGTTGCCGATCAATGTCGCGCCTTTGACCGGCGCAGTGATCTTGCCGTCTTCGATCAGGTACGCCTCGCTGGTGGAGAACACGAACTTGCCGCTGGTGATATCGACCTGACCACCGCCAAGGTTGGCGCAGTAGATGCCTTTTTTCACCGACGCGATGATTTCCGCCGGATCACTTTCACCACCTAGCATGTAAGTGTTGGTCATCCGTGGCATCGGCAGGTGCGCGTAGGATTCACGACGACCGTTACCGGTGCGGGCCACGCCCATCAGGCGCGCATTGAGTTTGTCCTGCATGTAGCCTTTCAGTACGCCGTTTTCGATCAGCGTGGTGCACTCGGTCGGCGTGCCTTCGTCGTCGACGCTCAAAGAACCGCGACGACCGCTCAAGGTGCCGTCATCGACGATAGTGCAAAGTTTCGAGGCAACCATTTCACCCATGCGCCCGCTGTAGGCCGAACTGCCTTTGCGGTTGAAATCGCCTTCCAGACCGTGGCCGACCGCTTCGTGCAACAGCACGCCAGACCAGCCCGAACCCAACACCACCGGTAAGGTGCCGGCCGGTGCAGGGATTGCTTCCAGATTCACCAGCGCCTGACGCAACGCTTCTCGGGCATAGCCCATGGCGCGGTCTTCGGCGAGGAAATAACGGTAGTCGGTACGCCCGCCGCCGCCATGCCCGCCGCGCTCGCGACGACCATTCTGCTCAACAATCACACTGACGTTGAAACGCACCAGTGGCCGCACATCCGCCGCCAGCCCGCCGTCGGTGGAGGCCACCAGAATCCGCTCCCAGACGCCGGCCATGCTGACGCTGACTTGCTGGATACGCGGGTCGAGTGCGCGGGTAGCCACATCAATGCGCTTGAGCAGCTCGACTTTCTCCGCACGAGTCAGCACTTCCACCGGGTTATCCGGCGCGTATAACTGTGCGACATCCTGCGTGGTGAACGCCTGCACCGTGCCGTTCTGCCCGGCTCGGGAAATCGAACGCGCGGCACGGGCCGCTGCGCCGAGCGCTTCGAGGGTGATCGCGTTGCTGTAGGCAAAGCCGGTTTTCTCACCGGACTGCGCACGCACGCCGACACCCTGGTCGAGGTTGAAACTGCCTTCCTTGACGATGCCGTCTTCCAGCGCCCACGACTCGGAGATCTGGCCCTGGAAATACAGGTCGGCAGCATCGATGCCGGGGCCGGCCAGATCGCCGAGCACGCCTTGCAGACTCTCGATCGTCACGCCACCGGGCGCCAACAGGTGATCACTGACTGAGGACAACAACTCGCTCATAGGTTTACGCCTTAAATTCGTGTTCTGAAGCAGGCCGCTGTGCGCCCTGCGAGAAAAACCGCCGATGGCTCACCACCGGCATTCGCGCCCTGATGGACGCTTGTTCAATACTGTCGCGTTCGGCCAGCAACACCGCTTCGCCTTGATCCTGACTCGCCAGCACGCGCCCCCACGGATCGATAATCGCCGCATGACCGAAGGTTTCTCGCGGTCCCGGATGGCTCCCGCCCTGCGCTGCGGCCAGCACATAACACTGGGTCTCGGTGGCCCGCGCGCGAATCAGCACATCCCAATGCGCTGCGCCGGTCACCGCAGTAAAGGCTGACGGTGCTGTAATCAGTTCAGCACCGGCAGCACGCAATTCGCTGTACAGCTCGGGAAAGCGCAAGTCGTAACACACGGTCAGGCCAAGTCGGCCCACCGGCGTATCCGCCACCACCACGCCACTGCCATAAGCATAGTCATCGGATTCGCGGTAACGGCCGCGATTGTCCGCCACATCGACATCGAACAGATGCAACTTGTCATAGCGCGCAACGATTTCGCCCTGATCATCGACCAGCAGCGAACAGGCATTGGACTTGGCCGTCGGTTGATCCACCGGCGGCAACGGCAAGGTGCCGGCCACTATCCATAACTTGAGGTCGCGGGCGGTCTGTTTCAACCATGGCAGGATCGGTCCTTCGCCAAGCGCTTCGGCGCGGCCGATGTCAGCGACGTCGCGACGGCCCATGGCGGCGAAGTTTTCCGGCAGCACCGCCAGCTTCGCACCACCAGCCGCAGCCTGTTCGAGCAGGCGCCGGGCCTGAGCCAGATTGGCCAGCACGTCGCTCTGGCTGACCATTTGAATCACCGCTAAAGACATGGCGAACTCCGCAAGAGGTATGCGGCCATGCTACTCCATCGGTTCAGAGGCTGGCTGTTCAAAAAGGCTTGTCGAAGGTGATTTTCGGCTCTTTCCAAGGGCCTTTGACGGTGTACTTCACACTGGCGAAGCGCGCCACACGGTCACCGATCAACTTGTCGATAAGGAACAACGCACCGCCAACCGCCGGCGCGCCAACGATCAGCGCAGCAATCGGCAGGTTGTTGGTCACCGGCAAGGTCACCAGCAACTTGGCGTCAACCTTGTCGCCGACCAGATCAAGCGTACCGTCCAGCTCAAGGTTGCTCGAAGGGCCGGTGAGGCGAATCGGCTCGCGGGTGACATACACACCATTGTTTGCCACCAGCAGGCCTTTGACCCGGTCGTAGCTCAAGCCTTTGCCGAACAGATCAGAGAAGTCCAAACGCAAACGGCGGCCGATAGAGTTGAAGTTGAGCAGACCAAACACCCGCAACGCCTGCGCGCCGCCCTCCACTTCAACGAACTGGCCTTTGTTCAGCGAAGCATCGAGCGTGCCGGAGAAACGCTTGGTCGCCAGCCACGCCGGCGAGCCCGGCCAGCGGCCATCGACGTCCATGTGGAATTCTTCGCTGGTCACGCTCGGTGCAAAGCCCCAGCCCTTGAGGACGTCGGCGAGGTTTTTGCCACCAATGCGACCTTTGAACCAACTGTTGGTCGCACCCGGCGCACCTTCCCAGCCACCATTGCCCTGCAACAGGATGCCTTTTAGACCCATGTCGAGGTTGTTCAGGGCGATGCCTTTGGCGGTCGGGCGCACCTTGAGCGACCAGCCGCCAACCAGATCCGGCCCCAGAAACAGCTGATTGATGGTGATATCCAGTGACGGAATCTTCGTTGGATCGACTGATACCAATGGATCCGGCGAATTCTCGTCAGCCTGCACCGTCGGGTCCGGCGCCGGCAGTTTCACGTATTGCAGATTGACCGCAATCGGCACGCCCTTGGCGTCTGGCAGACTGGCCGAGCCTTTCGCCTGCTGGCTGTCGAGGGCCAGATTCCATGCGCCCGGCTTGCGATTGACCTGAACCGACGCCTGATCCAGCGTGGTACCGAATGCAGTGAGTTTGCCAACCTTGAAATCAGCACTGTTGAGCAATTGCTTGGCGCTGCCGCCCGGATCCTGCCCGGCGTATTTGTTGACCAGGTCCTGCCACGGTGCGACGTCCAGCTCCGAAAGCACCCCGCGAATCCGCAAACCCTTGGCACCCGGCAGCACTGCTTCGCCGGCACCGAGGAACAACTCGCCACGGCCCTCGGCAAAATTGCTCGGCGGCGCAGCAAAAGTGAAATTGGCCAATTGGTCGTAATTGACCCAATAACGCCGTTCCTGCCCCTGCAATGTCATGCGGAACACGGTATCGCGCCCGACATCCGCCGTCATGCCGAACGGTGCCGGCAGATCCACGGCAACGCCTTTTAGATTGGAGCTGACCATCAACTGACTGTCGGCGCCATCCAGATTCAACTGCAGCTGATACGGAATCGTCCCTGACACTGGCAGAGGTTGCGTCACACCCAGCCAGTCGGTGAGTTTCTTCACTTCGACCTGCCCGGATGCCGCGACCCGGGTCTTGAGCTTGCCGGGACTGCCGTCGGCGAAGATCTGCGCAGTGACCGGTTTATCGAAGGCTCGCGCGGCGATGTTCTGCCCGCTGAGACCTTTGGCGCTGTCAAAGCGGAAATCACCCTTGAGCTGGGTCAGCTCAAGCTTCGGCTCGGCCAGCTTGAGGCGCGCATTGGCGGTTTTGAAGTCGACGAGGATTTTCGGTTGGTCGCCGCCCTTGTCCAACGGAATATCGAGCTTGAGCTTGCCTTGCAGATCCCCGGCCCCTTCCCAACCGGCAAAGGTTTCACCCGTGCCGATCGGTGCGTCCTGAAGAATTTTCAGGCCATCACCGAGGCCGCCGGCACAGCCGCCATCGAGATACATGTGCGTGTGTTGTCCAGCCGGCACATGCGGGATATTGACGAACACATCGCTGACCTGAGTGTCGAGCAACTGCCCCTTGTCAGCCCAGATCCGCACACCACTGTCTTCGATGAACACGTCACCACTGACCTTGCTCACGTGCGGCCAGCCTGGCTGGAAGGCCAGTTCAGCGTCGTGCACCTTAAAGAACAGACTAATGCTGCGGTCGGCCTCACCGGCATTCTTGCTCAGCGAGCCCTGATACTGGAAGAAACCCTGATCGACCGCGCCTTTGAGAATCGCCGTACGCAACCACTCGTCGAGCGCTGGACTGAGCACTTCGGGTAAATACTTGGCCGTGTAGCGACCATCGCCATCGACCAGACCGACCCGCAGGTCCATGTAGTCTTCCTGGCTATGGTCGAAATGCAGGCGAATCAGGAAGTCGCCGGCAATCTTGCCCTCTTCGCCGAGCACCTTCAGGTACGGAGCGATCAGGGTGAAACCATCTTTATCGAGTTTCCAGGTCAGGCGGGCGTTGGCCTGAAGGTACTGCCATGGCTTGGCGAAAATCGGGTCGAGGTGCAGGACAAAATCCTTGCTGTCCATGCGCAGTTCGCCGCCGTCGAGGTTGCCGCTGAGGCTGCCGCTGACGTTTCGTGCTGCCGGAGCGCCGTGATAGGCGTCGAAACCGACGTTATCCAGGTTGGTGGCGAAACTGAATTTGTTGCCGTCGGTAGCGTTGGGGCGAAAATCCAGCAACACATTGCGCAGACCACCGGTGACTTTCAAATGATCAACGGCCGTGGCGAAACCTTGTGGTAACGGCCCCAACGCATTCAGCAGTGGCGTGATCGGGGTCAGATCGAGACGATCCGCCTGCAAGTGCCAGAGTTCTTCGACCTTGTCGGTCGCGCGCGTCTGCTTTAGCTGTACATGCGACTCCCAACGTTTTTCAGCGAAATTCATCGCCAGCGAATCAAGGGTGAGAGTCGCGCCATCGGCACTGTTCTCGTAGTAGGCGTTAAGCGCCAGATTGTTGATCTGGATCGGCTTGCGATCGGCATAGGCGCCGGTCAGTTGCGGCGCGTTCAAACGGATCGCAGCACTCTGCAGCGTGCCCTTGGCCCAATTGACCCAGAGCTCGCCGCCGGCCTTGATCTCGGAAAAATTCCATTGTTGGGTAAGACGCTCCGGCAGCCACTTCGACCAATCGCTCTGCGGCAGGCTGGCGTAACCCTCCACCACACTGTCCTGCCATTGATCAGGACGAATTCGCGTGCGCAGGCTCAGCGCAACGGGCTGACCGTCCGGCAGGGTCAGACGGGCATCGAGCCGCTGGCGGCTGGCGCTGGTTTTCAGATTGAGGCCGACATAGGTGAGCGTCAGCGGCGCGTGATCCTGCGGCTGCAAGGTCACCTGACTGTCGAGCACCGACAGTTGTTGAATCATCTGCGAGCGATTGAACAACTGCTGCGGATCGAGCGGCTGATCGTTCTGCACCGGCAAGCCTTCGAGTGCCCAACTGCCGTCTTCGGCCTCTTTCAGGCTGATCTTCAGACCATTGAGTTCCAGGTGGGCAATGCGCACCTCGCGAGCCAATAGACTGGCCCACAAATCCGGTACCACCCGAACGTGATCAAGACGCAATGCATTGGCACCGGCCCCGACCATCACATCATGAGCCAGCAGGATCGGCGCAAAACCGCTCCAGTTCCCTTCCAGTTCACCAATCTGCAACGGCATGCCAAGGGCGGCGCTGGCCTTGTCCTCGATGTCGGCGCGATATTCGGCCACCAGCGGGGTCAGCTCACGGCCAAGACTGACGTACAACGCCATCAACACCAGAACCAACGCGCACAGGCCCAGCCCCCAACGGGTGAGTGCGGCCAGAATGCGTGTCAGACGCTCCATGTCAGATGGCTCCCATGGCAAAAATACTGCGAAAAGCTGAGGCCAGCCGCGGTGGAATAAACGTGACGCAGGGGATCAGAGCAACACCACGTCATATTGTTCCTGGGAATACATGGTTTCCACCTGGAAGCGTATGGTGCGCCCGATAAACCCTTCAAGCTCGGCGACGTTACCGGATTCTTCGTCGAGCAAGCGGTCGACCACTTTCTGGTTCGCCAGCACCCGGTAACCCTCGGCCTGATAGGCCCGCGCTTCACGGAGGATCTCGCGGAAAATCTCGTAACAGATGGTTTCCGCGGTCTTCAGTTTGCCGCGCCCCTGACAACTGCTGCACGGCTCGCATAGCACTTGCTCGAGACTTTCGCGGGTGCGCTTGCGGGTCATCTGCACCAGACCCAACTCGGTGATGCCGATGATGTTGGTCTTGGCGTGATCGCGCTCCAGCTGTTTTTCCAACGTGCGCAGCACCTGGCGCTGGTGTTCTTCATCTTCCATGTCGATGAAGTCGATGATGATGATCCCGCCCAGATTGCGCAGACGCATTTGCCGGGCAATGGCGGTGGCCGCTTCGAGATTGGTCTTGAAGATGGTTTCTTCGAGGTTGCGATGGCCGACGAAAGCGCCAGTGTTGACATCGATGGTGGTCATGGCCTCTGCCGGATCCACCACCAGATAGCCACCGGATTTCAGCGGCACCTTGCGTTCGAGGGCTTTCTGGATTTCATCCTCGACGCCGTAGAGGTCGAAAATCGGCCGTTCACCCGGGTAATGTTCCAGACGATCAGCGATTTCCGGCATCAGTTCGGCGACGAACTGCGTGGTTTTCTGGAAGGTTTCCCGAGAATCGATGCGAATCTTCTCGATCTTAGGATTGACCAGATCACGCAGGGTACGCAACGCCAGACCGAGGTCTTCGTAAATTACGCTCGGTGCGGCGATGGTTTTGATCTGCTCGTTAATCTGGTCCCACAAGCGACGCAGGTAACGGATGTCCATGAGGATTTCATCGGCGCCAGCGCCTTCGGCGGCGGTGCGCAGAATAAAACCGCCGGCCTCCTTGATGCCTTCTTTGGCTACGCAATCACTGACCACCTGTTTGAGGCGCTCACGCTCGGCTTCGTCTTCGATTTTCAGGGAAATGCCGACGTGGGCAGTACGCGGCATGTACACCAGATAGCGCGACGGGATCGACAGTTGTGTGGTCAAGCGCGCGCCTTTGGAGCCAATCGGGTCCTTGGTGACCTGCACCACAAGACTTTGCCCCTCGTGCACCAGCGCGCTGATGCTTTCCACCGCTGGGCCTTCGCGCAGGGAGATTTCGGCGGCGTGAATGAACGCCGCGCGATCCAGGCCGATGTCGACGAAGGCCGCCTGCATTCCCGGCAGCACCCGGACAATCTTGCCTTTATAGATGTTGCCGACGATCCCGCGTTTTTGCGTGCGCTCGACGTGGACTTCTTGCAGCACACCGTTTTCGACCACCGCCACGCGCGACTCCATCGGCGTGATGTTGATCAGAATCTCTTCACTCATGGCAGGATCTCGTTCAGGCGTGTTCACGATAATGGCCGCATCTGGATTCGTACGACGCTCATTGCGCGTTCAGGTTTTGCCAACAGGGTATGCCGAAATGGCCTAACAGTTCTGCGGTTTCGCAAACCGGCAACCCGACCACTGCCGAGTAACTGCCGTTGAGCCCCGCGACAAACACCGCGCCGAGCCCCTGAATGCCATAACCGCCGGCCTTGTCCCGTGGCTCGCCACTGGCCCAATAGGCAGCGGCTTCTTCACTGCTGATCGAGCGGAACCGCACCAGACTGCGCACCACCCGCGACTCGCAGCGCTCATCTTCCAGCACAGCGATGGCGGTCAGCACTTCATGCTCCTTGCCGGACAACATCATCAGCATGGCGCATGCATCGGCTTCGTCCACCGGTTTGCCAAGAATTTTGCCGTCCAGCACCACGGCGGTGTCGGCACCCAGCACGCAGAATGGCTGAGCGGACACGACGATGCGGCGCCCGGCCTCAGCCTTGCCGCGCGCCAGCCGTTCGACATAGGCCGACGGCGATTCTTCGGGTAATGGGGTTTCATCGATATCCGCACTGATGGCGGAAAACGGAACACCGATCTGCGTGAGCAATTCACGGCGACGCGGCGATCCGGAGGCGAGGTAAAGCGGCTTCATCAAAACATCTCCCTGTTCAGTGCCCTGCTTCACCGGCTCAATTGATTTTGTAGCGTCGGCGCAATCCGCGTAGGGCAAAGCTGACCCAAGGCCAGAGCAAGGCACTGACCAGCGCCGGAAGTACCAGCGCCAGGGTCGGCTGACGATTACCGGTCAACGCGCTGAGCCACAATTGCACCAGCTGCGCGAGGCCGAAAATCACCAGAATCACCAGGCATTGCTGCCACATCGGAAACATCCGCAGCCGTTGTTGCAATGACAGCACGAGGAAGGTGATCAGCGTCAGGATCAACGCGTTCTGCCCCAGCAGCGTGCCGTAGAGCACATCTTCAGCCAGTCCGAGGCAAAACGCTGTGACCATGCCGACCGTTTGCGGCATATACAGTGCCCAGAATGTCAGGAGCAGCGCCAGCCACAGGGGACGCAGGATTTCCATGAATTGCGGCAACGGCGAGACACTGAGCAACATGCCGATGAGAAACGTCAGCCAGACAATCCAGCCGTTTCGCGATGCGGTAGCCCCGACCATTATTCTTGTCTCCCGGTTGTCGCCGGCGCACTGACGGGCGGTTTGGCCGCAGGTCGTGCAGCGGGCTGGGCAGCTGGAGGTTTGCTGGCCGCCGGGGTGGCTGCCGGTGGTTTGGCAGCCGCTGGCGGTTTGTTTGCGGCAGGTTTGACCGGTGTAGTGCTGGCGGCAGCGGCCGGTGCCGCAGACGTTGCCGGTGTCGCAGCAGTTGCAGCAGGCGGGGTCACGGTTTTCGGCACAGTGGCCGGAACAATCGGGCCGCCGCCAAAGGCATCAAGATTTTCCTGCGCTTGCGCGGCATCGTTGGCGCGCTCTTCGGCGGTGCGGTTGTCGCTGAATACCAACAACAGGTAACGGCTGCGGTTGAGTGCGGCAGTCGGCACGGCGCGGACGATCGCGAACGGCTGGCCGGAATCGTGGATCACTTCCTTCACCGTGGCGACCGGGTAACCGGCCGGGAAGCGCTGGCCAAGGCCGGAGCTGACCAGCAGATCGCCCTCTTTGATATCGGCCGTGTCGGCGACGTGCCGCAACTCCAGACGTTCCGGATTACCGGTGCCGCTGGCAATCGCGCGCAAACCGTTACGGTTCACCTGCACAGGAATGCTGTGAGTGGTGTCGGACAGCAGCAGTACACGCGAGGTGTACGGCATCAACTCGACCACCTGGCCCATCAAGCCGCGCGCATCGAGCACCGGTTGACCCAGCACCACGCCATCGCGCTCACCTTTATTGATGATGATGCGATGGGTGAAGGGATTGGGGTCCATACCAATCAACTCGGCCACTTCGACCTTTTCATTGACCAGTGCAGAGGAATTGAGCAACTCGCGCAGCCGAACGTTCTGCTCGGTAAGGGCGGCAAGCTTCTGCATGCGACCCTGATACAGCAGGTTTTCGGTCTTGAGTTTTTCGTTTTCGGCGACCAGTTCGGTACGACTGCCGAATTGACTGGCAATCCCTTCCCACAGCCGTCCGGGCAGGTCGGTAATCCAGTAGGCGTCCATCAACACCAGCGACGCCTGTTTGCGCGCGGGCTTGAGCAAGTCGAAGCGGGCATCGACCACCATCAGTGCGACCGACAGCACGGCCAGCACCAACAGGCGCACACCCAACGAAGGGCCTTTGGCGAAAAGCGGTTTAATAAGCCGCTCCTCCCAGGCAAATGTTCTGATTATTCATACGGCATCAAACCGGCCTGGATGAAGACTGACAGAAGATAAACGCCAACAGGCAGCACTGCAAAGTGCTGCCTGCGCGCTCACCCACGTATTGCACTCGGCGACTTATTCGCTCGAGAGCAGATCCATGGTGTGCTTATCCATCATTTCCAATGCACGGCCACCGCCGCGAGCAACACAGGTCAGCGGATCTTCGGCAACGATGACTGGCAGACCGGTTTCCTGGGCCAGCAACTTGTCGAGGTCACGCAGCAGCGCGCCACCACCGGTCAGCACCAGGCCACGCTCGGCGATGTCGGAAGCCAGTTCCGGCGGCGATTGCTCCAGCGCACTTTTCACAGCCTGAACGATAGTGGCCAGGGACTCTTGCAGAGCTTCCAGCACTTCGTTGGAGTTCAGGGTGAATGCGCGTGGAACGCCTTCGGCCAGGTTGCGACCGCGAACGTCGACTTCGCGAACTTCGCCGCCCGGGTAGGCCGTGCCGATTTCCTGTTTGATGCGCTCAGCGGTGGATTCACCGATCAGGCTGCCGTAGTTACGACGCACGTAAGTGATGATCGCTTCGTCGAAGCGGTCGCCGCCAACGCGCACGGATTCGGCATAGACCACGCCGTTCAGGGAGATCAGCGCGATTTCAGTGGTACCACCACCGATATCCACGACCATCGAACCGCGTGCTTCTTCGACCGGCAGGCCGGCACCGATCGCAGCAGCCATCGGCTCTTCGATCAGGAACACTTCACGAGCACCGGCGCCAAGGGCCGATTCACGGATGGCACGACGCTCAACCTGAGTGGATTTGCATGGAACGCAGATCAGCACACGAGGGCTAGGCTGCAGAAAGCTGTTTTCGTGAACCTTGTTAATA
>Ga0163162_10006165_pt1 | contig 11613 bp, 11 predicted proteins | sample S55metaG_FD_115310 | JGI IMG/M metagenome (GOLD analysis project Ga0163162, IMG submission 115310) | Switchgrass rhizosphere microbial communities from Kellogg Biological Station, Michigan, USA - S5-5 metaG | ecosystem: Host-associated > Plants > Roots > Rhizosphere > Soil | place: USA...
GAAATCAAGTGGCATCGGGATCTTGCAGATGTTCGCCGCCTCCGAGCGTTGCAGTCAAAAATTCTCGACTGCGTTGCTCCGCCTCTAAAGCTCGGCGGCCTTCTCGTTTACGCGACCTGCACGCTGACCGCGGAGGAAAATGAGCGCAACGTGGAATCCTTTCTCGCTCGTCACCCCGGGTTTGAGTTGGAAAATGCCGCGCGCTATCTTCCCGACGAGGCAAAAACGATGATCAGGGCGAACTACTTCGAGACGCTGCCGAACCGCGATGATACGGACGGATTTTTTGCCGCGCGCATGAAGAGGATTTCCTGAATGGCATCGGTAAAAATCGCGCCATCGATACTCTCCGCGGACTTTAGCCGGCTCAAGGACGAAATTGCCGAGGTTGAAGCAGCGGGCGCAGATTGGCTGCATGTCGATGTCATGGACGGGCATTTCGTGCCGAATATCACCATTGGTCCGGTGGTCGTTGAATCGGTGCGCAAGGTCACCAAGATTCCGCTGGACGTTCATCTGATGATTACCGATCCGGATAAATACGCGCCTGAATTTGTCAAAGCCGGTGCGGATTGGGTGTCGATTCATCCCGACACTTGTCCGGATCCGAACGCTACCCTGGAGCGCATTTGGGAACTCGGCGCGAAGTGCTCCATCGCTGTCAATCCGGATGTGCCGCTGGATAAAGTTGAACTCTGCTTCGAGCACATCGATATGATTTTAATGATGACGGTCTTTCCCGGTTTTGGCGGCCAGGCCTTTATTCCGGACGTTCTTCCCAAAATCGCCGAGGTCAAAAAAATCTTTGATCAACGCCGATTAAAAATTCTGATCGAAGTCGATGGTGGTATCAAAACCGATAATATTGCGCGAGTTGTCGCTGCCGGTGGAGAAGTAATCGTGTCCGGTTCCGGAATATTCAAAACCCCGGATTACGCTGCTACCATCCGCCAGATGCACCATGCGGTTAGCGGCAGTTAGCGTCGATTCGATCCGTTGTATGGGAGCGCGGTTTAGCTGTTGTTTTCTGGTTTCGGTGTGTTAGTTTGAGCCGGTCGGGGCGTGGCTCAGCTTGGTAGAGCGCACGGTTCGGGACCGTGAAGTCGGTGGTTCAAATCCACTCGCCCCGACCATTTCCTATTTCTAAATCCCAACAAATAAATTTCTTTTCGCGACAGCCGCGAGAATACCGAGCGCGCGATTAATTCTCACGTTTGGCGTTCAGGATATATCGAACCAGCATGGTCGCACGGTCACCGGTTTGCGTTTCCTCCAGGATCGCGTCACCGGGCCGCATCATCCGGGTCATGATCTCGTGGCATTTCGGAACGCGAAGATTCGATTTTGAATCGCTGCCCAATTGGGCAAACAGATTTCCCGATTCCACATCGACATAAGGCATGCCTTTGTGTCTTGCAGCGCTCAAAACCGCCAAAAGCTTGTTCCGAAAATCCCATTCAGTGGGTCCCATGCTTTCCTCCAACTTCCTCGGTCGAATTGAGCCATGCTAGCACAACCGATGTCGAAAACTAGCATCGCAGCGCTGTTTTCTGAGGGCAAAACTCGAACCGCGGCAGCTTCTTCACGTGTTGCTCGACCCGTATGGCGCAGGAATTCGGACCAGAGCCGAGGAAGCAGACTTCGGGAGCTTCTCGTGCCGCTTTCCGAACTGTTGGTTCCGCTTTTTTCGTGCTGATGGATCTGAAAGTAGATCTGTCGAGCTTGATCGAAGCCCGCCGCGCTCGCTCACGGAGCAACCTTGATCGTCTCCGCCGTTATTGGAAAATTGATCTGCGGATTGGGTCTCGTCGCATCAGGTATCCGCCGCTTGGCCGTAAGGATCAGAATGCTTCCGCGGGAAGGTTGGGCTGATTTTCGCGGGAATAGGAACTCGAGCAATGCTGGAGGGAGAGCCAATTCTGAACCAGATTTATTCCTCGATGGTGCTGATGGCGCTAATGACTACGATCATCACCGTTAGGTCTCCGTCGAGTTTCAGAGACTGACCTAGTGCGGCGGCTGCCGTCCGTTTTAATTAAAACACACGATTGGGGATCGCTGCGGCTGCTTCTGCCACACGGATTGAAAACTCTCGCTGGCAAAAGTTTTGTCGGATCGCTTCCTGCACGTCGCGATAGGTAATCGGTTTTTTCAAACAGATTTGAATCCCAAGCGCTTTCAGGTCGTACATTTCGGAATAAGGATGGGTTCCTTCCATCGCGATCAGCAGCGCGTTCGTTGTCTTCACCGCATGACGTACAATGGACCTCCATTCAGGAGTGTCGAGGTCGACGATGATGAGCGCGACATTTGGGATTTGATCGAGATAGGAAAGAGTAGTCTGAAAACTCTGTGCTTGGAAAACTCGGTAACCATCGTAGCTCAACAACGCGGCGAGCGCCGCGCGGGCGAAGGGATGTCGGTCGGCGACGATAATGGTAAGATCCGCTGGATCGGATTCCGTTTTTACTTCATTACGCATTTACCCTCCACCAACAAGAGTTTATCGGGGCTAAGAGCAATCGGAATGCCGCGCATCGTGCACTAACCGCGAGACTTGGCAGTTTAAAAGGAACCGCTGGAAATTTAGCGCTTTACCGTGAAATTGTCCGAACTTGCCACACCGAAGGGCGGCGGAAGCAGATCGTCAAATTTGACAAAACCGAGCTAGTTCTTTTTCATTCATTGTTGGGTCGCACAGGTTTGTTCGGTGGCGTCGCCCGCTGGCGATGCTTGGAAAGCGTAAGGAACTGGCCCTCTCGTCGTCAGATCCGCCGAGAAGCTGTCAGACTGGACAGCTGCGGATTGCGCCAATCCGCTCGACAGGTGTCGGGTGCGAATAATAATAGGCGGAATACCACGGATGCGGCGTCAAATTCGAAAGATTCTTGATCGTCAGGTTAACCAGCGCCTCTTCCATCGCTTTCCCGTCGCGCAATGTGCGCGTGGCGAAATGGTCCGCTTCGTACTCATGCTTGCGCGACAGAACATTCATCAGGGGTGCAAGATAGAAGGTGGCTGGTCCCGATATCAAGCTGAATAAGACCAGCGCCGCATGATTCGACCGTTCCAAACCGAAGGCCGAAAACAGCGGCGCATAATTCAGCAGCAAACTCAGCAGGTATAGCCCGATCAAAAGAAAGAGCGTTTGCACAAGAAGCATCCGCACGATGTGCTTCATTTTGTAGTGGCCCATTTCATGCGCGAGCACCGCCAATCCCTGATCGATAGTCATTTGCTCGAGCAATGTATCGAACAGAACGATCCTCTTGGAACGACCCAAACCCGTGAAGTACGCATTCGAATGAGCCGAGCGTTTGGACCCGTCCATGGTATAAATGCCGCTGGTTTTGAAGCCGAGCTGCTTCGCCAACGCCAAAATTCGATCGCGCAACTCGCCAGCGGGAAGCGGCTCGAACTTATTGAACCAGGGCGCGATGAAAGTAGGGAATATGACAATCATCAAAAGCTGGAAAGCTAGAATAAAGCCAAAGGCCCAAATCCACCAATAAACCCCCATCGTATCCATCAGCCAGAGCACAACCCATAGAAACGGCACGCCGATCACCAGGCCCAGAATCAGAGCTTTGAGCTTGTCGACGATATAGAGACTTGCCGTCGTCTTATTGAACCCGAATTTCGCTTCGAGATAGAAGGTGGAGTAAATACTCGTCGGCAAGCTCGCCAGTGAAAATATCAACACGACCGCGAGACAGAATAAAATCCCTGCGCCGTAAACGCCTAACCAATAGTGCTGCGCAACCGCGTTAGCCGTTCGATCCAAGCTGCCAAGCACTCCGCTGAACAGAACGAAAAGCGTGACGCCTCGGCCGTAGGTTTCCGCCCAACGGCCGAAGAAGCCTCTCGCCAGCGTATATTGGACCGAGCGCTCATAGTCTTCGGCGCCGATTTTAGCGCGAAAGCAATCCGGGATTTTTTTCTCGGCCCAGCGCGCCTGGACATAGCGCAGATTCAATTCGTTCAGAATAAATTCGATGCAGAATTCGAATAGAAACAAGAACAGGAAAACCGCGATGATAAAGTTTTCCATTTGCGCGGATAGAATCTTCGAATGAACTGAAGAGTTCCGGCTCAGACCGGAGCCAGCGCGGGCGTGCTGTAGGAGAAGGTTAACTTGCCTTCTTCTTCATCGACCTCGACCTTGCCGCCCACTTGCAGCCTGCCGAATAGAATCTCATCGGCGAGAACCCGCTTGATTTCGTTTTGGATCAGTCGTGCCATCGGCCGGGCGCCGAAAGTCGGGTCATAGCCGCGTTCGGCAAACCAACGGCGTGCGCGTGGCGTGAGCTGCAGAAACACCTTGCGCTCGTTGAGCTGCTGGTCGAGCTCGATGATGAACTTATCCACCACGCGCTCGATGTTTTCCTGGCTGAGCGAATTGAAGGTGATCATGGCATCGAGCCGATTGCGAAATTCCGGGCTGAACATTTTTTCTATCGCTTCTTTGCCTTTGCCCATATTCGATTGAGCGCCGAAGCCGAGCGGTGAGCCGCTCATTTCCCGCGCCCCGGCATTGGTGGTCATGATCAACACAATATTCCGAAAGTCCGCCTTTTTCCCGTTATTGTCAGTGAGAGCCGCGTGATCCATCACCTGCAGTAAAATATTGAACAGGTCGGGATGTGCCTTCTCGATTTCATCGAGCAGCAAGACGGCGTAGGGATTTCGATTGATCGCGTCGGTCAGCAATCCGCCTTGATCGAAACCTACGTATCCCGGAGGCGCGCCGATGAGCCGCGAGACGGTATGTTTTTCCATGTATTCGCTCATATCGAAGCGCAGAAACTCGATCCCCATGGTCTTCGCGAGTTGCTTCGCCAGCTCAGTCTTGCCGACCCCGGTGGGTCCGGCAAAAAGAAAACAGCCGATCGGTTTTTCCGGATGGCCAAGACCGGAGCGGGAAAGCTTGATTGTGCTGGCTAGGGTGTCGATGGCCGAATCTTGGCCAAACACGACGAGCTTCAACTCTCGGTCGAGACTTTGCAGCTGTTCTTTATCGGAGCTCGACACGCTTCTCGGCGGAATCTTGGCAATCTTGGCAACGATATTCTCCACATCTTTCGGACTAATCGTTTTGCGCCGTTTTTCTTCCGGTTGGATCTTCACTGCCGCGCCGATTTCGTCGATGACGTCGATCGCCTTGTCCGGCAAGCGCCGGTCGTTGATGTGCTTGGCTGAGAGCTTCACGGCCGCACGGATCGCGCTATTGCTGTAGCGCACGCCGTGATGTTTTTCGTAGTGGGGTTTTAAACCTTGCAGGATTTTGACCGCGTCTTCCTGGCTCGGTTCCGGCACTTCGATTTTTTGAAAACGTCGCGCTAATGCCCGGTCGCGCTCAAAATAGCTCTTGTAATCATGATAAGTCGTCGAGCCGATGCATTTGAGCTCTCCGGAAGCCAACGCAGGCTTCAAAATATTTGACGCATCCATGGACCCGCCGCTGGTCGCGCCAGCGCCGACAATGGTGTGGATTTCATCGATAAAAAGGACCGAGTTGGCATGTTTTTTAAGTCCGTTGAGAACCCCCTTGAGCCGCGCCTCGAAATCACCGCGAAACTTCGTGCCCGCAAGCAGGGCTCCCATGTCAAGGGCGTAAATAACCGCGCTCTTGAGCGCATCAGGCACTTCGCCATGATGAATTTTCATTGCCAGACCCTCGGCGATGGCGGTCTTACCCACGCCGGGATCACCCACATAGATCGGATTATTCTTCCGCCGCCGACACAGCACGTGAATGGTCCGCTCGATCTCGTCATCTCTGCCGATGAGCGGATCGATTAAGCCCTGCGCCGCTTTATCAACCAAATTGACCGTGAACGCCTCCAGCGGCTTCACTCGGCGCGACGGTCGCTCCTCGCCGCTTTCCTCGTCATCCTCGGACTGGCTATCGGCTTCTTCCTCCGCGGCGATCTTAGACACGCCGTGCGAAACATAATTGACCAGATCGAACCGCGTGATGCCTTGTTCCTCGAGAAGATAAACGGCGTAAGAATCCGGCTCACGGTACATCGCGATCAGCAAATTACCGCCGTTGATCTCCTTTCGCTCAGCTGATTGGGCGTGGATCACCGCCCGTTGCAAAACACGGTGAAAGCTCAAAGTCTGCTGCGGGTCGCGGTCTCGTCCCTGCGGTAGCGTTTCCATCCGCGCAGCCATAAATTCTTCGAGAGCTTTATTCAGTTTTTCGATGTCGCCCCCACAGGCGACAATGGCTGCTTTACCGTCCTTGTCGCGCAGCAAGGCGTAGAGCAGGTGTTCCAAACTGACGTATTCATGCCTGCGCGCTTTGGCTTCTTTCAACGCAAAGTTGAGCGTGGCTTCGAGTTCTTTACTGATCATACTAAGCCTCTTCCATTGTGCATTTCAGCGGATACTCATGCTGACGCGCTAGGTTTTCAACTAGCGCGACCTTGGTTTCGGCGACTTCGTACGTGTAGACGCCGGCAACGCCGATGCCTTTCTTGTGCACGTGAAGCATGATCTGAACCGCCTCGGTCTGCTCCTTGTGAAAAACGTATTGCAGAACCTGCACAACGAACTCTTTGGTCGTGTAATCGTCGTTGTGGAGCAGGACTTTATAGAGAGGCGGCCGCTTGACCTTTTTTTTGGTCTCGGTGACCAGGCCGTGTTCAAATTCCGGATCTCTGCGGCTCATAGTGGACCCATTATCCTAACCGAGGTGAAACTAAATCTAACACGCTGTTACACCCGCTCGCAACGATCTGAAATGTGCAACGGCACATCGCGCGGATGATTAACTTGGCGACCGCCGAATGCTATAGTGATCTGGTCTGCGCCAGGTGAACCGCGCTCCTTGTGATCAATATTTTTGGAGGTGCCCAATGCTTTCCAATCGGGTGAGCGAGATCATGACCACTCAGCTGACCAAGGCTCCGGTCTCCGCCTCGATCTTTGACGTGATGCAAACCATGATCGCCGAGGACGTTGGGCGCATTATTGTCACCGACGACGAAGTGCCTGTGGGGATTTTTACCGAGAAAGATGTGGTGAAGCGCGTGATCAACGCCGGCCTCGACCCGAGAAAGGAGAGCATCAAAAAAGTGATGACCTCCCCGATTCGGGCGGTACGGGAGGAAACTCATATCATCGAGGCTTTTGGAAAAATGTATCGGGGCAAGTATCGCCATCTGCTCGTGCGTGGCCGGCGCGGCAAAATTATCGGCATTGTCTCCATGCGCCGCATTCTCAACTTGGCGGTCGAGCTCGGCCAGGGAATGGCCGAAACCAAAACTCTCGGCGAGATCGCCACCCCAGCGCTCGTGACGATTGATGAGACTGCCACGGTTCAGGCAGCGATCAAGAACCTGACCGATAAGAACGTCACGGCCGTGATCGTCACCGTCGCCGGTAAGCCCACGGGCATTTTCACGGAGCGCGATGTCCTGAAGCGAGTCGCTGCGCGCGAGCTCAACCCACGTGAGACTTCGCTCAAAGAAGTGATGACGATGCCGATCATTATGATGCCGGGCTCGACATTTGTTGGCGACGTTCTCGCCGAGATGTATCACCGCGACATCCGAAATATGCCGGTCAAAGATGACCAAGGTGAGCTTACCGGATTGGTTTCGATGCCGGAGATTCTTCAGTTTGCGCGGGCGTTTAACATTGATGAGCAGGTGCGCCGCAGCTGGAAAGAAGTCGCTGAATACCTCGATAACGAGGATCAATACACGCCCGGCTAGAAGCCGGTAATTTATTGTCTTTCAAGGCCTATGTGTTAGAATCCAAGGACCGCTCTCAAGACCAAGGAGGTCGTATTTTGGATACACCGTCGATAAACGATTTAAACATCTGCGTTGCCACCGAAAACGGTTCGGGCAGCGCGTCGTCGAACAATATCCTGTTCAAGGCGATTTTTAAGATGGGGATTCCCTGCTCGTCGAAAAACATGTTTCCTTCGAACATTCAGGGGCTACCCACCTGGTACCAGATCCGCGCCAACGCCGATGGTTATTTGAGCCGCAAGGATGTCATCGACGTCATGGTTATGTTCAATGATGCGACCGCCGGCAAAGACATTTACCGCGTGCGCGACGGTGGTTTGATTTTGTACGACGATTCCACGCCTTTGGCCGCAAACCTGAAACGCGATGGTGTTCAATACATCGGTTTTCCAGCCAACAAGTTGGTCGCTAAACTCGTGCCGGCCTCGCCATTGCGCGCCAAGCAGCGCAACATGGTTTATGTCGGCGCCCTGGCTTACCTGTTTGGCATCGATATGTCCGTGATCAAATCGGTGCTCGAAGACACCTTCGGCAAAAAACCGGCAGTCATTGAGTCCAACATGATCTGTATTGATGCCGGCTATCAGTACTGCAAAGAACAGAATTTTAAGCAGAACATCGCGCGGTTCGAGCCCATTCCCGATGGCAACAAGGGGAAAATCATCACTGAAGGCAACACCGCAGCCGCACTCGGCGCGATCTACGGGGGCGCCTCGGTCATTTGCTGGTATCCGATCACTCCTTCAAGCTCGCTGGCGGAGGCGATGGAATACTACCTACCGCGCCTACGCAAGACCAAAGATGGAAAGAAAGCCTACGCGATCGTACAGGCAGAAGACGAAATCGCTTCCGCGGGTATGGTCGTAGGCGCCGGCTGGGCCGGAGCGCGCGCGATGACATCGACCTCAGGCCCAGGGGTCTCGCTGATGAACGAAACCATCGGCTTGGCCTATTATGCCGAGATTCCTTCCGTTTTCTTTATTATCCAGCGTGGCGGACCGTCGACTGGGCTGCCGACACGCACCCAGCAATCCGATATTTCGCTCATGTACAACGCCTCGCACGGCGATACCCGCCACATTATTCTGATCCCTCACGACATGAATTCCTGCTTCGATTTTGCGCGTCAGAGCTTCAACTACGCCGATCGCTTCCAGACTCCGGTATTCGTTGCCATGGATCTCGACCTTGGTATGAATCTCTGGTCATCGGATCCGCTCAAGCTTAACCAGGAGCCCTTCGATTACGGCAAACGGCTGAGCGCCGAACAACTCGAAGAATGGACCAAAGCCGGAAAGAAATTTCGCCGCTACTTCGATCAAGACGGCGACGGTATTCCTTATCGAACCGTCCCGGGCAACCCACACCGCGTGGCATCCTACTTCACCCGCGGTTCCGGCCACGATGCCGACGCGCGCTACTCCGAAGACGAACACGACTACAAATATATTCTCGATCGTTTGCGCAAGAAGTTCGATACCGCGCGCAAATTCGTCCCCAAACCGATCGTCGAAAAAGAGCGGGGCGTCAAGACGGGAATCGTTTGCTACGGTTCGAGTTACGAGCCCGTACGCGAGGCGCGCGATCGATTAAAAGCCCGGGGGCTTAGAACGAATCACATGCTGATCCGCGCGCTCCCGCTAACCAGCGAAGTCCGCGATTTCTTTGCCGAGCACGACACGATTTATTTTGTAGAGCAAAACCGCGACGGTCAGATGGCGGCTATCCTCAAAGATGAGTGTCCCGAGCTAGGCACCAAGATCGTCAGCGTACTCATTTACAACGGCTTGCCGGCGACGCCGCTGGAAGTCGTCAACCAAATTTTCGCCGCGGCCCAGTCGGCAAAAACTGCATAAGGACAGGATTGGAAAAATGGCAGAAGCAAAGTTAAACCGTCTCAATTTAGCTGAAAAGGATTACGACGGCGCGGCATCGACGATGTGCCGGGGATGCGGTCACGACGCGATTTCCGCATCGGTGCAGCGCGCCTATTTCGAGAGCAGCATCGATCCGCGCAAGGTGGTCAAACTGAGCGGCATCGGCTGCTCGTCCAAAACTCCGGCCTATTTCTTGAGCCAATCTTTTGGTTTCAACGCCGTGCACGGCAGAATGTCGGCCGTCGCGACCGGCGCCAATTTGGCAAATCATATGTTGCTGCCGATCGGTGTTTCCGGCGACGGCGACACTTCGGCCATCGGACTCGGCAATTTTTGCCACATGATGCGCCGTAACGTCAACATCACTTACATTATCGAGAACAACGGCGTTTACGGCTTGACCAAAGGCCAGTTCTCAGCCACCGCGGATGTCGGCTCGGTGATGAAGGGTGGCAAAGTTAACGATATCCCAGCGATCGATTTGGCAGAGCTGGCGATCACGCTCGGAGCAACTTATGTGGCCCGAAGCTTTTCCGGAGACCGCAAACAGTTAACCCCGATGGTTCAGGGCGCGTTGTCGCACAAAGGCAGCGCGATTCTGGATGTGATCAGCCCCTGCGTCACTTTCAACAACCACGAGGGATCGACCAAGAGTTTAAAATATGTGAAAGGCCATTTGGATCCGATTCATGATCTCGATTTCATCCCGCCGTATGAGAACATCGAAGCGGATTACGATGAAGGCACGGATCACGAAGTGACCATGCACGACGGATCGCATATCATCCTGCACAAGCTCAGCAAAGACTACGATCCGACCAACAAGCTTCAGGCGGTCCAGGCGATTCACGCCGCCATTGCCGAAGGAAAGTTTTTGACCGGGTTGATTTATTACAATCCGAACAGAAAAGAATTTGCCGAAGAGTTAAATCTCTGCGACGTTCCGCTATCGGAGCTCAGCCAGGATGACCTGCAGCCACCGATCGACGCATTGGAAAGAATCAATGCCGATATGATGAAGTAGAATTTAGGATCGATCGACCTGAAGCAAAGGGGCCTGGCGGAGAAATCCGCCGGGCCCCTTTTGCTTTTGAACGATTTTCAGTCTTAGAGCCCGATCGCTTGCTTCGTGGGCACGTCCTTCCAGGCGTCTACGATCTCGCCGGAGGATGCCACTAGTCCGAAATGCCGCCGCATATTTTCCAACGTGCCAAGATGTAATTTCGCCTCGTACGCCGCGGAACAATCCTCGATCATGGTCACGTAGTAATCATACATGTAACCGTCCCGCGCGGTGGTTTCGACGCAGACGTTGGTAGCCACACCGCAGACAAGCACGCTCTGAATATTTCGCGCCTTCAGAACCGTGTTGAGATCGGTGTTGATAAAAGCGCTGTAGCGGTGCTTGATCACCACCCGCTCGCTCGGCAGCGGCGAGATCCCCTCATAAAATTCCGCGCCCCAGGTTCCTTCACGGCAGGTGCTCAGGCCGCCTTTTTGTGACGTCCGATAGATCCAGGAGGATGTATCGGTCCATTCGCTATGCGTGGTTCGGATGTAGACGATCGTGAGCCCCACGCGACGTGCTTCCTCGATCAAGCGGAGGAGATTCGGGACCATTGCCATCGCCGCGCCGACATCTTCGCCGCGTTTGGCTGCGCTGCCGTCGGGACTGACAAAGTCGTTTTGCACGTCAACGACAATAAGCGCCGCCTTCTTGGGATCACAGCGTTCTTTCAGAGTTCGCAAAACATCCATGACTTTTCCTTTAGGCCTCAGATTTAGGATAGAAGATGCAAAATGGCAATCGTCGATTCTCCATCTTCCTTTGTATCAATGATCATGTTTTCGTTGCAACCCACCATGACCCATGGCCATGATCTCGGCGCGCGTGACTCTCTCTCCGGCAAGCAGACGCGGCAGGAGCACGTCGAAAGCGGTAAACGGATCGTGCAACACACAGCCGGACA
>Ga0163162_10006167_pt1 | contig 11613 bp, 10 predicted proteins | sample S55metaG_FD_115310 | JGI IMG/M metagenome (GOLD analysis project Ga0163162, IMG submission 115310) | Switchgrass rhizosphere microbial communities from Kellogg Biological Station, Michigan, USA - S5-5 metaG | ecosystem: Host-associated > Plants > Roots > Rhizosphere > Soil | place: USA...
GTGCTGGCGGATCAGGTGGCAGAGCCGGTCGCGGACCTTGGGCCCGCCGTGGTTCCCGTTGTTTCCATTCTTTCCATTGACGGTCTGAGGCGGAAGCTTGTTCGCCTCCCGTGAGGATGGACTCGGTTCGGCGAACGAGCCGATTTCCTCGACCGAACAGATGCCGATGCCGTAGGCCTTGCGCAGGGCGCGGTTGACTGCCCGGGTTTCGGCCACACGCATTTCCGCGCCGTGGACTAGGGGAGAAACATTAGATGGATCGGCATCGCCGTAGCCAATGAAACCTCTGCATGTGCGCGATCGAAAGACGGTTGCCTCGAAGGCCCAACGCCGCAACAGTGGATCACAGAGGGGACCCGCCGGCTTTACATGAATCCCAGCACATCTCTTGCGGCGGGCCAAACTCAACAGACCTTGATGAGTGATATACCAACCATTGCCCAAGAGGATTAGATCGCCGGCGACGATCGAGAGACGGAATTCCAAAGAGTAGGTCTTGAGGTTTTGAATACAGTAGGGAGCAAGAGCTCCCCACCTTTTTCTTGCCATTCTCAGGTTCGCCGCGATGAGATCGTTGGAAGCACCAAGAGCGTGGGGTTTTGCGAAAAGGTACTTGTCGGGCATCTGGAAATCCTCTACTCGACGATAGCTTAGACGAAACTATTGTTAAACATACGTTAACATTTAGCATCCAACTTGTCAACGGTTGTTAAACATATGTGCCTTGGTTTTCGGATATATTGAGGCGGATGGCCAAGAGTTCATTCCTCGGAATCCGGATGAATCCGGAGCTAAAAAAACAGCTGCAGCAAATTGCACAACGAGAGGAACGGAGTATTTCGCAGGTTTGCGAAGTACTACTAAGAGGTGGCGTAGCCACATACCAAAAAGAAGGTGCCAAGTATCTTCAGCGCTTTCTTTCCGGACGCAAGGGCGAAATGGAGTAGTAGCAAGACTCGCTTCTTAGCGAAGGCAAATGGGCGTAGGCAAACCCCGAATACCAAGCCCGGAATCGGGTGGAAACCAACTTGGAAACCTTGCCCTATATCAACAGTGTCTTGCTAAGCAAGAGAATGCAATGAAGCAGGATGTGGGCAAGCTCAAACTGATTCTTGCAAAACAGTTCTTCTTTGGACGACCTTTCTTTGTGTCGCAGCCCGTAGTCGATGAACCCTCTGCAAAGCAGATAGATTTTGAAATCCGCACGCAGCTATGGGAAGCAGGCAAATATCGGGGCATCCTTGAAGTGTTACGGGCGCAGACCAAGCAGGAAGACCGCCTTTTCTTGCTTGCATGGTGGCTGAACCAGGAACAAGCCTGTGAGCCAGAGGAGATTATTGGAAGCAAGATGTTGCAGCAACTGGCGAAGAAGTCATTTGGTTTTATTTCAGCGAAAGATTTCCACCACGCTGGAGCGGTGAGGGCCTGGATCCCATATTTCGACAAGCTGATCCGCGATTCCCGTCTGATCAAAGACAGATCGAAACTTGTAAAGCAAGGTTATGACGAAAGTGCTGTCGTGGCGGTGTTTAAGAAGCGAAGCCCGATTGCCTCTGCTTGCGATTGGCTCGCCCCCCGCTTGGGTGTCGACAGCCCGACACTTGTAAATGCGTATTCCAGAATTTACGGACGTAAGTACGAGGAGTTCTGTAAACGGTTCCCCTCCCTTTGCTGCTAGATCGCATCGTCTTTCACAAATCTTACACACGCAAATTTTTGAGGTAATGTTGCTGGTTCTGCGCAAGGCTATCCCAGTAGTCGGGAACACGAAGGCTGTCGGACTGGGAGGATTTGGTGAGAGTCAAGAAATCGGTTACTGAAAAGGTTAGCGCCGCGAATCGAGAAAATGGCCGCAAAACCGCCGGGCCGCGGAACACGAATGCCGTGCGGCAAAACGCCGTGAAACACGGGCTTCTGGCCAAAAATCTGATCTTCGGAGACGATGACGAGAAGAATACGTTCAACATTCTGCTGCACGACCTCGACCACGAGCACTGCCCCTCCGGACCAACAGAGAGCGCATTAGTCGAGGAGGTCGCCATCTGCCTGTGGAAGTTGCAGACCGCGAACGTGTGGGAGATTCAGGAAATCGGCCATCGCCGTCAGGCCGCCAAAGCGATTCTCCGGGCAGTGACCGAAAACCATTGCGAGGAGCAGCTGTCGTTGTTTACGAGGGGGGACGGCACTCGGTCTGCCGCTCATCTCGGTTGGGATTGCCAAGAGCTGACGATACGCACCAGCGCGACAAATTCACATCAGGAGAACGAAGACTTCGCGGGAGAGACGATAGGCAAGGCGGGCCATGTTCAGATTGAAGCCAAGCTGACGAACTCTCTCGAGACGATCTTGCGTTATCAAGCGGCCCTGAAGCGGGACCTCTATCGGGCCATCGCAGCGCTCCGGGATATGAAGGAGCAACGCGGCGCCGGCGGGCCCGATCGCTGACCATGGTGTGTGCAGGCCACTTCCAGCATTTTTGCGCTTACTTGTTCCCGCGGTGAGTCTTTCTCGTCGGAATGGCAGATCTCCCGCCTTTAACTCGCTTCCGACAAATAAGTTCCAAGGCCGCGGGTGCAGGACGTAAGGTCGATGATGCGTAGGAAGGAGTGAGAATTACGGAGGTATTGGCATGAGTTTCTTCAGATCAGTCACTTCTCCAGAAGATTACAAAGACCATCGGAATCCTCTTGGAAAAGGTGCAAGCAACCATAGACGCACTAAATCTTCTCGGGATGAGCATTCCCAAGAACACCGGGTCTCGGGACACGGAGTCGATCACGAGCAGGTGGGACTTGAAGGTTTGTGGGCGGTACGTTGTCAGTTACTTAAGTTGTTTGGACGTATCGAGCGCCTGGGCGAGCCAATCGACAAAGCATTCGCCGGCCAGCCACTGGTCCCGAACTTATCTCCTCTCCATCCCACAAATCGACGACGGTTCGAGGCTTTTCTGCACGAGCAAAAGCAAGTCACCAACTTATTTGGGCGCGCGTTGGAATTATGGATGCTTACATGTCACCTAGAGCGGGTGACAACTGGATTTCACTAAAGCATTGAAAACATCAGACCGAAGAGAGTAGGCGGCGAAGTAGTTACCGCAAAATTGAATCGAACGGTCTATTCAGCCTGGAGATCGGCGGGTGATTTTGCGAAACGAACCCACTAACCACGTTTGTTTGCAACACGTGGACTCTAGGTCCGCCGGGGGAATCGCCCGACCGCCTCGGCCCAAGCCGTCGCACTCATTGAACCTTCCAGGCCCGACCGTGTGGGTCACGCAATCAGCGCCAAGAAGGAGGTTATCGACGAAACAGGTCTTCCGCAATTTGCTTTCTAATGTGGGACTTCTAGAATGTGAGGTCAGCACACCGAGTCGGCTCGATGCGGGTTATACGGTCGAGAGTGCAATGGCAGTAAGCCAAAATCAAGCGCGCCGAGGCGAGATCTTAAATGCCTGATCCTCTTTATTTGAGTGTTTGGTTTTCCACGTTTGAAGTGGACGACATGCTGCCCCATGCTTTGTCTGTGATGCGTCAGTTTTCATTTTCTGTGGCGCAGCCTGGGATCACATATCTGGCGCTTCATCCGGTTTCATGGAATGAACCTACCATTCTTGAACGTCGTTTCAGGCCGGGGGTTTCACCGGAAGAAGCCGTGCTCATCGCATCCGATTTGCTGCATGAAGACTACGCTTACCGGTTTGAAGGCTTTTGGGATTTATGGGTTCTGGATGAGAAGGGTGAGTGGACCCTGCGGCCGTCGCCGGTGCAGTTCCTCGTCCACGGCGTCGAATTTGATGACGGCGTGTACCAGCAGGAGGGCCATATTCAGGTGGACCTTGGTCTGGATACCCCGTTTCTCCAGGAAGATGTGCCTTTGACTATCGAGGCGGGAGCGCGAGTAAAAGCCAACGTGCAAAAACTTGTGGAGTTCACCAGCAAGGTGGAAAAGAATTCGGGTGCCGATGCCCGGCTACTATGGTCTGAGTCTGAGCAGAACTTCGCGCAGAAATTGATCGCGCGACTGCAAAGAGTTCAGTGATGTTCCGTTTTCTTTAGACCACGGACGACACAGAGGGTCTGAGAAACTTGCCCTCTGTGCTTCCCGCGATATCCAATCTACTTCGTTCTTCCGCCCTCGACTTTCAACTTATCGGCTGCTGCGGCTTGAGCTGCCGCCAGGCGTGCCGTGAGGACACGGAAGGGCGAGCAGGAAACGTAGTTGAGTCCTACTTTGTGGCAGAACTCTACCGATGACGGTTCGCCGCCGTGCTCTCCGCAGATTCCGACTTTCAGGCCAGGGCGAGTCTTCCGTCCTCGCTCAGTCGCAATCTTTACCAGTTGGCCGACTCCCTCCTGGTCGAGAACGGCGAACGGATCCTGTTTCAGGATGCCTTCCTCGAGATATGTCGGCAGCACTTTGTTGATGTCGTCGCGAGAGAAACCGAAAGTGGTCTGGGTGAGGTCATTGGTTCCGAAGGAAAAGAACTGGGCTTCTTTCGCAATCTCATCGGCGACTAGCGCTGCTCGCGGCAGTTCGATCATGGTACCTACCAGGTAGTCCACCTTCTTTTCTTTCTCTTTGAAAACTTCCTGCGCGACGCGGTGGACGATGGCAGCCTGGTTCGCCATTTCTTTCAATGTGGCGGTGAGCGGAATCATTACTTCGGGATGGACCTTCACACCATCCTTGGCCACGGCGACCGCAGCTTCGAAGATGGCGCGGGCCTGCATCTCGGTAATTTCCGGATAGGTGATTCCCAATCGGCAGCCGCGATGTCCGAGCATGGGATTGAATTCGTGCAACTCCTCCACCCGGCGCAGCAGAGTTTTGAGTCCCTTGAGCTTGGGAGACTTTGGCTTGGTTGCTTCAAGTACTGCAATCTCGACCATGAGGTCTTCACGCCGCGGCAGGAATTCGTGCAGTGGCGGATCGAGAGTACGGATCGTCACCGGGAAACCGTCCATGGCGCGGAACACGCCGACGAAATCCGCACGTTGTAACGGCAGCAATTTCTTGAGCGCGGCGCGACGATCTTTCTCTGTGTTGGCGAGAATCATGGCGCGCATGTGAGGCAGCTTCTTCTCGCCGAAGAACATGTGCTCGGTGCGGCAGAGACCGATGCCCTCGGCGCCGAAAGCACGCGCCTGGATTGCATCGCGCGGGATGTCTGCATTGGCGCGCACACCTAGCTTGCGGAACGGTTCAGCCCAGGCCATGAGCTTCATCAGTTCCGGATCGTCTGGCTTCGCGGCCATGGTGCCGAGTTTGCTTTTAATTACGCGTCCAGTGGTGCCGTCGAGCGAAATCCAGTCGCCGCCTTTGAACACCTGTCCTTTTACCCGCATCTCGCGGGCTTTTTCGTCAACTTCGATATCGCCCGCGCCGGCCACGCAGCACTTGCCCATGCCTCGCGTAACGACCGCCGCGTGACTGGTCATGCCACCGCGTGATGTCAGAATTCCAGCCGCGACTTCCATGCCGTGAATGTCTTCCGGAGTAGTTTCCGCGCGCACGAGAATCACGGGATGCTTGGTCGCGCCATGCCCGGCTTTTTCTACTGCTTCATCGGCAGTGAAAACAATCTGTCCGACGGCCGCGCCCGGCGATGCTGGAAGTCCTGTGGCCAGCACATCGATCTTGGCGCTTTTCTCGTCGAGACGCGGCAGCAGGAACTCATATAGCTGATTCGGATCCACACGGAAGATTGCTTCTTCCTTCGTGATCAGCCCTTCGTCCACCATCTGGAGCGCAACGCGCACGGCTGCCGGCCCGGTGCGCTTGCCGTTGCGGGTCTGCAGCATGTAGAGCTTGCCTTCCTGGATAGTGAATTCGAAATCCTGCATGTCTTTGTAATGTTTTTCCAGACGTGAAGTAATCTCGCGCAACTGGTCGTAGACCGCAGGCATAACTTTCTGCAATTCGAGAATCGGGACCGGAGTGCGAATGCCGGCGACGACGTCTTCGCCCTGCGCATTCATCAAGAACTCGCCGTAGAATTCTTTCGCCCCGGTCGCGGGATTACGAGTAAAACCGACGCCGGTGCCACTGGTATCGCCGAGATTGCCGAAGACCATAGCCTGCACGTTGACGGCGGTGCCCAGCATGTCGTCGATGTTGTTAATGCGGCGGTAGTGCTTGGCGCGGTCGTTCTGCCAGGACCGAAACACTGCGTCTCGCGCCATGGCGAGTTGGTCGTGCGGATCCTGGGGAAAGTCGCGCTTGGTGTGCTTCTTGACGACCTTCTTATACTCCTCGATCACTTCCTTCAGCGCCTTGACGTCAAGGTCGGTATCGAGTTTGGCTTTCTTGCTTTTCTTCTTGGCGTCGAACACTTCTTCAAAAGCGTGTTTAGGAATTTCGAGCACGACGCTGCCGAACATCTGGATGAGGCGGCGATACGAATCAGCGGCGAAGCGGGGATTGTTGCTGCGTTTCGCCAGGGCCTCGACGCTTTGATCGTTGAGACCGAGATTAAGAATCGTGTCCATCATGCCGGGCATGGAAAACTTCGCACCCGAGCGCACGCTCACCAACAGAGGGTTCTCGCCCTTGCCGAGCTTCTGACCTTGCAGATCCTCCAACTGCTTGAGCGCAGCATCCATCTGGCGCTCGACTTCCGCTGATACGCCGTTAGTGCGCATGTATTCCCGACAGGCCTCGGTCTGGATGGTGAAGCCTGGAGGCACGGGCAGTGCGGCATTCGTCATCTCGGCCAGGCCGGCGCCTTTACCGCCGAGGTCGTCCTTCATCTTGCCGTTGCCGTCCGCTTTGCCGCCGCCAAAAGAGAAGACATACTTGGTGGCAGATTTCTTTTCAGTGTTCGCAATGCCGGTTTCGGGGAGAGTTTGCGTCGCCATCATGGGTGAACGTCCTTTATGTTTTGGAAGATTCTTTGGATTCTTTGCCTTCGGTCACGATTTCAGAGAAATCGGCGATGGTGGAAAATTCTTTTAACAGCGTTTGCAGGAGCGCCAATCGGTTCGCCCGAATGCGCTCATCTTCGACCATGACCATCACTTTGTCGAAAAATGCATTTACTGGCTCTTTTGCGGTCGAGAGCACGAGCAAAGCTTGCTGATATTCCCTGTTCTTCCGGTGCGCTTCAACTCTTGGCGCGGAAGTCTGCACATAGTCAGCGAGGGCTTTTTCTTCCTTGGAAGAATCAGGCAACGGCTGAAAACTTGCGGAAGGCTCGATGCCAGCTTCTTTTGCCTGCTTCAGAATGTTACGCATACGCTTGCAAGCCGCCGCGATGGCTTGGAATTCAGGCAGATGCAAAACACCCTTTAGCGCCTGCGCTCGCGCCACTGCATCCACTACCTCATCCGAGTCTGCCGACAGCACCGCTTTGACGAGATCGTAGCTGAAGCCAAGAGCATCGCGTAGATAGAACTCCAGCCGTTCACGAAGAAACAGTTTTACTGCGGCGCTGTAGTCGACGCTAGAGGCAAACTTTGCCTCGGCAGCACAGCCTCGATACGCCTCGCGCGAGTCCTTGAACAAATGCCTGAGACTGATGGGCAATTTATGTTCAGCAATCGTTTTGACGATTCCGTTAGCCTGACGGCGCAAGGCGAAAGGATCTTTCGATCCTGTCGGCTGCAATCCTAGCGCGAACATACCAGCAATGCTGTCGGCCTTGTCCACGACGGAGAGTACGGCCCCTTCGACGGTCCGTGGAACTGAATCTTCCATCGACTCCGGCTTGTAGTGGTCGTAAATCGCAGTGGCGACGGCTTCGCGGGCATCCGCCTTCATGTCGGGATCGAGTTCCTGAACCCTGGCATACAAACCGCCCACAATTCCCTGCAACTCGGTGAACTCCTTCACCAACTCGGTTGTAAGGTCAGCTTTGGATAGAAGTGCTGCTTTGTGAACCACGCCGGGACGAACTGCAACGCCGCCCTTCCGAATGTTCTCGCATAGCCAACTACAGACTCGCTGCACTCGAAGCAGTTTGTCGAAGTAGCTGCCCAGATCTTTCTGGAAGGTGACGTTCTTCAGCCATGCTGTCCGCTCGCGCAGCGGGTGCTTCTGGTCAGTCTGCCAGAAGAAACGCGCGTCGTTGAAGCGCGCGCGCAACACGCGCTCATGGCCATGCCGGATGATGCCCTCGGGATCGCCGTCCGTATTCAAAACCGCCAGAAAATGCGGCGAGAGGCTGCCGCGAGAATCCTCAACCGCGAAGTATTTCTGATGGTCGCGCATCACTGTAACCAGGACTTCCTCTGGCAGTTCGAGAAATTCAGGATCGAAGCCACCCAGAATTGCCGAAGGCCATTCCGTCAGATTGACTACCGTGTCGACAAGCGACTTGTCTTCGCGCCAACGTGCGCCGGGAATGGTGCGGGTCGCGGCATCCAGAGTTTTGCGAATCTGCTTTTCTCTCTGCTCGCGGCTGATGACCCTGGCGCTTTCCAATGCCTCTATATAAGGAGTACCTGCCCGTGAAATGGTGACAGGGCCGTCGGCAAGAATCCGGTGACCACGCGACTGCTTTCCGGCGCGAACTCCATCAAATTCCAGCGGAATGACCGCGTCGTCGATCATGGCCACCAGCCAGCGCACCGGACGCACGAAGCGCTCACTCGGCTTGCGCCAGTACATATTCTTGGGCCAGTAGATCGCGGCGATCTCTTTGGGCAAGGCTTCAGCCAGAATGTCGGCGGCGGAGCGTCCTTTTTTGGTGACCTTCGCGGTCAAGTACTCGCCTTTGGAAGTCGTGGTGCGTTGCAATTGGGAAACGTCCACGCCGTTCTTTTTTGCGAATGCCTGCGCCGCCGGAGTGGGCTGCCCATCCCTGAAAGCAATCGCGACCGAGGGGCCGGTCTGTTCCTCGACGACGTCAGGGTGAGAGGCTGGAATATTCGCTGCCAGTACAGACAAGCGGCGCGGCGTGTCGAGGTAAGTCAACGCGCCGGCGGGCAAAAGTCGCTCGCGGTCGAGAAGTTTTTGCACGCGCTCGCGAAGCGCCAGAGACGCAGCGTCGATCATCCGTGCCGGAATCTCTTCGCAACCGATTTCGAGTAAAAAATCTGGCATGAACCCTTCGAAGTCCAAACAACTAGGCGATCGTCGGCACAACTTCCTTCTTCTTTACTTTCTTGTGACCACTGGTTCTTGCTCTGTTTCGGCCGGCGGCTCTGCGCGCTGCTGATCCACATACGCCTTCGCAATGCCGACCGCCAGTGCTCGTACTCGCGCAATCACGCCTACGCGCTCCGTCACCGAGATCGCGCCGCGGGCATCCAGAATGTTGAACAGATGCGAGCACTTCAGGCAGAGATCGTAAGCGCCTAGCAACGGAAATCGTTTCTTGTCGCGCCGGACGCCATCGTTCTTTTCTTTGGTGAGGGCCGCATATTTCTCCAACAGCGCCTTGCACTCTCCCTCGCACAATTCGAAATGCTTCCAGGCCTTTTCTACGTCGGCAAATTCGAAGTTGTAGACGGAAAATTGCAGCTCATCAGCCAGGCGAACGTCACCGTAGGTAGTGACTCGTCCACTATCAGGATCGCGAGCCCACACAATGTCGTAAATCGAATTCACATCCTGCAGAAATGCCGCGATGCGCTCCAGGCCATACGTAAGTTCAGCTGAAATTGGATCGAGGTCGACGCCACCACACTGCTGAAAGTATGTGAACTGCGTAATTTCGAGTCCGTCCAGCATGACCTGCCAGCCGATGCCCCACGCGCCGAGAGTCGGCGACTCCCAGTTGTCCTCTTCAAACTTGATGTCGTGCTGGCGTAAGTCAATCCCCATCGCGCCTAGCGATTCCAGATACAGTTCCTGCACATTTTCCGGTGGCGGCTTCAGGATGACTTGCAGCTGCATGTGCTTAAACAGGCGATTGGGATTTTCTCCGTAACGCCCATCCGCCGGACGGCGCGAAGGCTGCACGTACGCAACCTTGTAGGGTTGCGGGCCCAGCACGCGAAGAAAAGTTTCCGGCGCCATCGTTCCCGCACCCACTTCGACATCATACGGTTGCTGCAGGACGCAACCACGCTCCGCCCAAAAGCTCTGCAGACGCAGGATGAGTTCCTGGAATGTGAGCGGATTGTGTTTGGAACGAGACATGGTTTCTGTTCGCGATTCGCAGTTCTGATTAGTTCTTAGTTCTCAGTTTCTGGTTCTCGTTTCTCAGCGGAGGCCTAAGCGCTGATCTTCTCCAGCATTCCTGCAGTGATCAGCTTCTTCTCGATGTGGCGTTGCAGAATCTGAATCAGAAGTTTTCTGAGATCACTTCCCTGCTTCTTGGGCCATGCGACTCCGGCAAAATGTTCCAGAGGAGCGCGGAACATTTGTGCCGCCAGAGTTCGCGATTCTGGAGATATTTCCGACGACGCCAGACGCTTGTCGTCGACGCACATCAATCCGTCAGTTAACGCGTGATAAAAAGCCCGGCTGCCGTTCAGCGATCGTCCGCAAACCATACACTCGCCCAGGTCTGGCAGATAACCCATCAAGCGAGTCATCCACAGTTCGAAGTAAGTCACCGGCATCCAGACTTCGGGCCCGCGCAATCCTGCAATCACTGAAAGAGCTAACCGGAACGCTGCATCATTCACTTCGCGGTCCGGCAGCAATTCGTCGAGCAACTCGGCTACGTGCGCCAAAGCCACCGCCCGTGGATAGCCCACTTCGGTTGCCATCGGCGACTCCAGCACTTCGCAGGAATCGAGTCGAGACAACTCTTGACGCTCGCGGTCTTCGTAAAACGCCCGAACGTAAGTCAGCGGCTCGAGTGCTCCGCCAAACCGGCGCTTCGATTTCTTGGCTGAGCGCGCCACGCCGCGAACTTTCCCTTCGGCTCGCGTGAACAGTGTGACCAGCAGATCGGCCTCGCGCAAAGGATACGTGCGCAGGACAATCGCTTCCGACTCCTTCAGTGCCATGGAAGCCCAGCAGGTTAACGGTTGATTGTAATGGAGTGGAGGTGAGATGGAAAGTGAAGCAGCTGTTAGCTCTTAGCTTTTAGCCATTAGCGTCGATTTCCACCTCGCGACACAGGACCTGCTTAAGAGGATTCGAGCCAAAAGCTAAAGGCCAAGAGCTCAGAGTTTATTCTTATCGTCCGAAATACTTCGCGTTCCGCTCCGTGAACGAGGCCCACTTTTCCGGGAGATCGTCGAGCGCGAAGATGGCCGACACTGGGCACACAGGCACGCACGCGCCGCAGTCGATGCACTCTACTGGATCGATGTACAGCATCTCTTCTTCTGCGTGCGCTGGAGAATCCTTCTTGGGATGAATGCAGTCCACCGGACAGGCGTCTACGCAGGCGGTGTCCTTGGTCCCGATGCACGGTTCTGCGATCACGTATGTCATTGTTCTCGTCTCCCTAGTCTACCGAGCTGTACTGGACTGGTTATATTAGCAAGAATGCGAGCTTTGGGTACAAATTTTGAAGGGATTCCTTTGCGCTCTTTGCGGATTTCCTTGGCGAACTTTGCGGTAAAGCGTTTGACTTTTCGAACCAAAATCCTGAACCGCGAGTTCGCCAAGGAAGTCCGCAAATAGCGCAAAGGAATCCCTTCAAAATTTGTACCCAAAGCTCGCATTCTTGCTAATATAACCAGTCCGGTACAGCTCGGTAGACTAGGGAGA
>Ga0163162_10006168_pt1 | contig 11613 bp, 6 predicted proteins | sample S55metaG_FD_115310 | JGI IMG/M metagenome (GOLD analysis project Ga0163162, IMG submission 115310) | Switchgrass rhizosphere microbial communities from Kellogg Biological Station, Michigan, USA - S5-5 metaG | ecosystem: Host-associated > Plants > Roots > Rhizosphere > Soil | place: USA: Michigan...
AGATAAAGGCGGTTTAGTTTATCGTGAAACCGATCATAGCCCAGTTCATTTTGAATCCATAGTAAAATCAAAATGGCACTTGCCATACCGATGGCCAATCCCGAAATATTAATAGCCGAAAATGATTTGTTCCGAAGGATGTTCCTGAAGGCTGTTTTGAAAAAATTTCTGATCATGATTTGAAAATTAAAAGTCTTTGCTTCTTTGCGTGCAAACTATTATTCAGATCGAAGGCTGCTCACCGGATTCGCCAGTGCCGCTTTGATGGCCTGGAAACCCACCGTACAAAATGCAATCACAACTGCCAGCAAACCCGCGCCAATAAAAATCCAGATACTCACCGTTATCCGGTAGGCAAAATCCTGCAGCCACTTGTTCATCAAAAGCCAGGCGATGGGAGAGGCAATCAACACCGAAACCAGTACCAGCTTGATGAAATCTTTCGACAACAACATCACCAGCCCTTGCGCTGAGGCGCCCAACACTTTTCTGATGCCCAATTCCTTTCGGCGTCGCTCGGCCGTAAATGTGGCCAATCCAAACAATCCCAAACAGCCTACGAAAATGGCAATGCCGGTAAAAATCCAAAGCAGGGTTTTCAATTTGTCTTCCGATTTGTACATCTGGTCGAAATTCTCATCCAGGAAATTGAATTCCAGCGGGAATTCCGGACTGTATACAGACCACACTTTCTTTACCTGCGAAATGGTATTTTCAATGCCACTGGTTTTTATTTTGACAGCCACTTTCCAGGCAGCCGACGGGTAAATTTGCAGCACTGTCGGTTCCATTTTATCATAAAGACTCTTATAATTGAAGTCCTTCACTACGCCAACAACGTTTCCCTCTTTCAGTGAATCGCGATTGTTTCCATCCCACGGATGCCAGTAAAGGGGCTGACCAATGGCTTTCTCCGGAGTGCCAAATCCCATGGTCTTTACAGCGGTTTCATTGATCAGGAAAGCATGGTCCTGGTCAGTCTTCATTTCCTTTGAAAAATCCCTGCCTGCGACCAGCTGAAGCCCCAACGTTTTTACATAGTCGAAATCAACCATCAGTTGTGTAGCCGACAGCGTTACCTTTTCGCCATTCCTTCTGTAAATCACTTCATCTCCTGCAACTGCATCTCCCGGAAATCCATAGCCGATCGTTGCTGATGAAACACCAGGTTGTTGCAACAAGGCTTGTTTAAAAGATTCGGCACTGTGAAACATGGAATCACTTCGCATGGGAAAGAACATGATCTGCTCTTTGTTAAAGCCCAGGTCTTTATTGTGGAGATAGTCAACCTGTTTGTAAACAATCACCGCGCTAATAATTAATAAGATGCTGATCGTAAACTGGCTCACCACCAGTCCGTGCCTTAGCCAGGGCGTTTTACCGCCCTCTGCACCTGCGGCCGAGCTTTTTAAAACCTTGACGGGCTTGAAAGCCGACATAACCAGTGCCGGATAAATGCCGGCAATCATGCCCACCAACACGGTTGTGCCTGCCAAAATCAGCAGCGTTGAAGGTTTCGCGAATATGCCCGCACTTAATGTTTTATTTGTGAATTGGTTGAGCCATGGAATCAATGTGGCTGATAATATCGTGGCCAGTAGAATGCACAAGACGAGCATCACCACGGTCTCACCCATGAATTGCAAAATCAATTGTTTTCGTTGGGCACCGATGGTTCTTCTTACACCCACCTCGCGCGCCCGTTGTGTGGCTTTTGCTGTTGCGAGGTTTACAAAATTAAAGCAGGCAATGAGCAGGATGAACGCCGCAATAATTGTAAGGGCGCGAACATAGGTGATGTTACCACGCCCCGGCAAATCAAATTTGAAGTTTGAAGAGCCCAGGTGAATGTCACGCAGCGGTTGGAATATCGGTGTATAGGTGGAATGCGGATCATTGTTGGATGCGGCTGACCTTTGTTTCGCGACCTGTTGAAACTGCGTTTGAAGTGCGGCTACATTGGTGCCGGGTTTAACTTTCACATAATTGTAAAATTGCTGCCATCCCCAACTTTGCATTCTTTCGGCCGGCAACTGTGCAGCCGAAAGCGGAATGATATAATGAAAGGAAAGATGGAACTTCGGATCTCTTTCGAAAACGCCGGTAACTTTAAGCGGATGCTTGTCTTTTTGCAAGGTTTTTCCCACTGGATTCTCCCTGCCGAACAAACGGTTTGCCAAATCGGTAGAAATGATAATGGAGGAGGCGTCATCGAGTGCCTTCACCGGCGTGCCGAACTTGAAGGAGAGGGGGAAGACATCGAGGAATGTAGAGTCAACGAGATAGCCACTTTCCTCATACAATTGGTTTTCGCCATTCTCAAATAATGTTTTGAAAACGGGCAACATCATCACGCGCGCCGTTTGTTCAACCTGCGGAAATTCATTTTTCAGGGTGGTGGCCACCATGGGTGGAGTTACAGCTCTTTCCTCTGTACCATTGTTGTCGGTGTGAACATTGTAAATCCTGAACACACGGTCGCCATTGGGTATTTCGCGATCGAACTGGTGCTCATCCCAAACAAACAATCCGATCAACAGGCAAGCCGTCAATCCAAGGGTAAGGCCAGCCAGGTTGATCAGGGTAAACCCCTTGTGCCGGCTCATATTTCTGAAAACAATCTTGAAAAAATGGTTAAGCATATGGATTGCTTTTTTGGATACGAGATATTAGATACTTGATACTGGATGCTGGATACCTGCCTCCGCTTCGCTTCGGCAGGCAAGCTGGATCTGATATTGGATATAACCTATCAACTCTCACTTACTCCCCTCTCCTTTGGAGAGGGGCCGGGGGAGAGGTTCTACTCCGACCTCAGGCTTTTCACCGGGTTCATCAGCGCCGCCTTGATGGCCTGGAAACTAACCGTTATCAATGCAATCAAAACGGCAAGCAACCCTGCCAATAAGAAAATCCATGGACTCATGTTGATGCGATAGGCAAAATCCTGCAACCACCTGTTTACGGCAAACCATGCGAGCGGCCAGGCAATCAGCGTTGCGATGATCACGTACTTTAAAAAATCGCGCGATAGCATCGTTACGATACCCTGCACAGAAGCACCCAGCACTTTTCTAATACCCACCTCTTTTACTCTGCGCTCTGCCGAATAAGAGGCCAATCCAAAAAGTCCCAAACAGGAAATGATCACAGCCAAACATGCCAACACGCCTACGATGGTACTTACCTGCTGATCGGCACGATACACTTCTTTGAAATGCTCATCCAGGAATTGATATTCCAATGGTTGGTCGGGAAAATTCTTCTTCCAGGTCGATTCTACAAAGGCTATCGATTCTTTTGCTTTTGCGCCATTGATACGAACCGACATGTCGCCCAATCCAAAGTCTTTGTTGTGATACAGAAACAGTGTTTCTATCCGGTGATGGAGCGAGTTGAAATTGAAATCCTTTGCAATACCAATGATGGTTCCTGCTGAATCAAATCCGAATGTTCTTCCCAGCAAACTATTGAGTGACGCCTTTGGATTTTCCTTCAGCAACTCTTTCGCCATGGTTTCGTTGATGATGTATTCTTTTCCGTCGTTTTTGCCATCATTAGAAAAATCTCTTCCGTAGGCAATTGGAATTTTGTAGGTACGCAAATAGTCGGGATCTACAATCAGGCGGGTGCCGGTGAGATCGCGGCGCGGACCGTCTCCTATAAACAGGATGCCGGATTGATCGAGGTGGCTGCCCAATTGATCCTGGGCGGCTGTAACGCCTGATATCAGTGAGTTTTGAAGGAGATCCTGTTTAAGAATATCGTATTTTTTAAATGTAATTCGGTTAAGGGAAAGCGTTAGTATCTGGTCTTTGTTGAAGCCGGGATCTTTGCTTTCCATAAAGTTCAGCTGCCTGACGGCGAATAAGGTGGCAACGATTAAGAAAATAGCACTGCTGAATTGCGCAACCACCAACACATTTCTCAACAATGATTTGTTGCGGCCCGTTTGAATGGCACCCTTCAACACCTTGACGGGCTGGAAGGCCGATAAATAAGCGGCGGGGTAAAGTCCGGATACGATGCCAATAAAGAAAGCTGCTGCTATGAGCAAGATAAGGGCATAAGGACTGGTGAATAAGGGAAAGCTAAGAGACCGTTCGCTGAGTTGATTAACGAATGGAAGCGCGAGATAGGTGAGGCCAATGGCAAGGACCAGTGCCAATAGCGAAATAATCACCGATTCACTGAGAAACTGCACACTCAACTGCCAACGATGCGCACCAATGGATTTTCGTACGCCTACTTCGCGGGCACGTTCTGCTGAACGCGCCGTTGACAAATTCATAAAATTGATGCAGGCAGTAATCAAAACGATAATGGCAATGGTGAAAAAGATATTGGTGTATTTTTCGTCGAATGACTGATAATTCACATCATCCAGACCGATATCTGTTGCACTTGCATGAATTTTTTTAAGGGGCATCAGGAATAACTCATAGAATTTGTAGTTATCGCCGTTCATATGGCGTTTCAGGTAATCGGGAAATTTTTTCTCCAGAGAAGCCTGCATCGTATTGGGCGACAGCTCCAAATACGTGTAAAGCCAATTTCCACCCCAGTTATTCATATTGCCAGGTCCTGCAACCGTACTAAATGAAGCCAGGCCTTCGAATTGTAACTGGGAATTTTTGGGTGGATCCTTCATCACGCCGGTCACCAGCAAGGAAGTGGTGTCGCCGGAATAATGAATCACAGATTTACCAATGGGATCGGTTGACCCGAATATTTTCTTCGCGCCTGTTTCGGTTAAAACCAGGCTATTGGCTTTCATCAGGGCCGTCTGCTTGTCTCCCTTTAGCAACGGGAAATCGAAGAGTTGAAAAAAGGTAGAATCCACCATATTGAGATTCGCCAGGTAAACCCGATTCTCGCCATAGGTAGCCTGAAACCGGCCCTGGGGCCGAATTCTGCAGAAATTCAGGATCTCGGGAAAATCCTGTTTAAGGGTGGGACCCATTGGGTACATTGACAGGGCCACTTTCTGCGACGAGAGCATGCCCTCAAATTTCTGCACCTCGTTGAGACGATAGATATTCTTCTTATGGATGCTGTCGAAACTCTTCTCGTAGAAAACGAAAAGCAGGATGGTAATACAGGCGGCAATGCCCACCGCCAGTCCGAGTATATTAATAGTGGAATAGACCTTGTTCTTCCACAAATTGCGCCAGGCGGTTTTCAAATAGTTCTTCAGCATACTACTTTTTTGATTGGCCAATAATCGTAGACAGGTAGAAATTGCGGAATAGGCAGAAGATTCACCATGCCGGTACTAAGAAGGTGCCAACTAGATATATGGTTGGTAATAAATATGTTACATTAAAATTCTGCCTAAAACTGTTCGGTAACGTTACAGTTAATGTCCGGTATTGAACGAAATATTTCGTAGATGAAATGCATTTGTTGAAGGAGTTGATTCCTGAACCCTTAACTTTGAACCCGTTTAACCTTGTCCTGCCATTTTATCCAGGAACTTAAATGAATCGCTTTAATGCCTGAATTGAAACAGCGACAATTCCTTGAGTTTGAAAAGCCCATCAAGGAACTTTATGAGCAGATTGAGCAGCTTTCGCACATGGCGGAGAAGAATCCCAAAGTGGATTATTCCGCTTCTATCAAGCAATTGGAGAGTTCCATCCTTGAGAAGCGGAAGGAGCTGACCCAGCATTTGTCGAGCTGGCAAAAGGTGCAAATGAGCCGTCATCCCGACCGGCCCTATACACTTTCCTATATTAAAAGAATGTGTGAGAATTTCGTTGAAATGCACGGCGACCGGAACGTGCGCGACGATAAGGCCATGGTGGGCGGTTTTGCCCAGCTGGAAGGAGAGACTGTGATGATCATTGGCCAGCAAAAGGGCGTAAACACCAAGATGCGGCAGTTACGCAATTTTGGTATGGCGAACCCGGAAGGCTATCGCAAGGCCCTTCGGCTGATGAAGCTGGCTGAAAAATTCAACAAGCCTGTCATTACCCTGATCGATACACCCGGTGCCTATCCCGGACTGGAAGCAGAAGAGCGCGGCCAGGGGGAAGCCATTGCACGGAACATCTATGAAATGATTCGGTTACGCGTTCCCGTTATATGCGTCATCATCGGCGAAGGCGCCAGCGGTGGGGCATTGGGAATTGGTGTGGGAGACCGCGTGTTCATGATGGAAAATACCTGGTACACGGTAATCTCACCCGAAAGTTGCAGCTCCATCCTGTGGCGTAGTTGGGAAATGAAGGAGAAGGCCGCAGAAGAACTGAAACTGACACCCGACTACATGCTCAAATTCGGACTGGTAGATGGCATTATACCCGAGCCCATCGGGGGATCGCATTGGGATTACGACCAGGCCGCATCCATATTAAAAGCTTTTTTATTGCCGGTGATCAAAGAATTGAAAGCCATCCCACCTGAACAACGAGTGGAACAAAGAATTGAAAAATTCGGCAAGATGGGATTTTGGGATGAAGTGGATGAAGAAGACTAGCAACCACATTCTCCCCGATTACCAAAAACTAACCTGTAGTCATGTCATTATTAAAACAATTGAGAGGTGTGGGCGTCGCTCTCGTAACGCCCTTTCAGCAAAATACGGATGTGGATTACGACGCGCTGGCCGGCGTCATTGATTTTGTAATTGAAGGCAGCGTGGATTATGTGGTAACCCTCGGAACCACCGCAGAAACGCCCACCCTGACCAAAGAAGAAAAAAAGGCCGTTATCAGTTTCACTTACGAAAAGGTAAACAACCGCGTGCCCGTTGTGGTGGGTATGGGTGGAAACAATACGCAGGAACTGATCCACGAACTCGAAACTTTCCCGCTCGACAAATGCGTGGCAGTACTCAGCGCCAGTCCCTATTACAATAAGCCCTCCCAGCAAGGGTTGTATGAACATTACAAGGCGATCGCCGAAGCATCGCCCAAACCCGTTATTCTTTACAATGTTCCCGGAAGAACGGGACGCAACGTAAATGCATCTACGATTTTGCGCCTTGCAAAAGATGTTGAAAATATCATCGGCATCAAAGAAGCCGGGGGCGATTTTGCACAATGCATGCAGGTGTTGCGCGACAAGCCCGGTAATTTCCTGGTGGTGAGTGGCGACGACGCGTTGGCATTACCACAAATTGCATGCGGCATGGAAGGGATCATCAGCGTTGCAGCAAATGCCTTTCCGCAGCAATTCTGTTCTATGGTGGATGCCTGCCTCGACGGCGACTTTCATCTTGCCAAAACAATCAATGACAGTCTGATTGACGCCTACGAATTTATGTTCACCGAAAACAACCCGGCGGGCGTAAAAGCCATTATGGCGGAAATGGGGCTGTTGAAAAACTACACAAGGCTACCTGTGGTGCCATTGGATGGAGAATGGCTGCAACGCGCGAAGAAGTTTGTGAAGAAGTAATTTATTTATGTCCTCGCTGAGTCATATTTAGTTAAGGTTGATCAGTTGATCGGTGGAATGCTACAGATCAACTGATCAACTCAGATTCAGCGGAGATGAAAAGTAGCCTTCGCGTGAAATCTCACACCCGATACGTCACTCCTTCCAACGCCAATTCGGAATTGGCAAATACCCTTTCTGCTTCGATCTGGAATTCATCTAATTCTTCATACTTGCTACTGAAATGGCCAATCAGCAATCTACCCACGCCGGCTTTTAAGGCAATGGTGGCCGCTTCTTTTGCGGTGCTGTGAAAACGCAGTCTTGCCCTTTCCCGCAAATCATCCAGGTAGGTCGATTCATGATATAGCAGATTCACGCCCTTTACTCTTTCAATGATGTTTTCTTCGTATTTGGTATCGGCGCAAAACGCATAACTGCGCGCTTGTCCGCCCGGTCGCGCAACCCAGTCATTCAAAATAACATTTCCGTCCCGGTCAATATAATCTTCCCCGGTTTTTAGCCTGCTGTAGAAATTGCTGGGAATGGCGAATTCCTTTAATTTTTCCGGGATCAGTTTCCTCAGTTTTTCTTTTTCCCGGAATAAAAATCCCCAGCATGCGATCCGATGGGTAACCGGGAAGCAATCCACGGTGTATTTTTTTTCTTCCATGATCCGGCCTTCAGCAGTCAGGGGATGAAAGTGTAAGTGATAGGTGAGTTCTGTATTCGCGGCCTGGAATTGAAGATGCAGGATCTCCATCAGGGGAGGGGAAGCATACAGATGCAGATCGTCTTTTCTGCCGTTTAGGCTATAGCTATTCAGCAATCCGGCCAGGCCGAAATAATGGTCGCCGTGCAGGTGCGAAATAAAAATATGGTGAATTTTACTGCGGCGGATCTTATAACGCGTCATTTGCATTTGCGTGGCTTCCCCGCAATCCACCAGCATCAAATGCTCGTCGTAGGTCACCACCTGTGCGGTAGGGTGCCTGTCATGCATAGGCAGCGCAGAATTATTTCCCAGGATGGTTACAGCAAACATGATTTTCGATTCTCTGTCTTATGTTTAGAGTTTCATGTTTCAAGATTCAAGTTTCAAGATGCCGATTGGCCTTCTTTAAACCTGAATCTTGAAACCTGAAACTCTAACCCTTTTATTCTTCTCCAAACATTTCTCTTTCTATCTCTTCCATTTGCACAATATCCCATGCCTCAGATTCAGTTGGTGTTACATTCATCAGCTCCAGGATGCCTTCTTTTTCCAGGAACGCTTCTACCTCCGGTTTTAGCTCGCAAATCACAAAAGATTGATTGTTTTCATAAGCCTTTTGCTGCAGGGTCAGGATCGCTTCAGCCGGTTTTAATTGAATTTCATTTATTTCCGTGCAGCGTAATACCATGTTTTTAACGTCTTTTTGTGTAAGAACCTCCAACGATTGTATCAATTCTTCTGTCATATTAGCATATAACACCGGTTCCTGTATGGTTATGACATGGAATTTCTCCTTGGTATCGATTTTGACATGCATATAGATAAGTTTGGAACCGGGCAAACATTTTGAAGCGAAGTTGGCACCGTGAAATAAAAACCAACTAACCAACGTTTTGTTAAAACCATCCGTTCGTCCGACAGGGATCGTATTTAGTCATGGATTTCCACCGTTTCCCTCCGGGCACCCTTATCAGGCCTAGTTATTAACAGTTCGCTTCATCGTGTGCATATCCCGTTAGCCAGGACTTAAAGTCAAAAATATTCGTTATTATTGTATTGATTCAAAATAAATTACACTAAATGGATAATAATTTCTCAGCCCAAGTAAAGGAAATCATATCCTTCAGTCGCGAGGAAGCTTTGCGCCTGGGAAATGATTTTATCGGTACGGAGCACCTGCTTTTGGGTTTGATAAGAGAAGGAGAGAATACGGCGGTTAAAATCCTGAAAACACTGAATGTTGACCTTTATGAATTACGCAAGGAAGTAGAAATGGCGGTGAAAGACAAAACAGGAAAGAATATCGCTAATATTAACAGTTTACCTCTCACCAAACAGGCTGAAAAAGTGATCCGGGTAACGGTTTTGGAAGCCAAGGCGCTGAAGAGCCCAACCGTTGAAACGGAACACCTCATGTTATCGATTCTTAAAAACAAAGAAAACATTGCCACACAAATTCTTAACCAGTTTGATGTGGATTATGATCTGTTCAGAAACGAATTAGGTATGGTAAAAAGCAACGACACACGCAGCGAGTACACCGATGACCCCGATGACGACTTCGATGAAGAAAAAAGGGGTTATCAGCAGAAGTCCAAAGCCCAGGGTGGAAACAGCAAAAGCAAAACACCTGTGTTGGACAATTTCGGCAGGGATATCACCAAGCTGGCTGAAACCGGCGCGCTGGATCCCATTGTAGGTCGTGAAGAAGAAATTGAAAGGGTATCGCAGATCCTTAGCCGAAGAAAAAAGAACAATCCAATTTTGATTGGCGAACCCGGTGTGGGTAAAACCGCCATCGTGGAAGGCCTGGCCCTCCGCATCGTGCAAAGAAAAGTATCTCGCGTATTGTTCGACAAGCGCGTGATCTCCCTTGACCTTGCCGCACTGGTGGCTGGTACCAAATACCGTGGCCAGTTCGAAGAACGCATGAAAGCGATTATGAATGAGTTGGAAAAGAACCGCGACGTGATCCTGTTCATCGACGAAATCCACACCATCGTGGGTGCCGGCGGTGCCAGCGGATCGCTCGATGCTTCCAACATTTTCAAACCAGCGCTCGCCAGGGGCGAACTGCAGTGCATTGGTGCTTCTACACTCGATGAATACAGAATGTATATTGAGAAAGACGGTGCACTCGATCGTCGCTTCCAGAAAGTGATGGTAGATCCCCCCAGTGTGGAAGAAACAATTCAGATTCTTACCAACATCAAGTCAAAATACGAAGACTACCACAACGTCACTTACTCCGATGACGCCATTGACGCCTGCGTGAAGCTGAGTGACCGCTACATGACGGACAGGTTGCTGCCCGACAAAGCGATTGACGTGTTGGATGAAGTGGGTGCCCGTGTTCACCTCAAGAACATCAATGTACCCAAGGCCATCCTCGATCTGGAAAAACAAATTGAAGATATTAAGCTCGAGAAGAACAAGGTGGTGAAGAGCCAGCGCTTTGAAGAAGCGGCATCGCTTCGCGACAATGAAAAGCGCCTGCAGGAAGAGCTGGAAAGGGCCAAAAATGATTGGGAAGAAGAAAGCAAGAACAAACGCTATCCCATTGACGAAGAAGCCATCGCGGAAGTGGTGAGCATGATGACCGGCATTCCTGTAAAAAGGATGGTGCAGGCTGAAACAGAGAAGCTCCGTCGCATGGCGGAAGACCTGAAGGGTGCGGTAGTTGGACAGGAAGACGCCATTTCAAAAGTGGTGAAAGCCATCCAGCGTAACAGGGTGGGATTGAAAGATCCTAAGAAGCCCATCGGCACATTCATCTTCCTGGGTCCCACCGGTGTGGGTAAAACGGAACTGGCGCGTGCGCTTGCCCGTTATATGTTCGACTCGGATGATGCGCTGGTTCGCATCGACATGAGTGAATACATGGAGAAATTTACCGTAAGCCGCCTCATTGGCGCGCCTCCCGGATATGTGGGATATGAAGAAGGTGGTCAGCTGACGGAAAAAGTAAGGCGCAAACCTTATTCCGTGATCCTGCTTGATGAAATCGAAAAAGCCCATCCGGATATCTACAACATTTTGTTGCAGGTGCTGGACGACGGTCAGTTAACCGATGGATTGGGTCGCAAGGTGGATTTCAAAAACACTTTGATCATCATGACCTCTAACATCGGAGCCCGCCAGCTGAAAGATTTTGGCGAAGGCGTAGGTTTCCAAACTGCCACCAGGCAGCAGAATTCAGATGAGAATAACAAGGCCGTTATTGAGAAGGCACTGAAACGCACTTTCAGTCCGGAATTCCTGAACAGGATCGACGATGTGATCATCTTCAACCAATTGAACCGTGAACACATCTTCCAAATCATCGACATCCTGATGAATGGCGTGTTGAAACGTTTGAACAACCTGGGATTCACCCTGGAGTTGACAGACGAGGCCAAGAATTTCATCGCCGACAAGGGTTACGACCAGCAATTTGGTGCCCGTCCATTGCACAGGGCCATCCAGAAATGGCTGGAAGACCCACTCGCCGAAGAGATCCTGAATATGAACATCAA
>Ga0163162_10006169_pt1 | contig 11612 bp, 5 predicted proteins | sample S55metaG_FD_115310 | JGI IMG/M metagenome (GOLD analysis project Ga0163162, IMG submission 115310) | Switchgrass rhizosphere microbial communities from Kellogg Biological Station, Michigan, USA - S5-5 metaG | ecosystem: Host-associated > Plants > Roots > Rhizosphere > Soil | place: USA: Michigan...
AACTACGTGGCTGACGAGATGGTCCAGATCTACGGCGGCTATGGTTATGTGGCGGATTATCCCGCTGAGCGCGCTTATCGCGATTCGCGCCTCAACCGCATAGCTGAAGGCACTAATGAGATCAATCGCCTGATAATTTCAAGCGGGCTAATTAAATCCGCGCTCCGCGAATGCCTGCCTTTCGCCGAAGACGCGCGCCCGCGCAGCTATGAACGAACACTCTTGCAGAAGGCAAAAGAGGCGGCACTGACCAGCCTAAGGGTGGCAGCGCATATGAATAAACTGGCATTGCCGGAACAGCAGGCGATTATGATGGCAATTGCAGACATCGTCATCGATACCTACGCGATGGAGAGCGCTATCCTGCGTACGCAAAAAGCCGGCGCTCCGTCGTCTTATGTAGATATGACACAGGTATTCTGCGCTGACGCCATCCAACGAATCGAAGTAACTCTGAAGAACATAGTTTCAGCAGTAGACGGAGGCGGCCCGCTTGCAGTGCGCCAGCGCATTGCCAGGGCTATTCAGTCCTGAGGGCACGAACAGAGAAGGCCGATAAACTCATGTCGAAATCTCTCTACATAATCAACCCTCGCATGGATTTCCCGAGTCTCTACACGGTCGACGCCCTGGCGTCTCAAGGTCTCCAAGTCCAACACTACGGGGATCTCTCCATAACGACACTCGCCGGGTTAGTCCCGCCCGAGTTTTCCGTAACGTTATGTGAAGAATCAGTTTCGTGCGTGGACCTCGATACGCCTTGTGACTTTATCCTGCTTACGGGCAAAGCAGGTCAGAACTACCGCATGTTGCGCCTGGCGCGTCAATTTCGTAAGCGCGGCAAAGTAGTAATCATGGGCGGACCGTTTGTGAGTATGAATCCGGACTTTTTGCGGCCCTATTGTGACGTGCTCGTTCGTGGCGAGTTAGAGAATATCGCCCGGGAACTCTTCTCCGACCTCAACCGTTCGACGTGGAAAGACGAGTACGTCGGCGATAAACCAGATTTGGCAAACACCGTAGTTCCGCGTTGGGATCTTTATCCGAACGACAGAACGATAATGGCAGCGGTCCAAACCTCGCGCGGCTGTCCATTCCAATGCGAGTTTTGCGACGTGATAGTTTTCCTTGGTAGGAAACAACGTCATAAGCCGATCTCTTTAGTCCATCGTGAACTGGATTGTGTTTACAAACACGGTTACCGGCATGTTTTCTTCGCCGACGACAACCTGACAGTTTATAGAACGCATGCGAAGGAATTGGCTGTCGCAGTTCGCGAGTGGAACGAGCGCCGGTCCGCGGGCAAGGTGAAGTTCACCACGCAGGTGTCTATCGACTCAGCCAGAGACGATGAACTACTGGAGCTATGGTCGCGTGCCGGGCTGACGTATAGTTTTGTCGGCATCGAAACGCCAAACGAAGCCAGTCTTCGTGAAACTAAGAAAAAGCAGAACGTGGGAGTCGACCTCGTTGCGCAGATCGAGAAAATGCTGGCCCATGGCATTGGTGTGCTGGCGGGAATGATCGTCGGTTTTGATTCCGATGGTCTCGACATTTTCGAACGGCAGTATGAGTTCGCAATGGCTTCTCCAGTTCCGATCTTTGCTCTCAACACGCTTATTGCGCCGCATGGAACGCCACTCTTCGAGCGGCTCAATAAGCAGGGCCGACTACAGTTGGATGCGGGGGTTGGATTTACCCTAGGCCGAACGAATATTGTCCTGGCGCAAATGTCGAACGAGGAACTCGAACTTGGATTCAAGTGGTTGGTAAACAAACTTTACGAACCCAAAGCATTTGAGCACCGGCTGTTGCGCTTTATTGACAAGCTGGAGCCTGTGCCTGGGGTAGATACTTCCGCCTCTGATTTGCAGCCACGCGTCGACGCTCTCATTCTTGCCGGCATTCGTGAAATGGGAAGCGCTGAAGCCGCAATGATAGGTAAGGTCTGTTCAAAGATCGAGAACAACCCGCGCGCTTCGCACGTCACGATGGAGTGGCTACGCCTTTATCAACAAGTTCGCTTCATGTATAAGCAGGGCGGGATCTGGGATCCCGACTTTGCGAAAGCCGAGCTGCCATTTCAAAGCTCCAGCATGAGTGCAGTCTAGGCGTCCTGATGGAGAAGGAGTTGGTTGAGGCAAACACGTGAAATTTTCTATGTCTCTATATCTTGTCCGAAGCAGAGGATATAGTCCGAGTTATCTTCTAGGTCAAAATCTCTGCAACCGTAAGGCGCGTCTTCAATCTCGCAAGTGATCTTAACGCAACGTGAGCGCAGTTGATATGCCGGTTCAGAAGTTCTGCTCGATCGAAGAAATGAACAAAGCGCCCCTCCCTGAGTCACGAGAACCGCACTTCGAGCGCTTCCTGCGACACTGTGCCCGCTGGTGGGCTATCGCCCCAAAGAAGTATCCACGTGGTGTCTTCAAGTTCCGCACCATTGAAGAAGCCCAGAGGGCTCGCGAACAATACTCAGCCTGACCTATTCACGACACGGCGGTTCGCGCAAACGCAATTGAAAGAGGCGCATGTTTGAGGGGCGTGTGAGGCAACTCGTGGGGGGTTCGAGTCACCCCTTCGGCACCAATTCCAAATTTTAACCGTTACAAACAAAGAGCTTAGCGGAAGCACGAAAAGATTGTGTCTCAACTAAGGCTCAAAATTTCCGACTTTTTTTGTAATTGTCTTTGGTAGTCCTCGTTCATCAGACCCGACAAGTTTGCTCTATAGCAGCGTCATCGCCTGTGAACAGCGCGAGGCCATCTCAGGAGGGAGTGGCGTTGACGTGGCGTTGACGTGTCTAGCTAAAATGCGGCCCAAGCCATGGTGGAGATATACAGAGAAACTTCAAGCGTCTTGTGAGCGCTCGACTTCATCACCCACCGGCGTCGTTCCTGCCCGTAATTGAGTTTGGCGACGTTGCCGCGTTGCGACAGGCTAGCGCTATTGCGTTATCGTAAGTGGGCGTCGTGGCTCGTACGAATTCTTCAAGTTTGCAAAGTCGGAGGGAGCTAATATAATTCTTTGCCGAACCGTGTAGATTTCTCCGGTTCTAAGTCGCCTTGTCCCATAACTTCATGCCTTGGCGATGTTGTGCGCCATTGGAAATACTCCGCTAACGTGCAGATCCTGTAACTTCTATTCGCGCGCTCGAACTCGACTTGAAACGCATGCCCACATTTCAGGTGCGATCTTGATGGTCAAGGTTTGGTGAAGATACAGAAGTCGAAGCTGCGGAAATGTGAGAGATTTTGGCCGGTGCTTTGAGAGCGCTGCGATTCGATAAACAAGACCAGAGTCTCACGAGACCGACAAATATGGTTCGGATCATGGTGATGGAGGAACTCTACGTATCGAGATTTTGAGCGAATCTAGTGGTGGATGATGCCTAAGAAAGCTCGTCCCCATCACTTGCGTGATCTAGCGTCTGCTTGCGCGAACAACCTTCAAAAAAATTGCACCACGGCTCGCCGTAAAAAAAAGCACTCATGGACCAAGCCCAACTCGACTGGATAACTGACTTCATCTGGAACATTGCCGACGATGTTCTCCGCGACGTCTATGTGCGTGGCAAATATCGCGACGTCATCCTGCCGATGACTGTTCTACGCCGATTGGATGCGGTGCTGGAGCCGACGAAGCAGGCCGTGCTCGAAATGAAGACCGATTTGGATAAAGAGCAGGTCACTAACCAGGATGATGCACTTCGTGCCGCATCTGGTCAGGCGTTCTATAACACCTCACCCTTCCTGATGCGCGATCTCAAGTCCCGCAAGACTCAACAAACGCTGAAGGACGATTTTATCGCCTACCTGGACGGCTTTTCACCGAATGTGCAGGACATTCTCAAAAACTTCGAGTTTCGAAACCAGATTCCGAAGTTAATCGAGTCCGATGGATTGGGTCAGCTCATTGAGAAGTTCCTCGACAAGGATATCAACCTGAGCCCCCGCCGCGTTGGCGATCTGCCCGGTCTGGACAATCATTCGATGGGCACCGTCTTCGAGAGCCTGGTGCGCATGTTTAATGAAGAAAACAACGAGGAAGCCGGGCAGCATTGGACACCACGCGATGCCGTCAAGCTTATGGCTAGCCTCATGTTTCTGCCGGTGGCCGAACAGATCGAATCCGGCACTTATCTACTCTATGACTGTGCGTGCGGCACGGGCGGCATGTTGACAGTCGCGGAAGAAACCCTCCAGAAGATAGCGAAAGATCACGGCAAGCAGGTCGCCACCCACTTATACGGGCAGGAGATTAATGCTGAGACCTACGCGATCTGCAAGGCTGACCTCCTGCTGAAACTCGAAGGGGATAGCGACGCTGCTGACAACATTATCGGTGGTCCCGCGTTTTCCACGTTATCGAATGATCAGTTCCGGTCCCGCACCTTTGACTTCATGCTTGCTAATCCGCCTTACGGCAAAAGTTGGAAGAGCGACCTCGAGCGGATGAGCGGAGAAGGTTCGAAGAAGGATGTCAAGGATCCGCGCTTCGTGATCGAGCACGCTGGTGATTCCGAATACTCCCTTATCACCCGCAGCAGCGATGGGCAGATGCTTTTCCTTGCCAACATGCTCAGCAAGATGAAGCATGACACTCCACTTGGTAGCCGCATCGCCGAGGTGCACAACGGATCATCCCTTTTCACTGGCGATGCTGGGCAAGGCGAGAGCAACATCCGACGCTGGATCATTGAGAGCGACTGGTTGGAGGCTATTGTCGCGTTGCCGCTAAACATGTTCTACAACACCAACATCGCTACCTACGTATGGGTGCTATCTAACCGAAAGAAGGGCACGAAACGCGAGGGCAAGGTGCAACTGATTGATGCTACGCAGTGGTTCAGGCCGCTGCGCAAGAATATGGGAAAAAAGAATTGCGAGCTCGGTGCGGAGGACATCGCGCGCATCTGCGACACATTTCTCGCTTTTGAGGATACTCCCCAGTCGAAAATCTTGCCGAACGAAGCATACGGTTATTGGAAAGTTAAGGTGGAGCGCCCCCTACGTCTCCACAGTCAGTTTATTCCTTTACGCATTGAAGCGCTGCGCTACGCATCAGGAGACGAAGCCATCCGGGCGGCTCTCTACGCGGAACTTGGTGAATCCCTCTTTGAAAACCGCGCCTCCGTCTGGCCACAACTTGAGAAACTAGTCAACGCTTGGGGCGACGAGGACGAAGAGGACGATGAAGGCCAAGGCGACACGCCGAAAAAGAGCCTTTCGGACAAGAAGAAAAAAAAGCTACTCAGCGAAGCGACGTGGAAGCGCGACGCTATGCTTCTCAATGTCGCCAACAAGCTGCGTAAAGTTGTGGGCGAGGACCTCTTCAAGGACCACAACGTCTTCCGAAAAGACGTCGAAGACGCGCTTAAGAATCTTGACCTTCAACCCAGCGCCTCCGAACTCAAGATTATCATCAACGCTGTAAGTTGGCGCGTCGAGGACGCACCGCGCGTCATCAAGAAGATTCACAAGCTCGGTAAGGCACAGCCGGACTCGCTGCGAGGCTTGTTCGAGGCGGAGATCGACGGCAAGATCTGTGTCGTCGAGTACGAACCCGACAGTGAACTCCGCGACTTCGAACAGATCTCACTGCTGGAAGAAGGCGGCATCGAAGCGTTCATCCGCCGCGAAGTCCTGCCATACACGCCCGATGCCTGGATCGTCGAAGCCGACACCAAGATCGGCTACGAAGTCAGCTTCACACGCCACTTTTATCAGCCACCTCAGCTTCGCACCCTCGCTGAGATCAGCGCCGACATTCTCGCATTAGAACGAACAACCGAAGACCTACTTAGCGAAATCACCAAAGGAGCCCCGGTATGATCGAGGGACTTAAGCCTTACGCAGATTACAAGGAGGCTGGGCTGTATTGGCTCGCTACGGTTCCGAAGCATTGGGACATGGTTCCCAATCGCGCCCTTATGCAATGCCGACAACAGGTGGTTGGGTCGCACGCTTCCAACTTCACGCTGCTCTCCTTGACTCTTCGCGGCGTCATCGCCCGCGACATGGTGAACCCGAAAGGCAAGTTTCCCGCTCAGTTCAATGCCTACCAAGTCGTCAAGCCAAACGACTTGGTGTTCTGCCTCTTCGACATTGATGAGACACCACGCGCAGTTGGGCTCTCAAGCATTGGAGGCATGATAACGGGGGCCTACGATATTTTTAGTCCAACAAACCTCGTCAATTCGCGCTTCCTCTATTATTACTATCTCTTCGTCGACGAGGGAAAACTGATGAAGCCCCTTTACAGAGGCCTTCGGAAGACGATTCAGCGTGGAGTCTTTGCGAGTCTCAAAACACCGCTTCCTCCGCCCGATGAACAAGCTGCGATCGTGCGGTTTCTGGACCACGCAAACCGCAAGATCGGGCGGGTTATTCGCGCCAAGAGAAACCTGATTCGGCTGCTATACGAGCAGAAACAGGCCATCATCCACAGCGCCGTCACACGGGGTTCCGACGCTGACGTCGCGTTTAAGCCCTCAGTCACGCCTTGGCTAGTTGAAGCTCCATCCAATTGGACATGGATGCCTATAAAGCGGCTCTTATCCCGCATGGATTATGGGACATCGCAGAAGAGCACGGCGAACGGGAGTATACGAATTCTCACAATGGGCAACATTCAGAACGGCGAGGTCGTTGTTCCCCGAAGTGGTGGCGTAGATTATCTGCCCCACACTCTCTTACTTGAGCATCATGACCTGCTGTTTACGCGCACGAACGGTAATCCTAACTTGGTCGGTAAAGTCGGAATATTTCGAGGCGAAGTTTCCGATAGAATTTCCTTCGCATCGTATCTGGTGCGCTTGCGAGTGAAACAACTATACGACCCAGAGTGGCTTCACCTAGTGCTGAACAGTGCATCGTTTTGGCCGTTTGCGCGCAGTCACGCACTCGTCAACTTACAGACAAATCTGAACTCAACTCGATACGGTCAATTTGCCGTGCCTGTGCCGCCATTGGTTGATCAAAAGGAGATCGTCAAGTTGGTGCGCAAAGAATCGAAACCGCTCATAACCGCAATCACCCGCACGGAGCGAGAAATCGCACTGATGCAGGAATACCACACGCGTCTCACTGCCGACATCGTGACGGGTAAACTAGACGTGCGTGAAGCCGCAGCCAGGCTGACGGACTTACCAGCGAATATCGCGGATGAGTCGTTGGCCGATGAGGCGTTCGAACAAGAAATCGAAAACGAGGCAGTCGTATGAGTCATCGACCTAAAATCCCTCGTGACGTTGAACTTGAGTTGCTTTTCGAATGCCGCTACCGCTGCGCTTGCGATTGTGAACCAGTTTCGTTGGAGAAGGCCCACATCATTCCGTGGTGCGAAACAAAAGATCATAGCTTTGCCAATCTCATCGTTCTCTGCTCGAATTGCCATACGCGATCACACGCGGATAAGTGGCCTGAGTCGCAGCTTCGGAAATTCAAACAGAACCCCTGCGCATTAGAACGTGATCGCATGCCGCCGATGTCACCGGAGCAAAGGGTGATGATCGACATGATCCTTGCTCGCGAACCGAACGCCCTAAATGACAGGCAGAGGCAGCAGTTGGTCTATCGTCTTGCTGCCGTCGTTGATATTCAGGTGGAGGCAATGCGACTCGTGGATCTTGCCCCCAGCTCCAGTTCTTTGGTTCGATTGGAAATGCCGCGTATCGCCGCCGAACGTCTGATCGAAGCTTTCCAGGCTGAAGATCCCCGCCTTATTTCATTCCTCGACGAGTTCGCTTTTCCAAGCGAAGAAGTACAACGTGCTGAATTAGTGCGGAGGTCCGAACCACTAAACGACGCCCTCGCCGTCTCAACTTCGGTAAATGCTTCAGTTTCATTTGGACCAGAAGGTGGAATCAAACTGATTGAGACGGCTCGGCCCACGCCTGCAGAACGGCCGCCGGTGACGAACGTCAAGGAAGAAGGACTCGAGTCGCTGATCGTCAATGCAATGACGAACTTCGGATGGTTGAGTGGCGCGAGCACAGACTATGATCGGGAATGCGCGATCGACTTGAAACAGTTAATGGCCTTTCTGGAAGCAACGCAGGAAGCTGTGGCTGCCGAGCTTCAACTTCGCATTGATGGGCCAGTGCGACGAAAGTTCTTGGCCCAGTTACAAGGAGAGATCTCCCGGCGAGGCACCATCGACGTGATGCGAAAAGGCGTTAACCACGGGAAATACCATGTGGATTTGTTTTATGGAACTCCTTCGCAAGAGAACGTTGACGCGGTGACGCGACACGCCGCAAATCGGTTCAGTATTACGCGCCAACTTCATTACAGCAGGGAACAAACGAAGCGGGCTCTCGATCTCGCGCTCTTTATTAACGGCCTGCCGGTAGCGACCTTCGAACTGAAGAACAGCTTGACGAAACAGACGGCGGAGGATGCCGTAGAACAATACAAACGAGACAGAGATCCGCGAGAGACTTTGTTCGCTTTCGGTCGCTGCGTCGTCCACTTCGCGATGGATGATCATGAGGTGTTGATGTGCACGGAGCTGAAAGGATCGAAGGGCATGGCGAAGGATTCATGGTTCCTGCCATTCAACCAGGGCTGGAACCAGGGCGCTGGGAATCCGGTCAATCCCTACGGGATCATGACGGATTACCTCTGGCGGCGAATCCTGACGCCGGGAGGCTTTACTGAGATCCTCGAGAATTACGCCCAGATCGTGGAGGTGAAAGACGATAAGACTGGCAGGAAGAAGCGAGTGCAGATTTTCCCTCGCTACCATCAGCTCGCCGTCGTGCGCAAACTCCTTGCTGATGCTGCGTGGTTCGGTGCGGGTAAGCGCTATCTCATACAACACTCGGCGGGCAGCGGAAAGTCGAATTCCATCGCCTGGTTGGCCCACCAGTTAATTGACCTGAGGAAGAGTGGGAAGTATGTCTTTGACTCGATCATAGTTATCACCGACCGGCGCATCCTCGACAAACAGATTCGCGAGACGATCCGGGGTTTTGCTCAAGTCTCCTCAATCATCGGCGCGGTGAAGGAGGGTAAAGACGTCTCCAAAACAGCGCAACTCTCGAAGTTTCTTAAGGAAGGGAAGAAGATCATCACTGCGACGGTGCAAACATTTCCCTTCGTCCTGGATAGCATCGGCGAGGAACATCGAGGGAAGAAGTTTGCGATCATCATTGACGAGGCGCATTCCAGCCAGGGTGGGCGTACCGCTGCCGCCATGAGCATGGCGCTTTCCGAAAGCGGTGCGGAACAGGAAGAGGAAACGACCGAGGACAAGATCAACCGCATCATCGAATCACGGAAGCTGTTACCGAATGCCAGTTACTTCGCCTTCACTGCGACCCCGAAGAACAAGACGCTGGAGATGTTCGGCATCCCGTACCGCGACGGGGATGAGATTAAGCATCGCCCTTTCCACAGCTACTCGATGAAGCAGGCGATTCAGGAGGGCTTTATCCTCGACGTGTTGAAGAGTTATACGCCGGTGGCCAGTTACTACCGGCTGGCAAAAACGGTTGAAGGGGATCCCGAGTATGACGTGAAGAAGGCGCGCAAGAAGCTTCGGCTCTATGTTGAGAGTCATAGTAAGGCGATACGCGACAAGGCAGAAATAATGGTGGACCACTTTCTCGAACAGGTGATCGCCCAAAACAAGATCGGCGGCAAGGCCCGGGCGATGGTGGTGACGGGTAGCATCCAACGAGCGATCGAGTATTTCTTCGCCTTCACTGACTACCTCACCGACATCAAAAGTCCCTACAAGCCCATTGTCGCCTTTTCGGGCGAGCCGATATACAGAGGTGAAAAAGTCAGCGAAGCGAAGCTCAACGGTTTTCCCGGCAACAGCATTGCCGAGCGAATTCAGGAGGACCCTTATCGCTTTCTCATCTGCGCGGAAAAGTTTCAGACCGGGTACGACGAACCACTGCTGCACACGATGTATGTGGACAAGGTGCTGAGTGGCATTAAAGCAGTGCAGACGCTCTCGCGTCTGAATCGTGCACATCCGAAGAAGTACGATGTTTTCGTACTCGATTTTCAGAACGATACCGAGACAATAGAGAAGGCCTTTGCGGATTACTATCGGACCACGATTCTAAGCGAAGAGACTGATCCAAACAGACTTCACGTGATAAAGGGTGAACTGGACCGGTATCAGGTCTATTCCGCCAGACAGATAGATGAGTTCGTGGAGTTGTATTTGAATGGCGCTGACCGCGACAGACTCGACCCGATCTTGGATGCGTCTGTGGCTGTGTACGTGAACGATCTCGACGAAGACGGGCAGGTCGACTTCAAAGGCAAGGCCAAGGCCTTCACACGCACCTACGACTTTCTCGCCACGATTTTGCCGTATGGCATTCAAGAGTGGGAGAAGCTTTCAATCTTCCTCAATTTCCTGATTCCGAAGTTACCGGCGCCGATCGAAGAGGACCTATCCAAAGGCATCCTGGAATCAATCGATATGGATAGTTACCGCGCTGAGAAGAAAGCGACCATTGCGATCGCCCTGCCCGATGCAGATGCTGAGATAGCGCCGGTGCCGACTTCGGGCGGCGGGCGCAAACCTGAGCCAGAGATGGACAAACTCTCTAACATCGTCAAGCAATTCAACGATACGTATGGTGGGTTGTTCTCTGATCCGAAACGAATGGAGCAGCGCATCACAAATGAGATTCCGGAAAAAGTAGCTGCTGACGAAAAATATCAGAACGCGAAGAAGAACTCCGACCTGGAGAACGCCAAGATCGAACACGACAAAGCACTCAGGAGAGTGATCACCGCTCTCTTCAAAGACGACGCCCAGCTTTTTAAGCAGTTCCAGGATAATGAGTCGTTCCGAGGCTGGCTGACAGACACGGTTTTCGTGATGACCTACGAAGAGTGAATCAACGATCCGTTCTAAGGCCGCAGTCAGTTCGTGCAGAAACCAGAGGATGCGCTGTCAATCCGACCCACCGTCAACCTCCCCGTCGATGTAAAAGAGGTAGCTTTGTAAATAACTGAAAGAGATCGATCTTATCGATCCCAGATCGGTGAACCGCTTTCATTTTCGCCACTTTCGCGAGGGTAAACGGAGGCAGTTGATACCTGTGATTTGGTCAGACCCTGATCGGTAAAGTAGCCGCCCCCAAAAGCGTGTCTCAACTAAGTCTCAAATAGGTGCGAGTAGTGTAAGTAGTGGAACATGTGTAAAAAGCAAAATGCGTCATTTTCTTAGGAAAAACGCATGATTTGGAAAAGACGGCGTAAAACCCAGTAAACACCGTGCTAAAAAATAGGGGGTTCGAGTCCCCCCTTCGGAATCAGGAAACCACGATCGGAGAGATACTTGACCACTCCTTTCGGCTCTCCCGTGTAGCCCTGTTTCAACAGCGCCTGGATCCCTTCTCTTTGCTGTGCGTTGAATACACTGATGGCGCCGGTGTAGCTATTCCACAAGACGTAGCTGCCGTCCTCACTTGTGGTTCGAAGGTTGTATGAGAGTTAGATAGTCAAACTAACTCGGGCTGACTGAGGATGGGGAAAATGCTGATTGTCGGCCGTCAGTAGTCGGGCGATTTTTTATCCGGCCTGGTCCAACATTTCAGGTTGCTGCTAGTACAGGAAGCTAAAGCGACCTTGATG
>Ga0163162_10006171_pt1 | contig 11612 bp, 10 predicted proteins | sample S55metaG_FD_115310 | JGI IMG/M metagenome (GOLD analysis project Ga0163162, IMG submission 115310) | Switchgrass rhizosphere microbial communities from Kellogg Biological Station, Michigan, USA - S5-5 metaG | ecosystem: Host-associated > Plants > Roots > Rhizosphere > Soil | place: USA...
AGGAAGGCTACCCCGCCGAGCGTAAGCTGCAAATTGCCGGTGAAACTGCCACGGTGCTGTTCCATTTCAGGCGTAACGAGGAGGAGATCAGATATTTCCCTACTATCAAGTACCAAGGGATGCGCATAGAGTTTATGTTTAAAAACGCCGAGATCATCTGCAATCACCCGGCATGGATGCTGCTTGACGATACCCTGTATCATTTTGAAAAGGAGATTGAAGGCAAAAAGCTCCTCCCCTTTCTTAACAAACGTTACATCGCTATCCCGCGTTCGTCGGAGCAATCCTACTTTGAAAAATTTGTGATCCCGCTTATCGAAAAACACCATGTTTATGCGGAAGGCTTTACCATAAATACTGAAAAGTACGACGCACGGCCGGTGTTAAAACCGATATACGTAGAGGGCGGCACATCGCAGCTGCAGCTTTATTTTAAATATGCAGGTTATATTTTCCCTTACGGGGATGACCGGCATGTTTCGGTACGCATGGAGAAGAATGGCGACGAGTACACCTTTCACCGCATAAAACGATCGGTGCTGTGGGAGAAAAACAAACTGCACCAGTTGGAGGCCATGGGATTAAAAATGGCATCCTCCCTGTTTAAGAACCTCGAGGTTGAGATAACCAACGAAGACGCCGACCGGTCGTTTTCAGTATTTGAATGGATAAACCAGCACTTTGAGGAGTTGACTAAAGAGGGTTTTGAAATAGAGCAGCCAGCCTCGGGCAATCAAAAACGCTACGTTTTTGGGAGTACGAAAATCGATTTGGAGATTAAGGAAAATAACGACTGGTTCGATATTAACGCCGTAGTGTATTTCGGCACCTATCGTATTCCGTTTATCCAGTTAAAGAATCACATCCTTAACCATAAAAAGGAGTTTACACTTCCTTCGGGAGAGATTGCCGTGATACCCGAAAAATGGTTCTCGCAATATGGTAATCTGCTGCATTTTACCGAGGGCCACGGCCTTAAACTGCGTAAGCATCATATAGGCCTCGTAAATGAACTTGCCGAAGGCGAGATGGCTAATGTAACCATCAACCGTAAGCTGCAAAAGCTGACCGATTTTGAGAAAATGGACGAGGTGGAACTTCCTGTAAACTTTGCGGGCCATTTAAGGCCATATCAAAAAGCAGGTTACAATTGGTTCCACTTTTTAAAGGATTATCATTTTGGCGGCTGCCTGGCCGACGATATGGGTTTAGGTAAAACCATCCAAACGCTTGCCCTGCTGCAAAAGCACAAGGAAGATACCGAGGCGGCAGGGGGCAAAAGTACTTCGCTGGTTATTATGCCCACCTCGCTGATCTACAACTGGCTTAACGAGGCTAAAAAATTCACACCGCAACTCCGGTTAATGGTGCATACGGGTACACTACGTTACAAATCGCCGGAAGTATTTGCCAATTACGATGTGGTGATAACCACTTATGGCATCAGCCGGATAGACATCGATTTGTTTAAAACGTATTTTTTCGACTATGTGATCCTCGACGAAAGTCAGAACATCAAAAACCCATCGTCAAAATCGTTCCATGCAGTTAAGCAGTTAAAATCGCGTTTTAAGCTGATATTGAGCGGTACGCCGGTTGAAAACTCGGTGAACGACCTTTGGACACAAATGTCGTTCATTAATCCGGGCTTGCTGGGTATCCAGCAGTACTTTCAGAATGAGTTTGTAACGCCCATTGAAAAGAAAAAAGACGAAGAAAAGGCACGCAAATTACAGGCATTAATAAAGCCTTTTGTATTACGCCGAACCAAGGAACAGGTGGCGCCCGAACTGCCGCCAAAAACCGAAAACTTGTTTTACTGCCAGATGAGCGAAGAACAAGCCTCGGTTTATGAACAGGTGAAATCAGAGTACCGCAACGAACTGTTAAAAAGCCTGGAAGACGGCACCTTTGCCCAGACGCAAATACAGGTTTTGCAGGGCTTAACCAAGCTGCGCCAGATTGCCAACCATCCCATAATGATCGATAAGGAATATGAAGGCGATTCGGGCAAATTTGAGAACGTAGTACATACCTTAGCCAACGTGCTCGAAGGCGGTCATAAAGTGCTCATATTTTCGCAGTTTGTAAAACAGTTGAACATCTACCGGGAACATTTCGACCAGGAGGGCATTCCTTATGTTTACCTGGATGGCAGCACACAAAACCGTGGCGACGTGGTAAAGCAATTCCAGGAAGACGAAAAAACAAGAGTGTTCCTGATCTCGATAAAAGCCGGCGGCGTGGGTCTTAACCTAACCGAGGCAGATTACGTTTTCATCCTCGACCCATGGTGGAACCCTGCCGTTGAGCAGCAGGCTATCGACCGCACGCACCGCATTGGGCAAACCAAAAATGTGTTTATCTATAAATTCATCACCAAAGATTCTGTTGAAGAAAAGATACTGGCCCTGCAGCAGCGCAAACTCAGCGTAGCCCGCGCACTTATCACTACAGAAGATAGCTTTATTAAATCGCTTTCGGTGGAGGATATAAAAGAGATACTTGGTTGAGTCAGGAAGGACCGGAAAGTCAGTAAAGACGAAAAGAGAGGATTACATAATTTCAGACCTCCGAAGTTTTTCAAACTTCAGAGGTCTTGCTCGCTCCAATCAAGGATATCTAAAATAATTATTATGTACAATTACATAAACAACATCTAAGAAAAACATTATAATGGATAAATAAAATATCCTTTTACCATGCTTCCTGTCGTTTTCGCTATATTCATAGACACGTTCACCATCAGGCAAAGTTCTTTTATAGGATGACAAATGCCAGCCAATAAAAAGACCTATGATGCAAATAAAAAACGGAAGTATAATGCCGCTCAAAGCAATTATATAGCCGATTACCACCCATGTCGTCTGCGGTGGCTCAGGCGCTTTTAGTTCTTCAACCCGTTGTTTGTTAATAGTCGATATAGTTTCATCGCTGATATTTTTACCCCTTTTTTCAAGTATCTTTCGGGCCAGTACAACATCAAAAGGGCTCCACTCATCGGCCTTGGCAATAACTTCCATTAGCTCATCGTCGGTAAAGCCAAATAAATAATAGTCTTTCTCAACGTCATCAATATTTATGTCTTCATTTTCTTTTAATAGTTGATTAACCTTTTCAAAGTCCTCTGCTTTTATTTTCACCGCATATTCTTTGGAAAGCTCATCATTAAGCGCAAATGAAGGATTAAAAGTTAACGATTCTTCTTCTACATTGTATTCAATACCTTGCTGTTCTAACTGTTCAGCAAGAGCGTTTGCGAGGGCAACGTCGTTGAATTTTTGATAAGTTATAAATTCGGATTCCATTGGAAAGTTGGCTTATATGGTTTTGCAAATTACCGAAAGAAAGATTAATAATACTGGCTAATAAAATCTCAAACAAAAATACCTTAATATTGGTTGTTCAAACGCTTATTAAACTATCCCGTCATCAACTTAAATATTTATATCATGAAAAAACTTATCCTCTTAACACTGCTTGCATTTTGCGGTGTATTGGCTTTTGGTCAAAGAAAAGTGGTTTGCTGCGGCAAGGCATCTGCCACACAACGGTTCGCTATGCTGGCCTCCACCCGGGAATTTGTTATGTCGCATAAAAGCCCGCTGAAATTCCATTTTCAGAGTAGCATAGGGAAAGACTTCACCTATAAAATCGTCGGCGGCCAGGAAGCGCATGGATATATACTGAAAGCCAAAAAACAAACCAATAACTATATTCTGGTGATCCATGAATGGTGGGGATTGAATGATTATGTCAAAAAGGAATCTGAAAAAATCTACAATGAGCTTGGGAATGTAAACGTTATTGATCTTGATCTTTACGACGGCCAGGTTGCAGTAACCGCCCAGGATGCAGGCAAGCTGATGCAGGGCGTAAAGGACGACCGGGCTAAAGCAATTGTAAATGGCGCTATCACCTATGCCGGGCCTAATGCGCATATCGCCACTATAGGCTGGTGCTTTGGCGGTGGCTGGAGCCTGCAAACAGCGCTAATGGCGGGCAACCACGCGGTGGCCTGCGTAATGTATTACGGCATGCCAGAGCAGGACATTAATCGCTTAAAAACATTGCACTGCGACGTGCTGGGCAATTTTGGGAACAAGGATAAATGGATAAACCCAAAGGTTGTTGCCAAATTTGATGAGGACATTAAAACAGCCGGCAAAAAACTGTACCTGCACCAATACGACGCCGATCACGGTTTTGCCAACCCAAGCAACCCCATCTACAACAGCGAAGCCACCAAAGATGCCTACGAACACGAGATTACATTTTTGAAAGCGCGACTGAAGTAGAGGATAATTTCGGATTTCGGAATTTCAAATTCGGATTTGACAAATGCGGAATTCGAAATGTCGAATTCGGAAGGATCGAACTTAGATGGTTTTCTTATTATGGATTTCCGAATTGAAATTCCAAAAAATAATTCCGAAATCGAAATTCCGAAATCCGAAATCATTCACGTAACATTGCACAAAAATCTTCCTTTTGACCCCTCGCACTAAAAAGATACTCTCCTACCTGCTTAAGGCTTCCATTTTAGTCCTCGCTATTTGGTTTATTTATCACCGGATACTGAAAAACCATGATAACCTGAATAATTTCCGTAATCTAACTGCCCACGTTACCTACAATAAGGTAGTGGGTACGCTGGCGCTTCTTGTGCTGCTGATGATAGTAAACTGGGTGCTCGAATCGTTAAAATGGTGGCACTTAACACGGATTTTGGCGCCCGTATCGGTCTGGAAGGCTATAGAAGCGGTTTTTTGCGGATTAACCTGGGCGGTTTTTACCCCCAATCGTATTGGCGAATATGGCGGCAGGGTTATGTTTCTGCCTAACCGGAAACGTATACAGGGGGTATTTGCCATGGCAGTGGGCTCGGTCGGGCAAAATGTAAGAACCAATGTTTTGGGCGCCGGAGCAAGTGTTTGGTTTTTGTATTCGTTTATACACCTTAACAGCTGGCTCATGCTGGCAATAACGGTTGTTGCAGCGGTATTTATGGCCTTAATGCTTACTTGCTATTTTCACATTCAGTGGTTTGTTTCGTTGCTTAACAGTATAAAATTCCTTAAAAAATACCACCGCTTTTTCGATATTATGGGCAAATATCAAACGGGCGAACTTTTAAACATTATGTGGTTTTGCCTTGCCCGCTTTTTTGTTTTTACTTTCCAGTACTACCTCATTATACACTTGCTGGTGCCGGCAATACCTATTTGGCAGATGTCGCTTATTATGTTTGTTTTTTTCTTTATCCAGTCGGCCATACCGTCATTGGATCTGATTGATATCGGCGTAAGAAGCATGACGGCCGACACGCTGTTTGGCTACGTAACCACCCAGCACGTTGCAATAGTTGTAGCGGTTTCGCTCATCTATATTATAAACCTTATCGTTCCTGCGCTTATTGGCACTATCTTCGTTTTTAAATTAAAATTCTTTGATCGCACTTATTAGTACTTTGTCCGCATTGCTCACAGGCATTTACCTGTTTGTGTTGAGTTATCTTATTAAAGGATGGGCGGCTCTAAAGCGGCCGGAAATTAGTACAGGCAGTTTTACCACAAAAGTTACGGTAATGATTGCGGCACGCAACGAGGCGAAAAGGATCCACTTAACCATTGAGGACATTTTGGCACAGGATTACCCAAAGCACCTTACCGAAATAATCATCGTCGACGACCATTCAACTGATAACACTGCCGCAATCATTAAAAGTTATGGCGACAGAGGAGTGCAGCTACTGCAGTTAAATGAAGATAAACCCCTGAACTCCTATAAGAAAAAAGCAATAGCTGAGGCGATCAGGTTATCCGGCGGCGAATTGATGGTGGCTACTGATGCCGATTGCAGGATGGGCGAAAAGTGGTTGTCGACAATAGTCGGTTATTTTGAAAAAGAGCAGCCGGTGATGATCTCTTCTCCGGTATGTTATTTTGAGGAAAAGTCGTTATTCGAAAGGATGCAAACCCTGGAGTTCTATTACCTTATCGGCATTGGCGCGGCATTTATCGGGAACGGACGGGCATCAACCTGCAACGGCGCCAACCTGGCCTACCGCAAAGATGTGTTTTACGAAGTCGGCGGCTTTAAGGGAATCGACGACCTCGCATCAGGCGACGACGAGTTGCTACTGCAAAAGGTAGCCGCCCGGTTTCCCGGGAAAATAGGCTTTTTAAAACTGCACAATGCCGTTGTGTACACACATGCTAAACACACCCTTGCTGAATTTTTACAGCAGCGCCGGCGATGGGCCTCAAAATCAGTTAAGTATAAAGATAAAAAAGTGGTGGCTCTGTCCGTTTGTATTTGGCTCTTTAACGTTTCATTGTTAATAAATGGCTGTTTAGGCTTTTACGATATTTACTACTTTAAACTTTTCGCAGTGCAGTTTTTATTAAGATATATATTCGAACTGGCCTTCATCCTACCTATCAGCGCTTTTTTCAAACGGCCAAATCTTATTACGCTGCTCATCATTATAATACCAGTGCATATTATCTATTTTATCTACATCGGCCTCATAGGCAACACCAGTACTTATACCTGGAAGGGAAGGGTAGTTAAGTGAGTTGGTTGATTGAGTTGAATGGGTTGATTGAGTTATTAAATCGGCATCAAGACTGAATTTATAAGAGATAACGACAGGAAACCTTCCAAGCCCATCATAATACGCGGAATGGCTTTCGAATTCTAAAGTAACGGGCTAATAATGTCGTATCTTTAGATAAACCTTAGATCAATGAAAAGAATAGTTTTTATTGGAGCATTATTTCTGACAGGATGTTACATACATATTCCAGATGGAATAAGGGCACAAATGGCTGCTGAACATTTTTTAGATACTTTATATGGACCTCATAAAGTTGTCGATAAAATCGGCATTGGCTTTATAACAATAAAAGATTATTTAAACCCATCGAAACAAAAGTTATTTCTCAGGGACACGGGTTATTATCATTTGACTGAAAATCAATTGGTTGTTTTAAAAAAAAAGCTAAATAGTATTTTATTAGATAAAGAGTGCATAAAAGGAACAATAAATGTAGAAGGCTACAACGTCAACAGCGCCAATCATATTACGGCATTTTTTATAGATAGTGCTTTTAGAAAAGTGTTTGGAGCAATACAATTGCGATAATTCTTGTGAATTAATATATGTTACTAAACAGCTTACAGTTTATTTATTACTTCTTCTGTTGTCCCAGTCTCTCCTATTCTCGGGAAAATACGTTTGATGCTGTGCTCATGGGCATCTAAAAACATGTCCGTCATGGCATCTAACGCGAAGGCTATATTATAACCCCTTTCGCTTGCACTTCGTGCAGTGCCCTCAACACCAATGCTGGTTGATATCCCGGCAAGCACAATGCCTGTTATGCCTCTTGTTTTTAATTCTTCGTGTAAAGCGGTTTCATAAAATGCGTTCCAGGTGTGCTTGGTTATAAAGATGTCATCGGCATGTGTTTTTATATCCGGTACAATGTCCAGCCAATTTTCCTGAAATGGACGAGGGGATGTGGAGTTGGGGTCCTTACGCGTTTTGGTCCACGCGGCACCGGCAGGGTTAACGTTTACAATAACAACAGGCAAAGCTGCTTCCCGAAACGCTGCAACCAATTTAGCCGCATTAGCAAGTACATCCTTAACGGGATGGGCCAAAGGTAGCCCTGCGACTCCCTTTTGCAAATCAATTAATACCAATGCGGTGTTCTTATCAAGTGTGGTGATCATGTTTCTCAAAGATTTTGCGCGAATTTATATTTTTGCGGGGTATCTGCTATAAAACGGGTAAATTTCTTTAGCGGCCGTTATGCTGTATTAAATTTTTACATTTACTTAAAATATTTACGCAGCCAATCCGGCTGCTTATTCAATTAATTATGTTAAAATACCTGAAGGCTATAATTTGTTTGCTGCTTTTGCCGGCAGCGCTATGGGCACAAAATGATTCCTTTGTTATACCCTTGTGGAAGAACGGCGCGCCCGGTTTCGAGAACCGACGTAACGAGCCGGAGCAGGCTAAAGATTATTGGGTAAAAAATGTGCATAACCCATCGCTTACCGTATTTCTGCCGCCAAAGGATAAAGCTACCGGCGCGGCGGTTGTTGTTTGCCCCGGCGGCGGGCATCGCTTATTGGTTTACGGACCTGAAGGTGTAGATGCGGCCAAATTTTTGAATGGTCTGGGTGTGGCAGTATTTGTTTTAAAATACAGGCTGGCTAATGATTCCCTTTCGCCATACAAAGTACAGGTACACACTAAACAAGATGGTTTCCGGGCCATGCGACTGGTACGCAGCCGCGCCGCCGAGTTTGGTATTGATACCAACCGTATCGGCATGATGGGTTTCTCGGCCGGCGGCGAGGTGGTTGATATGGTGGCCTTTGATCCCGGTAAGGGCAATCCAAACGCCGCTGATCCCGTTGAGCGCCAAAGTGCAAAGCCGTCGTTTATTATACAGATATATCCCGGCCCTTCCTATATCCCCGACGTGATACCTGCCGACTCGCCGCCCGCATTTTTATTGGCTGCAAACGATGATATGTGCTGTTCGCCATCGGTAATGAAGCTTTTGCAGGTTTACCGCGCAGCTAAAGTACCCGTTGAGGCCCATATTTTAACGCAGGGACAGCATGGGTTTAATATGGGGAACCGCTCTAAATTAAAGTCGGTTAATACCTGGCCGCAACGCCTTGCCGACTGGCTTTCTGATAATAACATTCTTGTACCAATAAACGGCACAAGGCCGAAGGTGATGCATTAGGAAATGCAGTCTTTTAAAGTCTCCCCTACCGGGGGAGATTTAGAGGGGGCCAAACCTTCAGCCCGATAAAAGTGTTACCTTTGTATAAACCTCATTGTTATGGCAAATTTCCAGGAGATTATAGCATCGGAGAAACCTGTTTTGGTTGATTTTTCGGCAGAATGGTGCGGGCCTTGCAAAATGATGCCCCCTATTTTAAAGCAGGTAAAAGACGCGTTGGGCGATAAGGTGACCATCATAAAAATAGATATCGACAAAAATCCGGCGGCAGCTAACGCCTATAATGTGCAGAGCGTCCCTACCCTTATGATTTTTAAATCGGGGCAAACCAAATGGCGGCAAAGCGGGGTAATGCAGGCTAGCCAGTTGCAGCAAATTATTCAGCAATACGTTTAAACTGCGTTCTTTTACCGGCTGGTTAATTTTCCTAACATACAACCTATGCTGGTAAGCTTGTTTTTAACACGCCCGGGGTTAGGCGGCACAGCGTAGATGCGTCACAAATTTCAAAAAATCCAGAATCTCTACAACATTCAGTTTGTACATTTAAACAAAAAACGCGTTGAATATTCTAATTATTGAAGACGAAGAAGGGCTTCGTGAAAGTATTGAAGAGTATTTTAGTGAAGCCGGAAATATCTGCGAAACTGCCAGCGACTACCAAAGTGCGATGGCCAAAATTAATCTCTACAGCTACGATTGCATTTTGCTGGATATTACGCTGCCGGGCGGCAATGGCATAAACATCCTTAAAAAGCTGAAGGAAAAAAATCATCCTGATGGTGTTTTGATCATCTCGGCAAAAAATTCGTTGGACGACCGCATCGAGGGCTTAAACCTGGGCGCCGACGATTACCTGGTTAAGCCTTTCCACCTTTCTGAATTAAAAGCCCGGGTAACGGCAATTATCCGCCGTAAAACTTTTAATGGCAGTAATTTGCTTGTGTTTAACGAGATAGCTATCGACCTTTTGGCCAAAGAAGTGAAGGTTGATAACACATTGGTAAAACTGACGCGCAAGGAGTATGCGCTGCTCATCTACTTTATAGCCAATAAAGGAAAAGTGATTTCTAAAAATGCAATAGCCGAACACTTATGGGGCGACGGTATTGACATGGCCAACAATTTCGATTTTATCTATTCGCACATAAAAAACATTCGGAAAAAACTAGTAGAAGCCGGCTGCCATGATTACATACAGGCCGCCTATGGTATGGGTTATAAATTTGCCGAACAATGAAGCTTTTAGCCCGGTACAACCGTGTAAACCTGGTTACCACTATTGTTGTAATGTTTATTACCGGTATAATTTATTACCAGGCCATCAGCTTTATTTTAACCAGCCAGAAAGACAAGGACCTGAAGGTTGAAGAAATGGAGGTGTTTGATTATGTTAAGCAAAATCACACTTTACCGCAAACCTTTCAATCCGACGATCAGCAAATTACCTTTTCGGAAGCCAAACCCGGCTCGGTAAAACGCGAATTTATAGACACCAGGTATTTAGAAAAAGTTGACAAAGATGATGACGATGAAAAACCCAGTCAAAAGCTTTTGCCGAGATATGAATCAGGCAGAGGTTTAATAAGCTCGGTAACAGTTGGCGGTAAATACTATAAGATACTGATAGTTGAATCGAAAGTTGAAACCGAATACCTTATCAGGATGATTTTCTTTATCACCATTGGGGTTATTTTATTACTGTTAATCATTCTTATAATTACCAACAGACTTATTTTAAGCAGGTTGTGGAGTCCTTTTTATGGCCTGATGAATCAATTAAGAACTTTTAACATCACCGACGCGCAGGATATTGCAAAAACCGAAACGAACATCGACGAATTCAGGGAATTGAACGAGGCCGTTGCTGGCATGGCGTCAAAGGCAAAACACGATTATAAGGATCTCAAAACTTTTACAGAAAATGCTTCGCACGAACTGCTCACACCCATCGCAGTTATAAACTCAAAGCTCGACACGCTTATACAAACCCAGAATTTTAGCGAGCGGCAAAGCAAACTGCTTAACGATTTGTACAGTGCCGTATCAAGGTTGAACAGGCTCAATCAATCGTTATTATTGCTGGTTAAAATTGAGAACCGGCTGTTACATGAACGGCAAATGATCAACTTACGTACGATAATTGAGGATATGATCGTTCAGTTTGAGGAAATCTTCCTGGATAAAAGGTTAACAGTTACCTGTAACCTGGCCGATAAAGAAATTAACGCGAGCCAGTACCTTGTGGAGATTTTGCTAAGCAATTTGATCGGCAATGCAACCCGACACAACCATCCGGATGGCAAAATATTTATAGCCTTAACCGGTAAAAGCTTAATGATTAAAAATACAGGCGAATCGGTACCGCTGCCCGAAGAAAAAATATTTACGCGATTCCATAAATCGTTAACTTCCGAGGGAAGTGGTTTAGGCCTTACGATAAGCCGCCAGATTTGCGAGAACTTTGGTTTTTCATTGAATTATACTTTCGGGGCAGGCTATCATACTTTTACAATTGATTTTTGATAACCGGTTAAAAGGAAAATAGTACAAGTCCGGAAAACGGAAACCTTAAAATCGGAGAGTTTATGTACACCACAGTTTCAGCTGTGATGTACTTAGGGTAAAACTCTTACTCCAGCGTTGGATTAAAATACTAATACCAACGCCCTCTGTCCCCCCGGCCGTTAAATATGTTGAGTAAAAACAGGATGATGGCTATTACAATAATGATGTGTATAGCATCCCCTCCAATGTGGAAGGCAAAGCCTCCAAGCAGCCAACTGATAACCAGTATGACTATAATAATGTAGATTAAGTTTCTCATGATAGGAG
>Ga0163162_10006172_pt1 | contig 11611 bp, 7 predicted proteins | sample S55metaG_FD_115310 | JGI IMG/M metagenome (GOLD analysis project Ga0163162, IMG submission 115310) | Switchgrass rhizosphere microbial communities from Kellogg Biological Station, Michigan, USA - S5-5 metaG | ecosystem: Host-associated > Plants > Roots > Rhizosphere > Soil | place: USA: Michigan...
ACGGACTCGAAAGGCAGGGTATGGATGGGACCTTTCAGCAAGTCCATTTGTTATTATTACAGAGGGAGTATTCACAACCAGGATAATGATTCTCTGCTGAAGCAGCTCCATCTCCCGGGAAAAATCGATGGCTTCGCCGAAGATAAGGATGGAAATATCCTTGTGGGAACAAGGGATGCCATTTATCTTCTCACACCCGGCGGTCAGGTGCAGCGATACGATACTATTGAAGGGCAGCAGCTCGTATGTTCGGCCGTAGCCTCTGGCAAAGACGGCCATTTCCTCGTTACTGACAAATCCAGCATCTATAGATTGTCCGACGGAAAGTTCACGCTGCTTCTCAGCCTGCCGATGTCCCCAGACTGGATTGATCTCCGTAGCCGTATCTATAATCCTGTCTATATTGGCCTCAATGCCGGCATAGTGGCCTGGAAGGACAGTTTTTCGACTATTAAGGGGGAGTCCCTGATCACAGGAAAAACGATAAAATATTCGTTCGAACGCCGTATGGTGCATGTCAGTATAAGCGTGATAGGTGATAGCCTGATTTACCACAACGAAACCCAGGGAACGAAGGAATATAACATTTTCACCGGGGCCAGCCGGTATTTTAAGCTGGATGCAAATACATCCAGGACCTTTCGGGACGATGAAGGTAATACCTGGTTCACGAGCATAGGACGAGGGGTTTTCCGCCTGAACTCAGATGAATTCAAGAACATTCGCCTCTCTTTGCCCTCTTATGCCCACTGTACCGTCAAATCCATCCGTAAGATGGATAATTATCTGGTGGTCGGTGCCAATTATGCTTCGCTGTTCCGGTTTTCCCTGCCTGCATTGCAGGATGCAGGCTCGTACAAGCTTGATTCCTCCGAGACGGACGAGCTGCAGTTTATTACAAAGATTAAGGATGGACGGCTCTTCGTGGCTACCAGCAACCGCATTTTTACATGCTTTTTTGGCCATGATCCCCTCTCAAGGCAGGTCACATATTCCGTCAAATCTGCGGTATTGAAGAACGATTCGGAAGTGATAGTAGGAGGGGCCTATGGCGTACATACCATGAACCTGGAAACCCTGCAATTCAGGGACACTTTATTTAAAGAAAGAGCGACAGTTGTTAACTATATCGACGGAGCTGTCTATATCGGGACACTCAATGGCCTATATGTAATAAATAAGGACAGGCGGATGGATTATTGGGGGAAAAAAGATCCGGTTCTCCGCAAGCGCATCAGCGCCATACAGCCATCATCTGACGGTACGGTCTGGATTGCCACTTACGGGGAGGGGATCGCTGGCTACAAAGATGGACGCAGAGTAGGGGCTTTCACACGCAAGCAAGGACTCAGCAGCGATCTTTGCAGGGATATTCGGTTGCACGGCAATACAATTTGGGTAGGCACGGACAGGGGATTGAACAGGATCGATCTGGAGAACCAGGACGATCCCATCACCATTTACACCGCTAACGATGGTCTGGGGTCCGACATTGTCAATACCCTGTTCACCGACAGCTCAATGGTCTATGTAGGCACGAGTGCCGGCTTGAGCTTTTTTAATGCCAATCACGTGGACAAGTCCGCCGGCTGCCGGCTTGTCCTGCTGGGATTGATCAATTCAGGGAAGGACAGGCTGTCCGACTCTGCTTCCCTCAGCCTGCCCTACACTGATAACAATATGCGTTTCGAATTCGCCGGCATTTCCTACAAGTCATCGGGGAATATCTGGTATCGCTATCGGCTGCTGGGCCTGGACAGCGCCTGGAAAAGAACGAAAGAGTCGTTCCTGGAATATCCTACTCTGCCTTCCGGCGAATATGAATTCGAATTGCAGGCCATCAATAAATTCGGGATCCTTAGCAGGAAGATATCCCTGCCTTTTACAGTAACCACCCCTTTCTGGAGAAGTCCCTGGTTCTACGGGGCCTCCCTGTTGCTTTTCCTTTCCATTATCTGGTTGTTCGTAAACCTGCGGATCAAGCATATACGCCGACGCCAGGCTGAACAGGAAGAGCTTCGCAAACGTTTGGCAGAGACGGAGCACATGGCCCTCCAGGCGCAGATGAACCCACACTTTATCTTCAATTGCCTCAATTCCATTCAGCAATACATTTTCGATCAGGACATCCTTGCCGCTAATAAATATATCACAGGTTTTGCCAGGCTCATAAGGGCTACTTTGAATAATTCCACGAAGCAATTTATTTCACTTACTGAGGAGATAGATTACCTTTCTGTCTATCTCTCTCTGGAAAAACTACGCTTCAAGGACAAAATGAGCTATGCCGTCAATATAGAGCCGTCCCTCCGGAAGGACACAGAAGAAATATTTATACCACCCATGCTGATACAGCCGTACGTGGAAAATAGTATGCGCCATGGTCTCCGGCATAAGAAGAATGGAAATGGCTATATACATATCCATATCAGGCAGGAAGGAGAAAAGCTGACCTTCGTCATCGATGACAATGGCATCGGCAGGGAACAGGCTGCGCGGTACAAAACACGGGAGCATATCGAGTACCAATCCAGGGGAATGTCCCTGACGGCAGACCGTATCCGGCTGATCAATACTATTAATGGGGATGGTATAAAGGTTGAGGTGATAGATCTCACGGGCCCAATGGGTGAATCTACCGGGACCCGCGTAATTGTCAGGTTTCCCAGATATGACTTGTTTTTAAAAAAATCGGTATATGATTAGGACTGTATTAGTTGATGACGAGATTGACAGCATCAGGGTGTTGCAACGGTTACTGAATACCTATTGTCCTGAAGTGGAAATAGTGGGTAAGGCGGATGGCGTGGAGATAGGTTTACATGTCATTCAGACTGTTAAGCCAGACCTGGTTTTCCTGGACATTGAGATGGCGCAGGGTAATGCATTCGACCTGCTGAACCAGCTGCAGCCTATCGAGTTCCAGGTCATCTTTGTTACGGCGTTCGACAACTACGCTATCAGGGCCTTTAAATACAGTGCCGTGGACTATCTACTCAAGCCGGTGGATATCGATGATCTGCGGGCGGCCCTGGAAAGAGCCACCCGGAAAGTGCAGGGAAGAAATTTTTTGGATCAGATGGAGACCCTGCTGTACAATGTGGAAACCTTCCAGCTTACCCAGCAGAAAATGGCCGTGCCCACCCTCACGGGCCTCGTTTTCATTCCGATCAAGGACATCATGCGCTTCGAGGCGAATGGCAGCTATACCACTATCTATCTTACCAACAAAGAGGAGATCATCGCCACCCGCAATATCAAGGAGTATGAGGACCTGTTGCCGGCCGCCATTTTCTGCCGCGTGCATAATTCCCATATTATCAATCTGCACAAGATCCAAAAATATCATAAGGGCAGGGGGGGCTATGTCATCATGGAGGACGGGAGCAATATCGAGGTGGCCAGCCGCCGCCGGGAAGAGTTCCTTCGAAGGCTGCTTAAGTAGGAAAGACGCCTTTTTGTCCTGTCCGGCCGGGCCCTCATACGAGTACAAACGGATTCCATCAAAAGACTTTATTTTTGGCAGATGAATGCAACCAGCTTTCTTTACGGTGAAGATACTTTGGATATAAGCAAGGTGATGGCGATGGCCGGGGGCAGCCTTTCCGGCCACCTGTCGCCGGAGGCGCTTGAAAAAGTGAAGGTCAGCCAGCAATATGTATCGGGGATCGTCAAACGTAATGTCACCGTCTACGGGATCAACACCGGCTTCGGCATCCTGGCGGATACCCGGATCTCCGAAGAGGATACGCGTATTCTTCAGCACAAGATCCTTCAGAGCCATAGTGTAGGGGTAGGGGAGCCCGTTCCTGAGATCATCGCCCGCATTATGCTGATCACGAAAATGCATGCCCTGGCGCAAGGCTATTCCGGTGTGCGGCTGGAAACCCTGGAACGCATACAGTGGCATATCGACGAGAATGTGATTCCCGTCGTGCCGGATAAAGGTTCGGTTGGCGCATCCGGTGACCTCGCTCCCCTGGCCCATCTTTTTTTGCCCTTGATAGGCCTGGGTGAGGTGTATTACAACGGTCAGAGGCGCCCAACCCAGGAAGTGCTGCAGAAATATGACCTCGCCCCTGTGCAACTTGGACCGAAAGAAGGCCTGGCGCTCATCAATGGCACCCAGTTCATACTGGCCTATGCCGCCAGCGGGGTGCAGCGCCTGCACTATTGCCTGGAAGCTGCCGATATCATCGGCGCCATGAGCCGCGAGGCGCTCACGGGGACAAAGGCGCCCTTCGACGAACGGCTTCACCGGCTGCGGCCCTTCGCCGGCACCACCCTGGTGGCCCAGCGTCTGCGCCGCCTGCTGCACAACAGCGCCATCATGCAAAGCCATGTTGACTGCGGTCGGGTGCAGGACCCCTATTCCCTGCGATGCATGCCCCAGGTACACGGCGCCTCCCGCAATGCGTGGAAGCATCTTCGTGAGCTCACCGAGATCGAGCTGAATGCCGTCACTGACAACCCCATTATCCTGGGTGAGAACGACACCATCAGCGGGGGAAATTTCCATGGTCAGCCGCTAGCCCTCCCATTGGATTATGCCTGTTTTGCCGCTGCGGAGATAGGCAATATATCGGATCGCCGCTGTTACCTGCTGCTGGAAGGAAAGTGGGGCCTGCCTATGCTGCTGATGAGCAATGTAGGGCTCAACAGCGGTTTCATGATCCCCCAATATACCACCGCCGCGCTGGTCACCGAGAATAAGACACTCTGCTTTCCTGCCAGCGCCGACAGTATTCCTACCTCCCTCGGACAGGAAGACCATGTGAGCATGGGCAGCATCAGCGGCCGCAAACTGGGCAGCGTGCTGGACAACCTTGAATATATCCTGGCCATCGAGCTGATGAGCGCCTGCCAGGCCATCGAGTTCCGCCGCCCTCTCAAAAGCAGCGAGATCCTGGAATCTGCGCATGAATATGTCCGTAATTTTGTAGGGTTTGCCAGTGAGGACCGGATCTTTTCGGAAGACATCCTGAAATTGCGCACGATCATCAGGGATCACTCTTTTGTAAAAAGGGTAGACCAGGTCGCTGCGGCGAAAGGTCTGGATCTCAACAGCACATTTGAAGCCTTTAAAATCGTCTAAGATGAGTACCACCGCGTTCAGGCATTATGACCCCGTTAAATACAAAACGCCTACAGGCGCAAAGCTGCATTGCAAAGGCTGGATCCAGGAAGCTGCGCTACGCATGCTCCTCAATAACCTGGACCCCGAAGTGGCTGAACGCCCTGACGAACTTATCGTCTATGGGGGCAGAGGCAAGGCTGCCCGCAGCTTCGAGGCCCTGGACCTGATCATAAAAGCATTGAAGCAGCTGGAGGACGATGAGACCTTGCTGGTGCAAAGCGGGAAACCCGTGGGCATCCTGCGGACGCATCGCGACGCTCCCCGTATCCTCATTTCCAACTCACAGCTGGTGCCTAAATGGGCCGACTGGCAGCATTTCGATGAGCTGGAAAAAAAAGGCCTGATAATGTACGGCCAGATGACGGCCGGTTCCTGGATCTACATTGGTTCCCAGGGCATAGTACAGGGCACCTATGAGACCTATGCCGCGGCTGCCGCCAAACATTTCGGAGGGTCGTTGAAAGGTACCCTGAATGTCACCGCTGGTCTGGGCGGCATGGGTGGCGCGCAGCCCCTGGCCATCACTATGAATGGCGGCGTAGCACTTATCGCTGAAGTGGAAGAATGGCGCATTGACAAGCGGGTTGAAACCAAATACCTGGATATCAAGCTGCCCGACATTGATGACGCCATCGATAAGGCGCTCGAAGCCCGCCGGCAAGGTCAGGCCCTCTCCATCGGCGTCCTCTGCAACGCCGTGCATCTGCTGGAAAGGATGATCCAACGGAACTGTATACCCGACACGCTTACCGACCAGACCTCTGCTCACGACCCGCTCATCGGCTACTGGCCGCATGAGATCAGTTACGAACAGGCAAGCATACTCCGGACAGACAATCCGCAGGAATATATTGATTACGCCTACCGGTCCATGCGCCGTCACGTAGAGCTGATGCTGGAGCTGCAGGACCGGGGCGCCATCACTTTCGACTATGGCAATAACCTTCGCGCGAGGGCGCAGGAGAAAGGGCTGGAAAATGCTTTTGGGTTTCCGGGTTTCGTACCGGCCTATATACGTCCGCTGTTCTGCGAGGGCAAAGGACCTTTTCGATGGGCCGCCCTCAGCGGCGACCCGGGCGATATTGCTGTCACCGATGCCGTGATCGCCGGCCTTTTTCCCGAAAATGCCTCGCTTCAAAGATGGCTGAAACTGGCTAAGGAAAAGATCGCATTCCAGGGATTACCCGCCAGGATCTGCTGGCTGGGCCAGGGAGAAAGAGAAAAAGCCGGACTGGCTTTCAATGAGTTAGTACGGACGGGCAAGGTAAAGGCGCCCATCGTCATCGGTCGCGACCACCTGGACACGGGTTCCGTTGCGAGCCCCAACCGGGAGACGGAGGCCATGCTGGATGGGAGTGACGCTATTGCCGACTGGCCCATTCTCAATGCCCTTGTCAACACCGCTGGGGGAGCCAGCTGGGTAAGCCTTCATCATGGTGGCGGCGTCGGTATGGGCTATAGCATACATGCAGGCATGGTCATCGTGGCGGACGGGACACCGGAAGCTGCTGTCCGCCTGGCCCGGGTATTACGGAATGACCCCGGCATGGGCGTCATCCGCCATGCGGATGCCGGTTACGACATTGCCCTTGATACGGCCCGTAGACACCAGCTGGATATTCAGGAACGCCTTAAAGATTAGGCTCCCGTAAAGGCCTGCACGCCTATTGCGCAAATCGACACAGTTACGCCTATAAGCTACTCAACTGTGAATTGGTGGTTGCACATCCAGCATTAAATGTTTACCTTTACGCCGGCAATAGTTTCCCTAATCAAAAACTTTATGAAAATAAAACTGTTAACTCCGTCCCTACTCCTGGCTACGCTTTTCTTTTCCTGTAAAAAGGATAGTCATCCCACTCCACCACCTACAGATTCTTCCAACATCGTCAACCTGGGGAATGGATTGCTGGTATATCTCCCCTTTAACGGTAGTATCGCTGATTCCAGTGGTCATAATAATCCCACCCAGCTAGCAGGTGGCGGACTTACTTATGACATCCACGGATATGCCAATTCGGCTTTCGGCGGCGATGGCACCGGCGGCAGGGTGATAGTAAGCAACAATGGTTCCATACAGTTCGATACGGCCTTTAGCGTTTCAATGAGCTTTATGGAGCGTGATAATTCTGCCCGCCAAATGTTGTGCTCATTTATAAACAATCTTGATGCCAAAGGAGTGACCTTCGGCATCGGCAATTCCAATCCAGGAACTCGTGAGATGACCTTTGGTGTAGTATCCGGGCTCACCAGTTGTGGTGACTATGCAGAGGGTAACACTGCCAATGATACTGCTTATAACTTTGTGCCCCAGCCGGAAAGCTGGTACAATATCGTTTGCACTTTTCGCAAGGGCACGCTGGAAATCTATATCAACGGAGTTTTGTCCGGTAAAAAGGTCAGCCCATACTCGGCAGCCCGCATCTGTCCTGATGCTCAGTTGGTCGTCGGAGGATGGTGGCAGGGTGACCCGGTTTCGATCAACGGAAAAATAGATAATTTCCGCCTGTATAACCGTGCACTCATTCCCGCAGAGATTGCGATGCTGGCCAAGAACTATCAACCGAATTCTAACAGTATCCGGCAGGTTGTGAACCATTGATCATTTGTCTCTTATCCAAATATTCAAAGAGCCCGTCGCCGGGCTCTTTTTTTATATATGACCATCACGCCCATGCCCCAATTCGACACACCTGTTACTATCTTCTGCACGCCCGTCAGATCATTGTATAAAGGAAATGAAATTGAATTTAGTTTTATCAGGCAACTTAATCATTAACCTTTATCAAATTAACCTTGTATGAAAAATTTAGTAAAATTCGCCTTCTCCTGCCTTATCCTTGGATCTGCCATCTCTTGTCAGAAAAGTAATCTCAAGGACGCCAGTGGCCGGACGACGCCCCGCAGCCTGACGATCGACTCCATCCGCTCATTGCTTACTTCCACCACCTGGAAATATTATGAGTATTTCACAACTTATGACACCACCCCGACACACCTGGTCTGGAAGATCGGTAAGTCCAACAGCCCGCTGAACCTGGGATTGAACAGAGTGACCTTCCATGCCGACAGCACTTATTCCGAGATCGATCAATCGGGTAATACTGTTTCAGGCACCTGGGCCATTATCAACAGCGGTACACAGATAAGCGTATCTAACTACCTCGGCACTTTTGTTTCCACCATTGAAACGCTCAATGCCGAACAATACCAATGGAAAGATGTGGCCGGTAATACTTTTGGCTTCATGGTGCCGCAAAACCAGGTCAGCGATACGACGGGCGGGCGGCTGTCTCTGCTTACCTCCCATGTGTGGGTATATGACGAATATTTTAATCAATATGATTCGTCTGTGACAAACCTGCTCTATAAAACAAACAGATCGAACAGTACCATCAATCTATCTTTAAATCAGGCCAAGTTCAATACGGACGGCACGTATTGGGAGATCGATCAGAACGGCAACTATCTGACAGGCACATGGTCGTTCCTCTATGGGCAGACGCAGATGCAAGTAGTGAACTATCTCGGCACGTTTACGTCGAATATCCGTTTGCTGGATACAAAAAGATTGGAATGGCAGGATGTCGCAGGAAGTATCTATGGAGAGGAAGTGGCTCAATAACTATCTAAGCCTCAATTTGTTCAAAGAGCCCTCCCAGGGGCTCTTTTTGTTTTCGACCTTATTTTTTAAATAGAGGCTGCACAACAATGGTCCGTCTTGTCATCTATATCCAAAGGCCTGCACGCTTATTGCCCAAATCGACACGGTTATGGCTATTAGCTACACACCTGTGAACTGGTGGTTGCACTTCCAGGATTAAAGGTTTACCTTTACGCCAGCAATAGTTTTCCCTAAATCTAAAACATTATGAAAATAAAACTGTTAACTCCGTCCCTGCTCCTGGCTGCGCTTTTCTTTTCCTGTAAAAAGGATAGTCATCCCACTCCGCCTCCTACAGATTCTTCCAACATCGTCAACCTGAAGAAGGGATTGCTGCTCTATCTCCCTTTTTCGGGAAATTTTGCTGATTCCAGCGGAAACAACAACCCAACGACAGGTGTAAATGGCGCCAGCCTTGGTTCCGACCTGTCCGGCAATGCTGCCAGCGCTTTTGATGGCGGGGGCACAGGTCAAAGGGTTATCGTGACCAATAACGGCTCTATTAAATTCGATACGGCCTATACCGTTTCCATGAATGTGATGCTGCGTTCATATCAAAGGGCTGATCTACTGGCTGTAGTAAAACACGCCACCGGCGATGGCTGGGTCTTCAGCGTAGGAACTGCTGAATATTCTACCAATATCATCAATATGAATACGGTGGATACTACGGGCAATTGTTCCACCACCGTTCAACCTTTTAACGGTCAGCTCCTTCGGTCAAATTCGGCTTTGCTGCCGGGTGCCTGGAACAATGTCGTCACCGTATTTAATAAAGGGGTAAGCAAAATATATATCAATGGTCAGCTTAGTGCCACATTAACTACACCTAACAGCCATGTACCGGACTGCATGTCTTCCAACGTGATCGTCGGCGGATGGTGGGATGGCGATCCGGCAAGCATCGATGGCAAGTTGGATGAAGTGCGCATATACAACAGGCCTTTGAACCCAAATGAGATCGCTAAGCTGGCAGACGGTTTTTCAACTCCTGGCTCGACCGTTCCCGACCTGACCAGAGGATTGCTGGTATACCTGCCTTTTAATGGCAGCATCGCTGACTCCAGCGGTCATAACAACCCTACCCAGATCGTGGGCACCGGAGCAGATCTGACCTATGATATGCATGGTTATGCCAACTCAGCCTTTGGCGGTGTCGGCAGCAGCGGACGGCTCGAAGTGACGAACAATGGATCGATACAATTCGATACGGCCTTTTCTCTATCGCTGAGCTTTATGGAACGTGATAATTCGACCAGGCAGATGTTGTGTGCGATGGTAAATGATGATGGCACGGGCCCATCCTTCGTGATCGGTAACTCGATCCCGGGGATATCGAATTTCGATTTCGGCGTCACCAACAGCCAAGGCGCTTGCAACGTATATGGCAGTAGCAGCACTATGACTGTTGATACCGCATGGTCCTTTATCCCGCAGCCTGAGAGCTGGTATAATGCGGTCTGTACCTTCTATAAAGGATCTCTTAAGATATATATTAATGGTACAATGGTTGCTGAGAAAACAACCCAGGATCAACATACCCATGTCTGTCCGAATGCCAAATTCATAGTGGGTGGATGGTGGCAAAATGATCCCGTATCCATCAATGGCAGAATGGACAATGTGCGTTTGTACAATCGTGAGCTCATACCCGCGGAGATTGCGATGCTGTCGAAGAACTATCAACCGAATTCCAATAGTATCCGACATGTGGTTAGCCATTAACTATCAAGCCTTTAATTTGTTCAAAAGAGTCCCCTCGTGGGACTCTTCCTTTTTTCGACCTTATTTTTGAAATAAAGACGCACAACTACGGTCTGTCCCGTCATCCATATCCAAAGGCCTGCACGCCTATTGCCCAAATCAACACAGTTATGGCTATTAGCTACACACCTGTGAGCTGGTGGTTGCAATTCCAGGGTTAAATATTTACCTTTACGCCTGCAATAGTTTTCCCTAAATCTAAAACATTATGAAAATAAAACTGTTAACTCCGTCCCTGCTCCTGGCTACGCTTTTCTTTTCCTGTAAAAAGGATAGTCATCCCACTCCGCCCCCTACAGATTCTTCCAACATCGTCAACCTGAACAAGGGATTGCTGGTATACCTGCCCTTTAACGGCAGCATTGCTGACTCCAGTGGCAATAATAACCCTACTCAGATCGTGGGCACCGGAGCAGGGCTGACCTATGACATACATGGTTATGCCAACTCCGCTTTTGGCAGTGATGGTTCCAGCGGAAGGCTCGAGGTGACGAACAACGGATCGATACAATTCGATACGGCCTTTTCGGTATCGCTGAGCTTTATGGAACGTACTATCTCCGGCAATCAGGTATTGGCCTCGTTGGTAAGGGTGGCAGATGGCAAAGGCCCGAGCTTCCTCGTCGGTAACTCCATGATAACTTCGCCCTATTTATGGTTCGGTGCACCCAGCGTCTCCTGCGATCAATATGGCAACTCGACGACAACAGACACTACGACCTTTATACCACAGCCGGAAAGTTGGTACAACCTCGTCTGTACTTTCCGTAAAGGAGCTCTGCGGGTCTATGTAAATGGGAACCTGATCAGCCAGACAATGGTCCTCAATTATAGTTCGTACGTCTGCCCTGATGCAAAATTCGTCGTGGGCGGATGGTGGCAGAATGATCCCCTGTCCATCAATGGCAAGCTGGACAATGTGCGTCTCTACAATCGTGAGCTCATTCCCGCAGAGATCGCGATGCTGTCTAAAAACTATCAACCGAGTTCCAATAGTATCCGGCAGGTGGTTAGCCATTAACAATCTAAGCCTCAATTTGTTCAAA
>Ga0163162_10006174_pt1 | contig 11610 bp, 8 predicted proteins | sample S55metaG_FD_115310 | JGI IMG/M metagenome (GOLD analysis project Ga0163162, IMG submission 115310) | Switchgrass rhizosphere microbial communities from Kellogg Biological Station, Michigan, USA - S5-5 metaG | ecosystem: Host-associated > Plants > Roots > Rhizosphere > Soil | place: USA: Michigan...
CGATCGGCTTCAACTGGCAGATTTCGATCGCGCTTGTGCCGGGCCTGGCGGCGCGCGAAGTCGCGGTGGGTGCACTCGGCACCGTGTACGCGATGTCCGCGGCCGGAAACGATGTCGCTGGACAGCTCGAGCCGGTGATCGCGAGCAGCTGGAGCCTGGCAACCGCCTGTTCGTTGCTGGCGTGGTACGTGTTCGCGCCGCAATGCCTGTCGACGCTGGCCGTGGTGAAGCGCGAAACCAACTCGTGGCGTTATCCGCTCATCATGGCGGGCTACCTTTTCGCGCTCGCCTACCTGGCATCGTTCGTCACCTACCGCGCCATCGCGGCCTGGGCGTAAGGTTCACGGTATGGCGCAGGAAATTCTGGTTGCCGGCATCGTCGCCATCGCTGTCCTGGCGAGTGTGTGGAAACTCATGCCCGCGCGCCGGCGCTTGCGCGTGCTGCTGGCCATTGACGCCTGGGCCGCGCGCCACCCACGCCTTGCGCGATGGCGTGAGCGTTCGCTCAAGCCGCGCATCGTGCGTGCCGCGGGTACCGGTTGCGCCGGTTGCGCCGCGAACGTCGGCACACGGCCGCATCCACCGCCGCGGTGAAACACACCCTGCGGACGGGGCTGGCAATCGCCGCCACGATGGCTCTATTCGCCGCGCTGCCGTCCCGCGCCGGCGAAAACGTGCGCCCGACACGTGACGATGTCGGAGATGCGATCACAGTCAAACCCGGCCCATGCCGTTTCGTGTCGCTGGCTCCCGGCACCACGGCAATGCTCTACGCCGCAGGTGCCGCTCACTGCCTGGTGGGAACGATTGCGCACAGCACAGAACCGGCGGATGCAGCCAGACTGCCAATCGTCGGAGATGCGGAAACCCTCGACTTCGAGCAACTACTGGCGCTGCGGCCCACGGTCGTCGTGGTGGCAGTGGATGTCGTGCAGCGCATGCGCATCGATCGCATCAAGGCGATGGGTATTCCTGTGTACCAGGTGCATGTCACGCGGCTCGCCGGAATGCCCGACTTGATACGCCGGCTCGGTGCTCTCGCCGGCACGCAGGCGATTGCCGACCGCGAGGCCGATGCGTTGAACGCCGCGCTCGAATCGCTGGGCACGCGCTATCGGACGCGCACGCCGATTCGCGTGCTTTACCAGATCTGGGACCGGCCTATCTACACGATCGGCGGCAGACACGTCATCACCGACGCGCTCCAGCTGTGCGGCGCAGTCAACATATTCTCGGACCTCGAGACGGCAGCACCCGCGGTCACGCGCGAAGCGGTCGTTCTACGCGACCCCGAGCTCATCCTCGCCTCGTCGCCGCCGGGCGCAGCAGACGAATGGCTGGCCGAGTGGCGCCGGTATCCCGCGATGGCGGCGGTTCAAAACGGGCAGATCATCAGTTACGTGGACGAGCGGATCGATCGAATGGGCCCTTCGGTGATCGAGGCGACGGGAAAGCTCTGCGCGGTCGTCGACAAGGCGAGAACTGCGCGTGCAGCCATCCGTAAACCGTGAAACCGGCCCTTCTGTACCTGGCCACACGCTTTCAGTATCTTGCGCTTCCCGTTTCGAACGGAATCTTTTTCCTGCGCGAACGGTCACATGGAAAGTCGCAGTATTTGCGACTGGGAGAATTTGGATGAGAACACTATATTTTGTGGCGGGAGTCGCCCTGGCTCTCAGTGGCTGCGCAGTGACTGCGCCGCAGATGGCATGGGGCAAGCCGGGCGTGTCCAAGGTTGATTACGGCACGGACGTCGGAATGTGTACCGGACTCGCCGCCCAGAAGAACGTCGACGACGGCGCCCACACCGCGGGCGGAGTCAAGGGCAGGAACAATTCAGCCGGTGGCGGCGGTTCAGGCCAGGCCTCTCCGGATGCATCCATCCCGTCCGGCGGCAGTTATTCGGGCATGGCGTCATCCGATTACGTGCAGCGCGCCGCCACGGAACAGCGCACCCAGGAAATGGCCGCGCAGCGCGCGCGCAATGAGGCATTGAACAGTTGCCTCGTCGGACGCGGCTATCAGCAGTTCGCGCTCACGCCGGAGCAGGAAGCGCATCTCTCAACCCTGAAGAAGGGCACCAACGAGTATCTCGAATACCTCTACAAGCTCGGTACCGATGGCGAGGTCGTTAGGAAGCAGAGCTCGCCCGCGAAGTAGTCAGGCGGCGAATCCCAATCGCCCAGGGAGAACTTCGATGAGAAATCCCATTTTGGTTTTGGGACTCGCCCTCACCCTCGGCGGTTGCGCAAGCAATACTCCGCAAAAGGCATGGGGCAAGCCGGGTGTGTCGAAGATGGACTACGCGTTGGATGTCGGCGTGTGCGCTGGAATCGCGGTCACACAGACCGGCGGCAATGGCGCCCACAACGCTGGTGGCGTCGACGGCAAGGCGATTGCGAACACCGCCAATCCACCGGTCATCTACACGCCGACGCCGGCGAACGGATCTAACCAGAGTACCCACGTGGAGGCCCCCCTCCCGGCGAACGGCACTTATTCCGGAATGGCCACGGGCGACTACGCCCAGCGCGCCGCCAGTCAGCAACGCGCACTGGAAATGACCGCGCAGCGTGCGCGCGCAGAAGCACTCAAGGGCTGCCTCGTAGGGCGCGGCTACCAGGAGTTCACGCTCACCGCCGAACAGAGCGCACACCTCGCGACGCTGACAAGAGGCACCCACGAATATCTGGAGTATCTCCACTCGATCGGCAGCGGTCCCGTAACTGTTGCCGACCAGCCAACACCGGCGAAGTAGTCAGGCCGGGATCACGTCGAAGGCGGCCGTCAGTCGGGCGCCCGCATGAAATGGCACGGTGCCGTGCCAGAAATACGATGGGAACAGCACCAGCAGCCCGCATTCGGGTTGCACGAAATGCTCCGCCGCGCATCCGTCGATGCGCACCCCCGGTTCTCCGAACTTGAGCCAGCCTTCGCGTGATCCGGCGGCGTCCGGCAATTCCACGTAGTAGGCAGAGCTCAGCCAGCCCTGCGGGTGCACATGATCCACGTGAAATCCTTCCGGCTGTAGTTGCACCGACCACGATCCCGAGATCCGATACGACGCCGACTTACGGCGGTCGACCGGATGAGCGTCTCCTTTCTCGAGCCGCGAGATGTAGTCACGGATCGGGCCGTCGATCATCGAAAAGAACGCGGCGATGAGCGGATTGCCTGCCGGAAGGTTGCGCTGAGTCTGCGTGCCACCGCGCAGCGACTGCGCGAGCGGCCGATGCGACGCATGGTGAAGCGAAGCAAGCTCGCGGGCAAAAACTGCGTTGAATGCCGCGATGCCGGGAAATTCCCCCGGTGGCTGCAATCGATAGCTGCGCACCAGCCGGTCGTAGTCGTACAGGCGTGAGTATTGCGGATCGCCTAACAAGCGCAGGGCAGTGGCCCGGTATGCGATGAGCTGCTGGTCGTCAGGATTGCGCGCAAGGAGTTCGTCAACGAGCGCCAACGCTTCCGCGGCGCCGCCGGTGCGCAGTAGCGCGGGCACCAGATTGCGTGTCGATTGAGACGGATCGCGCGCTCGCGCGACGGCGGCACGCAACAACGGCAGGGCGTCGCGCGGCCGGTCGAGATCGTCTAACAGGACACCGACCGATGTCAGTATTGCGGGTGATTCCGGCGCGAGAGCGAGCCCGGGCTCGAGCAATTCGAGTGCCCGATCGGCACGGCCGCTGTTGCGCAGCAGATCCGCCGCGACGAGTCGCAGCTTCATCTCGCCCGGAAATCTTTCGATCGCACTTTCGATGGCGGACGTTGCCGCGGCGCCCACACCGCGCTGCCAGAGTAGTTCGGTAAGCAAGATGTGCAGCGCGACGTCGGTTGGCCACGCTTCGAGGGCAGCCGCGACTTTCATTTCCGCGTCGTGGGTGCGACCCGCGAACAGCAGTGCGCGGCCGAGTTGCGCTAACAACTGCGGTGAATCCCACGCCGCGCTCTCGAGGGCTTCGAATTCGGCCAGCGCTTCGTTCGCGCGCCCCTCCTGTTCCAGCAAGATGGCGCGTTCGAAGCGGAGGGTGCGGGATCCAGGGTCAATAATCAGTGCCGAATCGAGCGCTTCACGCGCTTCGTCAAACCGTTGCGTATTTGCCTTAGTTCGCGCGATTACACGCCACGCCTCGATGGCGGTGGCCTTGTCCACGATCGAGGACACCACAGTCACAGCCTCCTCCAGCTTCCCGCTAGCGGCATTAGAAACAATGAGTTGCAAGCGATCCTGGTCGGTGGGGTGCGTCATGACCGGGCAGCCTTTTTATAGATGACACGCCAATTCATGACTCGCCGAGACATGCGGCCCGCCTGCAACTTTTGGCAAAACGGCTCTTGCTTGTGCACACGATCCGGCTACACTCCAAAAAAATACTGACAATCGGTTTCTGAATTAATTAGGTCGTAATAGTTTCTATACAGGGGGGGCATTGCAGTGTCCAAAGCATCTAAAAGGTTGCGGCGTGAAGCCGTGAGCGCGAAAAAATTTCGCGCGTCTGATTTATCCATTCTCGCACTGGGAGCCTCGCTGCTCGCGCCGTACGCGATTGCAGCGGACGCCGACCAGGACGCGACGACTACCAGCGCCGCCACCACGAAGTCGGACGAAGATCTCACCGAGATCCTCGTGACCGGCATTCGCAAGGCCCTCGCGACTTCGCAGGAAATCAAGAAGGAATCCGACACCGTCGTCGATTCCATCACCGCATCGGACATCGGTGCATTCCCCGACAAATCAGTCGCGGAAGCATTGCAGCGCATGACTGGCGTAACCGTCACGCGTTTTGCCGCGTCCGGTGACACCACGCACTTCTCCGCCGAGCCTTCCGGCGTCGTGATTCGCGGCCTCCCGCAGGTTCGCAGCGAATTCAACGGCCGTGACAGCTTCAACGCGAACAGCTCGCGCGGTCTGTCCTTCGCCGACGTTTCGCCGGAATTGATGTCCGGCGTCGACACGTACAAGAACGCTACAGCCGACATGATCGAAGGCGGTCTCGCCGGCACGGTCAACTTGCGCACTGCCACGCCCTTCGATTCAGAAGGCTTCGTCGCTGCGTTCTCGGCAGAAATGGGATACGGAAACCTGGCCGAAGAGGCCAAGCCCTCCGGGTCCGCGCTCATCAGCTCGCGCTGGGAAACCGGAATCGGCGATATCGGCATCATGGCCAACGCCGCGCTGAACCAGGTCGTCACCGAATCACAGGGCGTACAGCTGCAGCGCTTTTTCCGTACTGAAGACGTTGCCGGCTACGGCGGCGGCACCAAGTGGATCCCGGGTGGCATCGACATCCGCAGGAACACCTACGACCGCACGCGCAAGGGCGCGTCGGTGGCCCTGCAATGGCGCAGCCCGGATGAGTCTGTCAGCAGCTTGTTGCAGTACAACCGCTCCGAGTACGAGAACAACTGGGAAGAGTATTCCCTGAGCGCGGGTATCGGTAATTCCCAGACCCCGCAAAGCCTGATCATCCCGAATGAATTCTCCTCGAATGCTGCGGGCACGCCCGAGTACGAATTCGACAGTCGCGGCGTATTCACGCGCGGCGTCATCAACGAAGACGTGAATCTCGGCTGGTACAGCGATCCGGGTATGGCGAACCTCGCCCACCCGAACGGCTATCCGTCGTTCACCTGCTATTCGTGGTCGGCGGCCAATTGCCCGGCGACGCGTGGTGTTGGACTCGGTGCCGACACGCGCGCTTCGACCCAGACCAACCTCACCGAAGATCTCTCGCTGAACTTGAAATGGAACGTGGGCGAACGCGTCGCGCTTAATTTCGACATTCAGAAGATCGACTCGACGGTCGTCAACTTCGACAACAGTTCGAACAACAAGACGGCCACCGACCTCTTTCTCGATATCACCGGCGGCAAGCCAAAATTCGAGTTCCGTAAGCCGACGGGCTACGGCTTTACGGCTGGCGGCTTCGCTGATCCGCAGAACTACTTCCACGAATGGGAGATGGAACATGCGGAGAACAGCACCGGCGATGAGCTCGCCTACCGGCTCGATGCCGACATCAAGCTAAGCGAAGACGGCTGGGCCGATTCGCTGCGCGTCGGTGTGCGCCGCGCCGAGCGCGATCAGAACGTCAACTGGTCCACGTACAACTGGGGTGCGGTGCAACCGCTCTGGGGCGTGCAGAGTGACACGGGCTTCTTCCTGAACTCGGACCCATGGCAGGGCTCCTACGCCCCGCAAGACCTCGGCCCCAATCTCGTGGGCGGCGGCGTCTTCGGCGGCGGCACGTTCCTGCATCCGCGCTTCGACATCGTGAGCAACTACGACGCAACACGGCAGTTGTACGGCTCGGGTCGCAGCAACAGCTGGATCGCGCTGGCAGATCGCACCTCGTGCCCGGTCCAACCCGGAAACGGCGGCCTGTACTGTCCGGTCGAGCAACTCTTCGTGACCGAAGATAGCAACGCGGCCTATGTGATGTTCAAGTTCGGCAACGACGAAACCAAGATCGGCAATGTGTCGGTGAAGGGCAATATCGGCGTGCGCTATGTCACGACCGAGGTGACTTCCACCGGTGGTGCGCAATTCCCGCGCTTCACTCCGGTAAACCCCGCGACTCCGCCGGCTCCTCAGGATCCGAAGTTCTTCACGCCGATCGACGATCAGAATTTCATGAACTTCGGTTCGTACACGGATCAAGGCGGAGCCGATCACGAGAATTGGCTGCCGAGCCTGAACCTGCGCTTCGGTATTACCGACGAGCAGTTTGTCCGCTTCGCCGCCTCCCGCGCCATGGCGCGGCCCGACATGGGCTTGTACAAGTTCTACTACAGCATTGCTGAAGTGGCACCGAGCTGCGCCGCGGGTAACGTGACGTACACCATTCCGGGTGACTGCACGTCGGCACCGGTTGCTTACACACCGCGCTACACGGCAGGTGTTGGCAATCCGGCGTTGAAGCCGACCACGGCCGACAACCTGGACCTGACGTACGAGTGGTATTTCTCGAACACCGGTTCGTTCACCGCGGCGCTGTTCTACAAGGGCTTCCAGGATTACGTCACCAACGCTTCGTACCAGCAGGACTTCACCAACAACGGCGTCACACGTCCGGTCACGGTGACCGGCCCGGTCAACGCCGATGGCGCGAGCGTCACGGGTATCGAAGTCGCGTACCAGACGTTCTTCGACAGTCTGCCGGCTCCGTGGAATGGCCTGGGTGTTCAGGCCAACATCACGTTGGTCGACAACAAGGGTGTCACGAACTCGGGCCTTTCGACGGTGTCCGGAAACGGTGGAACGCTGCAAGACGCGCTCATCACGTTCACCGACCTGCCGCTGGAAGGCTTCTCGGACACGACGTACAACCTGGTGCTGATGTTCGAGCAGCCGAAGTACTCGGCTCGCCTCGCCTGGAACTGGCGTAGCGATTACCTGATCAGCCAGTCCGACTGCTGCATCAAGCTGCCCATCTGGCAGGACGCCTACGGTCAGCTTGACGCTTCCGCGCACTACAAGCCGAACTCGAATTGGGACGTCTTCCTCGATGTCCAGAATTTGCTGGAGGCCGAGACTGTATTGCGACAGCAGGTGACTGCTGAGGGCATGCTCCTGCCGCGTTCCTGGTTCACGAACGACATGCGCCTTGCGTTGGGCGTTCGCTATCGAATCCAGTAACCTGGCGATCTGAGAAGACCGGGCGCGCCGTATTACGATACGGCGCGCCCTTTTCTTTTCAGGCTGCTCGAGGAGTACAAAGCATCGTGCGACCGCCACTCAACATCGTCATCGTCGGTGGTGGTACGGCTGGCTGGATGACGGCCGCGGCCTTTGCCTCGGTGCTGGGCCAGCAGAAATGTCGTATCAGGCTCATCGAGTCGAGCGAGATCGGCATCGTCGGCGTAGGTGAAGCCACGCTGCCGCACATTCGCTTCTTCAACAAGCGCATCGGCATCGACGAGCGTGAGCTCATGGCCAGGACGCAGGCCACGTTCAAGCTGGGGATCGAGTTCGTCGACTGGGCCCGCCTCGGGGACAGCTACTTTCATCCGTTCGGCGCCTACGGCTCGCGCATGGCCGGCGTGCCGTTCCACAACTACTGGCTGCGGCAGCAACAGGCGGGCGACACGACCGCGCTCGAGGACTACTCGCTGCCTATCGTCGCGTCGCGGATGAACAAGTTCGCGCTGCCATCGGAGGATCCCGCCGCGGTGTTGTCGACCTTCGGGTACGCGTTCCAGTTCGATGCTTCGTTGTACGCGGCCTATCTACGCGGCTTCTCCGAGCAACGCGGCGTGCAGCGCACGGATGGCAAGATCGTCGACGTCAAGCTGCGCGGCACGGATGGCTGGATCGAATCGGTGAAGCTCGAAGACGGCTCAATGATCACGGGCGATCTGTTCATCGATTGCTCGGGCTTCCGCGGGTTGCTCATCGAGCAGGCGCTCAAGACTGGCTACGACGAATGGACGAAGTGGCTGCCCTGCGATCGCGCGGCAGCCGTGCCCTGCGAGAATGCCAGCCCCCTCACGCCGTACACGCGAGCGACCGCGCGCGAAGCGGGTTGGCAATGGCGCATTCCCTTGCAGCACCGGACCGGCAATGGCTACGTCTACAGCAGCGGCTTCATCAGTGACGACGAGGTGGCTTCGAAACTCCTGTCGCGCCTCGACGGCAAAGCGTTGGCCGACCCACGCTTCCTGCGCTTCACGGCCGGCCGGCGCCGCAAGACCTGGAACCGCAACTGCGTCGCCATCGGCCTCGCGGGGGGATTTCTGGAGCCGCTCGAGTCGACGAGCATTCACCTGATCCAGGTCGCGATCACGACGCTCATCGACTACCTCACGGATACTCCGGCGTCCGCGGAAGCACCCTTTGATCCACGCACCGTCGACGCATTCAATCGCTGGATCGAGATGGAATACGACCGGGTGCGCGATTTCCTGATCCTGCACTACCACGCCACCGAGCGTGACGACGCGCCCATCTGGAACTACTGCCGCACGATGGATATTCCGGACAGCCTCAAGCACAAAATGGAGCTGTTCCGGCACCGCGCTCGCGTGGTCACCTACAAAGATGGATTGTTCCTCGAGCCCTCCTGGCTCGCGGTGTATTTTGGCCAGCGCGTGATTCCGCAGGGCTACGATCCACTCGCGGATGCAGCGGATGGCGCCGCGCTCGCGCGCAAGATGCAGCAGGTGCGCGAGCAGATACAGACCGCAGCGGTGCGTATGACGGGTCACGAAGATTTCCTGCGCAGCTACTGCCCCGCGATCAAACCGGCCATGACGGGAGCGCGAGCGTGAGCCGCGTCGATCGCGTCGTGATCGTGGGTGGTGACGCCGTGGCCTGGCTGGCAGGCATCTCGCTGCACCGCGCCTTCCGCCATCGTGGGCTCGACGTTGCCGTGGTCGACACGGGCCGGGGAAAAAATACGACCAATGCTCGCTGGACACTGCCGTCGCTGCGCGGCATGCACTCACTAATCGGCGTTCAGGAACCGGAATTCCTGCGCCGCACCGGCGCCACCTTCAAGCTGGCCAGCGAACACATAGGCTGGCAGGGCGACGGCTCTCGTTTCCTGCATGCACACGGCGATATCGGCACGGCTATTGGCGCTGCGCCGTTTTACAAGTTCCTGCTGCGTGAGCAGATCGCGGGCCGGCGCACCGGCCCCGAGCCGTATTCGCTCGCTGCCGAAGCCGCGCGTCTCGGGCGCTTCGCGCGGCCGATGACGGGAGCCGACGAGCTCACGTCGAGCTTCACGTACGGTTTTCATATTGATGAGGCTGCCTACGTCGAGTACCTGCGCGAACACGCCACACGGGCTGGCATACGGAGCGTGGCAGGCGCGGTCGCGTCCATCGATGCTTCGGAAACCGGTCGGATTCGCAGCGTCCGTCTCGAGAGCGGCGATGCCATCGAGGGCGATCTGTTCGTCGACTGCGTGGGCCTGTCGGAAACCGAACGCGACGACTGGTCGGCCTGGCTGCCCTGCGACCGCATGGCCTGCGCCAGCGCTCCACCACTCGCGAATCCGCCGCCTTTGACGCAGACCACCGCCAGCGAGGCGGGCTGGACCTGGCGCGTGCCGCTGACCGCCGCAACGGCCGTGGGCCATGTCTATTGCAGCGCGTTCGTCGATGACGATGCGGCGCTTGCGAAACTGGCATCCGTTGCGCCCGAGGCCCGCGATGCCCGCGTCGTCGCGCGTTTTCACAGCGGCAGGCGCCGCAGGTTCTGGGAACGCAACTGCGTGGCGCTTGGGCAAGCCGCGCTCGAGCTCGAGCCTCTCGCCGGGGCGGATCTGCATTTCGCGCAGCTCGGCATCGCAACCCTCATCGAGCTGTTTCCTCTCGATGGGCAAAGCACCGTCGAAGGAGTCGAATACAACCGCGTCATGGCCGAACACGCGGACTCATTGCGGGATTTCACGATTGCGCACTACCGGGCGGGCGCGGCACGGCCTGGGGAATTCTGGAATACGACCAGAGTCGCGCCGCTGCCGGAGAATCTCGCGCACAAGCTGGATCTGTTTGGCGCGAACGGCCGCATCGACGTGCGCGACCACGAATCGTTCGAGGAAGTCGACTGGGCGTGGCTCCTGCTCGGTGTCCGGGATATGCCTAGCACTCTGGAAATGCAGATGACTTCGCTGCTCGAGTCGGTGACCGCGGAACAGATGGAGCCACTGCGCACGCACATCGAGCGCCTCGCGGGCTCGATGCCGCGCCATCTCGAGTATGTTCGGCACCAGGTTTCCGCGCCGGGACGCGGAACCTCCTGATGGGGCAATCGCGAATGCAGACCAAGGTCAGAAAAATCGTGATCGTCGGCGGCGGCACCGCCGGGTGGATGGCGGCCGCCGCGTTCGCCAAGGCGATGCCGGGCAGCCAGTTTTCGATCGAGCTGGTCGAGTCCGAGGAAATCGGCACCGTCGGCGTGGGCGAGGCCACCATCCCGTCGATACTCGAGTTCAATCGCGCGACCGGGCTCGACGAGGTCGAATTCATCCGCGCCACCCAGGCGAGCTTCAAGCTCGGCATCGAGTTCGTCGACTGGGCGCGCCTCGGGCATGCGTACATGCATCCCTTCGGGTTCTACGGCGTACAGATGGAGGGAATCTATTTCCACCATTTCTGGTTGAGGCACCACGCGCAGGGCGGAACGCTGCCGTTCGACGCCTTCTGCTCGAACATCATCGCCGCTCGCGCCGGCAAGTTCGGCCGTCCGCTGCCGGATGACCGCTCGCCGGTACCGCATCTCGCCTACGCCTACCATTTCGACGCCGGGCTCTATGCCGCGTTCCTGCGGAAATTCTCCGAGACGCTCGGCGTGAAGCGGCACGAAGGCAAAGTGGTGCACGTGCAGTTGCGCGCCACCGACGGATTCATCGAGTCGATCAAGCTGCAGGATGGCCGCGTCCTTGACGGCGATTTGTTCATCGACTGCTCCGGATTTCGCGGCCTGCTGATCGAGCAGTCGCTTCAGGCCGGCTATGAGGACTGGAGCGAATTCCTGCCTTGCGATCGTGCGATGGCGGTGCCTTGCGAGCGTATTGCCGCCACCACGCCGTATACACGCTCCACCGCGCGCGAAGCGGGATGGCAGTGGCGCATTCCGCTGCAGCACCGGACCGGCAACGGCTA
>Ga0163162_10006177_pt1 | contig 11607 bp, 12 predicted proteins | sample S55metaG_FD_115310 | JGI IMG/M metagenome (GOLD analysis project Ga0163162, IMG submission 115310) | Switchgrass rhizosphere microbial communities from Kellogg Biological Station, Michigan, USA - S5-5 metaG | ecosystem: Host-associated > Plants > Roots > Rhizosphere > Soil | place: USA...
CACTTTAGCGAACTGCCAAAGCCCAACCGTTATCTTACCAAGAAAAGCCTCAGAAAGATACTCAGGGCAATAACAAAATATATCAGGTTCACCGGTAGTGGCGAACCGGCAATAGAAATGCTGATGTACTTCTGCATTAAGTTGAAAGCTTCTCCCATACGAATTGAGAGAGATCAGGTAATAATGAATATTTATAAGCAACAATTGGCGAAGATCAATACTATGCTTGAGTCTATCCACGAAGACCTTCGTTTTGATTATCAAAAACAACTGGATGACCTCTCCTGATTGACAGAGCACGATTAATGCGTATTCTATCCCTGTTTCCTGACATATTTTGTCAGTATTACAATAACCTGTCCTTCTATTTTCCCTTCTATCTGTTCAGTATTTTCTTCTACCAGGCGAATATTCTTTACTACTGTACCCATTTTAGCATTCATACTCGTACCCTTAACATCCAATGATTTGGTAAGGACAACAGTATCTCCTGTTTTAAGAACAGTCCCATTGGCATCTTTATGCAGGTCAACAGAACCATCATTATCATGGTCTCCTGTAGCCTTTGCCCAGGCAAGCTTTTCATCATCAAGGTAAAGCATATCAAGATTCTCTGCTGCCCAGCTTTCATTGCGCAGCCTGTTCAGCATTCTCCATGCCACTACCTGTACACCTGGCACTTCGCTCCACATGCTTTCCGTTAAGCATTTCCAATGATTGCCGTCAAGCTCCTCTTTCTTATCTATCTGGGCCTTGCATTTTTCGCATACCATGATGCAGTTCTCCTCAGTTTTCCTGTCCTGTGGCAGCACTTCATAAACCTGCAGGCCATTCTCAGCACCACATAATTCACATTTATTACTACTTCTTTTAATTACGTTCTCTTCTGTTTTCATATATACTTTAATAAAGCGGCGAAGATATACCTTTCCATGAGGCGTAAAAGATGATATATATCAACTGCAGCATCATTTATGCTCACAATCATCCAAAAAGCTATAGTGTAGCTATAGTGTAACTACAGTGTAGCTACAGTGCAGCTGTAGTGTTCTGATATCACTATGATATCATTATGATATTACGCTGACTTCATTGAACCTATATCATTGGATCATCAAATCTTCGGCAATGGCTTACATATTGCCCCTTCCGTGACGTAAGAAACTCTACATTTGCCCATAACTAAAATAACTATCATTTGGAAATCGGTACACCCTTAAGCCCTTCTGCCATTAAAGTAATGATGCTTGGCTCAGGCGAGCTAGGCAAAGAAGTAGTAATAGAATTTCAAAGGCTAGGCGTTGAGGTCATAGCAGTTGACCGTTATGAGAATGCACCTGCCATGCAGGTAGCACACAGGTCATACGTCATATCAATGCTTGATGGAAAAGCATTGAGGGAATTGGCTCACAAAGAAAAGCCACATTATATCATCCCTGAGGTAGAGGCCATTGCAACTGCAACCTTGATAGAGCTGGAAAAGGAAGGATTTGCGATAATCCCCTCCGCCAAGGCCACCCACCTCACTATGAATAGGGAAGGAATAAGAACCCTTGCGGCACAGGAATTAAAGCTTAATACCTCACCTTATAAGTTTGCCGGGACCAAAGATGAATTTATTGAAGCCATTAAATCAATAGGATTACCATGTGTCGTCAAACCGATCATGAGTTCTTCAGGCAAAGGACAAAGCATGGTAAAGAATGAAGCAGAGATAGATAAAGCGTGGACATATGCCCAGGAAGGAGGAAGAAGTGGGGGAGGAAGAGTAATTATAGAGGGCTTTATTGATTTTGATTATGAAATAACATTGTTAACCATCAGTCATAAAGACGGAGTCTCATTCTGTGAGCCTATTGGCCATAGGCAGGAGCATGGAGACTATCAGGAGTCCTGGCAACCCCATCCAATGAGCAGTGTAGCACTTCAGAAAGCACAGCAAATTGCAAGAGAAGTTGTGCAAGGATTAGGAGGCAGGGGGATATTCGGAGTAGAATTCTTTGTAAAAGGTGAGGAGGTTTGGTTCAGTGAACTCTCACCACGACCACATGATACAGGAATGGTAACAATGATATCCCAGGATCTTTCTGAGTTTGCATTGCATGTTAGAGCAATATTAGGGCTGCCTATACCTAACATTATACAGCACGGGCCCTCTGCATCGAGCGTGATCCTTGTAAAAGGAACATCAAATAATGTTTCTTTTTCGGGCATAGAGCAAGCTCTATCTCAGTCTGATACCCAAATACGACTATTCGGAAAGCCAGAGGTCAATGGAGAAAGAAGGATGGGAGTTTGTCTTGCCCGCGCAGCAACAATTGAAGAAGCAAGGCAAAAGGCAAATCTTTCAGCGAGTAAGATCAGCTATCAACTATAGGTCACAGATAGAATTGAATTATTTTCCCTTAATTTTAGAAATAATGTGGAGGATATGAGGGAACCTAAACGGATGGTAAAAAACATATTGATCTTTGATGACGATAAGCATACGCTTTCCGTTTGCAAATATATTCTGGAAGGAGCTGGCTGGGCCGTTTTTACTAGAAGCAATACTAATAATCTCATAAGCTCTCTAGATGAAACTACCCCTCAGGTTATTTTAATGGATAACCAGATTCCTGAGACTGGCGGCATAGTCGCTACCCAGACCATAAAGGCACACCCGCTTTATAAGGATGTTCCTGTAATATATTTTTCTGCAAATAAAGACATAAAGGACCTTAGCCTTCAGGCAGGAGCCAATGCTTATATTGAAAAACCTTTTGACATTTTCGAGTTTCAGGAGATTATAAATTCTGTTATCACATAAAATAATAGTTCGCCCCGGCAGATTTATCTAAGGGCCTGCGCTTATTGTTTCCACAATCATGTTTGCGGTATTGCCATTTCCATAAAGTGATCTGCTAAAATCACCATGAATGCTTTGTATGCTTTTAAATGCAGAAAGGATTCTTTCGTATTCAGTTCCTGCAAGGATATTTACCCCTGCTCCTACAAGTTCGGTCCATTCTGTTTCATTGCGAATAGTAATGCATAATTTTTTACACCAGAATGCTTCCTTTTGTAAGCCCCCGCTGTCAGTGATTACAAGCTTACAATTGTTCAATAAACCCAGCATCTCCAAATATCCGACTGGCTCAATGATCTTAAACTCAGCAATAGCCGGGCAATTCTTAATTGCCTTTCTTGTGCGTGGATGAGCAGGCATAATAACGGCAACCTGCCTGTTTATTTCATTTAGTGCTTTTATCACACCATTTAATTCCTCTTTCGACTCAACCAATTGTTCTCTATGAAGGGTGCAAAGGATAAAATCTCCCTCATGCGTGCTTGATTTATGATCTACGCTCTTTTTAATTTTATTAGAATAGTAATTAATAGCATCAAGCATAATATCTCCCGATAAATAAACATTCTTAGTTATCCCTTCTTTACTAAGATTATCTATCGCTTTCCTGGTAGGGCAAAAAAGAAAGTCACTAAGCTGGTCAGTCTTGACCCTGTTGATCTCTTCGGGCATTGTGGTATTGTAGCTTCTTAAACCAGCTTCTATATGGGCTAAAGGTATTTTCTCCGCATTTGCCGCAAGTGCGCCGGCAAGAGTACTATTAGTATCACCAAATACTATGACAATCTCTGGCTTCTCCTTTATAAGTATCTCTCTAATAGAACCACTCATCTGAGAAATAGCTTCTTCCCTTGAAATCTGGTTAATGTTTAAATTATAGTCAGGTTCCGGAAGTTCCAGCTCTTTAAAGAAGATGTCAGACATATTTGCATCATAATGCTGCCCTGTATGAAGGATAATAGACTGAATCCTATTTCTCTTTTGAATTGCACGATTAAGAGCAGCCATTTTTACAAACTGAGGGCGAGCGCCTATGACCGTTAATATCTTCATGCTTATCGTTCAAAAGTATCACTATATCCTAAATTTGAGGAGTTTTGGTAGAATTATTGATTATCAGCCTCTTATATCCCAAGCTACTTTCAATATATTTAAGTAATTTAAGTCGCATGACTCCATACTAATTCCATGCTGACTCCATATTGATTCCATATTGACTCCATTCTGGTAGGCATATATAAGTATTATATTAGCCATTTAATAGTGGCAAAGCTGCTTCTTTACCATGAAAGGATTACTTTCTATAAATAGCCTGAAAAGCAATAATTTCGTCGCTCAATTGCTGATATGAAAGTTGTACTATTTGCGGGAGGATTAGGTACCCGTATAAGTGAAGAGACTGATGCCCGCCCAAAACCTATGGTAGAGATAGGAGGAAGGCCGATTTTGTGGCATATAATGAAGATATACAGTCATTATGGCTTTAATGATTTTATTATCTGTCTCGGCTATAAGGGCTATATTATTAAGGAATACATCATGAACTATTTCCTCCATAACTCCGACATTACAGTTGACCTGGGCAAGAATAAGGTGGAAATACATGATACAAGCGCGGAGGCCTTTAAAGTAACCTTAGTTGAGACCGGATTGAATACCAAGACCGCGGGCAGGCTAAAGCAAGTAAAGAAATACATAGGAAATGAGGATTTCATGCTTACTTACGGAGACGGGGTAAGTGATGTGGATATAAAGAAATTATTAGAATATCATAAGCACCATAATAAGATAGCAACTGTCACTGCTGTTCAGCTTGATGCAAGATTTGGAGGAATGGATCTGGCCAGCAATGGAGATGTTCTGGCGTTCAAAGAAAAGGCTAAAGATGAAGGTAAGTGGATCAATGGAGGCTTCTTTATCCTGAAGCCCCAGGTGTTTGATTACCTCGAAGGCGACATGAATAATATGATGTGGGAAGATGAACCATTAGAGAAACTGACTACTGATAATCAGCTTGCAGCTTATAAGCATACTGGTTTCTGGAAGCCAATGGATGCATTACGGGATAAGATAGAACTTGAATCACTCTGGCAGTCTGGCCAGGCTAAATGGAAGGTCTGGTAATGGATAATATCCTCTCATATTTTAAGGATAAGAAAGTCTTTGTTACAGGACATACGGGCTTTAAGGGTTCGTGGCTTTTGGCATGCCTTCATGAGGCTGGAGCAAGAATTAAAGGCTATGCATTAGCCCCTGAGCATCCTGAAGGGTTATTTAATGTTCTTCATTTAGGTAATATAGAAAGCATGATTGCCGATATACGGGATCTTCCAAGGTTATCAGCAGAGATAAGCTCATTTGAACCTGATTTTATATTTCATCTGGCTGCCCAGCCATTAGTAAGGCGCTCTTATGAAGTCCCGGTTGAGACCTTTGCTGTAAATGTTACAGGAACTGCAAATGTTTTAGAAGCTGCAAGACAGTTAAAAGGAAAGTGTACAATTGTGGCGATCACTACAGATAAAGTGTATGAGAACAAAGAGCAGGATATTTTATATAAAGAAGAAGATAGGTTAGGAGGATATGACCCATATAGCGCAAGTAAGGCTTGTGCCGAAATAGTGATTAGCTCATACAGGAACTCATTTTTTAATGTTGCTAAATACGATCAGCATAAGAAAGGAATTGCCTCGGTACGGGCAGGTAATGTAATAGGAGGGGGGGATTGGAGTAAGGATAGAATCATTCCTGATATAGTTAAGTCGCTTCAAAGTAAAGAAGTTATTGAAGTACGAAAACCTGATGCTGTGCGTCCATGGCAACATGTATTAGAACCTTTATCCGGATACCTGAAGACTGCAATACTTCTTGATAAGAACCCGCTTAAATATTCAAAGGCTTATAATTTCGGCCCTGTAGCAACAGACCATGCTACAGTTAAAGAACTTGTAGAGACAGCAATAAAAGCATGGGGTAGTGGCGAATGGAAAGATGTATCTAGTACTGATCAACCTCATGAAGCAGGATTACTAAAGCTTGATATTAGCCTTGCACAGAAAGAATTGGGCTGGATTCCTAAGCTTATCTCAACAGATGCTATTAAGTGGACTATAGACTGGTATAAGCAACAAAAGGAGCAAAGAAAGGAATATACTTATAACCAGGTAAAAGATTATTTCGCCTTATGATATTTACCCAAACTTCTCTTAAAGGAAGCTATATAATAGAGCTAGAGCCATATATAGATGAGAGGGGATGGTTTGCGCGGTATTTTGACAAGGATGAATTTAAAAAGATAGGACATGATAAAGAATGGTTGCAAATGAATCATTCTGTAACAAACAAAAAAGGTTCTATAAGGGGAATGCATTACCAATTACCTCCTTTCAGAGAGGTCAAAATGGTAAGATGTATTGCAGGAGCTGTTTATGATGTGATAATAGATATAAGAAAAGATTCGAGTACATTCCTTAATTGGTATGGTGTTGAGCTTAGTGCAGAGAATAGGAAGATGCTTTATATTCCGGAAGGATTTGCTCACGGGTTCCAGTGTATTACGGATAGTTGTGAACTTTTGTATCATCATTCAGAAGTATATAAACCTGGTTCTGAAGGAGGAATTAGATATGATGATTCGTTAATAAACATAGAATGGCCTGTGCCTGTAAGTATTATCTCAGAAAGAGATAGGAATCATCAATCTATTGATAAAAGCTTAAAAGGAATTTAGATATGCAATGCAGATTTTGTAAGACTGAACTGAACCATGTATTTATTGACCTTGGAAATTCCCCTGCGTCAAACTCTTTTCTTTCAGCTGAACAATTGAATGAACCTGAAGTATTTTATCCCCTTAAAGTATATACCTGCCATAATTGTTTTCTTGTTCAGGTAGATGAGTATAAAAAATCTGATGCCATTTTTGATAGCAACTATGTGTATTTTTCTTCCTATTCCAAAAGCTGGTTAGCACATGCCAAGAAATACACGGAGCTGATGATAGAGAAGTTTGGATTCAATAACAACTCTCAGGTAATAGAAATAGCATCTAACGATGGTTATTTATTACAGTACTTCAAAGAGAAGAATGTAAAAGTTTTAGGAGTTGAGCCTACAGCTAATACAGCAAAAGTGGCAATGGGGAAAGGTATTGACAGTGTTGTAGACTTCTTCGGAGTAAGACTGGCAACAGAATTGGCAACGAAAGGGAAGAAGGCTGACTTACTCCTTGGAAATAATGTTCTTGCTCATGTACCTGATATTGTGGATTTCGTTGGGGGAATGAAGATTATATTAAGCTCTACAGGCGTAATTACAATGGAGTTTCCTCATTTAATGCAGCTTGTGGATAATAACCAGTTTGATACGATCTATCATGAGCATTTCTCATATTTATCTTTTTATACTGTTAAGCAAATATTTGAGACACAAGGACTGGAATTATTTGACGTAGAAGAAATATCTACTCATGGAGGATCATTAAGAATTTATGCAAAGCATAGGGAGGATAATTCAAAAGAAGTTTCTCCAAATGTTTCTGAATTGCTTAAAAAGGAGGGGGATAAAGGAATGATGTCTCTGGAGTATTATGACAACTTTCAGGATAAGGCAATGAGGGTAAAGGTTGATTTATTATGCTTTCTGTTGGAACAAAAAAAGAATGGTAAAACGGTTGCGGGATATGGAGCTGCCGCAAAGGGAAATACCTTATTGAATTATTGTGGAGTAAAGAATGATCTAATTGAATACGTAGTGGATGCTAATCCCCATAAACAGGATAAATACATGCCAGCAAGTCATATCCCTGTCGTTAATGAGGATCATTTAAAGAATAATAAGCCTGACTATGTTATCATCCTTCCTTGGAATTTAAAAGAAGAAGTAATAAAACAGCTATCTTATATTAACGTGTGGGGAGCCAAGTTTGTTATCCCCATCCCACAATTGGAACTGATATGAGAGTATTAGTGACAGGGTCAACGGGATTTATTGGTAATTATGTTGTTGAAGAGTTACTAAAACAAGGGCATGAAGTTATTGCATCATCTGCTAATTATAAAAAAGCTGAAATTGCTCCATGGTTCAAGAAGGTAACATATATTCCTTTAGATCTTTCTGAGCTTGAGACAACAGTTGATTATTGTAAGTTTTTCCATGAGCCTGATAAAATGATACACCTTGCATGGGAGGGGTTACCGAACTATAAAGATGACTTCCATATCAATCAAAATCTACCACGGCATCTCTCTTTTATAACAAATATGATAGAGAATGGGCTTAAAGACCTTTCAGTGACAGGTACCTGTTTTGAATATGGCATGCAGGAAGGCTGTCTGACAGAGGATATGGAAACTCATCCTGCTAATTCTTATGGACTAGCTAAAGACACTCTAAGAAAAAAGCTGGAAGAGCTACAAAATGACAACTTCAAATTAAAATGGATGAGGCTTTTCTACATGTATGGCAAGGGGCAAAGTCCTAATTCCTTACTTTCGCAACTTGATAGGGCATTGGAGAAAGTAGAAAAAAGTTTTAATATGAGTGGAGGACAGCAGGAGAGAGACTTTTTGGCAATTGAGAAAGTGGCCGAGTATATTGTAAAGATCGCCTTGCAAGATAAAATAACGGGAGTGGTTAACTGCTGTAGCGGAAAGCCGATTAAAGTGGAGAAATTCGTTAGGGAATATTTGAAAACTAAACATAAAAACATTGAACTGAACCTTGGTTATTATCCCTATCTGGATTATGAACCCATGAGTTTTTGGGGGGATAATGGGAATTTGAAAAAAATACTTAGAAATGATTAAGTGTCCACTTACAGGAAGCTCAAATACACAGGTGATCTATGAGCAGAGCCCTGTTCCTTTAATACAGAATAAAGTATATCCTACAAGAGAATTGGCACAAAATGCGCCGTGCATAGGAGTGACGTTGGCACAATCTCTTGATAATGGTTTTGTTTTCAGTGCGGATTTTAAAGATTTTACTATCGATTATGATATGCATTATCAGAATGAGCAGAGTAACTCAGCTTATTTCCGGAAGCACCTGGAGAATGTTATTCAAATAATGGAACAAAACCATTGCCTGGATGGAAAAGTTATTGAGATTGGATGCGGGAAGGCTTATTTCCTTGACATGCTTTCGTACAAAGGGGTAGACATAACAGGCTTTGATCCTACTTATGAGGGACACTCTAATAAGGTTATTAAGGATTTCTTTTCTGAGAAGTATTCTGATATCAATGCATCTTTTATCGTTCTCCGTCATACACTTGAACATATCTCAAATCCCTTTGATTTCATTAAAACTATAGCCAAAGCAAATAATTATAAGGGAAAGATTTATATTGAGGTACCCACCTTTGAATGGATTATGAATAATAATGCGGTTGAGGATATATTTTATGAACACTGCAATTATTTTACCTTGGAAACCCTTCAAATGCTATTTAAAAAGAGCGTTGGGGGACATTTTTTTAATGGCCAGTATATTTATGTAATAGCGGCACTAGAAGATGTAAAGGATGAGATAGAAAAACGTAAAATAACACCTTGGCAAGTGAAATTTGCTGACAGAACAGCAGAGTATAAGAGTATCCTTGACAGTAATAAAAATGTTGCCATATGGGGAGCTGGAGCTAAAGGTTCTACATTTTTAAATTTACTAGATAAAGAAGGAAATAAATGCAAATGCGTTATAGACATTAATCCCAAAAAACAACATCAATTTATCGGAGGAACTGGCCACTATATTATTAGACCCGATGAGATTTCAGGGTTAGATATAAATAACATTGTGGTAATGAACAGTAATTATATCGACGAAGTAAAAGGAATTACATCTGAAAATATTAATCTTATAACATTATAAAATAATAACAATGGATCCCGTAGAGACTTTTAGACAGGAATGTAAAGAGAGAATTTATGTGCAAGGAAAGGATAAGAGCCTACTGCAGGCAAGCAATAAGTTTACTGAAGAAACTATTCGCACCGGATACTCTTATAATTTCACCTGGATGGGCAGACCTATTATCCAATATCCGCAGGATATGATCGCTATGCAGGAGATAATATGGGAAGTAAAACCTGACTTAATCATTGAAACAGGAATAGCACATGGAGGTTCTTTAATATATTATGCCTCAATATTAGAACTGATAGGCGAAGGAGAGGTTCTTGGCATTGATATCGATATCCGCGATCATAATCGCAGGGAAATTGAAAAGCATCCGATGTTTAAGAGAATAAAAATGATCCAGGGTTCTTCAATATCTGCTGAGGTGATTGAGCAGGTTAAGGGATTTGCTTCAGGGAAGAAAAAGGTTATGGTTTGTCTTGATTCTAACCATACACATGAGCATGTCTTAAACGAATTGGAGTTGTATTTTCCTTTTGTTACTCTTAATTCATACTTAGTTGTGTTTGATACCATTGTTGAAGACCTTCCTGAAGATACTTACTCAAATAGGCCTTGGGGGATTGGAGATAATCCAAAAACAGCTGTTCATGAATTCCTTAACACACATAACAACTTTGAAATTGACAAGAGCATAGATAATAAACTCCTTGTTAGTGTAGCACCCGAAGGATATTTAAAGAGAATCAGATAATGGAAAATACTTTCTCTTCTCCATGGGTAAGCTTTTGTATGAGTACATACAAAAGGCCACATTTTCTTGAGAAGCAGTTAAAGACAATTCAAGATCAGACCTTCATCAATTTTGAAGTTATTATTTCGGATAATGATCCGGATCAAAGTGCCAGGAACGTCATAGAAAAATATAATGATCCAAGATTTAAATACTTTAATAATGGTACTAATCTTGGAATGATCACCAGCTTTAATAAATCAATTGAGAGAGCAGGGGGGGAGTACATTGTGATGATAACGGATGACGACCCTGTTTATCCTGATATGCTACAAACACTTCATGATCTTTATAAGGAATTCCCTGGTTACGGTGTTTATCATGGCGGATGTGATGTAATCTATTACACACCTGAGATGGCTGAAGTTTGCAGAGCTAAGGTTGGTACTAATTCATGTCTCTCGAATGAGTATCCTATTATGCATAAACAAGCATATTCAAAAGAACAATTCCCAGTGCAATTTTTTACAAATCGTATAAGTAATTATATGCTTTGGTCAGTAGGCGTAGTTAAGAAAGAGGTTCTTCTTGAAATAGGGGGTATTCCTGATTTTGGTACTCCTTTTATGGGAGATTTGGCATATACCGTATTGACATGTTCTCACTCAGGTGTTGTTGTGGTAAATATTTCGTTAGGTGCTCAAGTTGTACATGGAGCAAACTATGGATATGTTCAGGGAGAAGATTATATTGGCTTCTATACTACTGCTGGAGGATTCCATAATTGGGTGGCCAATAGATTTTCTTCAAGACCGGATTGGTATATTATTAGACCTGAAATGGAGAAATTTATTGGGAGATGGATGGTTTCGTATGCTGTATCGTTAAGAAAATTATTAATAAAGAAAAAGCAATCAATCAAAGGATTGAATAACACCCTAAAAAGAGTTTTCAAAATACCTTATATAAGCAGGTGGAGATGGAAATATTATATTAGTGCATACTTCCCACTCTTATTCGAGTATTTGTTAGCCTTAAAGAAGAAATATTTATCAAATTCGTGAGTAAATACAGCATTATATTACCGGTAAAAAATGGGGGAGAATATGTGAAGGACTGCGTTAATAGCATTCTTGCACAGACATTTTCTGATTTTAACCTGATA
>Ga0163162_10006179_pt1 | contig 11605 bp, 5 predicted proteins | sample S55metaG_FD_115310 | JGI IMG/M metagenome (GOLD analysis project Ga0163162, IMG submission 115310) | Switchgrass rhizosphere microbial communities from Kellogg Biological Station, Michigan, USA - S5-5 metaG | ecosystem: Host-associated > Plants > Roots > Rhizosphere > Soil | place: USA: Michigan...
GAGGCCGCGTTCATCACGCTCGACATGCTGCGGCACAACCCGCGGCCGGACGGCGACGGCGTCGCGGCCGTGCGCGCCCGATGGCCGGTGGCGTGGAAGACCGGCACGTCGTGGGGGTTTCGCGACGCCTGGTCGGCCGGCCTCGTCGGACCGTACGCGCTGGTCGTCTGGATCGGCGATTTCAGCGGGGCCGGCAATCCGGCGTTCATCGGCGCGGATGCCGCCGCGCCGCTGTTCTTCCGCATTGCCGACGCGCTCAATCTCGCGAAGGCCGGCGAGACGACGTTCATCAAGGCGCCGCCCAAAGGCGTGAGCCGCGTGTCGGTGTGCGCGGGCAGCGGCGATCTGCCGAACGCCGCGTGTCCGCACACCGTCGACACCTGGTACATCCCGGGCACATCGCCGATCCGCGTCAGCCAGCTGCATCGAGCGATTGCCGTGGATCCCGTCTCGGGTATGCCGGCGTGTCCGCCGTACGCCGCGGGCACCCGGTTCGAGACGTTCGAGTTCTGGCCGTCCGATATGCTCGAGCTGTTTCGTCAGGCCGGGATGCCGCGGCGAACCCTGCCGGCCCTGCCGGCGTGCTCGACCGCCGATCAATCGGATCCGCCGAGGATCGCGTCGCCGCTGCGCAACGTGACGTACGCGCTCGCGGGCGCCGCGGGCCGGGATTCGATCGCGCTCGACGCCAGCGTCGCGGCCGACGTGCGCAAGGTGTTCTGGTTCGACGGCCGCGCGCTGATCGGATCACGCGACGTGTCGGACGGCCCGCTCGCGTGGCGGCCCAACACGGCCGGCGTGCGGCTCGTGCGGGTGATTGACGACCACGGCCGATCGGCGGAGCGGGATGTCGAGGTCGTGTTCGCCCGGTAGCTCGGACCGAACTTCGGTCCGAGCTACGGCTGTACCTCGGACCGAACTGCGGTCCGAGCTACAAGCGCCGTTGGCGAAGGACCTCGTACAGCGCAATTCCAACGCTCGTCGATAGATTGAGCGATCGCACGTCCGGCGAGAGAATCGGCATGCCGACCAGGCGCTCGCGATACCGCTCGTAAAGATCCCCCGGCAGCCCGGCCGTTTCACGCCCGAACACGAGCACCACGTCGCCGGCTTCGCCGAGCGGCGCGTCCCACAGCGGTCTCGTCGCTTTCGTCGAGAAGAAATACGCCTCGCCAAGCGACGGCAGCTCGGCTTCAAACGCCGCCCAGTCCGGCCACACGCGAAGATCGACGTGCTCCCAGTAGTCGAGCCCGGCTCGCTTCACCTGGCGCTCATCCAGCGAGAAACCGAGCGGCTCGATCAGGTGTAGTGTCGCGCCGGTCGCGAGGCACGTGCGGCCCGCGTTGCCGGTGTTCCAGTGAATCTCGGGATGTACGAGTACAACGTGGATGGCGCCTGTGGCAGTCAACATTGCAATCCAACCACAGATCGGGGCTTACAGAGTGCGTAGCCGGCCCACGCCAGGCCGCCGCAGGGCCGATTCCCATCCGGCACGAAGCGTGCTCTGAAATCAGCGATCCCGTTTGCCTCCTCAGAGGACGAAAAAGTAATCCGGTCCGGCAGGAGCTGTCATGAAGAGATGGTCCGTCGCCACGTCGCTGATCGCCGTCGTGCTGCTGCTGGCCGGCGCGCAGGGCCAGCAATCGGCGCCTCAGACCGGCGCCGTGCCCGGCGAACTGCTGGTGAAATTCACGGCGTCGGCCGGCGCCAGCCAGCGCACCGCCATGCTCGCGGCCCGTGGCGCGAGCCGGCTCCGGCGGTTCGATGCGCTCGGCGTCGAGCACGTCAGGATTCCCTCGGGAGTGACCCTGGCGGCCGCCATCGCCGCATTTCGCGCGATGCCAGGCGTGGCCGCCGTCCAACCCAACTACATTCGTCACGCCATTCAGAGCGCGCAGGACCCGCCGCCCAACGACCCGTTCTGGCTCGACGGCAGCCTGTGGGGCCTCGCCAAGATTCAGGTGCAGCCGGCGTGGACCAACTTCACCTCCGGCGACGGCACCGTCATCGTCGCCAGCATCGACACCGGCGTCAACTACCTGCACCCGGACCTTGCGCCGAACATGTGGCATAACCCGTTCGAGATCCCGGGCAACGGGATCGACGATGACGGCGACGGGTACGTGGATGACGTGTACGGCATCAACACCGTGAATCACAGCGGCGACCCGATGGACGACCAGGGGCATGGTACGCACACGTCCGGCACCGTGGCTGCTGTCGGCAACAACGACCTCGGAGTTGTTGGCGTCAACTGGAACGCGAAGATCCTTTCGTGCAAGTTCCTGGACGCATCCGGATCGGGCACCGACGCCGGCGCGATCGAGTGCTTCAACTACGTCCTCGCGCTGAGGAACCGCGGAACGAACATCCGTGTGACGACCAACAGCTGGGGCGAGCAGCGCGGCAGCGGGTCGCCCGACACCGTGCTCCAGGCTGCGATCGACGCCGCCGGAGACGCCGGGATCATCAATATCTTCGGCGCCGGTAACGACGGCACGGACAACGACGTCTCGCCGTTCGATCCGGCCAGCTACAACTCGCCCAGCATCGTCTCTGTCGCGTCGTCGGGACCGACGGACCGGCGGTCGTCGTTCAGCAACTTCGGCGCGACGTCAGTGGACTTGGCAGCGCCTGGCGAGAACATCCTGAGCACGTCTCTCGGAACGGACTACGAGTACTTATCCGGCACGAGCATGGCAACGCCGCATGTGGCCGGTGTCGCGGCCCTCTTGGCGGCGATGGACCCGACGCTCTCGGTGCCGGCCATCAAGGCGCTGATGCTCGACAACGTGGATCAATCGTCGAGGTGGGCCGGACGCGTGATTTCCGGTGGCCGCTTGAATGCCTTCAAGGCGGCGACGGCCGTCGGAACGGTGAGCCCCAACGCGCCGCCGACCGTGGCAATTACGTCGCCGGCGGCCGGCTCTACTTTCAAGGGCCCGGCCAACCTCACTGTTGCGGCCATGGCCGACGACAGCGACGGCACCATCCGGCAAGTGACGTTCTACGCGAACGGCGCGCTGATTGGCACCGCGGCATCGAGTCCGTACGTCGTCTCGTGGAACAACGTCGCGCCAGGAGCGTACACACTGACCGCCGTTGCCACTGACAACCTGTTTGCGGCGGCCACGTCAGCGGGCGTCACGATCAGCGTGGTGCCCAATGCGGTGCCGACGGTGTCCGTCTCCGGCCCGCTCGAGGGCTCGACGTTTACGTCCCCTGCGACTGTGACCGTCGACGCCACCGCCAGCGACAGTGACGGCACCGTGCAGCAGGTGGCATTCTTCGCCAATGGCGCGCCAATCGGAGTGGCGGGCGCCAGTCCGTATCGCGTGACCTGGAATGCGCCGCTGGGCAACTACGCGCTCACGGCCGTTGCGACCGACAACGAGGGTGCGACGGCGACGTCCGCGGCCGTGCACATCACGGTGAACCCGCTACCCGGGCGGCTGAATGTGGCTCTCTCCTCCAACGGCGGCGTCGCCTCGGCCTCGAGCACGCTCAGTCCAAGTTATCCGGCGTCGAGCACGATCAACGGCGACCGCAAGGGCTTGAATTTCGGTTTCGGCGGCGGCTGGAACGACGGCACGCCCAACGCAATTCCGGATTGGCTCGAGGTGGACTTCAAGGGCTTGAAACTCATCGAAGAGGTTGACGTCTTCTCGCTGCAGGACAGCTACTCCTCGCCGGTCGAACCGACGCCAACGATGACGTTCACGACGTGGGGTCTGCGCTCGTTCGACGTGCAGTACTGGGACGGCGCGAGCTGGGTGAATGTGCCGGGCGGCGCCGTGACGAACAACAGCCTCGTCTGGCGCCAGGTCGTGTTCGTGCCGCTCATCACGTCGAAGATCCGCCTCTCCATCACGGGCGGCCTGAACGGGTACAGCCGCGTGATGGAGGCCGAAGCGTGGGGCACGTCCGACGGCGGCAACGCACCGCCGACCGTGTCGATCACGAGTCCTTCCGGAGGCACGACGGTAACGGCCCCGGCGACGATCGCCATCAACGCGACGGCTGACGACATCGACGGTAGCATTCAGCAGGTGGACTTCTACGCGAACGGCGCGCTCATTGGCACCTCGAGTGCGAGTCCGTACGCCGTCAACTGGATGAACGTCGCGGCCGGCACGTACTCGCTGACCGCCGTCGCGACCGACAACGCCGGCGCCACGACGACGTCCGCACCGGTGTCGATCACGGTGGCCAACAACACTCCGCCGAGCGTGGCGATCGCGAATCCGGTTGACGGCGCCACGTTCACGGCGCCGGCCGCGATTGCGATCAGCGCGACAGCGGCCGATAGCGACGGCACCGTGACGTCCGTGGCGTTCCTCGTGAATGGCACACCGATTGGCACCGATACGACCAGTCCTTACGGCATCGCGTGGACCAACGTAGCCCCTGGCAGCTACACGCTGACCGCGACGGCCACCGACAACCTCGGTGCGACGACGACGTCAGCGGCCGTCCACGTGACGGTAATTCCCGATCCGAATCGCATCAACATGGCGCTCGCGATCAATGGCGGAGTGGCCTCGGCGTCGTCGACGTACAGCCCGGCCTATGCTCCGGCGGGCGCCATCAACGGCGACCGCAAGGGTCTGAACTACGGCAACGGCGGCGGCTGGAACGACGGCACGCCCAACGCGATTCCCGACTGGCTGGAAGTGGACTTCAGAGGCACGAAGATCATCCAGGAAGTCGACGTGTTGTCGATGCAGGACAACTACTCGGCCCCGGTCGAGCCGACGCCGGCGATGACCTTCACGTCGTTTGGCCTGCGCGCGTTCGAAGCGCAGTACTGGGATGGCGTGAACTGGGTGGCCGTGCCGGGCGGCACGGTGGCGAACAACAACCTGGTGTGGCGCCAGCTCGTCTTCGCGCCGGTGACGACGTCGAAGATCCGGATCATGATCACCGGCGGCCTGAACGGCTACAGCCGCGTGATTGAGTTGGAAGCGTGGGGCACGTCGCTTGGCGGCAACACGCCGCCGGCCGTGTCGATCAACAGTCCGGCCGAAGGATTAGGCGTTGTGGCGCCGGCGACGTTCACGGTGACGGCCTCGGCGAGCGACGCCGACGGGTCGGTCGCGTCCGTGGCCTTCTTCGCCAACGGCGCGCCGATCGGGACCGACACGACCAGTCCCTACAGCGTCTCGTGGAACAACGTCACTGCCGGTTCCTACACGCTGACGGCCGTGGCGACCGACAACCAGGGCGCCACGACGACGTCGAGCCCGGTGCACGTCACGGTCGCGGCGAGCAACGTGCCGCCGAGCGTGGCGATCGCGAGTCCTGTTGAGTCGGCGACGTTTACGCTGCCGGTTGCCGTCGCGTTGGCGGCGACGGCCGGTGACAGCGACGGCACGGTGACCTCGGTGGCCTTCTTCGCCAACGGCACGCTGGTTGGAACCGACACGGCCGCGCCGTACGGTGTCACGTGGAGTCCTGCCGCCTCGGGCGCCTACACGCTGACCGCGGTGGCGACGGACAACTTCGGCGCGACGACGACATCCGCAGCGGTGCACGTGACGGTGAACCCCGATCCGAACCGCATCAACATGGCTCTCGCGACCAACGGTGGTGTTGCGTCCGCGTCGTCCACCTACAGCCCGAACTACTCCCCAGCGGGCGCCATCAACGGCGATCGCAAAGGATTGAATTTCGGCTTCGGCGGCGGCTGGAATGACGGCACGCCCAACGCGATTCCGGATTGGCTGGAAGTGGACTTCAACGGGATGAAGCTGATCCAGGAAGTGGACGTCTTCTCGATGCAGGACAACTACTCGTCGCCTGCGGAGCCGACGCCGACGATGACGTTCACGTCGTGGGGATTGCGCGCGCTTGAAGTGCAGTACTGGAACGGGTCGGCCTGGGAGGACGTCCCTGGCGGCGCCGTGACGAACAACAACCTCGTGTGGCGTCAGCTGCTGTTTTCGCCCGTGACCACGTCGAAGATCCGGCTCTTGATCACCGGCGGGCTGAACGGGTACAGCCGCGTGATGGAGGTCGAGGCCTGGGGCGCGGCGGCGCCGGGGGGCGAGCCTGCGCCTGTGAGCGACTCGGCGACCGTGAGCCAGGCGTCGGGCGTGAGCCAGCCCTCGGCCGAGACAGGGAACTCCGCTCTGAGCGGCTTCTTCCGAGACCAGTTGATGGCGTGGCGCGAAGAGTAAGGAGGGCGGTCAGCCGGGCCGTTTCGGACGCTCCAGTTGCGGTAGGTCTCCGTCCTTGTCCTCCGGGTCCCGCAAACCGGTGCGCTCTTCGATGATGATCTCGATGGCGTTCCGCTTGTCGCCCAACACGACAGCAGCCGCGAAAAGCGCGGACAGGAATTGCATCATGCCCTGTCACCTCCACCCTGCGGCCCGCCCACGCGGAGACGCGGAGCTCGCGGATCGAGCTTTGGGGAGTCTTGCGACACCGGAGCGGCAAGCCCAGTGGGTGCAAGGACAGCGTGTCGGCGGCAGGCCTGGCGCCCAGGCGAGTGTGCGGTTTCAACTCGTGCCAGCACGAGTCGCGCGCGGAGGCCCCGCCGCCAACTAGGCGCGCTCCGAGTTCCGATCGGCCAGCGGCGGCAGATCGTCACGCATCGATCTTTCATCGCCAAAGTACAGCCGCACCTCGTGTTGGTTGTGGGATCGGCAACGCAGTTGAAGATTATCGACGTCGGATGCCCCGCCCGCACCTCGCGGGTCACGAGCGCCTCATCCGACATCTCCCGCAAACGATTCGTCGTCATGATCCGTTGTAACACGGCGTTTTTTGACCCGCGAAGCGGCCGCAGAGCTGGCGATCGACGCGCGCGATCGCGCAGGCGTCGTTTCGGCGACGTTCACGCGTGCTGCGTGCGTTGGTGCGCTCTGCGAGGACGACGACGATGCGACAGTGGATCACCCGATGGTGGCCTCACGATTTACGTCAAGCGAAATCGACACATCGCGGAAGAATACTTTCACAAACTGAACTCGGCGCGCTGCGCGCCGAGTCACCGCCTCACGATCACGACCTGCAGGATCTTCGTGCCCTCGACGATCCGATCCAGGGCATTCATGTAGATCTGCCCGGCCCGGGGGCCCTGCTGGATGCGGCCGAACACGGTGTACTGGAGGTCGAAAGTCGGCTGGTCCATCAGGTCGATGAAGAACTGCATGTTCACCGTGTCGCGGCCGTGGTTCATCATCCCCAACGTGCCGCGCGTGTGGCGTTCCAGTCCGAGTTCGTCCCGCAGAAAGCGTGAGTCGCCGCTGTAGTCGTTGGCGCGCGGGCTGCCGCCCTGCACGGTGACGAGCGGCGCCAGGCGGTGAAACTCCGTGTTGTTGTAGTAGCCCTGGCTCACGAGCTTGACGAACCGGGCGATCGTGATCGGCGCTTCTTTCGTCAGCAGGTCGAAGACGATCCGGTCACCGGTGGAGAGGCGGAGCGCTGCCTGCGTGGGCAGCGCGAGTAGGTCGTTTTCAGTCGGCTGCGTGATGGGGCGGTGCGTCGGCTTCGGCTGCGGCCTCGGGCCGCCAATGACGGCCAACAGGTCCGCGACCGCACCGGCGACCATCGGATCGTAGTCTTCGAGATAATCGCGCAGAGCGAACGCGCTGGTCGCCAGCAGGGATGCGCCGTCGACCTTGAATCTGGCCATCTCGCCCAGCCGGGTGATGATCGCGAGGCGCGTCTCGCGTGACGTGTCCATGCCGAGGCCTGTGATCCGGCTCAACGCCGCGAGAAGGCCCAACGCGGCCGGCTCAGGATCCTTCGTCCCAGTCAGCGCGCCTGCAGCGACGGCCACCAGCCGAAGATCGGTGCCCGACAAGGCTCGCAGCGCTATCTCGGCGGTTCGGCTGCTGCCGATGGCGCGAAGTCCCTCCAAAGCCTCGCTTCTGACGTTGTCGTCTCGATCCTCGGCCAGCGCGAGCAATGCCGGTTCGTTCTTGAGCGTCGTCGCCGCACGAGCCGCGGAGGCGCGTGCGTGCCATTCGGTATGGAAGATCGCTGCCTCGGTGACGATGCTGTTGGCCACTGGTGGATCGAAGGTCGCGAGCGCCTCGAGCGCGGACTGTCCGACGCTGTCGCCGAGGCTTCTCGCCAGGTCTCCGAGCAGCGAGCCGATCTGATCGTGCTCGATGCAGTGGACATCGAGCAGTCGAATCGCGTCCACCTGCTCGACGGGATAGCCCGTGCTGTGGCCGACAACGTCGAGGGCCGTCAGGCAGCTGTTCGTCACCGGAATCAGCGACGCCAGCCGCCGCACAGCCGCCATGCGCACTTGCAGCACATTGTCGTGGCTGAGGAGCGCGAGCATGTCGCGGGCCGCGCTCACCTGCGGATCAGCAAAGGCCGCGACCACATAGCGCGTTTGCCACCCGCAGAATCCCGCCGGCGCGCCAAGCTCCGTCTCGAAGCAGGAGTGGCGCGTCGCGGTCCACATGGCTGGAATGTCTTCATCGTGCTGCCGCAGCAGCAATTCCAGTGCAGAACGGTCCGGCGGATCGTATTCCGCGGCCTCACGAAGCAACAGCAGTCGGCCGGTGCTCAGCCTCACCGTGGGCTCGCGCGCGGCCAACCGCGTGAGCAGGAACGCCGGCAGACGGAGGACGTCGGCAGGGAACTGCCCCAGGTAGTGCAGGGAGGTGAGTGCCACGCGCGCTTCCATGTTTCCGGCATTTGCGACCAGCGTGGCTGCCGCCTGAGGCACTCCGCGACCCTCATCTGTGTTCAGCGTCTGCGCGATGGCCCTGGCCGCCTCGCGCTGGACGTCCAACGATTTGTCGGCGAGGTACGGCGCGAGCAGGTCGACGTAGATCGGATTCTCGAATCGCCCGAGCGAACGCACCGCCGCGGCGCGAATGATGGGATCCGCCGACCCCAATCCCGCCTGCAGCAACGCCTGATCAGGGCTCAAGCCCGGCGGCGCTTTTGGATCCGGCGGATACGGACGGGCCTCGAGGAGCCGATCGACGGCGAGCAGCAGCGACTCGCGCGTGAGCGGCCGCTGCGCCTGCCGCCCGCCGGCCAGGAACGGAACCGCCAACGCGAGGAACACCGCCAGCATGAGCGGGCGCATCAGTCTGGTATCAAAGCATGAAACGTGTGACGCTTCAGGGCTTTCTCACGACTCCCTCACGACTCTGACTCGCCTGCCAGGCCATCCTGTCGCAGGGGGCTCGTTCCATGCGTTTGCGCGTGGCACGCGGACTTGTCGTCGGAGGCCTCGAAGTGCCTCTCGGAAGGCGTTCATCGGTCTTTGCAGAAATTGCGGCCGCGATTCCAGCCGTACTGATGACGCGGTAGCAACTCGGCGCGCGCCGAGTTCGTCCAGGTCCCACAACAAAGAAATGTCTCGACCGTCGATTGAGCTTGACAGCGCTTTTCTGCGTCACTCCGGCGAGGTCCCGTGGGTCATCGCGATGGCCGTTCTGGCGCTCCGTCGTCTGCGTCCACCGGCGATCGGCGCCCAGAGAGTCTCGCGCGTGATCGCACGGTCCGATCGCCGCGGTAGCGGGCGCTCCGAAGGTTGAAAAACCCATGTTAGAAAGGATCATGACGACGATCGAAATCACGCAGATGTCGAATGATGTGTTGGTCGCGGAAACGAAGAGGCTTGCGGAAGTCGAACGCCGAGCCATCGCCGAGCTGCTGACGCTTCTGATTGAAGTTGAGCGGCGCGGATTATGCCAGGAGCTCGGATGCTCCTCGTTGTTTACGTACTGCACGCGCGTCTTGGGTCTGTCCGAACAATCCGCCTACGGCCGGATCACCGCTGCGCGCGCGACGCGGCGGTTTCCAGAAATGTTGCCGATGCTGGCGGACGGCGCGCTGACACTCAGCAGTGTCGGATTGCTGGCGCCACATCTCGATGAATCCAACCACGAGGCGTTGCTCGAAGCCGCGCGGCACAGGAGCACGCGCGAAGTGCACAAGATGCTGGCGTGCGCCCAGCGGCAGCCCGACATTCCAGCCAGCCTCCGGGCACTGCCTGTCTCGGCGCCAGCCCTGGCTCGCGCCGCGGACGCTGTATCTGCTCGGGCGGTGGCGAGCGGACCACCGTCAGTGTCAACATCCGCTGCCGTCGCCCCGCTCTCCCCGAAGCGATACTTGCTCAGGGTCACCATCGGTCAGGACACGCACGACAAGTTCCAGCGAGTCCGCGACCTCTTACGGCACTCGGTGCCGAACGGTGATCCGGCTACGATTCTTGATCGCGCACTTACCGTGCTACTGCGCGAAACTGAACGGGTCAAGTTCGCCGCGAGTGACGCGCCCCGACCCGCGACATCTGGAACCCATCGTTCAGCGCGGCCTGGCTGGGCGAGCCGCCAGATTCCCGCGACAGTCAAGCGTGCGGTATGGAAGCGTGACGGCGGTCGTTGCGCTTTCATCGGGACGCTCGGCAGGTGTTCCGAAACAGCCTTCCTGGAGTTCCATCACGCGATTCCGTTTGCGGTGGGAGGTGCCAGCGACGTCGGGAACGTGCAGCTCCGGTGCCGGTCACACAACGCGCACGAGGCTCGCCTGTATTTCGGCGCCGAGATCGGCGCCGGAGTGAGGCCCAGTTCCTAACCGGCGCGCCGGGGCGCGAATCGGCCACACGGTCGCAACTCGGCGCGCGCCGAGTTCGCGGGTCACACGAAACGTGTGACAGATTAACGGACATGGTTCATCAGCGCCCCACTCTTAAGCCCGCGGCAATCAGCGTCTGGCTCTTGATTCTCTGCCTCCCGATTGCCGCGCTGACGGCCGACACGATCCCCTCCGCGCTCTCCGATCGCGACTTCTGGGCGCTGACCGAGCGCCTGTCTGAGCCCAGCCAGTTCTTTCGGTCGCAGTCTGGATCTCCGGACAACCTGCTGTCGAACGAGATCATGGTGTCGGCCGTGGCGGCAGCACTGGCCGATCGCGTCAAGCCCGAGGGCGTTTATCTGGGCGTCGGGCCCGAGCAGAACTTCAGCTACATCGCCGCGATCCGGCCCCGCATCGCGTTCATCACGGACATCAGACGCGGCAATCTGCACCTGCACCTTGTGTACAAGGCGCTTTTCGAGATGTCCGCGAATCGGACCGAGTTCGTGGGCCGGCTGTTCAGCCGCAAGCTGGCCCCGGCGATGGGCTCCAGCGTCACTGCCGGGCAACTGATGAACGCCGCGCTTTCGGCCGAACCGATTGGCGAAGCTGAGTTCGCGAGGAACCTGAAGGCCATCTCTGATTCTTTGACGAAGACGCATGGCTTTGCGCTCGACGCCGACGATCTGGCCGGCATCGATTACGTCTACCGGAACTTCTACCGATTCGGTCCGGCCATCAACTACACGTCGTCGATCAACGGCAGAGGAGGCGCGGCCACCTACGCCCAACTGATGCGGTCAACCGATCCCGCGACGGGCGAGCGCACGTATCTAGCCTCCGAGAGCAGCTTTGCGTTCGTCAAGATGCTCGAGAGCAAGAATTTGATTGTGCCAATCGTCGGTGACTTCGCGGGTCCGAAGGCTCTGCGTGCGCTCGGCGCGTACCTCAAGGAGCGCGGCGCCGTCGTAGCCGCATTCTATGTCTCGAATGTCGAGGACTACCTGCAGCGCAATGGCGTGTGGCCGGCATTTTGCGCGAACATCGC
>Ga0163162_10006180_pt1 | contig 11603 bp, 10 predicted proteins | sample S55metaG_FD_115310 | JGI IMG/M metagenome (GOLD analysis project Ga0163162, IMG submission 115310) | Switchgrass rhizosphere microbial communities from Kellogg Biological Station, Michigan, USA - S5-5 metaG | ecosystem: Host-associated > Plants > Roots > Rhizosphere > Soil | place: USA...
CGCCGATGCCGCGGGCAAGCCGGTAATGGTGCCGACCGCGGTCACGAGTTGGCGTTCGTCAGACTCCACGATCGCGACGGTTGATGCATCGGGCGTGGTGCATGGCCTCAGGGCCGGCAGCGTGACGATCACTGCGTCGGCGGGCGGCTGGCTGGAGGGGAGTGCGAAGCTGGTGGTCGCGCGAATCGAATCGAAGCTGGTATACGAGGAGAGCTGGGAGCAGGATTGGCCAGCGAGTTGGCAAGCGTGGGGGACGCCGTTGCCGCGGGTGGTCGCGAACCCCAAGGGGGGCCGAGCGATGCTGCCGAATGGCGACGGCGAGTACAGCAGCGGGCTCGCTTCGATGCGGGCCTTTGATGCGAGGGGTGGGCTGGCGCTGGACGTGATGGTGAGCACGCCGATCACGCGACCGAAGTGGCAGTTCATGCAGGTGGATGTGCGGGCGCGGGCGCCGCTGGCAGCATCGGGGCCGACGGGCGCGGGGTGTGCGCTGCGCTATCCGAGTGGCGAGGGGTGGCTGGAGGCCACGAAAATCAGCGACATCGTGGCGCCGCCGTATGTGATGTCGGGGCAATGGTACCGTCTGCGGATCCAGGTCTTTCCTGATGGCGGCTGCGGCTATGCGCTGAACGGCAAGCCGATGCGAACGGATTCGAGAATGCATGTGGTGCCGGACTCGATGATCATCGCGTTTGGCGGGCAGACGGTGGGGAGCGACCTGCTGGTGGGGCGGGTGCAGGTGTGGACGGGGGTGCCGGATGGGGTGGATTGGCGGGGGGTGGGGGTGGTTCACGGGCGGCCGTGAACCGCGTGCCAAGCTTCTCCGGGCTCATGGGCGAAACGCTTCCATGATTGCGAACAGGCCGCCTTGGGATTGCCCGCCGACAGCGTAGAGGATTCCGTTGATAACACCTACCGAACAGAGTTGGCGCGCTGTCGGCATCGATGGAGCGGTGCTCCAAGTATTCGTGGCCGGATTGAATGCTTCGACGGTCGCCACGTCCTCAAACGTCGCGATCTGCCCGCCGACCGCATAGATGATCCCGTTGACTACCCCGACAGCAAGGCCTTGCCGCTCGGTTGGCATTGAAGCCTTTTCGGCCCAGGTATCCGTGGCTGGATCGTACGCTTCAACGATTCCAACCCTCCCATCCGGATCATAAGGCGGCCCATCAAATCCGCCGATCGCGTAGAGGATCCCGTTCACGACGCCAATCGCGAAGTTGGCACGCGGGGTCGGCATCGATGCTTTCGTGGCCCATGAATTGGTGACAGGATCGTATGCTTCGACGGTAGCCATTACGGTGCCATTGTCATCGAAGCCGCCAACGACATACAACAACCCGTTCACAACACCGACCGGGGCAAACTGCCGACGTGTTGGCATTGGTACCATTGCCGTCCATGCATTGGTGCTCGGGTCGTATGCCTCGATGGCGCTCGTGGCCTGGACGCCGTCGTGTCCACCGATTGCGTATAGGATCCCGCCGGTAGCCGCAGCTGCCAGCCCCCACCTTTGCGTTGGCATCGGCGCGATCGCCCGCCATGTATCGGATGCAGGATCGTACGCCTCGGCCGTAGCGACTGCGACCCCGGTGTATCCGCCGACGTCGTAGAGCGTCCCGTTTAGAACTCCGACGGCGCCAAAGCTGCGGGCCGTGAGCATCGGTGCCTTTTCGATCCACCCCGAAGCGTGAACAGTTACCGATGCCGCGGCCTGAAATGGATGCGGAGTGATTGTCTTGGCGGTGACGGTTGCTAGCGCCCCTTCCCCGACGCCAGTGACGTCGCCAACACTATCCACGGTCGCGACGTTGAGATCGTGAGTCTTCCACTTCAGGATGCAGTTTGGAATCGGCGCGCCGTCTTGATTGACCGCCATGATCGTGACGGATTGGCCGACAAACAAAGTTGCCGAGCTTGGGGACAGAGTGATCGATGTTGTACCCGCCGGAAGGCCAGGACAATCTGGGGAGACTTTCACCGCGGAAGATGTAACACCCTCCTGCATCGGGCCGATGGAATCAGAGTTGCACGCCGCGAATGCCACCGTGGCGAGGGTTACGCCGATTCGGTTCCAGATATGGCGCTGTTGCATTCGCTTGTCTCCACAAGGTCGGGTCGTGGCCTAGGCTCGGGTAACGTATTTGGAAGCCGTTATTTGGCCGTGATCCCTGGAGCCCGTGGCAGCTTCAACGTTTCCTTACAGAGGACTTTCCCGAGCAGGTGCCATGCGGGCCGGGCGGGGCGTCGTCCGGAACATGTGACGTGGAGCCCCACCCACGCGTCATACACGGTAGACCCGCTGCTCCAGTCACCCCCGTTTCTTATCAGAGGTCCCGATGCTCTGTCGCTCCCGCTCCCTCGTAGCCCTGACTGCAGCCCTGGCCGCCCTGGGCTGCTCCTCCACCACCAACGACCCGACCCACACTCCCCCCTCCGGCGACTCATTCGCCATGACCTCGCACCAGGCCGCGGCCCTGGACAGCACGGGCACAGTCGTCGTCTCCGCCAACCCCGGCGACAACACCCTCAAGTCGCTCCTCGACTCGACCCTGCAGGTCTTCACCGCCGGCATCACGGCGAAGCGAATCGACGTCTCCACCGATCTCACCACCGTGCCGCTCTACTTCATCGGCATCCATCGCGTGGTGCAACATGCCAGCGGCTCCTTCTCCACCTGGACCGTGGTGGGAATGGATGACCCGGAAGCGCTCGTCAACCTCGTTGAAGTGAGCGGCTTCGCGTCGACGACGACCGCCACTGCGCCAACGTCAGTAAGCGGTGCGATCGGAACGGGTGCGGTGAACGCGCTCTTCCTCAAGGTGTCCAACGGCGGTGTGGTGACCGAGTGGTTCAACAACAGCGGCACGATCTCATTCTCCTCCGACGCGCCGACAGTGGCGTGCCCCGTCCCCAATCCCTCGGTCAACATCGCCTGCACCATCGAGACGATGCACATTCATTTCAACGTGAGTGCGGCCTCCGGGACCGGCGGGGCGACTGGACGGCATGCGACGGTCGCGACGGACGTGGATGTGCCGACGATGCGGTTGACGTATACCGGACCGTGAGACTTGGGACTTGGGACTTGAGACTTGGGGCTTGGGGCTCGACCCGGCTAGTTGAGGGCGACCACGATCGTGCGCCCGGTGTTGAGGGCCAGGGAGAACGTCTTCAACGTGCGGCCCCGTTCGGCGTCGAACAGATACCGTACCTGGTAAGTCTTTCCGGGCGCCAGCTCGGGCCCGGCAGGTTGCCCCGACGCCACGTCAACGACCTCGCTGGTCCAGTGCAGAACCTTCCCATCTGCGTCGGTCAGCGTCGGCGTGGCGTACTGCCATCCAAAATTCTCGGCGACGCGCAATGCGTTCGTCACGGTCAACGTCACGGCGTAGAACTGCTTCGAGGCGCTTGACTGATTGGTGCCTGAGGCCGCAATCGGGCCGGCCGACTGCACCAGCATATCGAAGGCGCCAAGATCGAACGGCTTGCCGATGGCGGTTTCGGCTCGGGCGCCGAGTTCGGTACCGTTGGCAAAGACCGACGGAATGGCGGCGAGGTCCTTCTGGATGTCGTACCAGGCTTTCCGTCCAATATTTCCCTTGACGGCGGCAAATTGCTTGATCGCGCCGGTCGCAGCGATTTCCAGGACCGTCACGAAGCGGCCCTTTTCCTTCGGCTTGAGGTTGAGGGCCGCTCCGGTCAGGTCGGGAAGGACAAAGCCGTACGTGGACTTGGGGATGAAACGCTTGCCGGTGTCGAGATATGGGTTCATGCTGACGGTGGTGCCGCTGGTGGGCATCACAAAGGTCTGACTGTTGGTAATGCTCCAGGTGAGCACGAGGAGCCGCATGTCGGGACCCGCGACCACGTTCCGTTCCGCCCCGGCAAATCGGCTCGCGACAGCAACGGCGTCGAGGGAGAACTGCATGGTGTGTTCGAGATCGTCGATCGGGTAGCTGGTGCCGAGGACGGAGTTGATCGCCGGCCACTTGATTGGTTGTTGCTGGCTAGTGGCTGCGGACGGTGCGGCGACAAGGCAACCGATGAGGATCGTTGAGACGCGCATTTTGGGAAATCCTCAGGTGCCAGCGAGGGGCGAGCGGCCGCGGCGGGGTGGGTTGGGCTTGATCAAGCATAGCACATCAGCGGAGCTGCGGAGTGGCTCGCCGAGGGAACTCTCTGGCTCGTCTCAGCATTCCAATGGCATGAAATGGACGTTCATCCTCGCTGCAGCCGCGATGGCGGCCTGCAGCAGTTCCGCTACCGAGCCTGACCCGCCACCCGAATCGTATATCTGTCAGGCGATCGCCTCCGGCGAGGTAGTCGACACGATATCCTGCCCCGGATACAGCTGGTACACGCCGGGCGGCGGGAGCTCGCCCTCCACTCTGGTGCTCCCGATGAGGGATCCGAGGGATGGCACCGTCTTCGAGGTCGATATCACCTTCCCTCATGGTCCCTCGAGAGGAGACTTTTCGGGGAGCGAACTCAATGTGTCTGCGAGTCTGGGCCGGCTGCCGAAAGAATGGCTCCCCCCTACGACTGGTCAGTGGTGGTCGCTTCACATCGCGTATGACTCCTCGATCGTGGATCGGGATGGGCACCATGACGTTTTGCACGGCCACGGCGACGTCACGCTGCAGCCCAATCACTATGCCAGCGGTCCGTCGATGGTGCATTTCACGTTTTGAGGGCGGAGCGATCACTTGAGGAAGGCCATCAGCCGGAGCAGATTCCTTACGGTATTGTTGTGAGTTCGCCCGATCAAAACCAATCGCGCACCAAGCGAGGCATTCGTGCCCTCAACTGCTCCTCAATGTCGTGACTGTCGCATCACCATGGACACCGGCTTGATGCTAGACCGTACGCACGGCGGATCGGAAGAACCGATGTGGATCCAGGGCGCCGCTGAGAAGGGGTTCTTTGGCCATATCAAGGAGGGCGGCCGAGAGCGGATCCCGGTGGTCACTTTTCGATGCCCCAGATGTGGACGTCTCGAGTCGTTCGCGCGGACGGTCTAGCGAGCATGAACAAACGAAGCCCCGCCAGGCTCGTAAGCTGTGGCGGGGCTTTCACTTGTAAGGCGATCCTTCGCAGATCTGTGGCTGCTCAGGACGAAGTGGGCCAAGGAGGAGTTGAACCTCCGACCTCACGCTTATCAGCGCCTAAGTTATTATATTGCAATGAGTTACGATGCCGTAGTTTCCTATGAAAGTCCGCCCTTTTGCCGGGAAGCGGTTTTTCAATTCCGACCCGTTGTCGTACCTCTGCGGACACCGTACGGACACCAAGCAAAGACCTCACGCCGACACGGTACATAGATCACTTTGCAGCTGCCAGGAAACACGCACAAGACGACGGCTGCGGACACGTGCCCGTGGGCGCAAGCGCCGCGGGCGCGATCCGCGCGATACCTTCAAGGCTCGAACGAATGGGGCAGCGTACCTGGTATCCTATCCGCTCAGGAGGAATCGTCGCCAATGGAGACACGCATTGTTGCGCTGCTGGATGTGCTTGGGTTTCGGCAACATCTTGACCGATATCGCAACAACAGCGATCGCGGTCTCGAGCTATATCGGGCAGCATGGGAAGGTGCTCGCATACACTTGCACGACACGACAGTAAGATGGAGTCAGCGGGTCCTTACCGATAACATTGTATTAATCGGTGATTCCGTCGGACAGGAAGGGCCCTCGTTATTTGACTTCATTCTCGCCGCTGGCCGCTTCCAGTTCGAGTTGGCAATTCGCGGGTTCTGGTTGCGCGGAGCTGTTTGCCTCGGCGAGGTTTTCGAGGATGGCGAGTTCGTATATGGCGCCGCACTGGCTGAAGCGCACAGCCTTGAAGTCAACGCCGAATTTCCCAGGATAGTGGTTTCTTCTCAGCTGAAGAGTCTGGCGGTTCGAGAACACCTCGTTTCATCCAAATCCAGCAAGGTCAGTGATCTCGCTCATCTTGCGGACGCCAATGGAATGCTTCCGTTCATTCGCGACGAAGATCAAGCGTACGTGGACTACTTGCTCTGTTATCATCAGAAGGCAATGGCGAAGCCCAGCGTGGAAGCGATACGGAATCATGCCGGGAGAATAGCTGTTGGGCTAGAGATGGCTGAACGCGACTATGAGAGCGTCTTTGGTGACGAGCAGAGTAGCCTGGCCCATAAGACCGCAGCTGCCCGCCTAAGGGCGAAGCTCCGTTGGTTGGTGAATTACCATGACAGTTACTGCCGACTCGCGCACATGGGCGCGGATTGTTTCGTTTCTGAGAACTAGATTCTAGGGAGGGCCGGATCCACACAATGCCCGGACGATATCGCAGCCGGGCTATCTTTTCATCGGTCAACCCTTGGAGACAATTCTAAAGCCCATGGCTTCCGGACGCACGCAAGCTCTTGTTGCCCCGGCGCTGATCCGTTGGACACGGACAAGCGCGGGCCTTGACGTCGCCTCAGCTGCGAAGAAACTGAAGGTGTCGACAGAGCTTGTCGAGGCTTGGGAGACAGGCGAACGACGCCCATCGCTGGCGCAAGTCCGCAAGATGGCCTCGGCATATAAGCGCCCGCTTGCAGTGTTCTATTTGCCGGAGCCGCCGCAAGGGTTTACTCCACTGAAGGACTTCAGGACACTCGCCGGCAAGAGCCAACCTCACCTAACGGCGCGACTCGCGATCGAAACTCGCCGCGCGCAGCAACGGCGCGAAGTAGCGCTTGAAATAGCAGCGGCAATAGAAGAACCGCTCCCCAACTTCTCCCTCACTGCAGCGTTAGGCGACAATCCGGCCGTAGTAGGTGATGCACTGCGTTCGGTTTTGGGAGTCTCGCTAGAGGAACAGTTCGGCTGGAAGGATAAGTATGAGGCGTTGAACACTTGGAAGGTCTCGGTTGAGCGCGCTGGCGTCCTGGTGTTTCAAACGGAAAACCTTCCGCTCAGTGAGGCACGGGGTTTCTCGCTTGCGAGTCACCCGCTGCCGGTCGTCGCGCTCAACTCTAAGGAGAGTCCGAGGGGACGCGTGTTCACCCTCATGCACGAGCTCGCACACATCGTCCTCCGGGCGAGCGGCGTTTGCGATCTTCACGACAGCGGAGGCTCCGCCAAAGAAGTGGATGTGGTGGAAGTCTTTTGCAACCGGGTCGCGGGCGCGGCGTTAATTCCTCAACTCTCCATTCCTGGCTCACTCGAAGCGCTCGGCCTTGCCGACGAACGGGAGTGGAAGGACGACTCGCTCCAAAGCTTCGCAGACCGCTACTGTGTGAGCGCTGACGCAGCGCTTCGGAGTCTCGTGTTCGCTGGTCGATATTCTGCCACTTCCTACGCTGCCCGCCACGCGGTGTTTGTGAGGGCCGGGGAGGGTGACAAAAGGAAAAACAGCGGGCCAGTCCCCTACTATCGCCGCGCCCTCGGATGGGCAGGACGCCGTTTCGCGCGGATGGCGCTGGATGCGTATGACGACCAACGAATCTCCAGTTCAGATCTCACGGAGTTTCTTCGCGTGAAGATGAAGCAGGTTGAGCAGATTCGTACTGTATTGCGTAAAGACTCCGGCAAGTAGCCCACATGCCACTGTATTGCTTCGACACAAGCGCATTTCTCGATGCTTGGAACCGCTACTATCCCCCGGATGTCTTCCCCCAATTGTGGACGGCGATCGAGGAGCAGATTGCTGCCGGGGCGCTGATCGCAACGGAAGAGGTTCGCGTCGAGCTCGCGAAAAAGGACGATGGACTTTTCAAGTGGGCGAAGAAGCAACAGCGGCTTTTCTGCGACCTGGACGAACCACAACAGATCTCAGCTGCCGAAGTTCTTGGACGCTTTCCAAAGCTCATTGACACGCGCAAAGGTCGCTCTGGAGCTGATCCGTTTGTCATCGCACTGGCGCGGGTACGGGGGGCCATTGTGGTGACCGGCGAGAACGACGACGGAACCGCAGAACGCCCGAAAATCCCGACAGTGTGCAGCGCCTTCGATGTCCGCTATCTGCGAATGCTCGCGTTCATCCGTGAGAATCGTTGGGTGTTCGCGCATCGCCCTGACGAGTGAGCTCCTTTCCCACCTGGGTGCGCTTCTCATGCTCACGCGATCCTACGTCTGCCGCGTAGCAGCACCGCCCGGACGGCCGCCGGTCCGAGCCAAGGCCCTTGACGTCAACCGGCCGTTCCAGTACAGTAACGTACGCATCCAGTTCCGCTCTTGGCACACTTCGGTGTCGGAATCCGGTTCTGTGAAGCGATTTACAGGCGATGCCCTCATTGCGAGGCGTTTGCCAAGGAGATCGAATGACCACGTTCCAGATTCCCGCCGCGCAGTTCCGTTCCATTACTTCCCCAGTAGGCGAGTCGCGAGTAGGCCTCTTCTACGCGCACGTTCCAGCCGTTCCCGCTGACGAGCTGTGGAAATGGCGCGACGTCAACCCTCGTGAAGTCAAAGAGGGGAACCAGGTCTACAAGGGGATTCTCCGGACGCTCACAACGGAGCCTGCCCGATTCCATGAGCGCAACCGAGGCATCACGATTGTTGCGGATGACCTCCGGTACGATGAGAAGACAAAACAGGTCGTTATTTCGTTCCAAGATCCCGCACTGCACGGCGTCGTTGACGGCGGGCATACTTTGCACGCGATCATGCAGACCCAGCAGGACCCGCCAGAAAATGGGTGGCCAGCGTATGTGTGGTTCAAGGTCCTCACTGGATTGGACGCGGGGCAGATTGCGGAAATCGCCGGCGGCCTCAACACGAGCCAACAGGTAGATCTCAGAAGCCTCGAGAACCTGAATGGTCACTTCGACGAGTTGCGGCAGACGCTAGCCGGTCAACCGTACGCAAACCAAATCGCATACAAGATGAACGAGGACAAGCCAATAGATGTCCGGGAAATCCTCTACTATCTCGCTGTTTTCAACTGCAGTGAATACAACGAGCTAAAGCACCCAGTGTCGCTGTTCGGGCGCAAGGAAGGAATCGTCCGAACGTTTGCCGAGCAAGCCAAGTCACCAGACGCGGCGAACTCCTTCAGTATTCTGATTACCCGGGCCCCCGAAATTCTCCGGCTCCGCGATTTGATTGAGAAGCGAGCTCTGGACAAACCAATCGGTCGCTTCAAGGCCGGCAAGGATACCCGAATCAGGTCCGAATCAAATAAGGGCAATAACCTTCCGTTCCTAGCTGAAGATGTGAACGGTAAGATCCCGCTCGGATGGATTATGCCGATGCTGGCCGGCTTCCGCGCGAACGTGCAGTGGAACACACCTAAGGGCACGTTCACGTGGATTGTGCCTATCGACGAGCTACTGAATTCCTGCTTCGAGTCGCTCCTTGTGGCAATCAAGGAGATCCACGAGCAGGAAAACAGTCGACCAGAATATGTGGGCAGAAGCTCGATCGCCTGGCGCATCTGCTACAACACGGTTGCTTCTGCGATCAAGGACTGGAGACTAGCCCAGAAGTAGGGCTTTCGCCGATCCGTTTCCCGGTGCCGCTGGCCACACTTGACTAGAACGTTGGGTGGCCACGGCATGCAGGGGGAACAGTATTGCTCGCTTGGGTGAGCGAATCGAATCGCTGGACCCGCAGACAATCAGACGAGAGGCAATCATGCAATTGATGTTTCCAGAATTGATGGGCGGCCCGGTTCAAGGCCTGAATGACGCTGGCGTCGAGAATTTCCAAGGCGCCATTGATCTCTATGTCTCCCGTGAATGCGGCCAGAACACCGGCGACGCTGTCCGTGGAGACATGAAGACGGCCAAGCTTGAGTTCGACCGGCTGGTCATGAAAGCAGGTGATATCCCCGGTTTCGAGTCACTTCGTACTACGCTGGATTCCTGCCTCGAACGATGGGGCACCAAGGAGAAAGAGAAAGAGTTCTTTGAGAAAGCGGTCGAGATTGCAAGCCAGGATGACATTCCAGTACTGAGGATTAGCGACTACGGCACGACGGGCCTCACGGGGGACGACACCGACGAAACAGGGCGCTGGTTTGCACTAGTGAAGTCTCAGGGCGTGTCGAACAAAGAGAATACCGCTGGCGGGTCATTCGGAATCGGGAAGAGCTCGCCGTTCGCGGCCTCCCGATTTCGGACGGTTTTTTATGGATCTCGCACCGGCGCAGGATCCGTTGCGCTACAAGGGGTCAGCCGGCTCGTGACCCACTGGAACGCGAACGGCCGCGAGACTCAAGGAGTGGGTTTTATCGGCGCGTACGATGCGGACGGCGGTGCGGGTGGGGGTCCAGTATTCCGGGCGATTCGCAAGCCAACCGAGATCCCCGAACCATTCCGGCGTACCGAGGCTGGTACTGACATCTGGGTTATAGGCTATCGGAGCGGACCTGAATGGAGCACCGATCTGATTCGCTCAATTCTGACAAATTTCTGGCCCGCGATCCACAGGGGATCAATCGAGTTCCGTGTCGGTCCACAAGTGATCACGCGAGCCAACTTGGGCGAGCTGATCCAACAGTACGTCGGAAACGAAGAATTCCAGGCACACCAGTTCTACAAGGCAATCGCGAGCGAACCCATCAGGAAGCGACTCAAAACAGTCGGCCAGTGCGAGCTTTACCTAACGACATCAAGTCCAGACCTGCCCAAGCAGATCTGCATGGCGCGCAACTCGGGAATGCGCATCTTTGATTATTCACCGCGAGCGTGCCGGGTACCGTTCAGCGGCTTGTTCATCTGCAATGATGATGACGGAAACAAGCTTCTTCGTAAGCTGGAGCCGCCGAAGCACGACGCGTGGGACCCGAAGCGGACGGAAGATGAATCCGGCAAGAGGGCGCTTGATGAGATCAAGGGTTGGATTCGGGATGAAGTAAAGAAACTCAATCCGCTCTTCGGCGGGAAGAGCTTTAACGAGACCGAGCTAGCCAAGTACCTACCTGATACACCGCCGGACGACACCAGCGAGCTACCACACGATTCCACTGGCGCATCTGAAGAAGAGAGTCTTGAGCCGCGTCCAAGAGCTCAAGACCTCGTAGCGCCGCCGGTGAAGGCAAAGCAGGTGCAGAAGCTTGCCGGAGGTACGGCAGAGGGAGGGTTCGGGATAGACGGTGAGGCGGGCGGCGGCGAGCACGGGGATGGACACAAGGGGGATGGAAGTAACCGCGGCGGAGGATCCGCCGAGGACGAGACTCCACCCACCGTGAATGTTCGCAGTTTCGGCTCCGGAACGAACCGGTATGAGCTGGTTCTACGGAGCCCAACCACCTTCAACGGCAAGATGCGTTTACAGGCCGTTGGTGAAGACGGCACCACAGAAAGTGTTGCCCTCACGGGAGCCGTGTTCGCCGGTGCCGCACTCGGAGTCCGAGGCGATACGATCGAAGGAATTCAGATCAAGGCAGGTGTTCCGCTTCGGCTCTCCGTCACGCTGGATGCGCCGACTCGCCGCTCACTAACGGGGAGGGCAATCCGATGATCATCCGAGATCGCTCCTTCCCGCATCCTGTCCTCTCCCCACTCCGGGACGACGTATCGCCAAATGAGTTCACGTTGGCGCTGAGCGTAACTTCTGACGCTGACAATTTCTACTTGGCAGCGACCTTCGACTACTCTAGCGCAAGCCTGGCGGCGCTGATTGAAGATGGTCAGGCAGTGC